>Ga0209723_1001349_pt1 | contig 38412 bp, 36 predicted proteins | sample BiotimSIPDNA_2_FD_185750 | JGI IMG/M metagenome (GOLD analysis project Ga0209723, IMG submission 185750) | Anaerobic biogas reactor microbial communites from Washington, USA - Biogas_R2 time_0 SIP DNA (SPAdes) (version 2) | ecosystem: Engineered > Bioreactor > Anaerobic > Unclassified | place... | reverse complement strand
CGTTTTCGTCGTGAATTGCGGTGAGATCGAGATCATCTAGCATAGGTTGCGCAGTGTACCTGTATTTGGCATTTTCGGCAAGTGCCTTCGGCGGGAGTTTGTCTCCCCCGGATTATTGATAAGATACCTCAATTATAACTACAATTTGTGTGGTTGTCTATAATCAGAATTGTTTGATTACTATAGCCTCCAATTATCCACCGGATCGGCCTTCTCGTGTTCGCGGGCACAATCGGCAGAGATGATCTTGGCATACCGTTGTACCATCTCCAACGAGGTATGGCCGAGCAGGGCCTGGAGGGTGAACAGATCGCCGCCATTGCGTAGGTAGTGGGTGGCAAAGGTGTGGCGGAACTTGTGCGGATTGGCTTCCACGCCGCCGCGCTCGCCGATGCGATGAACCAGCTTCCACAACACATCCCGCGTCAGTGGGCGTGGTGCATCCTCTGGCCCTACCGTGAAGATGGTGTCATTGAATCAATAAGGGGCTTTTTTTACTCAGAAAGAGGGCTGAGCCGTGTGGTCAGCAATTTTGCACAATGTACGAAAATCGCTCACCGGAGTCCTCACGGCTAGGTAAAACGATGCCGCCACTTCTGTGGCGCACCGTGTGGTCTACAGTCGGGGCGAAAGGATTTGAACCTTCGACCTCACGGACCCAAACCGTGCGCGCTAACCAAACTGCGCTACGCCCCGGACACTTGAGTTATACCCGATTTGGCGCTTTCGTCAAGGCCGGTTTCACCTATCAAGGCACCCAGGAAAGCCGCTGGTTCTCCCATCCCGGCAACGAGGGGCCGAGGTCGAGGATGCGCTGTACGTTTTGACCGTCTAGTTGCATCACGTAGATGGCCCAGTTGCCATCGCGGTTGCTGATAAAGCCCAACCGCCCGCCGTCGGGCGACCACACCGGAAGTCCTTCATCTGAAGCGTCGAACGTCAATTGCGCTACGCCGCCATCTGGACTGAGCAGGATGATGTCCCAATTGCCGGTTATATTGGCCATATAGGCCAACATATTGCCCCCTGGTGCCCAACTGACCGCGCTGTCTTCCTGGCTACCGGTGAGTCGCGTGCCTGGCTGGTCATCGTCGGGATTATCAAGGATGATACCGCACAAGCCGGCGGCGTCGCAGCCGGTGTAGGCCAGCATCCCCGATGCGCCCCAGGCAGGCGCCCAGCCTGTCCCCAGGCGGCGCGGCACCCCGGATCCATCGGTGTTGGTGATATAGATCGACCATACGCCATCGGTGTAAGCGGCGTAGGCCACGCGGAGGCTATCGGGCGAAAGAGTGGGCCAGGTCTGGCCCTCTGGCGAAAGCAGTTGCAGCGGAATGCCTTCTTCCGGCAGCACCATCTTTACCCCGCCCGCTGTTTTGTCGCGATAGGCCAAACGTCCTGTCCCCAATTCCCACCAGGGTTGGTCGGCGCCAACGGCGGCACGCAGAATGCGTCCGTCGGCGTAGAGCGCGTAGAGATCATAGCCAGCGGTGGTGCTATTGTAGACGGGATAGGCCAGTCGCCCATACGTAAAGCCGGGGATGGGCTGCGGGGTCAGTTGTGGCGACATCCCATCCAAGGGTGCCGGCGTGGCGATAAGACAGACCTGCGCCGCGTCCGCACGTTTTTGATCGATAGCGGGATCGGCGTACAGACGCTGCGCCTGCGCATATTGCATCTCCGCCGGGCACATCTCGCCTTGCGCGGCGAAGTAATCGGCGTAGGCCAGATAAGCCTGGTAGATGCGCTGCGTTACATCCTTGTAGCCGGGATTGGTGGCGTGGAGCGCTTCGAAACGCTCGATGCATAATTCCCAGTCCACGCCCCAATAGTTGAGCGCATCCAGGTAGCGCGCCGCCAAGTTGCGCTGGTTGACCGCGTTCGCGTCCAAGGGGCGCAAAGCAATGGCCTGGTCCAGATTGGAGATGCCTACTTCAAGCGCATCCTCTTCCAGGAACGCAATCCCCGCATTGTACAGGCTGGTGAAAAGCATTTCTTCCACTGCATCCTGTTCGTAATCGGGATCGAGCGCGCGTAGTTGGGTCAGTGTGCGCGCGGTTGCTACCCATTCGGTGGCATCGAACGAGGCGTGGGCCTGGTCGAGGAGTTGTTCGGCCAGTGAGGTGACGGCTTCGAGGGTGGGCGTGGGCTTGAACGCTAGACGCGCGTGGGCTTCACTGAGGCCCTGTTCCGCTAGAGCGTGCTGTGGATCGAGTTGCAGTACGTACTGGAATTCCGCCGCGGAGCGTTCGAAACGCCCGGCGTTGAGTGCCTCCAGCCCGGCGGTGTAGTGCTCCTGCACGACATTTTGCCGCGCAGTCTGCCGGTCGCGCTCGCCATAGTACAATCCAAGATACGCCGCTGCGGCCATGACGCCAATGAAGACCACCACGGCAAGCAGGATGACGAGCAGTCGTCTCCACAGATTGGGTGTTAACCGCAGTTTAGGACGCGGTCTCTCTTGTTCAGTGAAGTGTGGTGTCTCCTGTTTTGGAGGGCGCGGTGATGTTGGCTGCTCACGTTTTTCGAAACGCGGTAGGGTGGGCAGCGTGATGCGCAGTGGCTTACGTCGACCGGTTTTTTTCTCCGGAATCAACGTGAAGCCGCAGTTGGGACACAATAGACCCACTGGTTCGGGAAGTTCGTAGCCGCAATTTTTACAGTGTGCCATACCTAGACTTAGTCCCAGTGAAACTCTTCGAGGGATGACCCACCGATGAACTCACGCAGCAGGGAGTTTTCCGGCACTTGCGCCGTCTCTACAGGCAAGAACCATTGCAGGAACGTGAGCAAGCGTTTCGCTTCAACCCACTGCCGTGAATCACGCTCCACCTGGAGCAAAAGCGGCTCGGCGAGGGGTTTGAGTACGGACAACTCATACACCAGCGCTGAATTGAACATCACATCGGCGTTTTCCTGGTATGGGAAGATGTGGCGCTTTTCGCCACGGCGCACGCTTTCCCACCGGCCAATCGTCTCTGCTGCACTATAGCCCCGCGTGCGCGCGTCGCGGGTGATGCGGCGGATCAGACGGCTGTCGGTTGTCGGCACGCGATTGTGGCGATCCAGGTTGAGCTGCGTTAGTGCCGAAACGTAGACGCGGTACAACGTCTCGCCCGGAATCGTGTACACCAGTTTGGGATTCAGTCCGTGAATGCCTTCCACAATGATGATATGATCTGATTGCAACTGCACGGTGCGTCCCGGTTCACGTTGGCCGGTGAAGAAGTTGAAATGGGGGAGTTGGACGACATCACCCCGCAAAAGTGCCTGAAGATCAGCGTTGAAAAGTGCGACGTCCACGGCTTCGAGAGCCTCAAAGTCATAATCGCCGTTCTCATCGCGCGGGGTGTTCTCGCGGTTGACGAAATAGCTGTCCAGTTCCAGTGCGAAGGGCCGTAGCCCATGGGCCAGCAGTTGCACGCCCAATCGTTTGGAAAAGGTAGTCTTCCCTGAAGAGGATGGCCCCGCCACCAGGACGACCCGCACTTGTTTGCGGCGTTCCCAAATCTGGTGTGCGATGTCTGCGATGCGTTGCTCGTGCAGCGCCTCAGAGACCAAAATCGTGGAGCGCAACTCCTTACGGGTGATGATGGTGTTCAACTCACCGACGCTTTCTGTACCGAGCAGGCGTAGCCACCGGCCATAATCGCGGAAGACGGAGAGCAGTTGCGGGTCACGTTGGGCAGGTTGCAGCTCTTTAGGTTGGTGCCGCCGAGGGAACTGCAAGATGAAGCCATCTTCCCAAGGCAGCAGCCGGAAGTATTGTAGATAACCGGTGGAGGGAACCATGTAACCGTGGAAATAGTCCTGGTATTCGTCCAAAATGTACCATTGGAGGTGGGTTTTCTTGTAACGCTCCCGGCCCTGGAACAGTTGAACTTTGTCCAACTCGTTGCGGTTTTGGAAGATGGTCAGGGCTTCTTCCAGCGGGATGCTTTTGCGCGCGATGGGGATGTCGGCGGCGACCATGCGCTGCATCTCCGCCGAAAGGGCGTCCAGTTCGAGAGGCGTGAGTGGTTCGCGGTTGCGCACCTCGCAGAAGTATCCGCCAAACGGCAGCGAGTGATCGACGAAAATCTCCACACCGGGCAGAATTCGTCGCGCTGCCGCTATCATCAAAAAGGAAAGTGAGCGCCGGTAAATGCGCACTCCATCGGAGTGCGCCAAGTCGACCGGCTCCACATCACAATCGCGCTTGAGGGTATAGGTCAATTCCCGCAGTCGCCCATTCACCAGCGCGGCGATGAGCGGCGCTTCTGATTCGGGGAACGCGGCTTTGAGAAATGTCTCAATCGTTGTGCCCACCGGCCCTTCGAAGGTACGGTTGTCGGGCAACGCGATTTGTACGGTGATACGCGGTTGTGCTGCTCTCACCTCAGTTTCGGCCATAACGCCTCCTGATGATGTGGAACTTAAATGTATAATCTCGCGCATTACACATTGCGCATTTTGCATTATTTAGCCGTGAGTATACCGTTTTCAGGCATTTTGTAAAGGTATAGTGCTCAGATGGACAATTTTCACCAGAATTTCCTCGAAAATACTTAGAAAAACCCTTGAAAAATCGCTCTTATTGTGCTATTATATGGCCTAGTTTAGGGAGTCTTGTACAGCGAGCAAAAATGTATCCAGATAGCGAAATTCTTTTTCCACCTCGTTGCATTCAACAGTTGCGTGACCTTCGCGGCCCTCAATGGCAGCACTTAATCGAACGAGTGGCATTTTTGCCGCATCATTGTGAGGAAGTCCTCGCCTTTGGCCTGATGATGATCAAGCTGGGTAGCTGTCTCACCTGCGATCTCGACAGTTACCGTGCCTCGCTTGGCTGCTGTACCTGCGCACGGCGCACGGTCAGCGGCTTCAAAGGGGACGACGACGCTTTGCTTGAGCTTTACGAGCGTTCTCTTTCTGACGTACAGGCCTACCTTAGTAAAGAGCAGCCGCTCTCCGTTGCGCTGTTGCTCGGAGAAAAAGCGCCGTCGCCAATAGACCGCTAAAACACGTATCTATGCCGCGCCGACTTTGGCCCATTCTGGCACTGCTGATGCTCGCCGTGTTGGCGAGCGCTGTATGGTTATTCCCCAACCCGCGCGCGCGGTTGTTTTCCATCACCGGTGAGGAGCGTCTGCTTCCCCAACTGCGTGGTCTGGTGCAGTGGGCCTTCCGCTGGACGCGCCCGTTGCCCCGCACGGCTGACGACGTTGCTGTCACCTACACTGACCTGCCGCCGTTTGGCGTGAACACTTTCCTGGAACAGGAAGTCGAGCCGGAAAAGCGCGCTCAATCGTTACAGATGATTGCCGACGCGGGCTTTCACTGGATTCGACAGTCATTCCCCTGGTATGACATTGAAATCGACGGCAAGGGCGATTTCGAAGATCGCCGCCACGAGCCGTATCGTTCGGCGTGGGACAAATACGACAACATCGTTGAACTGACCGAACAGTACGGATTGTCGATCATTGCCCGGTTGGACGCGCCGCCGGAGTGGAGCCGCCACGATGGGCACACGCGCGGTGCGTTTGGCCCGCCGGACGACATCGCGGACTACGGCGATTACGTCAGTGTCGTGGCGGAACGGTATCGCGGACGCCTCCGCTTTTACCAGATATGGAACGAGCCAAACATCTATCCCGAATGGGGCAACCAGCCGGTTGATCCTGTCGCCTACACTGAATTGCTGTGCCTGGCTTATGCGCGTATCAAGGCCGTTGATCCGCAAGCCGTCATCATCAGCGGTGCGATGGCTCCTACGGCAGAACTCGGCACGTGGAACCCGGCTTACGCGGGTAATAACCTGATGGACATCGTTTTCTTGCAGCGGATGTACGACGCGGGCTCGGGCGCGTGTTTCGATGTGATGGCGGTCAACGACTACATGCTCTGGTCCGGCCCTACCGATCAACGGATGCGGCCCACACAGGGCCAGGTGAACTTTTCACGCCCGCTGTGGGTGCGCGATGTGATGGTCGCCAACGGAGATGCCCACAAGCCTATCTGGATCAGTGAGATGAACAGCAACGCCGCGCCCGAAGAGATGGAGGCACGTTACGGGCGGGTGACGTTGGAGCAGCAGGCGCGCTACGCGCCGCTGGCCTACGAACGCATCCAGCGTGAATGGCCGTGGGCCGGTGTGACGACCATGTGGTTCTTCAAGCGCGCTTCGGATGCAGAGCGTGATCAGCCAATGTACTACTTCCGCATGGTCGAGCCGGATTTCACGCCGCTGCCTCTCTATGAGAGCCTGTCCGCATATCTCAATGCGCTGGAACCAACACTCTACGCGGGCAACCACCAAGAGTCGAGCTGGCAACTGCGCTACGAGGGTGTGTGGGAAGACGTCGCCGACCCTGCCGCCGTGCTCGGCCAGTATCGCGCCACGACGACGCCTGGCGCAACCGTCACCTTCACCTGGGAGGGGCGTTTGCTCACGGTGACGCCTGGCCCGGATGAAGGCGTGGTGCGCGTCACTGACGGAACAGGGAATAGCCGCGTTCTGCCCTTGAGCGGCAAGCCAATTGTCCTTTCACGCCACCTGCGCGCACAACGCGAAACACTAACACTCACCGTCGGTGAGAGCACTGTTAGCCTCGACGCGCTGTCAATCCGCTGATGGGGGCTCTTGACGTGGCAAACCTTACTTCTGTGGTATTATAAGTATTGTGCGGTTTGAGGGTTATGAGTCGCCGTGTTCGTAACTCATAATTCGCTATTCACTGATCGGAGGAAACCATGTCCAAATTCATCACGTACTTGAACACCAGACCAGTTCTGGTCGCCGACGGCGCGATGGGCACGATGCTACACAAGGCGGGCCTTCTCCTTGGTGTGAGTCCGGAGCGTTGGAACCTTGAAAATCCCGATGCTGTGCGCGCGGTGCACAAAGCTTATCTTGATGCCGGAGCGGACTTGATCCTGACGAACACGTTCGGCGGAGCGCCTGTGCGTCTGGAACGCGATAATCTGCACGAGCAGGCTCACGCTGTGAACTTGGCAGCGGCGCAATTGGCTTGCGAGATCGTCGGCGACCGCGCGTTAGTCATCGGTGACATCGGCCCGACCGGGCAGATGTTGGAGCCGCTGGGGGCGTTGCCATATGCCGATGCCGTCAACGGGTTCGCGACCCAGGCCGCGGCGCTGGTCGAAGGTGGTGTCGACGCGATCCTCATCGAAACGATGAGCGATCTGGGCGAAGCGGTGGCCGCCATCGAGGGCACAAAGCAAGTGACCAGTCTACCGATTATGGTGACAATGAGCTTTGATACGAAGGGCCGCACAATGATGGGCGTCAAGCCGGAGAAGGCGGCGGAAACGCTGTGGGGGATGGGCGTGGCCCTCATCGGCGCGAACTGTGGGCGCACGTTGAGCGAGACGCTGGAAGCTATTGTCAAAATGCGCGCCGCCGTTCCCGAGGCTGTCTTGATGGCGAAGCCTAATGCGGGCCTACCGCATACCGGGGATGGTGAGCTAGTTTACGAGGTCACGCCGGATATTATGGCCGATTACGCACAGCAGTTCGTAGCCAAGGCCGGTGTGAAAATATTTGGTGGCTGCTGCGGCAGCACGCCGGAGCACATCCGCGCAGTGGCTGCTGCACTGAAAACTATCTGAACATACTATTCAAGGACGCACTTAAAAAGTGCGTCCTGATTCGAATTGCTATTTCATCTTCTTGCAGCGACTATGTATCGTGCTATAATGAAGATGATTGTTTCTTTAATCCTAAAATGGAGGTGACGTATGCGTTACGAGATTACTGGTACTGTGCTGCCCACGCTGGAAGTCCATCTGAGTAATGGCGAGTCGATGTATACCGAATCCGGTGGTATGGCCTGGATGAAGGGCAATATCGAGATGACAACCAATACCAAAGGTGGTCTGATGAAGGGCTTGGGCCGGGCGCTGGCAGGTGAGTCGCTCTTTATGACGACGTACACGGGCCGCGATCCTGAAGCGATGATTGTCTTTACGCCGGAAGCGCCTGGCCAGGTCATCGATGTCCGGCTTGAAGCGGGCCAGAGCCTCATCTGCCAGAAAGACGCGTTTATGTGCGCCGAGAGTTCCGTCGAGATGAAGATGCACTTCCGTAAGAAGCTCGGTGCGGGTTTCTTCGGTGGCGAGGGCTTCATCTTGCAGCAGATCAGCGGTCCGGGCCTTGCGTTCCTGGAAATTCCCGGTGAGGTGCGTGAGTATACGCTGCAAGCCGGCGAAACGATGAAGGTGGACCCCGGCCACATCGCCTGCTTCGAGCCAACAATTCACTATGACATTGCAATGGTCAAGGGCCTTACCAATATGTTGTTCGGCGGTGAAGGGCTGTTTCTCGCCACGCTGACCGGCCCGGGGAGAATCTGGCTGCAAAGCCTGCCGCTTTCCAACTTGGCCGCCAAACTGGCGAAGTATCTGCCCACCAAGAGCAGCTAAAAGCTCTCTGTAAGGTGCAACGTACTGATTTCATAGTCTTGTAGGTGCGTTGCACCTTTTTACCAAGGCGTCACCTTTGACGCCGGTATGCACGTTAAAATCTTCAACCTGGAATAGCTTTTTCGTATTAGAACGGACTCCTCGTCCGTTACCGCCAGCTTTTTATTTTTCGTTTATCGTTGGCGGCAACGGGCATTCAACAAACAAATAAGGAGTAGAACTTATGGTTAAGATTATTGGTGACACAACTTCTGGCTTCCCGGAAGCGTATGCCAGGCAGTATGACATTACCATTATTCCCCAGGTTATTACTATTGACGGTGTGTCTTATTTGGAAGGCATTGACATCGATTATCATACCTTTTTGGCCCGATTGGCGACAGTCCGGGAGCTTCCTAAAACAGCCGCACCCTACCCAGAACTCTTCGTCGAAGTTTATCGACGTCTTGCCCCCAGCAAAGAACCTATTTTGTGTATCTTGCCCTCTTCCATCGTCAGTGGAACTGTGCGCTCGGCTACGGTGGCCTTGCGGATAGCTATCGAACAAGGACTGACCGATCTGGATGTCAGGATCATCGACACGCAGCTCATTGCCAGTCCTGTGGCGACATTGCTCAAGTTGGCGGCGGAGTGGGCTGCCACGGGCCTGGATGCTGATACTATCGAAGCGCGCGTGGGTGCTATGGCCCGGCGCGGCAAGATCTACTTTTCCGTGGAGACATTGAAGTACCTGACCATGGGGGGGCGTATTGGTGGGGCCGCCGCTCTGGTCGGTAGCGCGCTACAGGTCAAGCCCGTGCTTACGTTTAGGGATGGTCAAATCGAGGCTTTCGAGAAGATACGCACTCACAGACGCGCTGTGGATCGTCTTAAAGAATTGGTTATGACACAGATCTCTCAGAACGGCGATGGGTTCTTGAGCATTATGCACGCCGATGTTGAAGATGAGGCGCAAGAATTGGCTGACGAAATGCGCGCCAGGTTGGGCATCTCTGATGTGCCGATTCTTGCGGTGCCGCCGGCGGTTGTGACGCATGGCGGGCCGGGTGTTTTAGGCGTGGGATTTTTTGCGGAAGGGCAGGGGCAGGTCAACTGATGAATATTCGCATTTTGGACACGACGAACCGGCGCGATGTGCGGCAGTTCGTTGAATTTCCGTTCACCCTTTATGCACACTGTCCGCAATGGATGCCGCCGCTGGTATCGAGTGTTAAAGTGACAATGGACCGGCGGCGTTATCCGTTCTACCGACATTCGGACGCCGATTTCTTCGTGGCTGAAGATGGCGGCGAGGTCGTTGGACGTGTTGCCGTGCTCGAAAATCGCCGCTACAACGACTACAACCAGCGCAAGGCGGCATTTTTCTACTATTTCGATGTCGTCGATGATGAGAACGTGGCGCGGGCGCTCTTCGATGCGGCGGCGGATTGGGCAGGGCGGCGTGGCCTCACGATGCTGTATGGGTCGAAGGGCTTTTTGCGTTCAGACGCACCGGGTATTTTGATCGAGGGTTTCGAGCATCGCGCGGCGCTGAGCATGCCGTACAACTATGCCTACTATCCACGGTTGATGGAGGCTATCGGCTTCGAGAAGGAGATCGATTATCTCTCTGGCTACGTGGATAGAGATCAAGATCTCGACGAACGTTTCTACACGCTGGCGGACAAAATCAAAGAACGGCGCGGGTTCTGGGTGAAAACTTTCAAGACTAAGGGCGAGTTGCGTGCGTGGATTCCCAAAATTCAACGGGTGAACAACGAAGCCTTTACCGAAGTGTGGGGTTATTATCCTTTGGATGACGCCGAGGTGCAGATGATCGGCAGGCAAATGCTATCGATTGCCGACCCGCGGTTGATGAAGGTGGTGATGAAAGGTGACGATATTGCCGGCTTCGCTTTCGTCTTTCCGGATATTGCCAACGCGCTTAGGCAAGTGCGCGGACGTCTATGGCCTTTTGGCTGGATCCGCGTGTTGGCAGCGCTGAAGACCACCCGCCGGATGAGCGGCAACGGGGTGGGCCTCCTGCCGGAATATCAGGGGATGGGCGGCAGTACACTGTTGTACGTTGAACTGGCCAAGACGCTCAAGGCAGCTAAGGCCACTCACTGTGATCTCGCGCAGGCGATGGAAACAAATATCAAGAGCCTGGGCGATATGAACGCCATCGGCGCGCAATGGTACAAACGCCACCGGGTCTACCGGCGTGCCATTGAGGTGACTTCTTCTTAAAACTTCTAGTTAATGTAGGGATAATCGAGGTGTTTAATGAGCTATTTTCGCAAAAATGGACTGACGCGTGTGGATCAACAATTCCTGGCTGGGGGCTCTTTTGTGAACTGGGTGCGTCTTATCGCCGCTAACGGCGGCGTCGATTGGCGCTACTGGATCAGAAGCCTATACGTCTCCATTGTGGCACTGCTGAACACGCCGTTTCGTGCTTATGAGCACGCCAGATTTGGCGCGCGCATCACGGCGACGCCCATTCGTGAAGCGCCGATATTTATCTTGGGGCATTGGCGTAGTGGTACCACCCACGTCATGCGCTTGATGGCGCGGGACCCGGCCTTCGCCATCGTAACTTTCGTCCATACGATGATTCCCGGGTTGTATTTGAGCAGCCCGCTGTTTCGCAAACTCCTGGTCAGTAGCCTGCCCAAAGTCCGCCCTATGGACAATGTCACCGTCGCGCCGGACGCTGCTGAAGAGGAAGAATACGCACTCGGCAACCTCAGCCCGTACTCGTTTTACCATGCATTATCTTTCCCCAAAAAGATGCGCGAAATTTTCGATAGATATGTGCTCTTCGAAGGCGTGGAGCGCAAGGTCATCGAGCAATGGAAGGCGATTTACCTTCACTTCCTCAAAAAAGTGACCTTCTCTTCGGGTGGCAAACGGCTGCTGCTCAAAAATCCGGCGAATACGGGCCGCATCCCCACGTTGCTGGAGATGTTCCCCGACGCGAAGTTCGTCTACGTCTATCGCAACCCTTATGTCGTCTACAGTTCGACGATGCACTGGTTGGACAAAGAACTTGTGCCGACGGCACTACAGGATGTCGACGAGGAGACGGTGCGTGAGAACGCGCTGCGCAACTATGAGAAGTTGATGCTGCGCTACGAAACCGACAAAACACTGATCCCCGAAGGCAATCTTATCGAGGTGCGTTTCGAGGATTTCGAGGCCGATCCACTTGGCGAGGTGGCGCGCGTCTATCAGGCACTCGGGTTTGTGCTGGCCCCTGAGGTTCAGGTGCAGATGCAGCACTATCTCTCGACGGTGAATGGATACCAAAAGAACGTTTACCATCTCGATCGCCGGACTCAGCGTGAACTGGCCCGGCGCTGGGGATTTATGATCCGGCGCTGGCATTATGATCTGCCGAACGCATAAACATCACCAGAGGATACCGTAATGGACGCACCCGTGACACGCAAAGGGCTTCCACGGTTGACCAAAGTGATCTACGGCACCGGCGACTGGGGCATGGCGACCTTCAACACGCTCCGGCAGATCTTCTACGCCATCTTCTTGACGGATGTGGTGGGCCTTGATCCGCGCCTGGCCTCCTTTGCCGTGTTGATCGGCGTGCTCTGGGATGCAATCAACGATCCGTTAGTCGGTGTGCTCAGTGACAAGGTGCGCAGTAAGTGGGGACGTCGCCGGCCTTTTCTGCTCTATTTTGCCGTCCCTTATGGCTTGGCATTTCTGGCGTTGTGGTGGGCGCCGCCGTGGAAAAGTCAGCTCTTGTTGATGATCCACGTGACACTGGCTTACGCCCTCAGCGATACCTTCCAGACTTTGGTGATCGTGCCTTTCCACGCACTCACGCCTGAAATCACCTCAGACTACGATGAGCGCACGTCACTGACGAGCTATCGCATGTTCTTCAATCTGATCGCCTCCATCGTCACCGCTGTTGTTGCACCGATAATCGTGAATGCAGCATTGGCGAACGGCGGCACGCAGCAGCAAGGTTATCTGATCGTCGCGGCGCTCTTCGGTGCGTCAGCCATCATCCCTTACTTGCTGATCTTCTTCACCGTGCGCGAGAAATCGAGCAGCGAACGCCCAGTGGAGATGGCATCCTTTGGTGACACGTTGCGCACCGCCTGGCAAAACGTCCCGTTCCGCTACGCGACCGCGCTCTATATGCTCAACTGGGTGACGTTCGACCTGATCGGCGTGGCGCTGCCGTATTTTCTAGCCTACTGGATCGCGCAGGGTAACTTGTTGGCGACCGTTCCGGGAATTGGGATGCCTATCGAATCGGTGGTGTTGGGGGCGATGCTGTTGACTGCCGTCATCGTGCTACCCTTCTGGACCTGGCTGGCAAAGCGTTTGAGCAAGCGTATCGCCTACATCATCGCAATTGCATTCTGGGTGCTGTTACTCTTGGTGTTGAACTTTGTGCCGCCATTACAATATACGCTGGTGATCATCATGGCAGTGTTGATTGGAATCAGTGTCTCTGCGGCGCATGTGCTGCCCGACGCAATCTTCCCCGACGTCATCGATTGGGATGAACTGTGTACCGGCGAGCGTCATGAGGGCATCTACTATGGGGCCAAGAACTTTGTCCGCAAGGTGACCACCGCGATTGCCATCTTTGTGGCCCTGCAGATGCTTGGCTGGCTGGGGTATCAGTCGCCACCGGAGGGAGCGACGCAGTTTACTCAGCCGGACTCTGCAATTCTGGGCATTCGACTGCTTACCGGACCGGCGGGAGCGGCGATTCTGGGCGCTGTGTTGGTGGTGGCGTGGTACTACCCGTTGGATCGCCAGCGCCACAAGCGTGTTTTGCGACTGCTGGCGCGTCGTCAGGCTCGCGAGGCCCGGCGGCGGGCCGCGTTGGGGCTGCCGGTGCAATCTGCGCTCGATTAGTACAAAATGACCAAAGTCTCATCAGGTATTGTGTTAGGCTTTTATAGTCGTTTTGTCAATTCTAATGATATCGAAATGATATATAATATATATTGATCCTGGGAACATAACGTACACGAGGAAGCCATGATGCAATCATCTATCAATCGCCGTCAATTTTTGAAACTGGGTGCTGCCGCATTAGCCTGGGTATTATGGCCCAAAGTACCGGTGCTGGAAGCGTCAACTGCTCTAGCGGATTCGTTCGAGCTGGAATCGCTGCCGGAGTTTTTGCCGCCGCCAGCATCTTTGGGCCGTATTATCAATGCGCGAAGCGCTATTCGACGCTCGCCCTCACCCACCGCAGAACTCGTCGCGTGGAAAGCGCGCGATGAAGTGATCCCGTTGAAGGCCACGCTGGTGGGCGAAGCGCCGTGGCCGAGCAATCCGGTGTGGTACTTCACCGAGGGCGGCTTCATTCATAGTGGCTATGTCCATCCTTCTGAGAACGTCCTGCAAACCGATATCGTGACCAACGTGCCAACGCCTGGCTTCTGGGCTGAAGTGACTGTCCCCATGGCGATCAGCCGTTCGTCGCCGGATTCGCCCTATGCCGGACGCCGACTCTACTATGAAACCACGTATCGTGTTGTCAACGCCGTGCAAGATGAGCAGGGCGAATGGTGGTACCAACTCCAGGAAGGTCTTGCCTGGGGACCCGGGCCTTATGCTCCGGCAGCAATGCTGCGTCCAATCACTCGCGAGGACCTGGCCCCGATTTCGTATGGACATCCCGACAAATGGGTGCATATCGATATCAGCGACCAGATGCTCACGTGTTTCGAGGGGCAGACGCCTGTCTTTTCCACGCCGGTGGCTTCGGGGTTGTGGGACACGGCGACGCCGCTTGGCGAATTTCGTATCCTCTACCAACGGCATGCGCAGCGGATGATCGGCGATGATTACGATTTGGTGGGAGTGGCGTTTCCCACGTACTTCACCAATGCGGGGGTCGCCATCCATGGGACGTACTGGCATAACGATTATGGGCGGCGTCACAGTCACGGTTGCCTCAACGTGCCAAGTCGTGCCGCGCGTTGGGTCTTCCGTTGGGTCGAGCCTTACGTCCCCTATGAATTGTACACCTATCGTTCAACGCCCGAGGAAGGCACACGCGTCGTCGTCGTCGCATGAATGTGAAAATATTGCATGGGGCGATTTGGTGAGCGAGTGCAGCACGCTCGCCAAATCGCCCTTTTAACCTATCGCTTTAGCGGTCTATTTGCTAGGGGGCAAAGACATGTCAGAAGAGCCTGAAATCGTTGAAACGGATGCAGAGATTGTTGAGCAGGAGACGCCGGATCCACACGCCGCGCAACTTGAGGAACTGAACAGGCAGGCGCGCGAGCACCTGGCCGCGAATGCGTGGGAGCCGGCGCTCGAAGCGTACCGGCAGGCGCTTGCGTTGGCGGAGGAGGCCGGTGACGTTGCCAACAAGGCCGAGGCGCTGAACAATATCGCCAGCGTCTACTTGGCGCGAAAAGAATGGGCGGAGGCGCTTGAAACGCTCGTACCGGCGCGCGCCCTGCTGCGCGAGGCCGCCGACCAGGAGGGCGAAGCGACCACCCTCAACAACATCGCATCGGCCTACAACGGGCTGGGGGATTGGGTGCAGGCTACAACGGTCTACGAAGAGGCGCTCGCCATCCGCGAGGCGCAGAGCGATTTGGAGGGCCAGGCCAAGACGATCCGCAACCTGGCCATCATCTACGCGCAGCACGGCAACCGTGATAAGGCTAAGACTTTTCTCAATAAGGCGATGCAGCTTGCCAAAAAAGCTAAGTCTCGCGAGTTAGTTGGCATCATCCGCGCCACGCTGTCGCAATTGCCGAGGTTCAAGCGGTAAAACGTGAACCGTAGCGCGTGCAAAATGCCCGCGTTACTCTCTAACTCTAGCCTCTCCCCTGTTGCTGTGGCGCGGTCTGGAAACCGGCCACAGCAAGCACGCGCGCTCAGAAGGCCGGATGGCGCGGTGCGGGCATACAGATGATCTCTGTGAATTCCAGATCGAAGAAGGTCTGCGCGTGCGTGGGATAGAGGATCACTGCTGTATCCGCACCCTGGCCCGTTCCGGCGATCGCCAGCACTGGCTTATTCTCTGGCACCAGTCCCGCATCGCCAGCCATCAGCGCGATCTCTGCGACGACCTTCATCCCCTGCCCGAAAATCCGCAGCGTGAAGGCGATAATCTCCTCAACCTCGTACGTCCCCAATTTTTTGCGCACAGCGCGTCCCACGCCGCCGAAAGCGTGTGTCGTCGTGAGGATGTGGACACCCGTGCGGGTCAATGCAGCGGCGTTCTTCGGGGTTAGCTCCTGTTGGTGCGGCGCGGCGAATCCTGTGGAGTGCGTCACCGCGACGACCGTGAACCCGGCAAAGACTTCGGCTGCACGGACGGCGGTTGCACCGCCCGTCGTGGCGACCAGCACGGTATCAATCCCCAGCGCTTCTGCGCGCTCACGGGCCAGCGCCAACGTGCGTTCGGTGTTCTCCGGCCCGGACTTGCCAAAGTATACAGTCTGTGCAATATATTCTGTCATTTCGACCTCCTGGCATAAGGATCTGATATTATGTATACAAAAACGGGGCCTACTGAGGCCCCGTTTTCTCATGTGTGAAATCTCACTTCCAATCTACCTGCTGGAACTCGCTGTTGACCACCTGATAAATCCAAATCTGCGGATCGGTGAGGTCGCCACTGGCCTGGTAGCGCAGGTTGTTGAGCAGTGTGGACACGCTGTCGCTGCGCAGGGCATTGCCGACTTTGGGTACGTCGAACGCACTGGCCTTGCGCACGCCCTCGGCCAGTACTTGCATCGCTACGTAACCGTTGACCGAGTACGTATCAGGGTTGCGATATTCGACGACCTGATACGCCTCGAACCACTTGGCGTCCGCCACGTAGCGTGGGCTGGGCGCAAAGGCGCTGACGTACATTCCCTCCGCCGTGCCGTCCGAGTCGTCGATGGACGCGGCCAGGAAGACGCCATCGCTGCCCAGCATCGGGACGGTGACCCCCGCTTTGACCAATTCGTAGCGCAGGAACGGCGCTTCGATCTCGTACCCTGCGTAGAAGATGGCGTCAGGGTTGGCGGCCTGGATTTGCTGAACTTCGGTTTTGTACTGGCTTTGTCCCTCTTCAACCTCGACGCGTGCGACGGCCTGAGCGCCCTGGCTCTCCAATTCTTTGATGAGTGCTGCGGATAGGCCTCGTCCGTATTCGGTGTTGTTGAACACCACCGCCACGCGCGTGGCCTTGAGATATTCCGTCAGAAAGCGCGCGTCCACGGCAGCCTGCACATCGTCGCTGGCATTGACGCGGAAGAAGTTCGTGTAGCCCTTCTGGCTGAGGCTCTGTTCGGAGGCTGTCGGTGTGATGACGATTAGCGGTAGGCTTTGGTACAATTCCATCGCGGCCAACGTCTGCCCGCTGTTGAGGTGGCCGATCACGGCGATGACCCGTTCGCCCTTGTTCAATGCTTCCTGGATGACGGCCACTTGCGCGATGGCTACGTCGCTGTCGGATTCGTCATCCAGCGGGCGGACGACGACACGGTAGCCCAACAGGCCCCCACTGCGGTTGATCTGCTCCGCTGCCAGGCGCACGCCACCCAGCACAGTCTGTCCGCCGTTGGCCTGGAACCCGCTGAGCGGCACGGCCACGTAGACGATCACATCGCCTTTGGTCGGCTCTTTCACAGCGCTGCCCTTACAACCGGCCAGCGCTATCATAGTGAGCAATATGATGGCTAAACCTAAGCGTTTCATCATCGTTAGGATTTCCCTCCTGAATGGTCAAGACTACAAAAGTCTCACAATAATGCTTTGTTGACTGGCGGCCTGCGCTAAGGACCTTTGTGTTCTGCTAAATACCCGGCCCGCGGTAATCGTAGACCTCGTTGAGACTGCTGACCAGGTCGTTCAACCGCGCGATCTGGTCCTGGATGTCCTGCCGCAGGCGATCCGAACGTCCGCTTTCGATATCCTGCGCGCTGATCAACTGCGCCTGACTGTAAACCGTCGCCAACGCCGTGTTGCTTTGCTCGAGTTGCAATTCAGCTTTCTCCATACGGCTGTTCAAGGCGACCAGCGACTCCAGTTGTTTGCGCTTGCTTTCGATGACAGCCTCCAATTGCTTTTTGACTTCCTGGTTCTTTTCCAGGCTTTGCCGGGATGTCAGCGCCTCCAATTCCTTGGGGACGGCGGCCCGTTCCTGGGCCAGTAGCGGGTCGTGGCGGTACGCGTCGAGGCGCAGCGCCAGTTGGTAGATGTGGCTGACCCAGTCAGCGAGCTGTCCGGCGGTGTCCACTAAACGGTCGCGCAGCACGCCAGCCCGCTGTTTGCTGATGTAGGCTTCGATGCGGCGCTGATATTCCAGGGCTTTCTCGACCTCGTTGCGCAATTCGGCATCCTGGACCTTGCGCGGGTTAAAACGCTCCTGGAACAGGTCGAGCTGCACTTTGGCGTTGGCGTTCACGTCCGTGATGCTGGAAAAGACCATAGCGGCCACGCCCAAAACGCCGAGCGCAGGCCAGCCCCAAATCGGCCATCCCTTGAACGGCTGTGGCAGGAAGAACATCAACAGCAGGACCATGCCGATGATGACAGCGTTTTCCCATCGGAGAAACGCATATTGGACGATGGCTTTGCGTGCGCGCTTTTCAATTTTGATACGAATATCAGACATAGGCCCTCAGAAAGAGTCATGAACCATGATTCATGATTTTAGAAGTACGTCGAGATGATCTTGTACAGGTCCTCGATATCGGTTTCGTCGGCGCGGCGATACTGGCCGCCACCCGTTTCGGCTATCGATCGCATCAACTTCTCGTCGGCGTCGTTGCCAAAGGCGATGGTGAAGATGACGATTTGCATTCCATGTTCCTGCTGGATGCGCCGCTGCATCGCCGACAGCGATTGGCGGCTGCTGTTCTCCTGTCCGTCGGTCATCACCACGATGGCGTTGATGGCCTCCGGGCTGCCTTCCGTCGTCAATCTGCTATAGGCTTCCCAAATTCCATCGATGAGGGCCGTGTTGCCGGATGCGGACAACCGCTCGATGTCGGTATACAACGCCGTGCGTCCTGCGTCATCCAATGCCTGTAATGGGCGCTCAACGTAGACGCTGCTGGCAAAGGTAACCAGCCCTACCCTGTCGCGGTCGCCGCGAATCTGGTCCACAAAGGAACGCAGCGCCACGCGCGTTAGCTCGATTTTGTCGTTCTCCTCCATACTGCCGCTGGTATCGACTACAAGGTAGATATTGGTGGGACGTTTGGTGTACCACCACACGTTTTGCACCACCTCGACCACGCTCGCAGCGGGGATTTGCAGCGTCGTCTGCGGTTGCCGCCAATCCACGGCATCGCCGGTGAAAGGGCTGCCGCTGCCGTCCAGGCGGACGTCGAGGTCTGCCGGACGGTAGCCCACGCTCAACAACTGTTTCTGCACCTCCGTCGAGATCAGATAGTCCACGAACGCCTGGTAGGTGCGGCGTTGGTTGTCAGTGATGGGCGCTTCGCCGGGCATGCCCAGTTCCAGCAGTGCCAGGGGATGGTCGGCCCACAACGTCCCTTCCGCCGGATAGATGGCGACGAGACGCTCGCCGGATTGTGTTTGGTTCCACGCGATGACGACCTGCTCTTGCGCGACGAAGGCGTCGAGGAAATTGCGTCCCTCCGCTGCAAGCCGCTGCACGATGACGTCCTCGCCTTCACCGTAAAAACGCACTGTGCTCTCTACCGCGCGAACGTAATCCAGGGTGGATTGGGCGGTGGCGGCTTCCTCGGTGAGGCCGCGCGTCAGCCCGGCCCCGGCGTAGAACTCGGCCAGCGTCGCCAGCAGACCGCTGGCGTGCCCGGTGCTTGGATGGTTCCACTTGAATGTTGTGTCGGCAGTGGCCTTCTGTTGGATGTCCTTCCAGCCGATGTCGCGTTCCGGCCAGCCCAACTCGCGTGCCACGCTCTCCCACGCGGCAATGACAACGGGGCTGGCGGCGTAGCGTACCGGGTCACCGAAACGCCGGTTGCCGATGGGGATGAGGCTTTCACCTTCGCCTGCGCTGTACTGTTCCGCCCAGCGACGGTCCAACTGATTGAGCCACAAACTGCTGTCGGGCGCAATCGCCTGAAACGGCGGATTCGCCAGGCTTTGCTCGATCATCTTTTCGGGGACGACAGAGAGGGTGCGCACCAGCATCAGTGAGCCGTCGGGAGCTTTGCGGGCCTGCGCGTTGAACTGCTCCGCCAATTTTGCCAATGTCGAGGCCATCCCCGGCGAGACGGCGACTGTCACTTCTGCTGTCGTTGGGTCCCAACCTTCTGGGCCGGTCGTCGTACCACCTCTGTTGCGGAGGCTGTTCCATATCGATTGACCGGCCCACGTAGCCAGGATGACACACAAGCACACCGCAACGATGCCCACACCAACCGCAATCAATGTGGAGCGTTGTTTGGCGTTGAATTCGTTGCTCATCACATCACCTTAGTTCGCTACATTCAGCTCGAACCAGCGCAGCAGCGCCAGCAGCACTTCACGGTCAGGGTTACGCATCGCGTCGCTGCGCGGGACGATCATTTCCACGCCCCGATCCTTCCACTTCACGAAGAGGCTTTCGGGGGTGGCATCCAGCGGCACGTTGGGGTTAGTGGGGCGCAGGCCGTAGGCCAGGGCCGCCTTTTGTTGCTCGTCGCTGAGCAGGAAGCGCTGAAACTCCAGTGCGGCGTTTTTCTCTAATGCGCTGGTCTCCGGTCCCACCCAAATGGTGAAGGGGAACTCGAACCAGGTGACGTACTGCGGATAGTAAATCTTGAGCGGATCATCCCAGCGGGTGAGGATGCCCTGCATGTTTTGTAGGAGATCGCTTTCGAGCAGTTGCCCGCCGTCACCGACACTGTAACCGAAGAGCGCGAAGTCCTCGGCGGTGTAGGCGCTGGCGCTGCTGAAGTCGGTGACGGATCCCATCAACTCGCGCAGCCATGCCTGGAACTGCGGATCGGTGAAATCGGCCACGCTGATGTCGGTACGTTTGTAGTATTCACCGGCTGCGGCGACCATCGCGGTCAGGCCGCCGGCGTTTTTGTTGGGATTGGGGACGACGAGTTTGAAGAAGCCCCACGACGGATCGCCGCCCAGTTCGGGCCAGCCACCCTTCGCTACGGCGGCATCGTGGATGATGTTCCAGCTCACAGCGCCGAAGTTCTGTTCGAGCACGGCAGCGCGGCTTTCGTAGATGCCCCAGGTGAAGAGGCTGATGGCGATGGGCCGCGCGCGGTATTCGCCGTCGGTCAGGAAGACGTCGCGTCCCAGACGTTCCTTGTAAGAAGCATTTGCCAGTTCCACCAGGTAGCGGCTATCGGGAATCCAGACGGTGGGGAAGTCTTTAAGGGCAGCTTTTTCGGTCTCGGTCAGGCTTTCCACGGTGACGCCGGGGCCGAGCGCGCCGAAATCGTTACGGTCCCAACGGCCAAGCGCGGTCAGCCCGTCCATGGGGATGATCTCGACCTTGACAGGGACACCGTTCAACGTGGGGTTTGTGGCATTGTAAGCGACAGCGGCGTTACGTACCCACGGTTCCACCGGTAGAGCCGTGAGCACCCGCACCGTGATGGTATCGGGCGCAACAAGTACCAAATCAGTCTCCTCGGGGGAGTTACCACCGGTTACCATGCGCGCAACAATCGATCCCCCAATGATCAACAAAACAACGACCAAAATACCTATAAAAATCCAACGCGTACGTTCCATGCCGTTTTTATGCCTCCCGTGCTCTCAACGGATCGAACGGATTGTGCCGGAGCGTGCTCAAACTTGCCCGCCTCACAAGTCAACTGCCGTTCTTTAATGATGGCTCCGCTGGTTTATGGGGCGAGGGATGAACGTGCGATAACTGTACGCTCACCCCTTGCCCACGGGGTCATTATTCAGTCAAACCGAGCTTCTTGCGGCGTTCGGCAAGTTGGTTATCCAGGGTTTTGCGGTCGAGGACATCGTCGATCTGCGCATCCAGATTAGTTGAACGGATTTCGACTGCGGTGGAGGCCTTGTCCAGCCGAGCGTAGACGCTCTCCGCAATCCGGCTGATATCCGAATCCCCTGTTCCCATCAACGAATCAAGCCCCTTCATCGCCTTGACGGAGATTTCCTTGCTCTTTGCCAGCTCCAGCAGGGCCTGGAGTTCCTCACGTTGCTGCTTCATCGTCGCCAAGCGGGCTTCCAGTTTGACTTTGGCGTCCAGCAGCTTTTGGTATTCGCTATCCTGGCGCGTAGCTTGTTCACGGTACGTCTCGATCAGGCGCTGCGTGCTGTTGAGTTTGCTCTGCACACCTGTAGCAGCCGTCTCGTTACCTTCCAGCAAAAACGCATCGATGGCGCGGTCAAGTTCTTCGGCCTTTTGCTCGAAGTCGCCAAGCTTGCGTCTGAGCGATTTGACTTCCCCGCCGATGGTGGCGGCGGCATCCTCCAGGTCGGCCAGACTGTCTTCGACCTGGCGGATGTACTGGTCAATTACAGCGACGCTGTTGTTCTTGAGCGCCCTATCGATCAGGGAGTGGAGATTTGCCGAAATTAGGGTAGATACTTTTTCCAATAAGGTTGCCATTTTGTTACCTCCTGTGTACTATGTTTTGAGTAATCTTACTTAAGTGTAGCGTTGAATGGTCACTTTGTCAAAGGGGCTTTGGTCTAGAAAGCCATTTTCGACACTCTTATTACGCCGATTGTAGGACAAAGTTGCAACATCGGCCGGGCCTACCGCCTCGCTCCTCTTCTCTGTCTACTATCTACTGAATCCAGGGCTGGCGCATTTGGAAATCCTATCCCCGGCCTTTAGGCCATATTCGACGACGATACTGGTCAAATGCGATAGCCCTACTACTGAATCGCTTGCCATCTATTTAGTTCTGGGTATAATGGCGTTTGTAATTGCCACCCTAGCTCAATCGGCAGAGCAGACGCTTCGTAAGCGCCAGGTTTTGGGTTCAATTCCCAAGGGTGGCTCTCTCCGGCCCCGGAGTCGACGGGGCCTTTTTTGTAGCTCAATGGTGAAGGGAACTATGCGGGCGCGGCAGATACTTAATCAGGTGTGGCAGTGGCTTAGTGCAGATCGTAGACTGGTCGAAGCCCTCATTGCACTGGTAATCATCCAAACTATGGCATTGTTTCTTCCTCAGTCGCCTGTGTCCATCTCCACAAGCCCTGTTTATGCACGCTGGCTGGCCGGGTTACGCCCCACTTTCAAGGTGTGGACTACACCTTTGGCCGTGGCTGGCCTGCTGACGGTGCGCACATCGTTGTGGACGCGTGTGCTTCTTGCCTGGTTGGCGTTGATCGTCGCTGCGCGTTGCGATGACGTGCTGGAACATTGGAAAGCCTGTACACGTTCCCGTCGCTGGTTTCAGGTGCTGGCGTGCGTGGCCGGTGTGCTTATTGTGGTGGGGTGGGGGATGCAGATGCTGTGGGGGTGGAAGCAGGCGGACGTGATTGCCTGGCCCGCAGTGCCTATTACGATTCCGGAGCGCGGCCTGACGTTACCGGCGCGCGACGTTGTTCTGTCCAGTCGGTTTGTTCCATTGCGGACGGGGCGATATGGGTTATACTTGCTGCCAAAAGAAAGCAGTGTGGGATTGGCGGTGCAGGCGCTGGATGACGAGGGGCAGGTTCTGCCGCTGTCGCCTTCGGTGCGCGCCGAGCCGCAGGATCAGTTGCGTTTGGCGTTGACCGTCGAAGCACCGGAAGCCTACTTTGCGTTGCCCCAGATGGGGTACGTTTTTCGCATCAGCCGGATGCGCGAGGCTGCTGGGCCAATCCTGGTACAGGTTTATCGCAGCGTTAATGGCGAATTGCTTGTGGAGACGACGTTGCAGGATGACGGAGTGTTGTTCGCCGATGATGTCCGGCTCGATCTGGAACGTGACGCGCTGCCGCGTTTCGAGGCGGTATATAATCCAGGCGCGCCATTAGAGACCGCAGGGATGCTGGCATTGTTCATTGCTGTCCTTGGGAATTTTCATCTGCATCGTAAAACTACCATGCAACCAACAGAGGAAGCGGTAGCCGACGAGCTTTTGTCAACCGGAACAGCCTGAACGGTTTTTCTGACCAACTGACTTGCGTGTGATAATGGTTTTGACTATTCAACGACCTGACTGTATTGGAGGAGGGTGTATGCGTTCGATTATCATTGGTGTAGCGGGAGGAACCGGATCCGGCAAGACCACGGTGGCGAATCGCATCTTGGAGCGTGTCGGCACGGAGCACATCGCGTGTATCCCGCACGATGCTTATTACAAGGATTTACGTCACCTGACGTTGGAGGAACGCAGGAGTCTGAACTTCGATCACCCTGACGCGCTAGAAACCAGTCTGATGATCGAACACCTGACGCTGCTGCGTAACGGCTATCCCGCCGAAATTCCCGTTTATGATTTCACCCGGCACGCCCGCACCGACGAGACGATTCATGTGGAGCCGGCGCCCATCGTGTTGGTAGAAGGCATTCTCATTTTTGCCGAACCGGCCTTGCGTCAGTTGTTTGATGTAAAGCTCTTCATCGATACGGCCAGCGACATCCGGCTGATTCGCCGCCTGCAACGCGACATGCAGGAACGGGGCCGGACGTTCGACTCCGTGATTTCGCAGTATATGACGACGGTGCGCCCGATGCATCAGGAGTTTGTCGAGCCGAGCAAGCGTCACGCCGACGTGATCATCCCCGAAGGTGGCTTCAACGAGGTGGCGATCGAGATGGTGGCGGCGCGGATACGAGGATTGTTGACGGAACGGGCGTAATGCATAATAACGTAAGGATTCATCCCACGGCCGATGTTTCGGACAAGGCGCAGATCGGTCCCGGAACGAGTATCTGGCATCAGTGTCAGGTGCGCGAGGGCGCGCAAATCGGCCAAAATTGCATCCTCGGCAAGGGTGTCTACGTCGATTTTGGCGTGCGGATGGGCGACAACGTCAAGGTGCAGAATTACGTTTCGATTTATCACGGTGTCGAAATTGAGGATGGCGTCTTTGTTGGCCCGCACGTGTGTTTCACCAACGACAATCTGCCACGCGCGGTGAACCCTGATGGGTCGTTGAAGGCCGCCGATGATTGGGTGTTGGGGCGGATCGTGGTCAGGCGCGGGGCGGCGCTCGGCGCAAATGCCACCATTTTGCCCAAGGTCGTCATCGGCGAGTGGGCGATGGTGGGCGCGGGCGCCGTCGTCACCAAAGATGTGCCCGCGCACGGGCTGGTGGTCGGCAATCCGGCGCGGGTGATCGGATTTGTGTGCGCCTGCGGCGAGCGTCTGCTGCCGGGAGAAACGTGCGAGGGCGAGATGTTGGCGCAGTGCCCGCGTTGCCGGCATACGGTAGCTATCCCACTCGAAACCTGGAGGAAAATTGTATGATCCCTATCGCTAAGCCGCTCATCGGCGACGAAGAAAAACAGGCGGTTCTCGAAGTTTTAGACTCTGGCATATTGGCGCAAGGCCCACGGGTCAAGGCCTTTGAAGAGGCGTTTGCGGCTATGTGTGGCGTGCAGCACGCCATTGCGACGAGCAGCGGGACGACGGCGCTCCACGCGGCGTTGCTGGCGCACAATATCGGTCCAGGGGATGAGGTCATTACCTCGCCGTTCACGTTCATCGCTTCGGCGAACAGCGTCTTGTTTGTCGGGGCCAGGCCGGTGTTCGTGGACATTGATCCGGCGACGTTCAACCTGGATCCGGCGCAGATCGAAGCCGCCATCACGCCGCGCACGAAGGTGATTTTGCCGGTGCACTTGTTCGGGCTGATGGCGGATATGGATGCGATTCGGGCTATCGCTGACAAATACGGTTTGGCCGTGATCGAGGACGCCTGCCAATCCCATGGCGCTGTGCTGCACGGCAAGCGTGCGGGCGCGTGGGGAACGGGCACGTTCTCATTGTATCCCACCAAAAACATCACCTCGGCGGAAGGCGGCATGATCACGACTAACGACGCGCGCATCGCCGAGAACTGCCAGGTCATTCGTCAGCATGGGATGCGCCGGCGCTATTACCACGACGAATTGGGCTTCAATTTCCGCATGACGGACGTTCACGCCGCGATTGGATTGGCGCAATTGCACAAATTGGAGCAGTTCAACGCGGCGCGGATTGCTAACGCGCGTTATCTCAACGCGAACTTGCGTGGGGTGGGTATCCCGGTTACACCGGAAGGTTACACGCACGTCTTCCATCAATATACCATCCGCGTGCCGGATGGCCGTCGCGACGCATTGGTGGAACATCTGAAAGCGAATGGGATTGGATCCGGCGTCTACTATCCCGTGGCGATTCACCAGCAGACGTATTATACGCAACAGTTGGGATACAACCAGCACTTGCCCGAAGCCGAGCGGGCCACGGCGGAAGTGCTCTCGCTGCCGGTGCATCCGGCGCTCGCCCAGGCTGACCTGGAAGCCATCGTCGCGGCGGTCAACGGCTTTATAGAGCGCGCATGAGCAAACATCTCAAAGCCGCCGTCATCGGCGTGGGGGCGATGGGGCGCAACCACGCGCGCGTTTACACGGAGATCGCTCAGACCAGGCTCGTCGGCGTGGCGGATGCCAGTCCACAGACGGGGCAACAGATCGCCGTCAAGTATGGCGTCCCGGCCTACGCGGATTACCGCGAACTTCTCGAACGCGAGAAGCCAGACGTGGTGACGGTCGCCGTCCCCACGCGCTATCACCGCGAAGTGGCGGAGACGGTGATGGCCGCCGGCGCCGACGTGCTGGTCGAGAAGCCGATTGCTGCCACCGTGGAGGAGGCGCAGGCACTCATCGATTGCGCCGAGGCGCTTGGACGCCGTTTGACGGTCGGCCACATCGTGCGCTTCAGCCCGGCGATCCGGGCGCTCAAGGAACATCTGGCGGCGGGTGAGTTGGGCAAGATTTTCCAGATCGTGTGTCGGCGGGTGGGACCGTTTCCGCCTCGGGTGCGGGATGTAGGCGTCGTCGTTGATCTGGCGCCGCACGATCTGGACGTGATGCGCTTCATCAGCGGGGCCGAACCGGTGCGCGTTTTCGCCGAGACGGAGCGGCGCATTCACACGGAGCACGAAGACTTGGTGACGGCGCTTTTGCGTTTCGACAACGCGATGACCGGCGTTTTGGACATCAACTGGCTGACGCCGCAAAAAGTGCGCGAGGTGGTGGTGCTCGGCGAACAGGGGATGTTCCGCGCCGACGACCTGCTGCAAGACCTCTTCTTCTACGAGAACGCCGAGGTCAACGGCTCGGCCTGGAGCCATCTCAGCATTCTGAAGGGCGTGAGTGAGGGACGGATGGTGCGTTATCCCATCCAACGTTACGAGCCTTTGCGGGCAGAACTGGAAGCTTTCGCCTCTGCCGTGTTAACCGATACTCCGGTTCCGGTGAGCGGCGGCGACGGGTTGGCCGCGTTGCGGTTAGCGTTGGCGGTGGTAGAATCCGGTAAAACGCAGCGCGTGATCGAGGTGTAGGGTGGATTTGAACAGTCTGCGGCAAAAAATCGCCGCGCAAACCGCGCGGATTGGCGTGATCGGGTTAGGCTACGTGGGATTGCCGGTAGCGTGTCTGTTCGCCGAAGCCGGGTTCGACGTGACCGGCGTGGACCTCAAGGCGGAGCGCGTGGCGGCCATCAACGCCGGGATTTCGCCTATCGAAGGGCGCGAACCGGGGCTGTCCGAGTTGCTAGCGGACGTCATCGCCAGCGGGCGCTTGCGGGCGACGACGGAGTATGCCGCCCTGCAAGAGTGCAATGCGGTCACCATCAACGTGGAAACGCCGGTGGATGAACAGCACACACCGCGCTATGTGGCGCTGCGGAGCGCGTTACGCGACCTCGGTCCCGCCCTAAAAGCCGGCGCGTTGGTGATCGTTGAGTCAACTATCGCCCCTAGCACGATGGCGCGCATCGTCAAACCCTTGCTGGAAGAAGCGTCCGGCAAGCGCGTCAACGCCGATTTTTACCTCGGCCACTGCCCGGAGCGGGTGATGCCGGGGAAGCTGCTCGCTAACCTGCGCGGCGTGAGCCGGGTCTGCGGCGGCGAGACGCCGGAAACCGCTGAGGCGATGATCGCGTTGTACCGTTACATTGTCCAGGCCGATCTCGATGCGGCGGACTGCATCACGGCGGAGCTGGTGAAGACGGCGGAGAACGCCTACCGCGATGTGAACATCGCGTTTGCCAATGAGGTGGCGCTGGTCTGCGAGGCCGTGGGCGGCGATGTGTGGAAAGTGCGCGAGCTGGTTAACAAGTCGCCGGGCCGCGCTATGCTCCTGCCGGGGGCCGGGGTGGGTGGGCACTGCATCCCCAAAGACCCGTGGTTGCTGGTGTATCAGGCGCAGCAAACGGGTGTCCCTGTGCGGCTGATCCCGGCGGCGCGCGCGGTTAATGAGGAAATGCCGTTGCACATCGCCGCCTTGCTCGAAGATGCGCTGCGCGAGGCCGGTAAGCCACTGGAAGGCGCGCGCGTGCTGGTGCTAGGGTACGCTTATCTTGAGGATTCCGATGATACGCGCAACAGTCCGAGCGAGGCGCTGGTCGCGGAGTTGCGCGAATGCGGCGCGGAGGTGGTGATCCACGATCCGTATGTGCCGGGGTATCAGGGCGACGTCTATGCGATGGCGGAAGGCTGTGATGCGGTGGTGGTGATGGTTAAGCATAGCGAATACAAAACGCTCGATCTGGCGGCCCTCAAGGCTGTGCTGCGCGCGCCGGTTCTGGTGGATGGAAGGCGCACGTTTCCTCAGGCCGTGGGCTGGATTCGACGCGGCGTAGGCGAAGGGGCACGGCAGCAATGAAGATCGTTACAGTAGTGGGTGCGCGTCCGCAGTTTATCAAGGCCGCGCCGGTGAGTCGGGTGTTACGGCAGAGTCACACCGAAGTGCTGCTCCATACCGGCCAGCATTACGACGAGAATATGTCGGCGGTGTTCTTTGCTGAGCTGGATCTGCCGCAGCCGGACGTAAACCTGGGCGTCGGTTCCGGCTTGCACGGCGCGCAGACGGCGGCGATGTTGGCCGGGATTGAGCAGGTGCTGCTGGCCGAGAAGCCGGATTGGGTGTTGGTGTATGGCGACACGAACTCGACGCTGGCAGGAGCTCTGGCAGCGGCCAAGTTGCACATCAAGGTAGCGCACGTCGAAGCCGGCCTGCGCAGCTTCAACCGGCGGATGCCGGAGGAAATTAACCGCGTCCTGGCCGACCATATCTCAACGTTATTGCTTTGCCCCAGCCAGACCGCCGTGGAAAACCTGGCCGCGGAGGGTGTCACCCACGGAGTCCATCTGGTAGGGGACGTAATGGCGGACGCACTGGCTTTCGCGGCAGCTCGCGCACAGACCCATTCCGATGTTTTGCAACGCCTGGGCCTGAGCGAAAAAGGATTCTTGTTGGCCACCGTCCATCGCGCCGAAAACACGGACGACCCGGCTCGTCTACACGCCATTCTGGAAGCCTTTTCTGCTTTGGATGAACCAATTGTTTTCCCCATACATCCCCGCACTCGCACTTACCTTGAGGCATTGGATCTAAAATCCACAATCCACAATCTAAAATCCATTGATCCTGTAGGATACCTGGACATGGTGCGACTGGAGCAGGCCGCGCGGATGATTTTGACCGATTCCGGCGGCATCCAGAAAGAGGCGTATTGGCTCGGTGTGCCATGCGTGACGTTGCGCGACGAGACAGAGTGGGTGGAGACGGTGCAGGCGGGGTGGAATGTACTGGCGGGGGCGGATACGGCGCGGATTGTGACGGCGGTGCGGGAGTTTGTATTGCCGGAGGTGCGTCCGGCGTTGTATGGGGATGGAGCAGCGGCGGCGCGAATAGTGGGAAGGCTACAGTCCGACAAAGATAAGCGTCTCAGCAGGTGTAGTACATGTCACTAATGATGAATGTCGCGGTACTTGGGGCTGGAAATGGCGGGCAAGCTATGGCTGGATATCTGGCGACACAAGGCTTCAACGTGCGTTTGTGGGATCGGTCTCTGGAACGACTTGAACCAATTATCATTCAAGGTGGAATTACCCTTACTGGTAAATTATCTGGATTTGGAGCACTCAAGACAATCTCTACCGAGTTGTTGGAGGTTCTTCAGGACGCACAGGTAATTATGGTAGTGACCACAGCGGACGCCCATGAAGACATAGCCAGAAGATGTGTTCCCTTTTTGCAAGATGGACAGGTCATTGTTTTGAATCCTGGCCGGACGTGCGGGGCAATGGTATTTCGGCAAGCCTTGAGTGAGGCGCGTTTGTCAGCGCGTGTTTACGTTGCTGAAGCGCAGAGTCTTGTTTATGCGTGTCGGATTACCGGGCCAGCTATGGTTAATGTGTTCGGTGTTAAACGGCTGGTACCACTTGCAGCTATGCCCGCGCAAGATACTCCGCGTGTACTGGAATCTGTTCAACAGATGTATTCGTGTTTTGTGGGCGCGCGTGACGTGATCGAGACAGGATTGGAAAACATTGGCGCTATTTTTCACCCAGCGATTGCGTTGTTGAATGCAGTACGCGTTGAAGCCGCTGACTCTTTCTTGTTTTATCAGACAATGACGCCCAAAGTCTCTTTGTTTGTGGAGAAATTGGACCAAGAACGAGTGGCTGTGGGCAAGGCTTTTGGACTTCACTTGACCACGGCTAAGGATTGGGTGTTACGCTCGTATGAAAATGTCCAGGGCGATACGCTTTATGCTCGTATGCGTTCTAATCCGGCTTACGATGGTATAGAGGCGCCGACGAGCCTTGAGTCACGGATGTTTACCGAAGACGTACCGACTGGCCTAGTGCCGATTGCTGAATTGGCAGATTTGGCCGGAGTGGATGCGCATTTGTGTCGGGCGCTTGTAGATCTATCCTCGGCACTGTGCCAGAGAGATTTTTGGGCAGAGGGTCGTACTCGTAAGCGGTTAGGCATCGAGGGTATGCAGGCGCAAGACCTGGTAAATTGGGTTACGACAGGAACCACATCTCATGTATTATAGTCCTGCAGGCCGACGGTGTTCTTTAACAGTAACCCTCTTTGACTATCAATCCATATAAGAGTGCTGATAATGAAGCATTGGAGATCGTCTGCAACGCCGCTGCCGATTATTCTTGGAGGACAAGTTAACGGCCTGGGGCTAGTAAGGGGCCTGGGGGAAGCGGGGATACCCTCGATCGTTATTGACTATAGAGCCAATATGGCTGCCAAGTCAAAATACGTACTGGCCGGCTTGCAATGTCCGCACCCGGATGAGGCGATGGATGCCTTTGTGCAATATATGGCAGAATTGGGCAGTGAACTTGGGACCAAGGGTGTATTATTTTGCACAAACGATATTTGGCTTATTCCTATCAGTAAACACCAACACGAACTGGAAGCCTATTATCACTATCCTATGTCCAAATGGGACGTAATTGGGCAATGTACAGATAAACAGTACTTGTATGGTCTGGCTGCCGAGGCCGGGGTGCCCTTTCCCCAAACTGTTGTGTTGCAGGGAATTCGAGATGTTGAAGCGCATAAAACGCACATCCCTTTTCCCTGGGTCATTAAGCCGGCAATCACTGTAGGGTTTTTGGAAAAGCTCGGTTCACGCGGGCGGACATTGATTGTAAAGAATGAAAACGATCTGGCGTATTGGCAGCAACGGATTGTGACATGTGGGTTGGAATCAGTTCCGCTGGTGTTGCAAGAAAGCATCCCTGGCGGCGCCGAGGCTTTATACACCTTGACGGCTTATTCCGATCCAAACGGGGAAATCTTGGGATATTCCACCGGTCACAAGATCCGTCAGAATCCACCGGATGCCGGTACCATTATCTCTGGACGGGTAACGCCAACGCCTGAAATTTTTCATTTAGGTCAACGATTGATTAAGCATGTCGGATTCTATGGAATCTCCAACACCGAGTTCAAGAAAGATGCTAGGGATGGCGCATTCAAGCTTATCGAAATCAACCCCCGTCCTGGCATGTGGAATTATGCAACGACAGCAACCGGGATCAATCTGCCTTTAATGGCCTACCGGCAAGCCATAGGTGAACCTGTCAAACCGGTAGAACCGGTAGATACCGAGTTGATCTGGTTATATTCTTATTTGGATTTTGCTCTTTCGGTATATGGGTTCCGCAAGAAAGGGCATGTGCAATATGCGCTCTCATTGCGCCAGTGGTTAGCTTCGATTCGAGGGAAGAGGGTGGATGCAGTTTTCCAAAAACGCGATCCCATCCCTGGTATCTATGACTTGGTGACAGTGTTAACGACTGTGTTGAGCGCGCGCGCTAGATCAGCTAAAGCATACCGGAGCAGTTTTGTATGATCGAGACAGATGAACGTAGTTACTGGGAGTATCGTGGCACGCTTTCTTATGAGTATAGAGGCGAGACTTTTTATACGGTAACGCCCATACCTTATTACTATCAACGCCGCACGATACTACTAAGTTTACTTACTCCTATTGTTGCAGAGGATACGGTTAATCATATCTGTGATTTCGGTTGTGGTGATGGTTGGTACCTTCGACATTTCGCAGACCGGTATCCTGACAAGCATTGGTATGGAGCGGATATTTCTACATCGATGATCGAGCGGGCAAGGCGTACCTGTCCTCCAGCGGTGTTACAAACATCAAGTACCGGCATTCCGTTTGCTCAGAACTTTGATTTGATCTATGCGATTGCTGTATTTGCCCATATCTCAGATGATAATACGATAGCGTCACTTTTTACTGATATTTACCGGAAATTGAAGCCTGCAGGACGATTTGTGTTGTTTGAGGCTACTGGCTTTGAACATCGTGCTGGGCCTACTTCTTGTAGAAGAAACACTCAAGAATACTTAACCTATGCAACAATGCACGGCTTTGCCATCGAACAACATCTCTTGATTGCCTTCCCCTTTCATCGTTTTTTTGAAACTCGGATTGTGCCTCGCTATTGTAAGTTATTTACGCGTGGCAAGAATTTCTATGAGCGTTGTATCAGGGCAAACAAGCAACTCTTTTACAGGTTTATAAGTTCTTTTATGTGTCGTTTTACCGTCTCGCCTGTTCGTAGCGACTTGGGTAAACAGGATGGAAACACCTTCTACGTTCTGAAAAAGTGAGTCGCAATGAGCATACTCAGGCGCATTAGCCGATTGTGGACCGAAATTCTTATGGCTTTGTTTTATCCCAAGTGTCGGATTAAAAGCCCGGCAACTTTCTGGGCTTATGTGTTACCGCAAAAAATACTTAATATGAATCAATCGCGGAACAGCCCATGGCCAGTACACTATACATCATCGGTTGTTTATCCTGATCGTATTCGCATCACTGGTCCCAACACTGCCCCTGGACGTGCACCAGGATGTTATATTCAAGCCGTCAATGGCATTGAAATGGGATCAGATGTCTATATCGCGCCAGGCGTGAAAATTATCAGCGCAAACCATGATCCAGATGATTTCGATACGCATATCCATCAAGACCCTATTCGAATTGGCAGCCATTGTTGGATCGGCGCCAACGCTGTTATTTTACCTGGTGTCATCTTGGGTGATCATGTGATTGTGGGCGCAGGAGCCGTCGTGACGCACAGCTTTTCTTCTCATTGCGTGGTTGCCGGCGTACCCGCTCGAGTGATCCGGCCCCAAACTGCACAGATTGAAGACATCCTTGGTATAGACGAAACGGCGCATCTGTGCTAACCGTAAACAATGCAAACTACCCAAAACACCCACGCTAACAGAACCATATCTGGAACGCTATGGATGCTGTCGGCAGCTGGGGTGCGGCAAGCCCTGACGCTGCTGTTTACGATCGTATTGGCCCGCATTTTGATGCCGGAAGATTACGCCGCCGTCGCGTTGGTCACAGCCGTGACCGCAGTTTTACAGGTTGTTTCCGAGTTAGGTGTGTCGGTCACAGTAATTCAGCGCAAAGAGATTGACGAGCGACTTCTCGACAGTGCGTTTGTACTGACTTTCGTCCTGTTTGCAGTGGCATCAGTCATACTGGTCTTGCTTGCAAAGCCCTTTACAGATTACTATGCCTTGCCTCTGCTTACCCCTCTTATGTTGATAGCTGCCGTAACCTTCTTTTTGCAGGGTATAAGCTCTTTCTATCGCAGTCTTCTGTTGCGCAGTTTGAACTTCAAGGCCGTTTCGCTAACTGGCCTACTAGCTGTAACAGGTTATGGTGTCATCGCTACAGCAAGCGCGTTGCTTGGATACGGCGCATACAGCGTCATGTGGGGGCATCTCTTTGAAGCCGTGTTGATGTTGATCGTTTACACTTTTTTGCAGCGCTTCAGGCCGCGCAGTTTCGGTTCAATCAGGTTGATGCGAGAATTATTACAATTTGGTATATGGATTGCTATAGGCCGTGTTTTGGGGCAGGCTTCGGGTCAGTTCGACCGTTTTCTGATTGGCAAAGTATTGAGCGCGCAAGCATTAGGCGGCTATTATCTTGCCTATCGCATTACCACTACTCTTCCCAATCTCCTGACCGGGACACTTGATCAGGTTTTACTGCCGGTTTATTCCGATGCCAAGAATGATCCCCGGGTCATCGAGCGTGGCTATTGGCGAGGATTGCGTCTCAGTGCGATCCTGTTCTTACCGCTATCCGCACTTCTTGTTGCCTATGCGCGGCCTTTGATCTGGTTGGCGCTAGGCGACCAGTGGACTTACATTGTTCCACTGATACAGATTCTCTCGCTTTTCGGCGCGATCCAGGCTTTGGGTGGCGGTATCTTCGCGTCGGTAATTTATGCTTCCGACATCCCGCAATTGAACCCCTTGGTAAATGTGTTTCGCATCGTTGTTCTGCCGGCATGTGTGTGGATAGGCAGCCACTGGGGTGTGGAAGGCGTCGCTTGGGGGGGCGTCGTTTTTGGTGTATTGGGACGCTTCTTCAATCAATGGCTGCTCAAACGGTATCTGGATTATTCGTTTTTGCAGTATTTCCGTGAAACCACTGTACCACTCCTACTCAATGGCGGCATAGTTGCGATAGGATTGCTGATTGTACGTTGGATCACACTAGATAATCTGGTGCTTACTGCTCTCTATACAGTCTTGGGCGGACTATTTACTCTTGGTATATACACTCTTCTATGCAAATTTGTTATGCCTAATGATACGACCTATTTGTTAAGCCAAATCGAACGAATCTTTGCCGCGAAAATACTGCATTCGGCTTCCACTGTGGGACAAGAGAAATGAGAACAACGCCGCAATCGATACGGTACGCTTGGCAACAATTGCTCACACGTGCCGGATTTGCACAGCCCGAAATATCCAGCACCCCATTCGAGACCCTCGGCATAAAGTTTTACTACGATTTTCCTGAGCTGATTCAAGTTCCCGATCCCAAAATCATCGTTGTCCCCTGTCAGGTTCAGGGTTGGCAGGCATTGCTGACGCGCGCTGAACACACTTTGTATTGGATACCATCGCAGGAGAGTGTGCCTGAAGGTTATCATTTGTCTTTCTCCGATCCCATTCCCGTCCTCTTCTGGGGCGCCGGCTACGAAGACGGCCGCAAACCCTTCGCCGAACGACACGAAGACGGTACCGTCATCTTCTACGTCGACATCGTCGCTGCAACACTTTTTATGCTCACTCGTTGGGAGGAAACTATCGTCGTTGATCGCGATGAACACGAGCGTTATCCCGCTACCGCCAGCGTGGCCTACACACAAGGATTTTTGGATCGTCCCGTGGTGGACGAGTACGCCTTGATTTTGCAAGCCTGGCTAAAGAGCTTGCTACCCGCGTGGTCACCATACCCACACCAATTCTCGATCAAGCTCAGCCATGATATTGATTTCGTATGTAGAGCCTCCTGGCGCACGTTGGGAGGCGATCTCCTCAAGCGACGCAATCTATCCTTGACGCTGCAGACGCTGTTGGGAATTGTTGCACCACACACCGATCCCTATCTTCGTGGCCTATACGAGTTGGCCGATCTCTCTGAACAAAATGGTTTTCAGAGCGCTTTCTATTTTATGGCCGCTCAACGAGGTTCATTTGATCCCGGTTATAATCCAACGGGCAAGCTGGCGCAGCGTTGCATACAAGGAATGCGCGATCGGGGACATGAGGTGGGATTTCACCCCGGCTATGCAACTTATAACAATGCAGAACGTTTTCTGATCGAAAAACGCCGCATGGATCAAGCGCTAGAGACAAATCGTTATGGTGGACGGCAACACGTGTTGCGATTTCAAGTTCCCGACACATGGAGGCTGTGGGAACAGGCGGGTCTTGCCTATGATTCTACGTTAACCTATGCCGATCACGAAGGCTTCCGTTGTGGAACTTGTCACCCCTATCAGCCCTTCGACATTGAACAGGATCGCCAACTCGATGTGTTGGAGATCCCTCTTATTGTGATGGAAGGAACGCTTAAACAGTATCGTTATCTAACGCCTGAAGCCAGCGCAAAGCGTATTCTCGCGTTGGCGCAACGTTGCAAGCAGGTTAATGGCGTCTTTACCTTACTCTGGCATAATGCTTCTATGCATGGCGAGTGGGCGCCTTGGGCCACTATGTACCGGCAAATCCTCCCACATCTCTCAAAAATGGAAAGGGAAAATGGATAGGATATTGAGCGCGCATACGGGGGCAAACTCGTCTGTATCCAGACCTGTTGTTCTCTTCATTTCACCCTTTATCTGGGAAGGCGGCGCCCACAAAGGAAAGCCTACTGTCTACTATATTATGCAAGGCTTTCTTCGCGCCGGTTACGAGGTTCATGTCGTCACCGCAACGAACAAACCCGGCTTGCGCGAAAGCGAATTCGCGGGGTTGCACATTCATTATTTTTACATTCCTTTCAACCCGGTCAAATTCAAGTATGATGCGCTGGAATCCTTTTTGAGTTTAATACGTTCCGAACCGAATCGTTTATTAAGACATCTGAAATTCCGGCTGTTTTGGTTACAATTTGTAGTATTCGGCTTTTTTAAAGCGCGGTCTGTCGCGCAAGCATTTCCCCCGACTCTGGTTTATGGGATTAATAACCCGGCCATTCCAGTATCGTTCCTGATTTCTAGGTTATTCCATACCCCCACCTTTTCGCGGATTATGGGTAGTCCATTGGGACAATGGGTTATGGACAATGTGGTATTCTCCACTGCACCCGACGGAGAACAGATAGTGCACAATTGCAGTGCAGTGTCACTGTTCAAGTTGTGGATATCCCGTTTTGATGAATTATTGGCTTTCAAGCTGCCGTGTGAAGCAGTTATTATTACTGATGATGGTACGATCTCCACCGGAACCATTACAGACTGGCTTGGTGTTCCAAAGGAACGGGTCTGGCTACTGCGCAATGGGATTGACAAGGCTATGTTCCAAGAAAGTTCTGACCTACCGACGGCTCGTCAATCACTTCACCTTTCACCTGAGTCTAAGGTTGTATTATGGGTCTCTCAATTGGTTGATTGGAAACATCCGGAACGCTTGCTCGACGCTATTCCGCGGATTATAGCGATTTGTCCTGACGTGCATTTTGTTATCGTGGGCGACGGCCCAGAGAGGCCTGCACTGGAGCGGCGAGTAATACAGTTAGGAATCCAGTCTTGCGTTCGATTTGCCGGTTTTGTCAAACGCGACGAGTTGCCTGTTTATTTCCGCAGTGCAGATGTTTTTACCGCGTTCTATGATTATGCCAATATCTCCAACACGTTACTAGAAGCAATGCTAAGCGGGGTTGCAGTTGTAGTGCTTAACAATGGTCATACGGGCGACGTCGTCAAACATCTGGAAAATGGCTGGTTAGTCGCTCCAGAACAACTGGCGGATAGTATTCCTGAGGCGCTCATCCACGTCTTGACGGATGAGCAACTGAGACAACAGCTTAGTTCGAACGCCGCAATCTATGCTTATACTGTCTTACTCACCTGGGATGAACGTATTACGTTTGAAATAGCTCAGATAGAGGCTATCGTGCAAGCTAACTGGTTTTCTCGCTAGTTTTCTGAGATATTAAAATTTCGTAACTATTCAGCCGTCTGCCGTGAGAGGCGGCAGGCAGGCCGGTCGAAATGGCGTACCGACTAAAGCCAGCCGTAACGCCGCAAGAATGTTGTGGCCATTTTTGCGCGCAGTCGAGATATAGCTGCGGATAGCGCAGAAAGTCTGGGCCCCGCTGTCGGTGCGAAAACAGCCGGAGATCTTGTGCTTGAGCTTGACCATGCGCAAGTCCCGTTCGGCCAGGTTATTATCAAACGGCACATTGAAATCATACATAAAGGTCAACACGGCGCTACGGTGCTTAGCCCAGCGGTTTAGTAGATTACGCGCCGGGCTTTGTTTCGGTTTCCCACGGGCTGTGGGGGCGTTCGGCTCCATCACGGGTAGCGGATTCGCAGCATAGCCTGCGGTGAGCACAGTCTGATCGCGCGTTTCAAATGGTGTCAGTTGTTCTGTGGCGAGGGCCGTTTGTCCGGCCTCACGGGCGCTGGCGACGCGGTCTTTGATTTCCAACAACAACTGCACCATGTCTGCGGCCCCAGCTTGCTCATAGCTTGAGTTTAGATAAAGAAAATGGGGCGGTCAGCGCCTTGCGCAAAACCGCCCTTTGGTAGAAACTAAGGCCGTTCCAGGAATTAAAGCCAGCCAATAACATGGTACACTTACGCCATAGTCTAGCTTACCGGGAGGGATAGCATATGGAATTCAGTGCCGCCGAAAAAGAATTACACCAGGAAACCGTCAAAGCCTTACCGGGCGCGGAACGCCGCTTGTATATGGCACGGGTGGCGCAAACGTTGGGTCCCAGGAGTCATCGCTTCCTGCACCGCGAATTAGGGTGGAGTCGTGAGGTGCTGCGCAAGGGCACTTACGAACTAGAAAGCGGCTTCCGGTGTGTGGATGACTATGCGGGGCGCGGGCGTAAACGCGCCGAAGCGCACTTGCCGCAGTTGCTGGACGATATCCGCGCTATTGCCGAACAGCATAGTACTCCGTAAAATAAGAAACGCAGAGCTTTTGACAAACCGGTCAAATGTGTCAGCATGACCGGATGAAAAAACAACACGTACAACTCAGCAAAGAAGATCGGCAGTATCTGGAAACCTTAACCAGCA
>Ga0209723_1001344_pt1 | contig 38487 bp, 40 predicted proteins | sample BiotimSIPDNA_2_FD_185750 | JGI IMG/M metagenome (GOLD analysis project Ga0209723, IMG submission 185750) | Anaerobic biogas reactor microbial communites from Washington, USA - Biogas_R2 time_0 SIP DNA (SPAdes) (version 2) | ecosystem: Engineered > Bioreactor > Anaerobic > Unclassified | place... | reverse complement strand
GGTTGTTTATAATGAAACGATAAATACGTTGATACGGGTGTGTTTCACGTGTTTGTTTCTGACTGAGATGCTGCGTTTCGGTTGCGCCAAAGGCGCCACTTTTCCCGGGCGCAGTCCCGGATGAAGCGTAGTCACTTACCTGTAGAAGCAGAGGTAGGGCTGTTTGCGGATAAGACGGTTGAGATATACGGCCAGTTCCATGGCGTGATAGTCGCCCCACATGGAAGATTCGCCCTGCGGAACAGCTTTACCCTTTGGAATGTAGTCCCAGCCGTTGGGCCGGTGGTATACGCTGTGCAGGAGGAGCCCCTGGTGCCCGGGTTGTTCACTCAGATAAGGGGGCTGAAAGAGGGTGCGTGCCGTGGTCAACCCCGCCTGCAGATAGGGAGTGCCCGTCTTGCCCAGATAACGGCCGAGGCGCAACAGTCCCTGGGCGCTGATGGCGGCAGCGGAACTGTCCACGGGCTCGTGGGGATTGTCGGGCTCCGCCGGTCGGTCCAGATAGTCTCCCATGCAGGCGAGTCCCGGCGCGCCTGTGTCCCAGTAGGGCACACCGTCCACGGGGGTATTCGCTATATAGAAGTCGCCCATGGCCTTGGCGCCCTCTCGGAGTTCACGAATAAAGGCGTGTCCGTTCTCCAGGGCGTTGACAAACTCCGGGTGGTCCCGGAAAAACTCCAGCTGTTCCGCGCAGCCCAGCAGGCCCCAGGCCAGACCGCGGGTCCAGGTGCTGAAAGGGGAATAGCCCTGCTGGGTGCTGGGACAGCGGTAATTGCCGTCCTTGACATTGAAAATACTTTCATGGGCGACGCGCCCGCGCACATCGTAAGCATCGCGCCCTTTCCCGTAATACACATTATAGTTCAGGGTTGCGCGGATATGCTTGACAGCCCGGTCGAGCAGGGAAACGGGCCGGTCATTCTCGCCCATAAGCATGTGGCCTAGATGGTGGGCCAGCACCAGGATGCGGCAGGAGCGGATGGTGTCCACAAAAAGGGACTGAGGCCCGTTAAAGGAATGGATGAAGCCGCCGCCGTCCGAGGTGGCGGTCCAGCGCGAAGCCTGCACCGCCCCGGAAACGCGCAGGGCCAGTTCATAGAGGCGCACCAGGTCGGCGGAATCGTCCGTGCGTCCCTCCAATGCCAGCCTTCGCAGATTGCCGTAGGTGGACAGGTTGTTGAATCCGTGGTCATGGACGCCGATATGGGTGAGGTGCGGCGCCATATAATTCAGCGTGTCCGCACGCCCCGATTCCAGCAGGGTGGTGTCGCCTGTCGCGTCGAACTGAAGCAGTCGGCACCCGTACAGGAAGCCCTGGGTCCACTCGGTCCAGCCGCGGCTGGTATAGTTGCCCCGGCGGGTGAATACGGGGGTGCCCTGTGCGGGGTTCCAGTCCCGCGCGAGCCTGGTAAGTTTCGGTCCGGCCATGGCAAAGAAACGATCCAGCGCGGGCGCGAGGTCCGCCGGTTGGAGGTTATGCAGAGAAATCATGGCATTATTCCTTTTTGCGCGCCGTGTCATGGCGGGACGGGGGCATCTTACCGGCCCGAAAACCTTCGACGACAAAGCGCAGAATATTCTTATGGGTGGCCTGTTCCAGGGCGCGCACGCTTCCCCACAACAGGATAAGCACCCAGCGGAGGTATCCGGTCCCCGTCAGGCCGCCGGGCAGCGCACACCAGGCCGTTGCCGCGAATACCAGAAACAGCGTCAGCCGCCAGGCCTGCCGGTTGAAGCGCTGCCATGTCCCGCCCAGCCGGTATATACAATAATTGGCCGATATGGAAACCACCTGCGCGGCAAGCAGCAGCATTCCCGGAAGGGTCAGCGGCACGAACAGAATAAAGGTGAATGTTTTGAATACATGAAGCAGCGGAAACAGAAGGATTCGTTTGCGGGGAGACAGGCGATTAAAGCGGTAAAACACGAGATACAGCCCGCCCAGCAGGGCAAACCAGAAGATCAGGCTGAATAAAAAAGGAAAAGGCCCCCGATACAGCCACACAAAGAGGTGGAGCCGCGCGCAAAAGATTCCCGCCACCGAAAACAAGAACGCCCACATCCATGCTTTTGTCTTTGAAAATCCGACGAAGCTTTTGGCTGCTTCGGAAACCACCGGCACGGCCTCATAGTTCACGGCCACACGGTCGTTGTCGTAATACCCGATTTCATAAATGGTGTAGAGGGAAAGGAACAGGCCCGCGAGCGCGGCCGCGTAGTGCCAGGAAAAGGCGTAGGCCAGCCACAAGAGCGCCAGGTCTTCGAGAACAATCTGGGTGGTGAAATAGCGGCAGCCCGGATATTTGCCTTCCACGGTATAGCGCAGCGGCACATACAGGCCGGTGAAGGCGGGTACTGGGTTGGTGCCCCAGTGCAGGACGCGGGAGCCGGGTATAGCCTCAATAACCTCCGCATCGTCTTCCGAATCGGTAATGAACAGGGTATGTTCCCATTCGGCGGCAGGCAACACGGCTTCAAGGGCTTTCAGTTTTCCCGCGACGCGAAGGTTGTCGAACGGGGGCACGGCATTGGAACAGACCAGCGTCGCCTCTGACAACCCGGCGGCCTTGAGGATGGGCGCGATGATGTGGCGGAACCCGTAACTCAGCACAATGACCGGTCGCCCCGGAGCAAGCACATTCAACAAGGCATGATTCATGCGTGTGTCGGCGAGTCGGCGCGCCGCACCAGGCCACAGGAAGTGGTTCCACGGCATAAGGCAGGTGCAGGCAAGGACGCGCACAAAATCTCGTTGCTTGTCGTAGTTGACCCAGCGAAACCACGCCAGTAATTGAAGCAGCCAATCGGTGCAGGCGACGATAAGGAACGCGATGATGCGCGGGCGCAACGCATCCAGAAAGCGTTCGGTGGAATTATCCAGGAACAGGGTCTGGTCGAAATCGAGCACGACATGGCGGAACCGGTCCGGATCGAGATCGGAAATGCATACCTCCGTCTGCGGGTCGGTGTTCATGCGCTTCGCTTTCAGTTGGTCATCAATGCGGGTGTCGCCCGTAACCCAAAAAATGTTTTCACAGGCATGTTGTTCGCACTTTAGTGTACGTGCGACGCACAGCGTATGGGGAGCACGCTGAAGCGTGAACAACATACAAATAATCTTGAACCCAGAAAATGTTTCACAGGTATGTTGTTCACACTTTAGTGTGCGTGCGACACACGGCGCTTGGGGAGCACGCGGAAGCGTGAACAACATACAATTCGGTCGCCGGGATCAGGGTTTTACCGCTTTACCCGTGGCCGCCGCTTTATATATGGCTTCAATGAGCGCCACGGCATTGCGTCCCTCGCGCCCGTCGATGCGCGGCGGGCGGTCCTTTTGTATGGCCTTGGTGAAATCGTCAATCTGTCTGCGGTGACCCTCGGTTTTGAGACTGCTCAACGGGTCGCCCGCGCCGGAACCCAGTTCGGATTCGCGGTTCAGCTGGGCCTCTATCTTGGCGTCAATGGCCCTGCGTTTGGTGAATTTCCAGAACTTGATGGCGCCGTCCTCGGTATAGCTGCTGCCCTCGCTGCCGTGGATTTCCACGCGCGCCGGGTGGCCCGGCCAGATGGCCGTGCTGCCTTCGATCACGCCGAAGGCGCCGCTTTCAAATTCGAGCATCGCCGTGGCGGTGTCTTCCACTTCCAGCCCGTGATGCAGGCGCCGGGTCACCTGGGCGCGCACAGTTTTTACCGGGCCCATGAACCACTGCAGCAGGTCAATCTGATGAATGCCCTGGTTCATGAGCGCGCCGCCGCCGTCCCATTTCTTGGTGCCGCGCCATGCGCCGCTCGCGTAGTACTCCGGGGAGCGGTACCACTTGATGTAGGCATCGCCCAGTACGAGCGTGCCAAAGCGGCCCTGGTCCAGGGCCTGCTTGATCAGGGCGGACCCGTCGGCGAAGCGGCTCTGGAAAATGCAGCCCAGCCGGACACCCGCCTTGTCCGTGGCGGCGATGATGCGGTCGATGCGTTTGGTGGACACGTCGAGCGGTTTTTCGGAAAGGAGATTCTTGCCGGCTTCCGCGCAGGCCACGGCGATTTCCATGCGCATGCCGCTCGGCACACACAGGCAGACGGCCTGAATATCCTTCCGCGCAAGAAGATGACGGTAATCGGTGTACATATCCGCGCCGTACTTGTCCGCCAACGACTTCGCCGTGCGTTCCACCACGTCGGACACGGCTACCAGTTTCGCGGCGGGAACGGCCGCGATCGCCGCCGCGTGCACCGGTCCGATATTGCCGCAGCCGATAATGCCATAGCCTATCTTTGCCATACTATATACTTCCTTTCCTTCTGGTTTTCGGGAATTTTCAGATCATAGTGTACCCGTCAGCAGTGGGAAATGTCCATTGAAAGCGCGGGTCAGAACATCTCCCCGTCGCGCAGGAAGCGCCAACGGCCATAGGGCAGGCTGCCGAGCGTGATCCTGCCGATGCGCACCCGTTTCAGCCGAAGCACTTCGAGTCCGACCAGCGCGCACATGCGGCGTATCTGGCGGTTGCGCCCTTCCCAAAGGATAAACTTCAGTTCCTGGGGATGCAGCAACGTGACCTGCGCGGGTTTGAGGGGCTTGCCGTCGAGGGACAGGCCGTGGTTCAACAGGCGCAGTTTTTCGTCATTCAATGCGCCGCGAACGCGGACCAGGTATTCCTTGTCGATTTTGGAATTACCTCCGATAAGTGACCGGGCGATGCGCCCGTCCTGGGTCAGCACCAACAGTCCCTGCGAATCGCTGTCAAGGCGCCCGGCGGGCGCCAGGCCCGCAAGCGATGGGAGGCGGGTCGACCCCGTGCCCGGCCCGGCCTTCCAGTAATTCTCGGGTGTGACCAGGGAAACCGCGGGCACGTGGTTGTTTTCCGGCTGGCCGGAAACATAGCCCACGGGCTTGTTCAGCAGCACGGTAATCTGTTTGGACAGCGCCTCGGATGCACGTTCGTCAAGGGTAATCTCCGCGTCGGGAGCGACTTTTGTGCCGCATGCCTCCACGCGCGCGCCGTCAACGAACACCCATCCCCGGAGAATCAGATCTTCCGCTTCGCGCCGGGAACACATGCCCCGCGTGGCCATCAGTTTCGCTATGCGTATCGCTTCCATGGGCATATTATGCCCCATGCAAGGCGCGCAGAGAAACCGGCTTTAATCCAGGGTGATGCCTACAGCAGGGTGCCGGTAACCTTGAGACGCGATGTGTCCACCTGTTTATCCGCAAGGGCGGCAAGAATGGCGTTGTACCGGTCGGTCGTCATTTCCGGCATCCGGCTCAGAATGAACAAGGTGAACTGCCGGTTGTCCGTGACCACCGCGTACTCATAATTTTCCTCGTCAAGAAGCACGATCCAGTAATTGCCCTTGAACAAGGCGCCCAGAAACATGTCAAACTGCACTTTCAGTTTTGAATTTGTTTCCGTGTCCACAACGGTGGCGACACCGTTGATGGAAGTCTTGTTGGCCTCGTCAATGGTCCCTTCGTACCCGGAATTGATTACGCTGATCTGCTGGTCGTTCAGGACGGCGTATTCCGCGGTCACCCCGACCAGACCCTTGTTGAAAAAGACCTGGTTAGAGGCGATTTCATGCCACAATCCCACATAGCGCTGGATATCCACACGGGAAACCGTTTCGGGTTCCGGGCCGTAACTGACGCATCCCGACAAAATTAGCAGTGCCGCTAGGGCAAGTAGTGCATAGCGTTTCATGGTTGGCTCTCCCCGTAGTTGTGACCGCGCCGTAGGCTTAAAAGGGTCCGTTTCCCTTTTAGCGAATCCCGCGCCACGTATCACCTAAACCCCGCGGCAACGCGGAATATTCCGCGCGGTTGGTAAAGCGCTGCTTTTCCCGCGTCCAGGCGGGCACATCCCCGGGCGGACACCGTTCAAGCAACACCGACCAGGCATACGCGTTTCCGGGCCAGCGCAGCAGGCATTTGCCCGCGTAGAACAGGGCCGCTTCATCGTCCTGCCGGGACACCGCGCACAGAGTAAGCAGATAATACACGTGTCCCGTATCCTGACCGTTTAAGGCGCTTTCCAGATGCGCCGCGGCCTCATCATAAAGATCCGAGTCCAGAAGGGCAAGCCCGTAATTCTCATGGGCCCGGTAATTCGGCCATGGCCAGCGGAATGCGGTTTGGTAAAGACCGTCCCATGCTTTCCCCGCCACATGCGCCTGTTCCGCGCGGCACAACAACGCGCTGGGCACAATCACCGTCAGTACTAAAGTCGCCGGAGCAAGCAGCGCGCAACAGGCCCCGATCACTTTGGGCATGGTTTCCCCGCATCGCGGCACGGGCCGGGCCAGCGCGGCCGGCAGCAGCACGGCCAGCATATGGGGCGTGCTGTGGGAGAAGGAATTGAAGCAGGCGAAAACCGCCAGGACCGCCAGCGCGGGCAGCGCCGGATTGCGGGTCTTGAAGGTCCAGAGGAAGAAAGCCAGCCAGAAAAGCGCTCCTGCAACGCCCGTTTCCGCCAGCCAATCCAGCGGCTCGGAATGGGCATGTTCGGTGTGGAGTTCATTGAAGAAGAAACGTTCCCCGCCGGGACGCCATAGCACCTGTCCCTGGCAGGAGGGGCTCCAGTAGCCGTACTGGCCCAAGCCGACGCCCGCCCACGGATGTTCCCGGATCATCTGCGCCGCGCCCGCCCAGAACCAGAGGCGGGCCCGTCCGCCGACATCCGATGTCGAGAAACTCGCGGCCGTGCGGTTATAGATCTGGGGTGCGCCCGTGGCCAGCAGCGCCGCACCCGCAAGGGCCAGGAGAAGCAGCGCGCGGCGGCGCCGCTTTACAACGCGGCGTAGCCGGCGCCAGCCGCCGGGCAACAGCACCGTGCACCCGATGCCCGCCGCCGCGGCCAGCCAGGCCGAACGCGAGGAAGAGATAATCAGCGCGCCCAGCAGCAGCGCAAAGACGCCGGTGTATGCCGCCACAATCCGAGGGGTATTTCGCCTGTCGCGCAGGAACAGGGAAAGCAGCAGGACCAGGTTGAAGGCCATGTACCCCCCGAGCAAATCCTGATTGCCGAAAACGGAATAGGCCCGCTGGTCATACCCGGGAAAGCGGGGCAGGAACGCTTCCGCGAGCCCCGCGTACTGCAACAGGGCAAGGGCGCCCACCAGGGCGCCGGAAAGGAGGAAGGCGTGATACAGCCATAACCGGCCGTTACGGAAGCGGAACGCCTCCAGGATCAGAGAAGCGGCCGAAAGGAGCATCACCCAGCGGATCACATTTTCCACGAGGTAGGACGGCACGCGCGCGGTGAACAGGCCCGACAGGCACCAGAACAGCATGCCCAGCCACAAGGGACCCAGCCGGCAGAAACCTTCCAGGGTAAAGCGTCCGGTGCGGTACTGCCAAACCGCCGCCACGGGCAGGCCCATCGCCAGCATCAGGTCCTTGGCATGGAGGAAGGAAACGAGATGAAAGGACCATGCAACGGCGCAGCACACCAACAACCCGGCCCAAAACAGGGCGGGACCGGTTTCCTTTTTGTTGTGTAATACCGTGTGCATGGAACTCCTTCGGGAAGCGGCCGCAATCACGGCCGACAGTTATAGTAACTCATTTTTCATCTGCGGGGATCAAAAACGTGTATGTTGTTCACGCTTCAGCGTACTCCCCCGGGCCCGTGTGCTGTGCAGACATGAACGTGTTTGGACCGCAATAAGCGTGTGGTTTCGGGTCTCCGGCGAAGAGACATTGTCCTGACATCCCCCGGCGCTTCGCGCCACCCCCCTCGAGGGGGGACTTAGTGGAATATGTCCCAGGAAGTCCGTAAAGGATCGACGTTTTTCTCCAACGCCTGGCCTCAGCCCCGAGAATAGACCGGCACTGTAACACTACCACTGTCCTGAAAGGTCCCCCCTCGAGGGGGGTGGCGCGAAGCGCCGGGGGATGTATAAGCAGAAAGTACTTCTGGCACCTGCGTAAGCGAAACTGGTTTCTCAAGTTTTATTTGTGCGGATACAGTTCCTTCATTCCTTCTGGATGCGGGCGGAGATAAGGCCGTCCACTGGTGGTATGGCCTGGTTTAATCATCGGCTAATGGCCTGCATCTCCGCCGAGGTCCCTGCAGCGGCATACCGTGGCTTTTTGCGGCCTTTCCATCCTTGTCGTATACTACGGAAAGGTGCGGCGGGGCTGTTTATTACGCTCCGACCGCGCGGAATGAGATCCAACGGAGAAACCGATGAAGAAAGCATTGATGGTATGGGGCGGTTGGGACGGCCATGAACCCCGGGAATGCACGGCCCGTTTCGAGCCCTTCTTGAAGGAACAGGGCTTTGAGACCACCGTTTCAGACAGCCTTGAGGTGTTTGCCAACAAGGAGCGTATGCTGTCGTACGATTTGATCGTGCCCTGCTGGACCATGGGCCATCTGAAGCCTGAAGAGGAAGCGGGCCTGCTGGAGGCGGTGCGCGCGGGGTCGGGCATCGCCGGCTGGCACGGCGGCATGGGCGACGCCTTTCGTGAAAACACTGCGTTCCAGTTCATGGTCGGCGGCCAGTTCGTGGAACATCCGGGCGGTATCATCCCCTACAAGGTGAATATTGTCCGGCCGGACGATTCCATCATGGACGGCATCCATGACTTTCCTATCAGCTCCGAATGTTATTACATGCACGTCGATCCCTCCAATGAGGTGCTGGCCAGCACGGTTTTCACCGGCGATGCCTGCGTCTGGATCGAAGGCTGCGTGATGCCGGTGGTGTGGAAGCGGTCCTACGGCGAAGGGCGCGTCTTTTATTCCGCGCTGGGCCACGTGGCAGCCGATTTTGACGTGCCCCCGTGTTTTGAAATCATGAAACGCGGCATGCTGTGGGCCTGTCGCTAACCCTGTTGTTATACAACCCGGGAAGGATGGAATAAATTTGTATGAAGCCTCTTCGAGTAGGTGTCATCGGGTGTGGCAACATCTCCGACCTGTATTTCGAGAGCGGCAAGCGCTTTAACTCCTTTGATATCACCGCCTGCGCGGACATTGCTAAACGAGCCGCCCGGGAAAAGGCGAAAAAGCACGGCATCACCAAGGTGATGACGCCCGAGGCGCTTCTCGAAAGCGACGAGGTGGATATTGTACTCAACATCACCGTGCCCAAGGCGCATGCCGCCATTGCCCGGGCCGCCGTGGCGGCGGGCAAGCATGTGTACAATGAAAAACCATTGACGCTTACCCGGGAGGAAGGGAAGGCGCTCCTGGACGAAGCGAAAGCGAAACAGGTGCGCGTGGGCTGCGCGCCCGACACCGTGCTGGGCGCCGGCATACAGACCGCGCGGCGGCTGATCGACGAGGGCGCGATCGGAGTGCCTGTGTCCGCCACGGCCTTTATGCAATGTCACGGCCATGAAAGCTGGCACCCCAGCCCGGAATTTTTTTATGAGGCCGGGGGCGGACCCATGTTCGACATGGGCCCCTATTACCTCACTGCGCTGGTCACCCTGTTCGGCCCCGCCGTGTCGGTGACTGCTGTCACGCGTACCACTTTTAATGAGCGCCTCATCACCAGCGAACCGAAGCAGGGTAAGCGTATTACCGTAGAGACGCCGACCCATCTCGCGGGCATGATCGAGTTCAAAAATGGCGCGGTGGCCACCATGATCACCAGTTTTGACGTGTGGCGCGCCACCCTGCCTTGCATTGAAATACACGGCACGGAAGGATCCCTCAGCGTGCCGGACCCGAATACCTTTGGCGGTGATGTGAAGCTCTTTCAGCCCGGAGATGCGGACTGGTGTATCATGCCCCCCATGCATGCCTATGGGACACAGTCTCGTGGACTGGGTCTGGCCGACATGGCCGCAGCCATTCAATCAGGCCGTCCCCATCGCGCCGAAGGGGCGCTCGCGTACCATGTGCTTGATATAATGCAAGCGTTCATTGACAGCGGCGCATCCCGGGCGCGGTTTGACCTGGAAAGCGGCTGCGAGCGCCCGTTACCCATGCCGCCCGGGCTGCGCGACGGATATACGGATTAAAGAGGATACAGGACCGCCCCGTTGCGGGGCGCTATGGAAAGCAAGGGATATGCAGCTTCTAAAAGGCTTATACCAGGTGGGCGGTGACTTAAACGGCATTACCTGGGCCGGCGTTGATGCCGGGTTTGACGATGCCAACTCCTATGCCCTCGATACCGGCGCGGGCATCATCCTGTTCGACTGCGGCTGTGGCGACACCCTGGACCAGATCTTCCGCAACATGCGTTACTGGGGGCTGGACCCGGAAACCATCCGGTACTGCGTGCTCACCCACGCCCACCTGGATCACGCGGGCGCGGCCGACCGCCTCAAGCGGTCCGGGGTGAAACTTGTCGCACACGCTAACGCCGCCGAAGCCATGGCGGCAGGCGATGAACGCTGCTGCGGCTATCTCTATCACAAGGCATTCGTGCCGTGTGCCGTGGACGTGCAGGTGCAGGACGGGGACACGCTCGAGCTGTCGGGTGTGACGGTGCGGGCGCACCATTTCCCCGGCCACACCATGGGCTGCACGGCTTATGCTTTCGACTGGGATGGGAAACGCGTGGTGGTCAGCGGTGATGTCATCGGCACGCTCAACGTGGGCCATTTCGGATGGGATGGCTCCATCGACTTCAACAAGCAGGTCTATATTGAATCGCTGAAACGTTTTGCCCGGATGGATTTTGATGTCATGCTCTCGGGTCATGGCATGTCCCATTTTTACAAACCGCGCCGCCGCGTGGAGCAGGTGCTTAACGAAGCGCTTATTCAGTGGCGTTAAACCATAGGGCAGGGTGAAGGCATGAGCACACAATACGAAACCTTCAAGAAACGCCTCGAGGCCAAAGAAACCGTCGTCGCCGTCATCGGCCTGGGTTATGTCGGGATGCCGCTCGCGGTTCATTTCGTTTCGGCGGGCCTGTGCGTCATCGGCGTGGATAGCGATCCCGCCAAGATTGAAAGCCTGAAGCGTGGGGAAAGCTATGTCCGGCACATTTCGGCGGACTGGGCGCCCCGGGCCATTGCGGAGAAACGATTTCTTCCCGTCGCCGATTATGACGCCGTCGCCGATGCGGACGCTGTCATTATCTGCGTGCCCACCCCCCTGAACGCCCACCGTGAACCGGATTTGCGCCATGTGGAAGATGCCGGCCGGGAAGTGGCCCGGCGGTTGAAGGACGGGGCGCTGGTCTCGCTGGAAAGCACCACCTATCCCGGAACCACGATGGAGGTGCTTCTGCCGCTGCTTTCCGCCAACGGAAAAAGGGCGGGTGAAGACTTTTTTCTCGTTTTTTCGCCCGAACGGGAAGACCCTGGCAACCCGGTCTATTCCGTGTCAAACATTCCGAAAGTCATCGGCGGCGTCACCCCGAACTGTGCCGAACTCGCGGCGCTGCTGTACGGCGTCATCTTCGAAAAAACGGTTCTTGTAAGCCGACCGGCCGCCGCAGAACTCTGCAAGTTGTTGGAGAACATTTTCCGCAGCGTGAATATCGCCCTTGTCAACGAACTCAAGCTGCTGTGCGACAAGATGGACCTGGACGTATGGGAAATCATTGACGCGGCGGCGACCAAGCCTTTCGGATACATGCCCTTCTATCCCGGGCCGGGACTGGGCGGGCACTGCATTCCCATTGACCCTTTTTATCTCACCTGGAAGGCGCGCGAATACGGGTTTACCACGCGGTTCATTGAATTGTCCGGCGAAATCAACACCTCCATGCCCCGGTATGTGGTGTCCCGTGTCATGGAGGCGCTTAACGGGCACGGCAAGGCGTTGAACGGGGCGAAGGTTCTGCTGCTCGGGGCCGCCTATAAGAAGGACGTTGACGACCTGCGCGAATCGCCCAGCCTGCCCCTGATGTCGCTTTTGGAAAAACAGGGCGCCCGTGTTTCCTACAATGACCCCTATATCCCGGTCATTGAGAACAGGGGAACGCGCCGGGAAAGTGTGGAATTGAACCCGGAACGTCTCGCGGGAAGCGACGTGGTGCTGATCGCCACCGCCCACAGCTGCTATGATCCGGAATTCATACTCGAACATGCCCATCTTGTGGTGGACACCCGTAACATGACCCGGACAGCGCGCGCGAACCGCGACAAGATTGTGCGCGCCTGAACGCCAGGGTGGTGCTTTTTTGTACTTCTGAAATAAACTCGCTGTCAACAATGTTACGTAATGCGGGCAGCAAGAGGGGCTTGCTGTCTTTTTCAAACAGACACACGCCGTACCGGAGCGTTGGGGCTTATTCTTGCGTCCCTGCGGTGCATTCGTGTATAGTTGTGTACACAGAATGTGTTTGACCCGGCGCTGCGGCGGCAACAAGGGACTTAGAATCCCCAGGAGAAGCACTTATGAGTAACGCGATTGAGCTGACCGAAGCAACTTTCAATGACGCAGTGGCGTCCGGCGTTTGCCTGGTAGATTTTTGGGCCGAATGGTGCGGCCCCTGCCGTATGATTGCCCCTGTGGTGGACACGGTGGCGCAGGCCGTGGAAGGCCGCGCGAAGGTGTACAAGGTCGATGTGGACAATGCCCAGAACGTGGCCGCGAAATTCAATGTTCAGAGCATTCCGACCCTGTTGGTCATGAAAGACGGCGCCGAGGTGAAACGCTTTGTGGGCGTGACCCAGAAAGACGCGCTGACCGCGGCTATAGAGGCCGCACTGGGATAGTCGAGCGTAAAACCGCGCCGTGCGCGGTATAGGCCAATACAGACTTTTTCCAGGCGTCCGTCATGAAGTAATCATCCGGGCGCCTGAATTTTATATGCGGGCGGCTCGTGCCGCGGATATCCCTAACCCCAACCTGTAAGGACCGAAACGTATGAGTGGAAAAGTTGTTGCTGTAGCCGGAGCCACCGGTGTCGTCGGACGTCAGATGCTGCTTACCCTGGAAGCGCGCAATTTCCCGGTATCCCGCATAAAATGCCTTGCCTCGGCGCGTTCACTCGGCAGAACCGTTCCCTTTAAAGGCGAAGAGATTCCCGTGGAAGTCCTTTCGGAAGACTCTTTTGAAGGTGTGGACATTGCCCTGTTCAGCGCGGGCGGCGGCACGAGCAAGAAATTCGCCCCGGCGGCGGCCGGCGCCGGCGCCGTGGTGATTGACAATTCCAGCGCTTGGCGCATGGATCCCGAGGTGCCGCTTGTGGTGCCGGAAGTCAATCCCGAAGCCATCAAAACGCACAAGGGCATCATCGCCAACCCGAACTGCTCCACCATCCAGATGGTGGTCGTGTTGAAACCCCTGCATGACGCGGCCCGTATCCGGCGCGTGGTGGTCTCCACCTACCAGGCCGTTTCCGGCGCCGGCAGCGCCGCCATCAATGAACTGCTGGAGCAGTCCCGCGCCCTGTTGAGCGAGCAGCCCTATCCGCCCAAGGTGTTTCCCCACCAGATCGCGTTCAACTGCATCCCGCAAATACCACAGAGCAACGCCTTTGAGGACAACGGCTACACCAATGAAGAAATGAAGATGGTCAATGAAACCAAAAAGATCATTGGCGACTACTCCATCGCGGTAACGGCAACCACGGTCCGGGTGCCCGTGCTGAGCGGCCACAGCGAGTCCGTCAACGTGGAAACGGAGAAGAAGCTGACCGCCGATGAGGCCCGTGCGCTCTTGTCAAAAGCGCCTGGCGTGGTCGTGGAGGATGATCTCCCGGCGCAGCGTTATCCGCTTGCCGTCAACGCGGTCGGCAAGTATGACACCTATGTCGGCCGCATCCGGGAAGACATCTCCCACCCGTCCGCCCTTGATATGTGGATCGTTTCGGACAACCTGCTCAAGGGTGCTGCTCTGAACGCGGTCCAGATCGCGGAGCAGCTCCTGTAAGCGCCGCTACTGAAATCATAGTATCCATAGGCCTGTGACCTTCGCTGAAGCTCACAGGCCTTTTCGTTTTTGCCTGCTATGCGTGCAAAGGAGGGACAGACATTCATAAGCCTTATGGCGCTACCGTAACCGATGAAAATGAGTATGTTTCAGACTTCCTGATTCTGACAGGTTTTTTTAATGCTATTTCGGAATTCAGGTTGGCACTTTTTGAAGTTATATTCGCATAGGACCGCAAGAAAGGGACAGACAACGAAATAGCCAATAACAGCAAAGGGCATTGATTCTTTGTTAGTCATGGCTATTTCGTCATCAGTCCCTTTTTGCTCCGTCTTTATGTTTGTTTACGAGTGCCATACGCATTTCCGACGAGATCAGAAAGTCTGGTGTTGTTCACACGTTAGTGTGCCGGGCGTGGCGTAGCAACCTTCGGTTTTGTTTGTATGTCCAGCACGCTGAAGCGTGAACAACATACCTATGATCAGTCACGATAGCATACAAAAAGGCGGGTTACGCTTTGCCGTTTCAAATGCTTCAAGTCTTGCCGCATGCTCAGATCATAGAACAACGTGCAACCATTTTCCCTGTTCCGCTTTACCCGGCCTACAATACTTAAGCGTTTGCCGGAGGCAGTCCCATTTTTTGCCACAGGCCTGTCAATGGGTTTTGTAGGCGATATAGAGGGTGGCAATGCCGAAGGTCAGGCGCTGCCGGGCGGTCCGCTGAAAGCCCGCTTCTTTCAGCGACTGGCAGAAAGCTACCGGATCAGGGAAGGCCTCCACGGAACGGTTGAGATACCGGTAGGCTTCCGGCCGGCGGCTCAACCAACCGGCCACGGCCGGCAGTACCGTGCGAAAGTACGCCAGGTAGACCGTCCGGATGAACGCGTTTTCCGGCAGGCTGAATTCCAGGATCAGGGCGCGTCCCCCGGGCCGCAGCACACGGCACATTTCGGAAAGCCCGGCATGGCGATCGCTGAAATTTCGCACCCCGAAGGCCACCGTGACGACGTCGAACAGGTTGTCGGCAAAACACAGGGACTCGGCGGCGGCCGCGGCCAGGGCGCATCGGTCCTGTACGCCCGCCTGCGCGGCCTTGGCTTGCGCGCCGCGCAGCATACCCGAAGAAATATCCGCGCCCGCCACGAAATATTCGGCATCCGTGCCGGACAAAAGGGCCAGCAGCACATCCCCGGTGCCCGTTGCCAGGTCAAGTATGCGCATCCGGGTGCAGCAGGGCAGCATATCCAGCAAGGCTGTGCGCCAGGCGACGTCACGCCGCAACGACAGCCAGTGGTTGAGGCAGTCGTAGCGGAATGCTATCGCGTCGAACATGGCCCGTATACGGTTACGGTTTTCTTTTATGTGTTCGTCACCCATGGAGACACCCTCCACACGATCGCCGGTCAGCGTTTTCCGAAAAGGCGCACAATTACCGCCGTGACAACGGCGGGCAGTTTATTATAAAGGCTGAGTCCCCGGCGCTGGACGCCGGCGCCCTGCCGTGAGCAAACTCACATCCCGGATACCAGTTTCTTTGCCATGACGATGGCGTCTTCATTGCTCCGTTGGTAATAGGCCTTGCGGCGCCCCTCCCTTAAAAAACCCAGCCGCTCATACAAAGCCAGGGCGGGTGCATTACTTTCCCGCACTTCAAGGCGTGCCACAACCGCCCCGTGGTCCACGGCCGCCTCAAGCAGATGAAACATCAGTTTTCTGGCGAGGCCCTGGCCGCGCAGCTCGGGAATAACGGTGACCCGCGTGATATGCGCCTCGTCCAGCAGAAGCCAGAAACCGCCGTATCCGACCATAAGGTCATTTTGAAACATGGCGCAAAAGTAGCTGCACTCGTTTTCCAGCTCCTGGCGGAACATGTTATAGGTCCAGGGTTCCGGATAGGCCTGGCCTTCGATAAGCATGATGCGCGGGATATACTCCAGCCGGAGGCGGGAAAAAAAGAGCGGGGAAGGTTCCGGAAGACTCATGGCGCCTTCCCTTCCTATTCCCGCTGTGCGGTTGTTGCGGCGGCTTCAAGACGGGCCGCGCGCGCCTGTTCGGCCTGGGACGCGCGCAGGTATCGGGGCGCCGCGAGCGCCGGATCCGTACACGCGCCCGCGCGCAGCATCGCATACGCCTCCGCGGCGACCGTGTCCGCCCGGGGCGTGCCGCATTCCGGCGGCGCCAGGAATGCCTGCGGGACCAAAGTCCGTATTTCGGATTCATAGCGCCGAACGCCGTCACCGAAAAGTATAAGCGGACCCCTTTCCCCGGTAAGGCCCGCCAACAGGTCCTGGACGGGACCTACGCGCTCAGGAACCACCTTTTCGCGCACTCCGCCCGTGAACCGATATACGGCGCCAAACACCTCCTTCATGCGCGCGTCAAGCAGGGGGACAACCGTGCTGTCCGGCACCGGGAACAAGCGCGCCATGGCATCCAGGGTGGGCACGGCGACCAGCCGCAACCGGAGCGCAAAGGCGAGTCCTTTCCACGTTGCGAGTCCGACCCGCAATCCGGTAAAGGAACCGGGGCCGGAAGTGGCGGCCAGGCAGGTAATCTCGCCCAGATCGCACGAGGCGGCTTCAAGCATCTGGTAGACACTGTCCAAAAGCCGTTCCGCGTGCAATTTGTGCCTTTCCACGCAGGAATTGGCCATGACATCCAGGCTGCCGTCCCGCTCCCCCATACGGCACAGGGACACGGCACAATGCCGTGTACTGGTATCGCAGGCTAGTATGAGTTCTGTTTCGGTCATGGCGCTCATCTGTCAGGATGGGTTTACAGCCGAACGGCCCGTGTCGGGGGCCGCTTATCCTTTGCGAAGTTTGGGACGCACTACGAGCGGCGCCTTGGCGACGCGTTCCAGCATGACCTTTCCGGGTTTGAATACGACATCCCGGTAGGACGGCACCGGCACCTTTTCCCCCGTGTGGATATTCCGCCCCATTCTCCGGGAACGCTGTTTGAGTTTGAAAACGCCGAAGTTTCTCATTTCCCAGTAGTTGCCCTCAACCAGGGCGTCGGCCAGCACGTCGAGGATGGTCTCTATCGCCTTGAGCCCCTCGTCCGGGTGTATGCCAAGGCGTTCACTCATCTGTTCGGCGATATCACGTTTTGTAGCTGTCATAATACCTGGTCCTCTCCATCGACTGCCGGGGCGTTACCATCCCGCCGGAAACACGAAGCCGCTGTACCCACTATCCGGTAACTTGTCGCGGCCGCCCAAACAAGTAGTATCCCAAAAAAACGCGCCCGTTGCAAGCACGCGCGCCCGCGGGTGGGTCACACGGCCTCGAAATATTTTTCATAGGCGTGGGCGGGCAGCACATGCAGCCGGCACAGCGCCTTAAAGACAAGACGGAACCGGCGAAGCAGAGAATAGTAACTCGGATAGTCCGTGAAATACTTGTTCGGGGCGTTCAGTATCGCCGTAAATTCCTCCCGGGACATGCCCTGCTTTTTCAGGCAATAGTCCACCAGCTCCTCGTTTTCAAAATAAGGGGTTTCTTTGAGGGCGGCCTCGCCCTGTTCGCGCGTCAGCACGCCGGAACGCACCTTTGCGGACAGTTCCACGATCCGCCAGTCGAAGCCGAACTTGTGCCGCGCATAGTAGTACACCAGCGCGAAGAGTTCGTTGTCCATGTGGTGCTGTCCGGTATCCACCCAGCCGAAGCGCTCTTGAAGCATCTTCTCCACATGTTCGCCCACGTCATTGTAATAATTGGTGATATTCACCACGGAAATCCGTTTTACCAGGATCCAGTAAAGAAAATGGTGGATGTCGGTGTTCTGAAAGTGTTTCAGTTCCGTTTTCGCGAAACGGCGGATCAGGCTGCGCGTGTAACGCGCGTCCATGTAATTCCAAGCCAAGGGGGTAATGCCCTCTTCCCGGAAGGAATGGCTGAGCAGGATATAGCGGACCCCCTCCTTGGCGGCCGTACGGTATAAAGCGCTGGCGATGCCGATGTCGTCCGTAAGGTCGATGTAGGGAACGCACGCCCGGATGGTGCAGTTGGTCAGTTCCCGTGAATCCGGCCAGTCCATGATGATGGTATGCAGATCCACGTCAAGGCCGCTGCACACCCGCGCGAGGTTTGTTTTCGCGACATCCGAATCCCAGCCGTTGTCAAAATGGACCGCCAGCGGGCGCAGCCCCATTTTTTCCTTGGCGTAATACAGGCAGTAGGAGGTGTCACGGCCGCCGCTGACGCCCACCACGCAGTCATAGGGCCTCCCCTTGCCCGAGCGCCGGATTTTATCGGCGATATTTTCAAGTATGTGCCGCCCCTCTTCTCCCATGGGAAACATATGCTCGAGCCGTTCCTGAATGCGGCAGTAACTGCAGACGCCGTCCGTGTCAAAACGAATACCAGGCACGGTGTTGTCCATCAGGCATCGGGTGCATTGCGTGGAGTGTTCCGTCTTCACAATAGTACAAGACCTTTTCGGTTGTCGCTTGTCAAAGGGTTTCAACGCCTTGCGAGCGTGATGTCGACCGGGGCCGCCAGAGGTTTGGGCCGCACATGTTCTTCCTCGAATACCTGCCGAAGTTCCGTGTCCGTGGGATAGGTGATCAGGACCACGCGGCGCCTGCCGTAAAACAGGAAGAAAGCGCCCGCCGCCGCCGCGCTGGCGTGGCCTTCATAGCACACCTCGGAAAGATGGGACACGGCGCCGGCGCCGCCGCAGGCGATCACCGGAATGGACAGCGCGTCCGCCAGGGCGCGCGTCAATTCCACATCATATCCTTCCAGGGTTCCGTCCCGGTCGATGGAGGTCAGCAGGATCTCGCCCGCTCCGGCCGCTTCGAGCGCCAGGGCGGTTTCCAGCGGGTCCAGTCCGGTGGGCCGGCTCCCCGAATGGGTGTACACCTCGTAGGAGCCGTCGCGCCGTTGTTTGACATCCAGGGAAACCACCATGCATTGCCTGCCGAAACGATCCGCTCCCGCGGTGATCAGCTCCGGGTGTTCCACGGCGGCCGTATTGAGCACCACCCGGTCGGCGCCCGTCTTCAGGAGCGCCCACATGTCATCCACGCTCCTGATGCCGCCACCGACTGTAAAGGGCATGAACGTTTCGTCCGCGATTTCCTTGACAATGTCCAGGTGCGGGCGGCGATCCTGCGCTGTGGCCAGCGTATCCAGCAATACCAGTTCGTCAGCGTTTCGGTTACTGAACACGCGCGCCGCGTTCACGGCGCAGCCCACGTATTTGAAGTCCGTGAAACGAACGCTTTTTTCAAGCCCCCGGTTGCGAAGCAGGAGCACAGGGATGATTCGTATTGCCAGGCTCATAACAGGAATAAACTTTTACGGGTTGACCACACCGGCTATTCGAAAAAATTCGCGGACAATTCCTCTCAGAGTGGAAACGTGTCCAGAATCTTCACGGCAATAAATTGTACCTGCCCGCCCTGCCTTCAGGCAAGTTAGCCGGAATAGTTGCCGGATTTAATTCCCCGTAAACGAAGGTGTTACATACGGCGTTTGGTGTCAAGGCGCCACTATCAGGTTGCCACAACTGCTTCTGCCATTTCACGCCTTGAATGCTTCCTGCCTTTATTGATTGTCCGAAACAACCTAAAAACGGCAGTTAACGCTGGGAAAGCCTCTTAAAAGAAAGGACCGAAAGGACTTAAAGGACGTAAAGGACGCACCAACCGGGAGAACGTTTTACTGTCCTTTTGGTCGTTTATGTCCTTTAAGTCCTTTGGTTTGAAAACCGCTTCAGAATTCAACTGCCCTTTTTAGGATCAAACGTCCTATCGCCGGATTTCCGGGACTGTAAGGTGTGTCATCGGAAATCCAATGCGCTTTGCGGAAACGTTTTCTGCGTGGAAAAGTTGGCATTTACGGTTAGGGGGTGATATGCAGAGCAATGATTTCCGCTATATCCAGGACCCCGGTTGCCGAGCCGCTCTTCTTCAGTTCATCAGTCAGCATTGTAATGCAGAAAGGACACGCAGCCGCAATCCCGGCAGCGCCGGATGAAAGCAGTTCCTCCGTGCGGTGTCCCGCTATGGATTCGCCTGCCTCGTCCAGCCACATATGGCCGCCGCCCGCCCCGCAGCACAAAGCGCCTTTCTTTTCTTCCCGAAAGGAAACCAGGGCACACCCTGCGGATTCCAATACCTTACGGGGCGCATCATAGATGCCATTATGCCTTCCCAGATAACAGGAATCATGAAACACCGTTGTATTCCGGATTGATGGCGGCACGGTCTGCAGCCGCTTAGCGGCCATCAGTTCCTCCAAAAATTCGGAATGGTGGATTACTTCATAGTCCACGCCAAAAAGCGGATATTCATTTTTAAAGGTGTTATAACAATGGGGACATGTCGTCAGTATCCGCCTGAATTCATATTTGTTTAACGTCTCGATAATCTCCCGGGTAGCCGTTTGATAAAGATATTCATTGCCCAGGCGCCGCGCGCTCTCACAGTTACAGCGTTCTTCTTTGCCCAATATGGCAAAGTCCATGCCGGCCGCGTTGAGAATTTTTGCCATGGCCACGGAAATCTTCTTGCAGCGCTCGTCATAAGCGCCACTGCACCCCACCCACCAGAGAATATCCGCCCGCTTCTTCTCCATCATGACGGGAACATTCATATCTTCAGCCCAGTTGGCGCGTTCCTCCGGTGCGAACCCCCACGGATTGCCCGCGGTTTCCATGTTTCGGAAGGTTCCTGAAGCCTCCGGCGGAAAATCGGATTGCATCAATACCAGGTGGGCGCGCATGTCCGTTATTTTGTCGATATGCTCGATGCCCATGGGGCAATGTTCCACACAGTTTCCACAGGTGGTGCAGGACCAGACGGCGTCTTTACTGACCGCATCGCCGATCAGATTCTTTCCGTTTATTCCGTCCTTTTTAGTGTCGCTCCCCTGCGCGGCCAACGTATCCGGCCCGGTTTCCAACAAGTGATGTTTTAATCCAACAATGAATTCCTTCGGATTGAGCGCTTTACCCGTGATTGCAGTGGGGCAATGGGTGCTGCATCGGCCGCATTCAATACAGGCGAACAGGTCCAGGTTCTGTTTCCAGGAAAATTCTTCGATCCTGGACACGCCAAAAGACGAGGCATTTTCATCCTCAAGATCCATCTTCACCATCTGAGCGCACGGGCGGCTGCGTTTGAAAAGTAGGTTCAGCGGGCCGGCGGCCAAATGCAGGTGCTTGGTCGGAATGACAAGCAGGGCAATGAGCATAAGATGCATGATCGCGTCGCACCACCAGGCGGCATGTCCCAATACCCGGAGCGGAATTTCCGTCATTCCGCCAAATAATGCCGCCAGCCGCCCCGCAACAATATGATGACCAACGCCTTCGTGGGTGTTTATTGCGATTTCTACCGCGTTGTTTAGAAGATATGCGGCCATGGCGCCGCCGATAAAGAAAAAAACGATGGCGGACTCAACGGACCTCGGGGTCAGGCCGGCCGGGCGGAACAGATAGCGCCGAATTGCGAGCCCGAGTACGCCGGCAAGTATCAGCACGGCAAATAGGTCCGCGAGCATCGTGTAATGATTCGCCAATGCCGTTTCCCCAAAAAGATGAAAGCCCGGGAAAAAAGCGCCGGCAAAGTGATTTATGGTATTAACGGCAAAGACAAAAAACCCCCAGACAATCAGAAGATGAAATAAACCCGTAACAGGTTTGCGTAATACACGGCGCTGCAGGAAAACATCCGCCAGCATTCCGCCAACACGCGCAGGCAGATGTTCCGTCCTGCATTCAGGATCCCGCTTTCCCATGCGCACCAGCCGTATGAGCAGCCAGGTACGCCATAGAAAGTAGCCCATGGACCCTGTTAAAATAAAAAAGAAAAGGACCTTCTCCAGCGTTGTAAGCAAAATAAAAAGCTCCTGCTACCTGTATATACGTAAGGTGCCGGACAATGGCTAGTTCGTCCGTCGATTCCGTATCTCCCCGGCCAATTTGGGGACTATTTCAAGAAGATCGCCCACAATACCGTAATCACAGAACTGAAAAATGGGGGCTTCAGGATCCCGGTTGATGGCAACAATGATTTTGGCGGTACGCATGCCCGCCAGGTGCTGAATGGCGCCGGAAATGCCGCAGGCGATATACAGGTCTGGACAAACCACTTTTCCTGTCTGCCCGACTTGGTGGGAGGCGTCAATCCAACCGGCGTCAACCGCTGCGCGGCTTGCCCCCAACGCCGCGCCCAGGGCCTCGCAAAGGTCCTGAAGAACAGGCCAGTTTTCCGGACCGCCGATACCACGCCCCCCTGCCACAATAATCTTGGCTTCAGTAAGATCCACATATCCTGACATGGCCTCGGCCACCTCCAGGATTGTTGAGCGGGCCGGGATCAGCGGCATGTCCCGCCTGACAATCGCCGGCAGGTCCTCTCCCCGCCGTTCTATCGCGGCGGTATTTGGACGCAGGGATACCAGGCCCGGTAACTTACTAAACGAAACGTCTGAAATGACCTTGCCCGCATAAATCGGCTTTACGGCTTTCAGTGTTTCGTTCCAATCCAGCGCTACGCAATCCTGGGCCAATTCGATTTGCAGACGGGCGGCCGCAGAGGCGCACAATTCCTTGCCCACCGCCGTGGCGGGGCAGACAATAACCTTCGCCTCCAGTTCCCGGGCCAATTCACACAAGATGTGTACATACCGTTCGTTGGAATAGTAATGAAGATCTTCATTCTCGTAAGCGTAAAGAGTACTGATTCCAAGCCCCGCGAGAACGGACGGGTTCTCATCGAACGCCCTACCCAGGTACAGGGCGTTCAATGTCATGCCAGAGGCCTCCGCCACCTTTCTCGAGGCGCTTGCCGCTTCAAGACCGCAAATTTTCAAATTACCCCGTTGCTCTAAAATAACAAGAATGCTCATGCCTGACTCCGGTTAAAGGACTTTATCTTCTTCCTGAAGGCTGCGATACAATTTCTGGACCTGTGCGAGAGGTTCCCCGGCAATCAATTGGCGCCGCCGTTCCCGCCGCGCCGGCGCTAATCGTTCCACAAGGAGTTCACTTTCGAGCAGCGCCGGTTCGATCTGCAAGTCTGACAAAGACAACTCTTTAATCGTCGCACGTTTCGCCTTCATGATATTGGGCAGTGTGGGATAGCGCGGCGTGTTGATCCCCTTTTGTGTTGTAAAAAGGGCCGGCAATTCAAACGATAAATGATAATGCCCGCCTTCCACTTCACGAATCACTTCGGCCTTTCCATCCTTCAATTCAAAACGGGTAATGCAGGAGGCGTGTGGAATCCCCATAAGTTCCGCGACACGTTCCGATATCTGCGAACCATCGCTGTCCACTGCCTGTTTGCCTGCAAAGATCACGTCTGGCGAAAGCGTTGCCAACCCTGCTGCCAATGCCATTGAAAGGCCCCTGCCTGCCAGTTGCTCCGTTCCGCTAATCAGCACGCCGGAATTCACGCCCATGGCAAGGGCGGTGCGAATGGTTTCCTTGCTTTCCGGCGGGCCCGCACAGACGGCCACCACTTCGCCGCCCAAACGTTCACGCAGGAGAATCGCCTCTTCCACAGCAAACTCATCGTAGGGATTCATCACGAACTTAATGCCGTTCAGTGTGAGTGATTTCCCGTCATCGCTTATGGTCAACACCGATGCCGTGTCCGGCACATGTTTAATCAGTACCGCAATAATCAAAACAAGTTACTCCTCTCTCCAGAAGGGGACTGTGGCTCAAGCCTACCAGATGATAGGCAAGTATATTACATTTGGTAGATTTTTGCAACCTGGAAAACCTTCCGGAAGCAAAAACATAGGATAACTTTAATTAAGGGCACTCGGAATGTCAAAATAGGACATTCGTACAAGTTAAGTGTTGCCAGTGGAATCCCGGACAACTCGGAATGGTTACATGAAAGAAATAGATCAAGGCGCGGAACATAATACTGTCAAAGAACGGATCCTTAAGGAGGCCTTACGCCTTTTTTCAGAGAAAGGATTCGAAGGCACCTCGCTCCAAGCCATCGCTGATGCCGTGGGCATTCAGAAACCCTCTCTGATCTATCATTTTCCCTCCAAGGAGAATCTACGTCAAAACGTAGTCGAGTCACTGATCGTGTATTGGAAAAATGAACTGCCCCGGATGCTGACCACAAGCCAGGATGATTCTAACCGCCTGGTATCTACCATGACTTCCCTCGTCAATTTTTTTATGGAAGACGTGAATCGTGCGCGCCTGGTCGTACGCGAGATGATCGATAGACCGGAAGAGACGTTTTCCGTTTTGAACGAACATGTCAGCCCCTGGACCAGGCTTATCGGGGACTATCTGCGCATGGGGCAGCAGGGCGGCATTTATAAAAAGGATGTGGACCCCAATGCGTATATTGTCCAAGTGATGGTTATGGTGGTTGGCACGGTCGCCATGGGCACAGTCATCTCAGGGATGGTCAGCGCCTCCACGGATATTTCACACGGCCCTCTCATAAAAGAGCTGGTCCGTATTGTTCAGGCATCGTTATACGCGGACAAGAAATAAGGCGCCCAGGACGGTCTTTCCTTCGGAAATCATTTCTGAAAAGAGAATGTAGACCCGCACAGGCACGGGACAACAGAAGAATGCGGGCGCTCATGCAGGTACGCCACGGCAGTCGGTCCTGTGCAATGGCACGGCGCCACTACTTCGATCCCGTGACGTTTCAAGCCTTGCAGGGTCTTGGTCAGTCTTTCTTCACCGGCGTTTTGAAGGTGCATGCCCCCGATTACGGTATAAACCGGCGTCCCCTCCGTAAGTCGGGCAATGTAATCCAGCGTGTTGATAACGCCCGCATGGGCGCAGCCCAGGAGCACGATAGTGCCCCTGGAACTCTGGATCCAGACGGCCTGATCATCTTCGATCGGATCCGGAACGCTGCAGGCAGGATCCGAAAAGAAAAGGCCTCCCGTATCTTCAAAATCATTGTTCCGGGGAATGGGGCCGGTTATCCAGACATTTTCCAGAATCTGCTGCGGCGCTGACGTATATGTTACGATGTCCGGTTTTTGTTCCAGGCGCCGGCGAATTTTTTCGGGCATGCCGATGGCTTTATGGGGTAGTTCTTCGCGTTTACGGAAGCGTGGCGCAAATGCCGCCGGGTGCGCGTAAATTCGTCCGGGCATTTCGTTATCCAGGAGGTGAATCATTCCGCCGGTATGGTCGTAGTGCCCATGGCTCAGGACCAACGTGTCCACATCCGCCGGGCGAATTCCGAGCGCACCGGCGTTTTCCTGAAAGGCCTCTCCCTGGCCAGTGTCAAAGAGAAAGGCGCCTGTGGGTGTTTCCACCCACAAGGAAAGGCCATGTTCCGGGCGAAGCCCCGGCAGGCCGGGACAGTCTTCCACCACCACGGATATTTTAACAGCGGCGGTCATTGGGTCTGCTTAGAGGCAGTGACTGGACACGGCACGGTTAATGATCGCACACGTTCGACCCGGTTTCCAGGGCATCGTTGAGATAGGCCTTTACAATCTGTTCGGGCGTGTCCGCCGGCGCGCCGACGATCACCTCGATGCCCTGCTGGGTAAAGAGCGCCTGCGCTCGGGAACCCATACCGCCGGCGATAATAATGTTTGCCCCCTGGTTCGCCAGCCACGGCGGCAGCAGTCCCGGCTGATGTTCGGGCGCGTCCACCATAAAGGTGCTGACTATGTTTCGCGAACCCTCATCCACATCCACCATCGCGAACTGGGCGCAATGTCCAAAGTGCAGGGCCAGTTTTCCTTCGGCAACAGGTATTGCGATACGCATGACAGTTTCTCCTAATTGATGTTGTTATTTATCCAATGCAAGTATGGGATCGATGATTTTCTTGAAGGCCAGGCCCGCGGGGGTGTCGGGGAAATGGTGCGTGTAGGGCCGCCCTGCGTCACAGGCATTGGCGACACCCGGGTCAAGGGGGATGCCGCCCAGGAAGGGGACGCCCATTTGATTGGCCATGCGCGCGCCGCCGCCGGTTTTGAATATCTCCGTAATTTCACCACAATGGGGGCATACGAAGCCGCTCATGTTTTCAACCACGCCGAGGACCGGCATATTCAGCTGACGACAGAAAGTGATGGACTTGCGCACGTCACTCACGGATACGTCCTGGGGCGTAGTGACTACCACTGCGCCGTCGGCATTGGGCAGCAACTGGCACACGGAAAGGGGTTCATCGCCCGTTCCCGGAGGCGAATCCACCACCAGGTAATCCAGGTCGCCCCATTCGACGTCTTTCAGAAACTGCTTGATGACGCCCATCTTCATGGGACCTCTCCAGATAACCGCGTCATCTTCATTGCGCAGGAAGAAGCCCAGGGAAATCACCTTCAAGGTGCCCAGTTCAACGGGCACGATATTACCCTCGTTATTTTCGACGGCGCTGCCTTCGAGGCCCAGCATCTTGGGAATGCTTGGGCCGTGAATATCCACGTCAAGCAGTCCCACCCGCTTGCCCGCCATCATCAGGGAAACGGCGATATTGACCGCCACAGTGCTTTTCCCGACGCCGCCCTTTCCGGACAGCACCAAAATCTTGTGGCCTATATGGCACAGCCGCGCCTCCAGGGCCTGCCGTTCCAGAAAATCCTCCAGGGATTCATTTTCCCCCTTGTTCCTGGCGGAACAGGAGTCTTTGTCACAGGACGAGCAGGCGCTGTCGCCCTCCTGCGGCGGGTTGCCTCGGGCCGCTTGGCGCGCCATAAAATCCGCCACGGCCGCCTTGAGCGTATTGGACGCCAGCAGGGCGCAGTGCTGATGTTCCTCGGGCATCCCGTCCAGGGCCTCCAATATGTCTTTCTGTTCAATGCGCCCGGCTTCCCGGACGGTTTTACCTTCGGCGAGTTCCGTGGCCATACTTCCGCACGCCCGGGAAGGTCCGCAGCCGGTGGTGGTAAAAGACGCGGCCGTTACGATACCTTCTTCCACCTGAATCCAGAATTCCATGGTATCGCCACACGGCCCGGTAATGCGCGCATGGCCGTCCGGTTCTTCCAGTTCCTCGTAATTGCGCGGATCTTTAAAACGCTCCAGCGCCTTCCTGCTAAATTGTTCTTCCATTGCTCAATGATACTCCTGAATGCTTGGATTTTTTAACGGATAAAACCGGTTTTAAAAATATAGATCCCGGTCTTCTGTTTCTCTGATTCTGTGCAAACGCGCCAGCAATTCTTTTTTTTGAGGTGTTTCTGGCAATTTGGCCAGTTCGTGTTCCACGGCTTTCGCGCCTGCGTCCGCCGTTTCCGGCGATGCGTAATCCACCAGGTATTCCGTCAGGGTGGTCAACGCGTTCGGCGTGCAGAAATTCTGAATAAAGCCGGGTATGGCGAATTCCATGAAGTGCTCGCCGGTACGACCCAGCCGGTAGCAGGCGGTGCAGAAACTGGGGATGTACCCGTCCTCCAGCAATTCCCGCATCACCGTGTCAAGCGACCGGATATCGCCCAGTGAAAACTGCTCCCGTTCCATCACCTGCGCGTCGCCGGCCTCCGTATACCCGCCAAGTTCCACCCGGCTTCCTGCATCGATTTGGGAACAGCCGAAACCCATAACCTCCCGGCGCAGCTCCGGGTTCTCCCGCGCCGTAAGAATCATGCCCGTGTAAGGCACGGAAAGGCGCAGTATCGCGACCAGCCGTTTGAAATCGTGGTCGCTGACTTCGTAAGGCCACTCCTTGCCGACCCCTTGGGCCGGCCGCAACCTGGGAAAACTGATGGTGTGCGGACCGACGCCGTAGCGGTCCTGAAGATGGCGTGCGTGCGTGACCAGGCCCAGAACTTCGAAGCGCCAATCATACAATCCAAACAAGGCGCCGATGCCCATGTCGTCGCATCCGGCCTCGAAAGCGCGGCTCAGACCGTCCAGGCGCCAGAGATAGTTGCCTTTACGCGTATGATCGGGATGCACCTGGCTGTAGGTTTTGTGGTGATACGTTTCCTGGAATATCTGGTACGTGCCGATGCCGACCGCTTTCATTGTGCGGTATCCTTCATGATCGAGCGGCGCGGCGTTGATATTGACGCGACGGATTTCCCCGTGCCCGATTTTGAAGCTGTAGGCTGTTTTGACGCATTCGGCCATGAACGTCGCGTCATACCTGGGGTGTTCCCCGAATACCAGGATGAGGCGTTTGTGCCCCTTGTTTTCCAAGGCTTCCAACTGTGCACGCAGTTCCTCCATACTCAGGGTACGGCGTATGGCATCGGGATTGGAGCGGCGGAAGGCGCAATACCGACAGTCATTGATACATTCGTTGCCGATATACAGGGGCGCGAACAATACGATGCGGTTCCCGTATACACGCCGTTTCAGTTCCCGGGCGGCTTCGAAGATTTCCTCGATCAGGCCGGGATCTTCCACTTGAAGCAATACTGCCGTTTCCTCCTGGCACAGGGGTTCCTTGCTCATGCTCTTGCTGATAATGGCGCGGACCCGCCCGGGGTCCACGGTTTTGGGGACGAGCAAGTTTTCAAGATAATGGTCGTCTATAAAATCGACGGCGCCTTCACTGAGCCGTGGATCCATTTTTATATTCATGGCCGGGTCTCCTTTCTCCCTTGCGCCACACACGCCAGGGCTTGTTTCAAATCAGCAACGAGCAGGGCGGGATCCTCTATGCCCACGGAAAGCCTGACAGAATTTTTGCTTACCCCGAAGGCCGTTCTGCGTTCAGGGGGCAGGTAGAGCATTGTCGTCAGGTAGGGAATGCAAATAAGCGATTCTGTGCAGCCCAGGCTGACGGCATGGCGGATGCGCTTGAGCGCGGCGATGAAGCGCTTGGCGTCCTCTTCATCATCGCCCACGTCAAAGGCCAGCATCCCGCCGAACCCGCGGCGCATCTGGCGCGCCGCAATTACGTGGTTCGGGTGGCTCGGCAGGCCAGGATAGGAAATGCGCAACACCTTGGGCTGCCCTTGCAGAAATTCAGCGATTTTTATGGCGCTGTCGGCCATGGCTGCGGCGCGCAGTTCAAAAGTCTTGATACCCCGGGCCAGCAGAAAGGCGGAGTAGGCGTCCAGGGTGGTTCCTATGGCCTGGCGGGTAAACCAGAGGCGGTTATAGTGTTCCTTGGAACCGGCTATGGCGCCGGCCATGAGATCGTTGTGCCCGCCCAGCGCCTTCGTGGCGCTGTGAATCACCAGGTTCGCCCCAAGGTTCAGCGGATTCTGGTGGTAGGGCGTCGCGAAGGTATTGTCGACCACCACCATCGCCCCGACCGTGTCCGCCGCGGCGCGGACCACCTGCAGGTCTATGATCTTACAGAGGGGGTTGCTGGGCGTCTCCAGAACAATCATCCGCGTGTTTGGTTTCAGGTAGTCCCCGATGCTTCCCGCGTCGTCGGCATCCACCCAGGTAAAGGCAATGCCCATCCGCTCCAGAATCAGGGACACCTTGTAATTCGCGCCGTAGGTGTCATGAAAAATAATCATGTGGTCGCCCGCCTGGAGATAGGTCAGGTACACCATGGTACAGGCCGCCATGCCCGAGGTGCATACAACGCAATCCTCCGCGTTTTCCAGCGCCGCCAGCTGTTTTTCTACCGCCCGGACGGTCGGGTTGTCATCACGATGATACGTGTAGCCGTCAATTTCACCGTCCGTGATCTGGCGAAGCACGTCGAAAGAGAGATATTCATAATTTACGGCATTGACGATGGGCGTAACCATCGGACGGTTACCGTAAGGGGTAAGCGGGTCGGGGTACATGCGGGGTTCCTTATTTCTTGTTTGCCAATGGCGACGGCACCGTAAAGGTACGCGCGCCAAGGCTGCGGTTCATCATGAACAATGCGTTCCCCCCGCCTCTCACCTGGTGCATGCGCGCCAGCACGTGGCTGACGGCGGCTTCCGCCTCGGTTTGCGCCGTCAACAACCACTGCAGCATGACGCGGCTGGCGTTGTCGGATTCCTTTACGGCCAGGTTCATCAGGTCATTGACGCTTTCCGTGAGAAAGCGTTCCCGGGCCAAGACCTGTTCAAGGGTTTCTCCGGGAGAACCGAATTCGGACGGTGGGGCCGTGATCGGTTCCAGGCTGACAGCACCCCCCCGTTCACACACATGATTGAAAAGAATCAAGGCATGACAGCCCTTCTCCTGGGCCTGAATCCGTGTCCAATGGGCAAATCCGGAAAGATTCCCGGCTTTGAAAGCGGCCGACATGGCCATAAACAGGTATGCGGATTGAAATTCCCTGTTGATCTGGGCGTTGAAGGCCTTCAACATCGTTGCTTTAAGCATAACACATTTCTCCCCATGCGGACACCTGTCATGGTTGGCCGCCGTTTAATAACCGTTCCACACCTGACCACACACGCCGGACATCTTCCGTGACACTGTTTTGGGCATATTCCAAAACCGTTTGGCCCGCCACCTGGGCGGCGGTCACGGCGCGGTCATACCGGATGCGTCCGACCGGCGTAATGCCCATCGCGGATGCGTACGCCTCGATAGCATCACTCATTGCCGTATTTAAATCCCATTTATTGATGCAAACGGCGGCAGGCACCTGAAAATGGCGGGCCAGCTCGGCTACGCGTTTCAGGTCATGCTGTCCGCTGAGCGTGGGTTCCGTAACGATCAATATGAGAGAGCATCCCGTGATCGAGGCGATAACCGGGCACCCGATTCCCGGCGGCCCGTCCACGAGCACCAAATCCAAGGCCCTTTCTCCGGCGAGCCGCTTTGCCTGTTGCCGGACAATACTGACAAGTTTTCCCGAGTTTTCCGCAGCGATTCCAAGCCGGGCATGCACCATGGGACCATGGCGCGTGTCAGACAGGTACCATTCCCCCGCGATGCTTTCCGGAAAGTCGATGGCGCCGGCGGGACAGAAGTCCACGCATACGCCGCATCCTTCGCAGGCGATGGGATCCACCGTGTAACGGACCGTTCCCGAATCGGTGGTCCAACGTATGGCGTCGAAACGGCACCGCGCCAGGCATCCGCCGCACCCTGTGCAGACATCCATCCGGATGCGGGCCTCATGGCCGCAACGGAATTTGTTTCGGGACCGTATTTCGGGGGCAAGAATCAAATGCAGGTCCGCGGCATCCACATCGCAATCCGCCAGGACCTTGGAGGACGCCAGCGACGCGAAAGCGCCCAGGACGCTGGTTTTACCGGTGCCCCCTTTGCCGCTGATTACAACAAGCTCTTTCATGGCCTGCAACCCTTTTCTTTATTCGTAGCAGGGGTCTTGATACCCCTGATGATGTATAAAAGTGATCGGCCGGGATCACGGCTTCTCACGACCATGCCGCATTCCACCCCCAGGAAATATTCGGCCTCAACGTGGCAATATTCAGACAAGGCGTTTTCTATTGGGCCCAAATCCGGATGTTTGATCCTGCGCACATAGGAATCCGGCTGACGAAGTTTCTCTTTGAAAAAAGCCGAATCCGGGTTGAGCAACATGGCAATAATCATGCCTTCAGGACGTAGAACAGAAACAGACCGCTCCACCACTTTTTGGACGTTATTCACGAACTGGAGGGAAGCCACCAGCACCACGGCATCGAAAGAAGAATCCGGAAAGGGCATATCTTCCGCCCGCGCCATAACTGTTCTGATTTTTCCGGAGGCGCATTTCAGGGCTTCCCGGGAGATGTCCAGTCCCGTGACGTGATAGCCATGCCTGCACAGCCCTTCTTCCAAGACCGCGGAGCCACACCCGATACTCAGAACGTTTTGGCGGTCGCCGAGTTGCCGAAGCAGATAATCCAGTTCTGCCCTGAAGACTTTCTGCCAGAAGTCCTTGCGGCATGATTCGCTGTATCGCGCGGCTATGTTTCGGGTATCCTGCATGAAACCTTTTTCGGCACATCGTGCCGCCTTGATTCTTAGGGGACTAAAAAGTTATTACCCTGTCCGAATCCTTTACGAGATCGTACTGGTCCTTGAGGGTTGACAGCGGACAGACCCGGGATCCTTCGGCGTTGCGCAATTTGAGACATGACCCGCAGGCGAGGAAACGGCCGCCTGCGTCCAATACCTGTTGCGCCAAGGCCTCGACATTGAATGGCTCCTCCGATATTTTGTCGATTTCCACGCCCTTTCCGGAAAGAAAGATGCGCACCACATCGCCTTGCTCAAGGCTGTACAATCCCAAGCGTAACCCATTGAAAACGGTTTCGGGATCTGTCTGGGTAATAATGATGCCAAGTTTCATAAGGACATCCTTTCCTGCCGGCCGGGTGTGGAATTGTCATAGAGGGCGGAAGTTGCTTTGTAAAACACAATATCCCCAAGCGTATCGGTATCAATCATTTTTTGCTCGGCCAAGCCCTGCAGGAATTTCGATACTTCGGTCATCCGCATGCCGAGCGTGTCGGCAAGCTGCTTTGCGGAACAGGGCCGACGGCGAAGCACTTCAAGGACGCGGGAGGTGTCGGGCAAAGCATTAAACCCGGCTAAAGCGCCGCCATAGTCCGCTATAATCTCCGCGTGAGGCTCGAACAATCCGGCCAGCGCTTCCAGTGTTTCACGGGGGACCGGCCGGGCGAATGATTCCGACGGCGGCCTTACCACTGTGTTCAGCTGGATACGTTCAGGCCGGATGAGACGCGCCCAGGCGGCGATTTCACGAACTTCGGCCTCACCTGAAGTTATACCGTCCAGCAACAGCACTTCCAGCCAGATTTCCCCCGGGAAAGCGGTTCTGAATTCAACCATGCCCGTGACCATCTGTTCAAAGGAAAGGTCCGCAACCGGGCGGTCAATACGGCGGAACAGTTCTTCATTGCCCGCGTCCAGGGAAGGCAAAACGACCTCTGCCGCGGTCAGGGCGTTCCTGACGGTTGCCTGCCACAGCAGTGAACCGTTGGTGATTACGGCCAGGGGCACGGGGGTCAACGATTTTATGCCGTCTACAATGTCGCCAAGACGCGCGTGCAGGGTGGGTTCGCCCGCGCCGGAAAGGGTGATGTAATCAGGCGCGGGACGGGTGTCCAGGAAGCGCCGCAGTTCATCAAGCACACTGGAAACCGGCACATATTCTTCCCTGTGCAACGTGTGGTTTGTGGTCCGTCCCTGTTCACAGTATACGCAGTCATAGGAGCAGGTCTTGAAGGGCATAATATCCACGCCCAGCGACCTGCCCAGCCGTCGCGATAATACAGGTCCGAAGATATGTTTGTAAGCCTGTTCCGTCATGCCGGCGCACCTTTCGGCAAGGCCCTGTCCAAGGCGAGGCGGCGTATTTCCCGGTCGAGCCGGGTGAAAGATTCCCGCGCCTCCGGCACCGCGGCAACGGCGGTCTCGCCCCGGGAATAGGCCTCCGCGATGCGACGGTCATCGGGAATCTCCGCCAAAACCGGGATTTGGTTTTCTTCGCAGTAGCGCCGTACCCGGTCATCGCCGATATCCGATCGATTGATTACCACCCCGAAGGGAATGCCGATCTGGCGCACCGTTTCCACGGCAAGTTTCAGGTCATGGAGTCCGAAGGGTGTCGGCTCGGTGACCAGCACGACCACATCGCTGTCCCGCACGGTGGTAATGACGGGGCAGGAAGTGCCGGGAGGGGCGTCATAAATCACGGTTCCTTTTGACGGCGCGGCCGCTTTTACGGCGCGGATCAGGGGCGGCGACATCGCGGCGCCCACGTTGAGGCGACCCTGGGCAAAAGCGATACCGCCCGCATGCCCCGTTTCTACCACGCCGATGACATGGCCGGCCTCGGAGATGGCTTTTTCCGGGCAGGACAGCATGCATCCGCCGCAGCCGTGGCATAATTCCGCGAATACAAGCACCCTGCCGTTGACGCAGGCCAGCGCGTTGAAACGACAGACCTGGGCGCAGCGTCCGCAGCCGGTGCATTTGTCCTTGTCCACCACGGGAACAGGTATGCCCGTGTCGGTGGCGGAAGTGATGTCAGGCTTCAGGAAGATATGGCCGTTGGGCTCTTCCACGTCACAATCCACATAAGCCACGGGCCCTTCCATCACCGAGGCGAGATTTACCGCAACGGTGGTTTTTCCCGTGCCGCCTTTTCCTGAAGCGATTACAATATTCATAGTCTCTTTTCCCGCTCAGGGTACCAGGACCGCCGCGGATATCACGGTGGTCCAGCGTCCATCCTTATCACCCAGGGCCGCCTGGGTGCAGTTTGCGGTTCTCACGAACTTGCCGCTGATGCGCCAAATCTCACGCTTCTCGTCCCAGCTTTTGTCCGGATCGAATTCGACCCCGAGGACGGTCGCGAGCATTTCCGCGGCAAGGTCTTCCGCGTAGTCTCCCGCTTTCTGGCCGGTCTGGTCGCAGCTGTGATGCTCGGACAAGTATCCGAACTGGCCGGAGTCTTTGGGAATGGCCACACCCACCGAAGCCGCGATCAGGCGCCTGGGTTCGTTCGTGGCGCTTTCACTCATTACCACATGCACAATCTGGCCGGGTTTCATTTCCGCCAGGCCTTTCTCGGGCTTTACGAATTTGCACCCCGGCGGATAAATACTTGATACGCGCACCAGGTTGAACTGGGCGATACCGCAATCCCGGAGCGCCATTTCGAAGCTGGAAAGTTTCTCACGATGACGTCCGACACCCCGTGTCAGAAAGATTTTACTCGGTATGTACATGGATGGTTTTCCTTGAATGTGTCTTTGGACACACTGTACCTGTCCCTTCCGTCATGGAAAGGGCATGCTGACTCGAAATTTTCGTCCGGCGGTTCTCTCCACATGGAACCGCCTTCTATACCTGTTCTCTAGGATGCCCCTTTCAGGGCTTTATTTTTGCGCGCGCGATCACGCACCGTTTGCTCGTCAAGGTGATCCTGCCAGCCGTTGCGGGTGCCGGGTATACAGTCAAACCGTGCCGTGTAGGGCTTGATATCCAGAAGCGGCGTGCCGTCAAGCATGTCCACGCCACTCACATGAAGCACATTGTCTTTACGGAACAGCAGTTCAACAATGCTTAACCCGATCGCGTTGGGCCTGCAGGGGGCCCTTGTGGCGAAGACACCCCGTTCCACATCGTCCAGAAAAGGTTTCACCTTCAAGTGAGCAACATTTGCCTGGTGAAAGTGGTATACCAGGTAGATGTGGGAGAAACCGTCCAGGTCGCTTAGGCCTTCCCCGTATTCCGGAAACAGCTCGACTTTGCCAAGGCAACCCGGGGCATACACCGGCTGAATAGGCGTTTCATCCGGATGGACATGCCCGGTGTGTATAACCCCGATGGGCCGGAAATCTATGGGGGACCTGTTCAAACCCAGTGCCCTTCCACATCAGCGGATTCCAGTGGAGAAAGAGTTCCTTCACGATACATCCGGAGGGCTTCAGAGAGGGGCACCGCTTCCGCGGTGTAGACCTTGACCCCGGCGGCTGAAAGAACACGGAAAGCCTTTGGACCGCAATGGCCGGTCACCAACGCCGTCGCGCCTGAGCCTACGACCGTTTGCGCGGACTGAATGCCCGCACCTTGGGCGGCATTCAGGTTCTGCTGATTGTCCAACAGTTCGAAAGTGCCATTATCCAGGTCGTACACGAGAAATTTGGCGGCCCGGCCGAACCTTGCATCCAGGGGGGCGTCCATATCGGCCCCGGAGGTTGTAAAAGCGATCTTCATGGTTTTCCTTTCCTCAATCATAGGCCGTTTTGATTATCAACGGCTCATAGAGCAACGGCTGAATCAGTTCTTCCATGCCGTTTTCACGCCAGAAACCGAGTGTTTCGTGAACCTTCATATACTTCTGCGGGATGGGGTGTGTGCCGATTACCACGGGCAGTTCGTATGCTTTTTCAATATACGCCTTAAACTTGCGCAGATGGGGGCACGGGGGATATCCGACCACCATTCCGGTGGCAAGGTGGATGATTTCCGCGCCATTTTTCTTCATTTCCGCCGGCACGTATTCCACGTTGCCGCCCGGACAGCCGCCGCAGGTCGAATATCCCACGATTTCCACCGGTTCATCGGGGGGGTAGGCGGAAAACGCCCCGCGCCGCTCGCGCAGCGCACGAAAGCATTTTCCGCCCCCGCAATCCCGATATCGGGCACAGATAATGATGCCTATCCGTTTCACTTGGGACATTTCTTGAAGGTGAGGAACCAGTCCAGCACTTTCATGTCCGGGTCAGGCGACTGCACCCGTTCCTTGGCGCTGCCGCAGGAACCCGGGGGCGGCACAATAACGTCATCGCCCGGTTTCCAGTTCGCCGGCGTGGCGACCCCATGTTTCGTGGAGGTCTGCAGGGCGATCAGCAACCGCTTGATTTCTTCCATGTTCCTGCCGTTGCTCAGCGGATAGTAGAGAATCGCGCGGACAATGCCTTCAGGATCGATGATGAACACCGCGCGCACGGCCTGGGTGTTGCTGGCGGAGGGCTGCAGCATACCGAAAGCCTTGGACACTTCCATGGTCAGGTCACTGATGACGGGGAAGGTCACTTCCACGCCGCTCACGTCGTTTAAGGTGATTTTTTCCTTGATCGTGCGCAGCCATGCGATATGGCTGTAGGTGCTGTCAATGGAAAGTCCGATCAACTTGCAGTTCAGCGCTTCAAACTCCGGCTGCATTGACGCGAACGCCATAAACTCGGTGGTGCATACCGGGGTAAAGTCGGCCGGATGGGAAAAGAAAATCACCCAGCTGCCTTTGTAGTCTTCCGGAAAGCGGATTTCACCTTGGGTTGTCTCCGCGATGAAGCACGGCGCCTTTTCGCCAATAAGCGGTATTCTTGCCTGTTCTTCCATGTGTTGTTCCCTCTTTGGGTTGATTCCGTCCCGCCGGACGCACGCTTTATGCAACGGTGGGCCGGAAAGGTTTACTTGTTTGTTTTTGCTTCAAGTTCATTAATACGCTGGTTTACAAGATCCAACTGGCTTTGCAGCAACTCGGCTTGCCCTTTCAGCGTCTGCGATTCGGAAGGGACGCCCGGCATCGCCGGGGTATCGTACCCGCCCGCACCGCGCGCCCAGCCGGGCAGGCCGGTGGCATAAAACCAGTTGCGCCGTCCACGGCCGCCGCCGCCGAAACATCCGCCGCCGCGCCCGACGCCGCGACCCGGAACCGGGTTCATATAACCGGGTTGTTGAAATCCCGCGCAGAATCCCGCTGCGCGTCCTGTCCTGGGCCCCATGCCCCTGGGTCCTGTCCTGTCTCCACCTGGCATGATCGGTCTCCTTTCTTTTCGGGCTGCGCCCGTTTTCATGAAACTGTTTATTGGGATACTATTTTCAATCCATGCGGCATGAGGCCACAGACGCGCACCCGGTTACGGTCGGCTTTTGCAAGGAGGCATCCGCCGCCCTGGATCCGGCATCCGGATGTGCCCACCTCCGCAGTCATGCCCGTTCACCGCGCACCATGGCCGCCCCGCACTTGGAGCACCTTATTTCAGTGCAGGGCACACCGCGCTCATGGGGCTGGGAGAAGCCGCACTGGCTGCACACGCATAGATCATCCCCCGTGTCTGTCGCAGGCGCCATGCCCTGGTATCCGGGGGCCATCCCGCGTCCTTGGCCACGGCCTGCTCCCGCCCCCCGGCCTCCGCCTCGGCCCTTGCCGCCGCCGGGTCCCATGCCGCCACCGCGGCCCATACCGCCACCGCGCCCCATGCCACCGCCTCGTCCACCAAACATGATCTGTTCTCCTTGTGTTATGTCGCACATTCCCAGTCCACGGCGTCCCGCCGCCCTACAGCCGGGCATGGCAAAAGCCGGTTCCGACAGGCCGTCACGCAGGAAGGCATCCAATACCTCCTCCACATCGCCGGCGATGAAGGGCACCAGTTCTATTCCCGCCGCGGTAATCAACTCCGCGAGAAATCGGGAAACGGCACCGCAAATCAGGGTATTCACCTGCAGGTCCTGCAGGCGTTCCAGCCGCTCGCGCGGCGATTTGGCGCCCAGCGTTTCATGGGCTTGTCGAACAGCCTGATCGCCGTCCGTTTCAACCACCAGCAGACCGCCTGCTGTGTCGAAGACCGGTGACACCCGACCGTTCCATATGGGAATGGCAACTTTCATCGTACTTACTTGCATCCTGAATTTAAGAAAGCATATGTCGTGCCAATGTAATGAAACAGGGTGTGAATAGCCGAAGACCAATGAATACAACAGGATACGGCCCACGGGCGTGGGGATATCATCTCGCGATTACTTTTAAAGATCGCATAAATGCGATTGCGCGGGCTCTGTAGGTAGCGTTATTGCGACTTCTTGGGCAGGTTGGCAGGACGGGCATAGGGAAGATGAAGCGCGCGCATCTTACGGAAGAGCGTGCTTTTATGCATGCCCAGTTCCCGGGCCGCAGCCTGGCGGTTCCCGTGGTTGCGCTCCAAGGTTTCCAGGATTAATTGCGCTTCCAGGGCTTTTCGGGCGTCACCGATGGGCACAGGACCGGTGTCCGGGTGCGCGCGCCTGGCCAAGTAATCCGGCAGGCAGGGAATATCGATGTCCTTATTGGCGGCACACAGAACAAAGGCGTGTTCAATGATATTTTCCAGTTCCCGGATATTGCCGGGGTAATCGTGGGCCATGAGCACGGCCATGGCTGCGGAAGTGACGCCCTGGATATCGCGGTTCTGCACGCGATTGAAACGGGCGATAAAATGTTCCACGAGGAGGGGCACGTCCTCCTTGCGTTTTCTCAGGGGCGGCAGTTCCAGACGCACCACGTTGATACGGTAATACAAATCCCGGCGGAAGATTCCCGCTTCCACCAGTTCTGCAAGGTTTTTGTTTCCGGCGGTAATAACCCGCACATCGGTCCGTAGCGGCGTATT
>Ga0209723_1001343_pt1 | contig 38513 bp, 32 predicted proteins | sample BiotimSIPDNA_2_FD_185750 | JGI IMG/M metagenome (GOLD analysis project Ga0209723, IMG submission 185750) | Anaerobic biogas reactor microbial communites from Washington, USA - Biogas_R2 time_0 SIP DNA (SPAdes) (version 2) | ecosystem: Engineered > Bioreactor > Anaerobic > Unclassified | place... | reverse complement strand
CGTTTTCGTCGTGAATTGCGGTGAGATCGAGATCATCTAGCATAGGTTGCGCAGTGTACCTGTATTTGGCATTTTCGGCAAGTGCCTTCGGCGGGAGTTTGTCTCCCCCGGATTATTGATAAGATACCTTTTTTGGGCATCGGACGCCTTTTCAGGAGGCAAATAACAATGTGGCGATTGCAATTGCGTGATTTTTCGACCTATGAAACCCTGTCCGCATCCACCTGGGCAGACGTGGAACAGGCGTTGCGCCGTCTTGACGGATTCCGCCACGATGACGCCATTCTCAAATACGCCGAGGGGACAGCGGATGAAGCCTGCTTCATTCTGGGCGGGGGCGAGGATGGCCGCGTGGTGGTCGGCGTGCAGTTGGCCGGCGCGGATTATCCCCTGCACCTGATCGATCCAACGCAGAACGCGGCACAGACAACGCAATCGGTCGGCGGGCAGGAAACGCCGCTGCCGGGCATGTTTAATGTCCCGCTGGCGCTGGCGCTGCATGCCGCGCATTACTTTTATCAGCATCGCGCCGCCGATCCCGTGTTACAGTGGGTCGCGCCCGGCTTTGAGGAAGAATGTTGATGCAAGGAGCGCAACGGAGTCTTTGCGCTGCTGCAACGGCTGCGCGCGCAGTTGGGACCGGTCTATGAAGTGACGGATGAATTTGGAACGACTATGCCGGATAGTGACGCACGTGGCTCTCGCCGCGATTCTTCACCAGACGGTCGCCGACCTGCCACTGGGGCATCGCGCGCATCTTCTTGACCTTGCCGGTATCGCGGCGGACGTAGGCGAAGAGCACATTCTCGGTATAGGAGTAGCCCTCGTCATCGGACTTGCGCATTTTCTCGACACGCAGGTCCTGCACTGTACCAGACCATGCCGAAGAAAGCGTCGCCAGTAGAATCACCAGGCTGATGAACGCCGCCAACGCCACACCGAGCATCCCCACCGGTTCCTCACGCCCCCAGAAGATGAAGACGACGACACCAACGACGGCCCAAATCACCGCCCATATCACGAAATAGAGCAAGGTTTTCCCACATCCCCCACCCTTTTCGGCCTGCGGTTGGGCCTGTACCGGTTGCGGTCGCGGCTGGGGCTGTACCGGCTGCGAACGGACCTGCGGCGCGACCGTCGCAGGAGGTGGGGGAAGAGGCGGTGGCGTCTGCGTCGGCGGTTGCGCCGCGCGCCATTGTCCACCCTCGTGGACATACCACTGCCCGGTGCGCTCCTGCGGCATCCACAGACGGCCCTGCGCGTCGGTCACGCGCAGTAGATTCAGTTCAGCGCGATATTGCTCCGGTGTGATCGCGCCACGCTTGCGCTGGTCCTCCAAAAATCGAAAACGTTGTTCAGCTTCGTTGAAATCCATGTTCACCTCAATCAATAAATGTGTGTAGTCCCAAAGTATTTTCTGTCAGCAGATTTTTTGATTGAATCTGCTAAATCCGCTTAATCTGCTGACGAGAAATTCAAGATGTGCGCGCGATCAAGTCCGCGGTGTACGCCATCGCCACGTCCACCACGCCGCGCACAGTGGTGGTGAAGACGACGACTTGATCCCCAAAGCCAAAACGCGGGTGCGGGTCAATGTGGTAGTGCACGCCGGTGTAGTTCGGCATTTCCGGGTTATCGACCAGACGCACGCTCTTGCCCGTTTCGCGGTTCAGGAAGTTCACCGTCGAAGGGCAACCGCGATAAAAGCGGGGATTGGCATCGCCGATGAGATACTGCCCTGTCGCGCTGCTGTGCGAATGCCAGCGCCCGCCCGCGAACGGGATTTCCTCGACGGCTGACGTGGTGATGTTCACCCGCCACACGCCCACGTCGCTTTTGATGCAACACACGTGCTGCCCGTCGGGGTCCCACCACTCATGGGTGAGGCGTGTGGGTGTCGGCATGATGGGTCGGGGTTGCTCGCCACGACGGATAAGCCACAGGCGATCCACGATGTTGAAACGCAGACCCGTGATCGGGTCAGGGTGGTTCTCCTGCGCAAAGAGCACGCAGTTGGGGTCGGTGGGACTGAACTGCGCGTGGTTGTAGTTGCGCTGGAAGGTGTGCCACAGCTCGAAGTCGCTGCCATCCACGGGCAGCACGCCAAAGACAAACTGCAGGCCCACCGACGCGTCGATGAAGAACACGCGCCCGTCCGCCGATTTGGTGAGGTGAGTTGCCACGCGCTCGATCGGACGCATCATCGTCAACTCCTCCGGCAGGCGGTTGATGAGTACAGCATCGTCGCCGGGGTGCGGACTGCGCCGCCAGATGCCGTCGCCCATACCCCAGTAGACGTCCCCGGTCTCGACATCCACGAAGGGTGAGGCGTGGTTGAACTGTGTATCGGGGAAGTGACGCACCTCCTGGGTCGCGAAATCCACCACACCGAGCGTGCGTCCCTGCGCCGCCGTCCCCGACGGGGGAAACGCGCAGTAAAACCATAAGTAGCGCCCATCGCGCGTGATGCTGTTGTTGACGAAATAGAACGCCTCCTGCACGGGGGCAATCTTGTGCGTCAAAATGTAGCTCGTCACCCCGGAATCCGGGTCGGTCCAGGGGGTAAACAGTTTCGATTTAGCCAGTTCGATCATTATCTCCTCCAAAGTTCACAGTATCTCAACGGATTCAACGGAATGAACGGAGCTTGTATCCGCTAAATCCGCTCAATCCGTTGAGATAAGTCTACCGCAGAACAGGATAAGCACAAAACAAAAACAGCGCGCAGTTATCTGCAAAGTATCCGCGCCTTGTCACGAGCCTGTCACAATCACAAGGTACGATAAAACCTATAGCAGATCATCTGACTAACGATGATCTTACTAATAACGATCAGACTATTGAGGAGGAAAACTATGCAGCACAAATCGATGTTTTTATTGGCTCTGGCCTTACTTGCGGTGTTCCCGCTTGCCGGTGCGAAGATGAGCAACAATGCGCCAATCGCAGCCGAACCCGGCGTGATCAGCGTGAGTGGGGAAGCGGAGGTGCGCATTATGCCCGACGAGGTGATCCTGCGCCTGGGCGTTGAAACATCGGACAAGAACCTGGCAAAGGCCAAACAATTGAACGACCAAATCGTCACCAGGGTTCAGGCCGTGGCGAAGCGATACAACATCCCGTCAGGACACGTGCAGACGGATTACCTCAACATCGAACCGCGCTACAACGACGGCTACACGCAACGGGAGTTCGTGGGGTATTTCGTGCATAAGACGGTCGTCATCACCCTGCGCGATCTGACGAAATTCGAGGATGTGCTCAGCGGGCTGCTGGAATCCGGTGTGAATTACGTCCACGGTATCGAATTCCGCACCACCGACCTGCGCAAATACCGCGACGAGGCGCGCGAGCTGGCGCTCCAGGCCGCCCGCGAAAAGGCGACCGATATGGCGGCTACGCTGGATCAGGAATTGGGCGAACCGCGCAGCATCCAGGAAGAGGCTAACAGTTGGTGGTCGGGCTACGGCAGCGGTTGGTGGGGACGCTGGGGCGGGATGACACAAAACGTCATCCAGGAAGTTGGCGGGGACTACGCCAGCTTCGACAGCAGTCTCGCGCCGGGTCAGATCAGCGTCACGGCGCGGGTGGCAGTCAGTTTTGCGATGACGGGGAAGTAGGCTTCGGACGCTGATTTTCGCAGATTCACGCAGATTTTCTTCGTCATCTGCGAAAATCAGTTGTCCTTTCTCAAGTATGATCTCCGACCTGAACCACAAAATGGCATGTCTTGCCGCCGCGCCGCACGGTCTCCAAAATTTCAATGTGCACGGGATATCCCAACGCCGTTTCGAAAATCGCCTGATGTGTGGCGCGGGCACATTCACAGTGCAAGTCATTTGGTATGATCAAGATCGCGCGCGCTGCCGGGCAATAACAGCCGGGGGATTCTTCCCCATAGCGAATGTGAACCTGGTCGCCTTCCTGCCAGATCTCGAACGTGCGTCGGTAGGCCTCGATCAACTTCGCCAGGTCGCCCTGCCCGGCGCGGGCGATATCCTGCTTGAAGCTGAAGCGATCGTAACATCCGCGCCCGCACCCTTCGATCAACTTGATCTGAGTTTCGCGGTCCAACTCGACGGCCATCGTCGCCAACAAATCGTTGAGCCAGTTGACGATGAATTCCTTCTCCATTTGGAGTCGTTCGATCTCGTGTACGGTCATTTTCTTCACTCCTTGACCTGCGCATACATCATCGGTTTGCCATTTACCATTTCTAAGGACGCGCCCTCTCATCCATCGGCAACTCGCCAGGCTGCACCGAAATCAATTGCACGCCCAAATCGCGCAGCTTGTCCAACAGCCCATACAGCGCCGCCTGATCTACCACCGGCCCGGTGAGCGTCGTCGTACCATCGGTGTTGTGGATCAAAGTCATGGACTCGAACCAGTCCGACCACTGCGGGTCCAAATGACCCTGGATATGGATGCGATATTCGTCCGGTTTGCGCGTTCTCTGTCTCATAACGTCAATGATACGCGCAAACCCGGTGCGCGTCATCTATCAAAGGATAGATTGAGCGGTTGATTTGTGAGGAAGTTACAGCAGATGCAAGTCTCTGGCGCGGGCAATCGCTTCGGTGCGGCGCTCGACGCCTAACTTTCCATAGATGTTGTGGGCGTGTGATTTGACCGTTCCCACGGTCACGATCAACTTCTCGGCGATCTGGCGATTGGACAAGCCGTCGTCCAGTAGCCGCAGCACCTCCAGTTCGCGGTCACTCAGAGGTTCGATCAAGCCCGAAGGCAAGGCAGGAGCAGGCGGTCTGACGGTAAAATCGGGGAAAGCGCGCAATAGCCGGTTCGCATAAGCCGCCAGTTGGGGAGAATGCCACACACCGCGTTGTGCACCCAGACGCAGCAATTCGGCCATCGGCGGCCCTTCGTCCAGAAAAACACGCGCGTGCCCTTCCGGTTCGGCCAGACTGAGCGCCTGCTGTAAGGTCGCCAAGGCTTGTGTCAGATCACCTTGCACGTGATGCACGAGCGATTGCAGAATCAAAACTTCGATCTGCCAACCGATCGCATTGTTTTGCCGCGCTGCACGAAGCTGCTGCGCCAAAAAGTCGAACAACGTGGATAGGTCGAACAGGGGCTTTTCGACGCGTTGACGGTGTTGAGCCACAATCAGGCGCGCCAGAATAAGTCGCCCTAAACTGTATTGTTCGGTATCCAGCTTCAGATTTCGCTCCTGCGCCCAACGTGCAACATCAACCAGACGCTGCGGATTGTAGAGCGCCTGTTGCATCCAAAGCCTGGCCTTATACGACGTGACGTATGCCGTGCCCTGATAAAACAGCAAGCGGTCATCCGATGACCCGCTCATCGCGTACAGGCGCTCGGCTTGCCGGAGCGTCTCCATTGCGCCGGCTTCGTCACCCTGCGCCTGTTTGAGACGCGCCAACGCGAAATGCCCTTCCAGGCGCGTGAAGGTGGAAGACGTCAACGCCAACAATGTCAGCCCATACGCCAGCGCCCGTTCGGCGGCTTCCAAGTCATTCCGTGCCAGGTGGATGATCCCCAACGTGACGTGCAACAGCCCCGCGATCGGCAATGACCGTCCCTGGCACTCGGCTGGAACGGCCATGGTTTGAAGCGCATCCTGGCATATTGTCACCGCCTCACGCAACTGTCCTTTAAGGTATGCCACAATCGCCAGCGCATGGACCCCACTCAACGCATTGAAGAAATCGCCGCACCCCACGCCCACCGCACGAGCCATCTCCCAGGCTTGAATAGCCGCCGCATGGTCGTCCAGATCCCAGTAGGCGACGCCCAGATTGAAGTACAGCGCGCTGCGAAACCACGAGTTTCCTTCCGGCAAACGTTCCAGCGCCTGTTGGGAAAGCGTGATCACTTCCGTTGGCGGCGCTCCACGAAAGCGGGCCAGGTAAGTGCGGAATTTAAGGATGAAACCGGTGACTTCGTTGGCATTGGCGGGAGGCGCATCGGCCAGTGCTGTCTCTGCCGCGTCCAGCCATATCTCTACTTGATCGAAGGCTGCCGGCGAAGGCGTCACGATCGCCAGACAACCGGCATAGACGGCGCTCAACAGCGGGCGGGCACGCAGCGACGCTTCAGGCAGCGCCTTGAGCCAATTATAGACCAGCACGGTTTCACTACGATAGAAGTACGGCAGCACGTGACGCTCGACGAGTGCCGCGGCGTATTCGTAGTCCGGAACGGCCAGCGCACAGGACACCGCTTCGGCGATCAAGCCTTCCCGTTCGTACCACGCGCTGGCGCGCAGGTACAGTGCCGCAATCGCCTCAGCGTCGGCAACCTGTCGCAGTCGTTGCCGTAGCAAATCCGCAAACAACCGGTGATAGCGATACCAGCGCCGCTCGTCGTCCAGCGGGATGATGAACAAATTGGCGCGCTCGAACTCGTCCAAAATGGCCTGCGCGTTGCCCTGCCCTGGCGTATCCTCGCCCAAAACTGCATCGCACAACGGGCCACTCAGTCGATCCAGCACCGACGTTTTCATCAAGAACGTTTGTATCGCCGCAGACTGCCGGTTCAGCACCTCTTCGAGCAAATATTCGAGGATGTAGCGGTGCCCACCACCGAACTCGCGAATAAACGCGCTGGCGTCCTCACGGCCGCGCAAGGAGAGCGCCGCCATCTGCAAACCGGCGATCCATCCTTCGGTGCGCGCGGTCAGGGCGGTTACATCGGCGGGGGGGAGCGCCAGTCCCATCGTTTCCGCGAGAAACTGGGCGGCTTCTTCGGGCGTGAAACGCAAGTCATCCTGCCGCAGTTCCAATAATTGGCCGCGCCCGCGCAACCGCGCCAGCGGCAAAAGGGGATCAGAGCGGGTGGCGATCACCACCCGCATCTGCGCGGGCAAATGGTCGAGTAGAAAAGCGAGGGACTGGTGAATCGACAGGGCCGTGATCAGGTGATAGTCATCGAGCACCAGCGCCAGCGGAACGGCGATGCCATCCAATTGGTTCACCAACGCCGCATACAACGATTCCACCGGTGGAGGTTGCAACGCCCGGAGCGCGTCCAGCACGTCCTGCCCCAGAGCCGGTTCGCGTGTTTGGAGCGCAGCGATCAAGTGCGCTGTAAAGCGCGCCGGATCGTTATCGTCCTCGTCCAACGAGAGCCAGGCTACCGGTTGTGTGTACGCCCATGCGCTCAACAGCGTCGTCTTGCCGTAGCCGGCCGGCGCAGAAACGAGGATCAGCCGGTATCCGGGCTGCCACCCCACGTTCAACTGCGCCAGCAGCCGCCCACGCAGCGCCGCTTCGGACCGCGGCTGCGGGATGTGCAGCTTAGTCTTGAGAATGAGATTCGAACTCACGCCTGAGTAATCCATAACACAACGAATCGGTGAAACGGCCATCGGGAGCGCGTTTGTCTTCCCGGATGCGCCCTTCCAACGTAAAGCCACAGCGCTCGGCCACGCGGGCGCTGCGGACGTTGGTTGCGTTGCAATGCAGCGAAACGCGATACGCCCCCAACCGCTCGAAAACAAAACCCAGCGCAGCTCGCGCCGCTTCGGTGACGTACCCGCGCCCCTCGTGGTCGCAGTCCACGATGTAACCAAGCTCGTATGCGGGCAACGCGCGGTTAGTCAATCCAATGTAGATTTGCGCGACAAAATCATCGGTTTGCCGGTCGAATACACCCCAGAAGTAGGCCGTGCCCTTCTCCCATTCGGCGACGAAATCCCGGATGAGGTCTACCGCTTCCACTTCATCTGTAATCTTCGTCAGGGGATTGTCTGCTTCGTAACGGGCGAGGTGCACGCGATTGCGCACCCCTGCCGCCAGGTACATCGGGGCATCGCTTACCTGGTAGGAGCGCAGGTACAGCCGTTCGGTCTCAAGTCGTGTGGGCATTTCCGCTAATTGATTCATAATCCAAGCTCAACCTCGTTTGTAAAGCCAAACCAACGCCCCCCACAGCGCCGCGTCCGCAAACAGCCGCAGTCCAACCGGGGGAATCCAAAATGTGAACCAGACCAGGCACAACACGGCAGCCACACCGACGAGCAACGGATGCCACGGTTCTCGCCGGAGAAAGAGCGCACCCGCCCCCAGGCCTGCCAGCAGCGCCGCCAGCCACAACACGATTTCCACAGCCTCGATGTACGCCGGTTCAGAGCGGCCCTCGGCCCGCAGCACAAGACCTTGCACCATCCGCCGCCCCATCACGAAGCTGCCCGCGTCGACAAACCAGCCAAGCACGGGATTGTCCATGCCTGCGGGCGGTTCGATGTGCCCGCGCACGATGAGGCGCGTCTGATTGGCGCTATACGGCTCGATCCACCACAGCCACGTCCAGCCCAGGCCGAGTTCGTCGAGCGTCTCGGTAGATTCGGCCAGCATCCACCGGCCCGATTCCACTGCATGCACCGCGAGCATGGTATCGATCAATGTGATGCCGGGTTGTGGATTTTGGTATTCCGGCAGGATGCGGTCGGCGTTGACGTAGAGCTTTTCCCCTGCAATGAGATTTTCGATGAAGGTGTAGCTGTAGAACGCGCCGCGCCGGTCGCCCAACTGCGCGATCCAGGGCCAGGCCTCGTCGGGCGGCACATCCACGGTCACGGCATGGGTCCAGGAAAGCGTTGGCGCAGACAGCAAATCATCGCCGGGATAGGCGCGGGCGATTTCCGCCTCGGTCGCCCCCCACGTATGGAACAGCGGCGGCAACAGGGCAAAGATCGTCGCCAACATCACGAGGATAAGGGCCGCACCCCCAAAGAAACGTCGTATTCGTGTGCGTTTAGAAATCGTCATTTATCCAACTCCAGCTTAGGGATTTTTGCCATCATAACATACTCATCGGAAATAGCTTTGCTTCAACGCTTAAGGCGGATCACAATCCGCCGTCCTTGCAACGCCGGATTATGATCTGGCGCAAGCACTTTAGTAACCGCCGATACCAGCATACAATACGAGGGATTTTACCAGGGGGTTTTTACGCACCGCGACGTCTCAAGCGCCTCCCGCGCAGCCAACCCACCAGGTAGTTGACCAGTGCAATCGCGCCTAACGCAAGCAACCAGCGTTGCATGACCGGGCGGACCGGCGCCATGCGCGGTCCCCAAACCCGGCGCGCGCCCCGGCGATAGACGCCCTGCACCAGACCGGGGAGCAACACGTCGGCGAACCAGTAAGCCGGGCGCGACACTGGCGGAGAAGGCTGCCGACCACGCGGAATGGGATGAGCTTCAGGCAACACAACCTCGGCGCTGGTGAAAGTTTCGCCCTGCTCCTGGGTCAGTTCGGCGAGCACGCGCCCGTCTGCCCCCACGATTTTGCAACCGGGGACGAAAGTGTAGGCGGCGTGCAAGTGGTGGACGTAAGGCAGATGTTTGACTAGCGCAGGCGACAACGGCAGAATCGCCAGGAACGCTGCACGGACGTTTGGAATGGCGGTGGTGATCTGTCCACAACTCACGGTGTTGACCGCGGGGACGCCGAGCCAGGCGGCTTGCTGGTCGATCGTCGCGCCGAAGACCTGCGGCGCAACGTCTTTCATGCGGCAGAAGAGCGGCCCCATGTCGTCCGCCGTCACCCGCGCGCCATCGGGGAAATGGTAGATCGGGTTAAGTATGTCCGGTGGGGAACTGGCGATAAGCATAAGGTCCACCCGACCCGCGTAGCGCCGCCACAGTTCGGTATGCGCCGCATCCCAGCAGACCATCATGCCGATGTCGCCCAGATCCGTGTGCGCCACGGTGATGCGGTCGCTCTCACGGAAGTAGGCGCGCTCCCAGGCACAGGGGTAGTGCTTGTCGTAGCGCCACATCCGGCCATCAGGCGCGAAGAGTAACAGCGCGTTGTAGATTTCGTCCTCGTCCAGCAGCAACAGCGATCCGGCGAGGTGGATGCGCAGCCGGGCGGCGGTGGTCTGCATCCACGTCGCAGTGGGGCCGTCGAGCAATTCGGCGCGGTGGAAGTTTTCGTCGGCGTAGGCGTAGCCCAGGTTGAACAGTTCCGGCAAGACGACCAACTGTGCGCCCGTTGCGGCGGCCTGCGACACAAGTGTTTCGGCGCGCGCCAGGCGCTCGGTCAACGGTGCGACGTTGGCGTCCATTTGAATGGCAGCGATGACAACGGTGTGTTTCATGGTATGCCTCCTTATCGGGTGTTGTCAGACGGCTTCAGCTAGAAAGATAGGGTTGGTGACCGCAAATAGCGCACCACTTTTGTTGTGGATCCCCACCGGCGCGAAGGTCATCATAACTTCTGGTGTAGAGAAGCTTCAGCAACATTTTATGGCGACCAGGCTGGGTCTTTATTGCGCCCATTATCGGTTAATCTGAGCAAGTTATTGCCATCTACATCGATCACATAGATATTGCCATCCCCACCATGGAACTCTGAGGATTCAAGTGTAATGCGCGTTCCATCCGGTGACCATTCAATGTATCCATAGCTGACAATGTCGGTCAATTTAAGGTAGTTATGCCCATCAGGGTCCACGACATAAGTCCCGCCGCTGCAGGTAAATGCAATACGGTCTCCATTGGGCGACCAAGCAGGATATAAACAATCTACGGTATTCTGTGTAATTCTGGTAGGCTCGCCTCCATCTGCGCTCACACTGTATATTCTCGAGATACCATCATCTCGAGAAGACATAAACGTAATTCGTTTTCCATCTGGCGACCAGTTAGGTTCCGCACTCCCGACACCTGCACCTGACGGTAGAGTGCCAGGCAAGGTCCAGCGGCTGGTAGTCAACTGGATGGGGTCGCCGCCAGCAACATCCACGACATAAATTTCATACTGACCACTCCTATATGAAAAAAAAGCTATGCGGCTTCCGTCTGGTGACCATTTTGGAGCATAATCACCTCCTCCAAAGTCGGTCAGTTTGGTCACATTGCTCCCATCGACATCCATCACACGAATTTCACCTGTATCGTTGGAAGTAAAAGCGATGCGCCTTCCATCTGGTGACCAGGAAGGATTGCGATTTCCTCCTGCGTTGTTGGTTAACTGGATAAGGTTACGCCCATCTGCATCAATCACATAAATATGACTCTTTTGGCCGTAACGTTGGGCAGCAAACGCGATACGAGTCCCATCCGGCGACCAGGAAAAGCGTGCAACCCTGGTTTGGTTATCGGTAAGTCTGAGAACGTTGCTTCCATCAGCATCCATCACATAGAGTCCCCAGTTCCCATCACGGAACGATAAGAAAGCAATCCTGTCCGTTTTTTCTACAGCGGGTGTCACCAAGGCAGCGGTAGGTAGTGTTGTAGGTGAGATGGTAGGGAGAGGTATGGGAGTCTCAGTAGGTGAAATGGTGGGGGGAGGTACGGGAGTCTCAGTAGGTGAAATGGTAGGGAGAGGTATGGAAGTCTCAGTAAGTGAAAATGCCGGAGTTAGGTAAGGAGTACAAGTTGTTGTGGCGGGTATATCCAGCGGAGAGGACCTGGTAGGGAGTACGGCAGTGGGTGTGAAAACAGGAACGACTTGACATCCCACCAATAACAATAGGCTCAGGTAGACCGTTACGGAGCTTTTCAAAAAGTATGATCCGTGTTTTACGACAAACATATTTTATTACCCCATAATTTTCGCGGTTGACAGGGAAGCGGTTGAGTTAGTCGCGGTGGTATTGCCAGCCGAGTATACGGTGGAAGTTCCCGTCAGCATAGGCGTAGCCCAGGTTGAACAGCTCCGGCAGAACCACCAACTGCGCGCCCGTTGCAAAGTCTTGTATCGACGACGACGTAAACCTTTGTTGAAGTGGTATACTGTCATTATATTCAACACAGCGAAAGGGAAAACGATGAACCCTCAAACAGCACTGATTACCGGCGCATCCAGCGGCATCGGATTGGAGTTGGCGACACTGTTCGCCCAAGACGGCATCAATTTAGTGCTCGTGGCCCGTAACAAAGAGCGACTGGAGACCATTGCGGCAGACCTTCATGCAAGGTGCAACATTGGTGCGACCGTGCTCGCCTATGACCTGGCGCAACCTTCGGCGCCGGAGGCCATCGTCCAGGAGCTGCAAACCCGTGGCCTTACGATCGACTATCTGGTGAACAACGCCGGCACGCAGGTCTACGGCCCCATACAGGACACCGACGTGACGCGGCAACTACAGCTTATCCAGGTCAATCTGGTGGCGCTGACCCATCTGACGATGCTGCTGCTCCCCGATATGGTCAAGCGCGGCGCAGGACGCATCCTCAACCTGTCCTCGATCGGCGGCTTTGCTCCGGCGCCGCTCAATGCCATTTATTGCGCGTCGAAGGCTTACATCCTCAGCTTCTCCGAGGGCATTGCCAGGGATTTGGAACACACGGGCGTCACCGTGACCTGTCTGTGTCCCGGCGCGACCCATACCGACTTTGCCCGGCGCGCCGATATCGAGGATATGCGCTTTTTCCGGATGTCGGTTATGGACGCCCAACGGGTCGCGCAAGCCGGATACGCCGCGCTGATGAAGGGTGAGACGACGATCATCCCTGGTCTTTTCAACCAATTGATCGCGTTCTCCGTTCGGCTCAGCCCTCGACAGCTGGTGACGCGCGTAGGCAGATATTTGATGAGTCGCGCGCCAAAAAGATAGGATTGGTCACAGCGAGCATCACACCGCTTTTGTCGCGGATTTCCACCGTCACCCAGTCGGCCTCATCGGGCGTCAACGTCCACGTATGCGCGCCTTCGCTACCGGCGGGCAGTGCGTGCAGCAGTCTGCCGTTGACGATCACCCGCATCTCCGCGTCGGGCGGGCAGTCGCGCCAGCGAACTTCGAACGTCACCGGGCGTGTGACCGTGTCGCCGAGCATCCACGTCGCGCCGTCGTCGTCCTGTGCCTGGAAGGTAAGCTGCGGGCCGGAACTCAGGTACAGGCGACCGGCCAGCACGCCTTCGAGCAGCGCTGCTTCGGAGAGCACCTCGGCGTAGATGACGTTGAACCCCGGCCTGGAGGCGTAATCGCGTGGGCCGTGCGCATCCGAGCCGGCAGTCGCTGCGAGGCGCACGCCCTGGTTGAGCCAGTCGTACCACAGCGCCAGCGCCTTCTCGTTGTTGGAGTCGCAGCCCCACGACCCGTTCCAGACTTCGACGACGCACGCGTTGCCCGGCATCATTTCGCCGAAGCGCCAGGCGCAGCCCGTGCAACCGGGTTCGCCGTCGGCCTGCGGGTGCGCGATGACGAAGACTTGCCCGCGCGCGTAAGTCGACGCCGCAACGCGCGCCATGTCGCCGGTTCCGGGACGCATCCGCCAATCCACCCATTCGCGCGCGCCGAGGCAAAGCGCGTGGCCGTAATAGGTCGTCAGTTCCATACCCCCCGCGCTTAACAGTGTCTCACTGGCCGAAGCGTCCATTTCGGGCAGACCGCTGACGGCGTTGTGGTCGGTGAGGAAGACGAAATCCAGCCCCGTCTCGCGCGCCAACCGGAGCAGATCGGCGACGGGGAAGTCGTGCGCGTCCGAATGATCGGAGTGCGTGTGCAGGTCGCCGCGATACCAGCCGGGTTGAGAGCGCGCTATCACCGGAACACGTTCGCGCGGCGGGACAACGGCGTCCGTCGCGCCTGCGGTCAACGTCACATCGAGCGTGTAGCTGACGGCCTCGCCCGGCATGATCATGTGCGTATCGACTTCCACAATCCACGTCCCGGCAGGCAGCAGGCCGGGGAAATAGCCGGGCGTCGCTTCCGTCGCGCTCAACGTGGCGTGGTGTTCGGTCCCGCTACGATGCCGCGCCCCGCGAAAGCCGTGCGGATCGAACACGGTCAGTGTGAGCAGGTTCCTGATCCCCTGCGACCGTTGCGGCGCATACGCAAACTCAATATCGATGCGTTCGCAAGCTTCCGGGACGGCAAACTCGTGCGGGATGTAGCGTTTGCAATCGCGCGCGGTGAGATAGCCTTCAAAATGATAAGCCATACAATCCTCACAAAGTATCAAGCAATCAGTTTCTTAAGCAACAACATTCTGAACGTCGATTCCAGTTCCAGGGTCTTTGCCGTCCTGCGGGTATCTTCCAATCCCATATACTCTCCGCCCACATAGTACCCGGCTTTCGCTTCCTTCAAAAAGGCAGCCGGGAAAGCGTATGTGCCCCGCTCAGTGCGATGGGTTTCCAGCAGCCGCATTCCTTCCTGGAACCAGGCGGATTGATGCGCCGCCGGAAAATGCGCCAGCAACTCCAGGCGTTGCACAATCTTCCTTTGATTGTAAGGCGCGGCGCTGTCCAGGTCGGGCAGATCGAGGTTCCAGCCGCAAGCGTAACACATTCGGCGGCTAGTCCCCGGGCAGACGTAGCCATAGCCCGGCGGAAAGGCTCTGTACCGTTCGTCGGTCACGTAGATGGCGATGTCATCGAGTTGCCGTCGCGTCACGGCAGACAAAGATTCAGCCGGCATGTAGGCGAAAGCACGGAGATCGTGAATAAACGGCAAAGGCGTCGTTCCCGTCATTGGGTCCATATCTGGATTAATAATCGGTTTCCCCGCCCATTGTTTCGGAAGGCCGGCCAGTTGCGCCTCTGGCAGGTGAATGTCGTAAATCTTTTTCGCCGCCAAACGTGATATCGACACAACGCGCCGTAGGACAAACTGCATCACCTCATCATAAGCATACCCGCCCCGCATAAAGTACGAAGCCAGCACAGTGGCGACAAGGACCGCCCTGCCGCCTTCGACGGTGGGATGCGTGGGGTCGTCAAGCGCTTGGCGAACCAGAGGATTGTCCACATACTGTCGGAAACGCTCCATCTTCTCATCGAAAACGGCTACCCCTGCCCGCAATCCCCGCTCCAAAAGGCGCGGAATGATATTTTCCAGGCAGGTCGGCCTCATCCCGTGCAGCGCATTCAGCGTGCCAATATCGACACGGGTAAGTGGCCCAAAGCGATCCAGTTGGTCCAATAACCACTGGGTCTTCTCCGTCTGAAGCACCGCGTGCAACGCCGCTTCGCAATCGGAAGAAGCAGTATAGCCCGCCAGCTCGACCAACGTCCGGTAACGGATCACAGGGCCGCCTTCGTCGAGCAGCCATTGGATGAGATCAAACGTTTCGGATTGCATAGCTACCTCGCCAAACATCCACTCCACACAATGCCACTGCATCGACGTGGCACTGTTCTATAGCTCTTCTTGTCGTAAATACCCACGCACGACGGCATCGTTTATGATACTCTGAACATACTCCCATAATGCTGGGGAGCCTCGTTCTATGCGACGATTTCGGGCTATGACCTGATCACGCGTCACGTGTAAGCGTTGCCATTGCAGCCCTTTTGTCCTATAGTTGTGGAGTAGCGGCATAAAGCTGTCTAGCGCCTGGACATACCGGGCCTCAGCTGTCACACCATCTTCAAATTCTGTCCACAGCGCCAAAAACTCAGGCCCCTGATCCTCAGGGAGCATACTGCAAATCCGTTCGGCCGCCCGGAGTTCTTTCAGGGCTTTTTCAGTCCAATTGACGTTTCCATAGACAAAGGTATCGCCCGCGTCGATTTCGACAATATCGTGCAACACGATCATCTTCAACACTTTCGCCATGTCCAGATCAGGCCCATCAGCATATTCGGCAAGTACCAGCGCCGCCACCGCCATGTGCCAAGAATGCTCGGCGTCATTCTCCTTCCGTGAGGCGTCCATAAGAATCGTGTTGCGGAAAATCTGCTTCACCTTATCCAGTTCCACGATAAATGCCAGTTGTCGTTCCAATCGTTTAGTGTCCATAATGCTGCCTATCTTTCATAAGTATCTGTCTCAGATCTTCTGAACCTTATCAGCGTGGAGCAAAGCATTTGTTCAGCACCAGGCCGGTCTTGTCGTCGACTCGGATATTTACGTTAGCTCCACGGTTTCCTGCATTTGTTCGGATATACCACGATACTTTCCCAAACAAAAAGAATTGGCGCTCTCTGGTTACCATAACCGGTTCGACCCAGGGCCACCCCTCTTCTTCAACCACCAAGCAGGCTATTCGAACAACTTCTTCACGAGTCATCTGTACCTCGAAGCTGTAACGCCACCTAACAATTCCCTCACACGTTCAGTCATATTCAGGATTTCCCAAATCCAGCCGGAAGCCTTTGCGCTTCCAATCCGGGCAGTCTGTACGGTCAAGCATCGGTTCGCCGCTTCCGCCCGACGCAGCCCACCCGTCCGGCGTCAACATCACCACCTCTTCGTCTGGATCGTAATAAAGATGATGCTCAACCGTCAGTGACTCCTCGGCGACCAGCCGGTGGCCTTTGTCACACCGCATCCAGTTCGCGCCCCGATCCAGGTCGCCGGTCAGGAAGTGATGGCAATGCTGACAATCGCGCTCCACAGCAGGCACTTGCTCTTTGTTGGCAGATCGAAAAAGTTTCATGTCACCTCCGTGAAAATGGCAAATGAGAGAATCAGCAAATGAGAAAATCGGCAAATAAGCAAATCTCCAATCAACCAATCAAAAAATCCGTTAGAATCCGTTCAATCCGTTGACATTATGGCATCCGCCGCAATCCCTCAACGCGCACCGCCCACGCGCCGTTGGCGGAGAAGCCCGGCGTTGGGCGGTCGGGCGCAGTGTCCCACCCGGCGGCCATCATCGCCACAGCGGCGAGCAGGCCGCCGTTGCCGGGCAGGTAGAGCGGCAGCCGCGCGGCCTGGTAGTTGTGGCCGTTCGCCAGGTAGCGGTTCTTGGGCGAGTCGAGGAACAGCGCGTCCATCGCCTGCTCCGGGCGGCCCAGGCGCGCCGCCGTCATCGCCAGCATGGGATAGTCCCAGCCCCAGGTCGTCGGCCAGTCCCAGGTTCGCAACACGCGATCGAGCGTCCGCTGCATCACCGCCGGATCGATCAGCGGCGTCTGCGGAACGACGCCGAGCGCCGCGAGCATCGAAGGGTGATCGGTGGGGATCGTGTACGGCGGCGTTTCGATAGCCGTGTAGACGCCGTCGCGCACGGAAGGCCGCGCCAGGCCACGCAGCACGCGCTCCCACTGCGGATCACGCCCCATGCCGAGCCGCTCGCGCCAGCGTTGCGCCACATCCAGCGCCCAATGCCAGTACGCCAGCTCGAAGGTCGGATTGAGTGTGTGCGCCCGGTCGGCGGCGTAGCTCTCCTGCGCTGGGATCAGCGCCGGGCCGAGGACGTAGCGCTGCCCAACTCCGTCCCACACCGGATAGGACGCCATAAACTCGGCGGTCTCGAAGACAACTTGCCGGTACTGCTCCAACGTCTCCCGCTGTGGACGCGCGCGATAGCAGAGTTCGGCAAGGTAAATGGGATGCGGCTGCTGCCATATCAGGAAGATGCCGACCTCGCTGGGGCTATTCTGTCCGTCCGGGCCGACCATTTTGGGCCAACGCGCACCGCGATAGCCTTGCCGCGCAGCGGTTTCCTGCGCCAGGGGAAGGATACGATCGTACCACGGCAGGCTGCGTTCGAGCAACGGCAGTCGATCCCACAGCGCGAAGTGGGCGGCGTGCCACCAGTGCATCTCCAAATGCGCCTTGCCGTACCAACTGTTGCAGACCAGTCCCGTCTCCTGCGGCGGCATCGAACCGGCACACTGGCTGGCGGTGAGATACTGCGAGAGCACCACGCGGCGCTCCAACTCGACGGCGCGGGGATCGGTACAATCGGAGAAATCAAGCGCGCCACCGCTCTCCCAGAACGCGGCCCAATAGCGGGCCGCCGCTTCGCGCGTCGCGTCAAAATCGGGCAGCGGATCGATGAGCGGCTCCGGCGAAAAGGCCAGCACGAAGTCGAATGTGTCGCCTTCACACGACAGTAGCTCGTACTCGTGCGCCGCGACGGCCTGCACGCGCCCCGCTCGCGAGCAGACGAGCCGGACGAAGTAATGGTCAGCGTCGAGAATGCGGGTGAAGCTGGCCCGGTTATTGTCGATTATCGCCTGCGTCTGGTGGCGCTCCGACTGCGTCCAGTCGGCGGCGTTGCCCCACTGAGTCGCGCCGTAGGGGAAGGCCAGCGTCGCAGTCAGCCGCCCTTCCGCCAGCAGCGGCGATGTGATGCGCACCGCCAGCACATCCAGCGCCGGATGGCAGACGGTCAGCACGTGAACAAGTCTTTCTTCCACTTCGAAGCGACTGTCGAGCAAGCCGGCCCACAAGTCGAGCTTCTGGCGCGGGTGCGCGACATCGTCAATCGCAAGTGGCGCACCGCCGGTTTTGACTATGCGAAGACCGAGCTGTCCCAGGTGCAGGCGGTGCGGGTTGGCGCGCAGCCACCCCGAGGCCGGTGTGTACTCGCCGGATGCGTCCAGCCCGGAGAGGTAAGACACGGCACGTCCGTCCACGATGTAGTCTTCGAGCGCGTCTTCCAGGCGATAACCGGCGGGATTCGGCAGGCTGTGCCACCCCCACTCCGCGTGCGTTCCCAACGACATCCCGCGCGCGTGGAAATCGGGGAACGTTTGCAGCCCGGTGACGTCGGCGGTGAAAGCGAACGTCCCGTTGCCCACGCTCAGCGGTGTCAACGGGTCCGCCCGTTCAAGGATGATGGTGTGCCGCGTCACCACCGCGCGGCGGTCGATATGATGTTCGATCATAATGTCCTCTTCAAACCGCGAATCGCGCGAATTTTCGCTAATCTTTTATACTAAATTCGCGTAGATTCGCGCGATTCGCGGTTAAAATCTGCTAACCCACGGTGATGATCCCGTCCAGGCGGGTGTCGGCGGAGGAACTGCCGAGCATGAGTTGCACGGTTCCGGGCTCGACGGTCCAGCGCTGGCGTTCGGTCTCCCAGTAGACGAGCGATTCGCCCTTGAGCGGGAGCGTCACGGTCTGCGTCTCGCCAGGTTGCAACGTGATGCGCTTGAAGCCCTTCAACTCCTTCTTGGGCCGCTCCACCGCCGAACGCAGATGTTTCACGTAGAGCTGCACGACCTCGTCGCCCGCGCGGTCGCCGGTGTTGGTCACGTCGAGGCTGACGGTCAGTTCGCCGTCCGCCGGAAGATGCTCCGCGCTTAGGCGCAGGTTGCTGTACGCGAACGTAGTATAGCTCAGCCCAAAGCCGAACGGATAGAGCGGCTCGCCCTTGAAGTACATATACGTCCGACCGTTGCGGAGATCGTAGTCCAGGCGCGGCGGCAACTGCTCGATGCTGTGCGGCCACGTCTGCACCAGTCTGCCGCCGGGGTTGACATCGCCAAAGAGCACGTCGGCCAGCGCATTGCCCAGCTCCTGGCTGTTGTGCGTCATGTGGACAATGGCGGGGACGTGGCGCTGCGTCCACGGGATGGCGAAGGGGAAGCTGCTGATGAGGACGACAACGGTGTTCGGGTTGGCGCGGTAGACCTGCTTGACCAGCTCCTCCTGCTCCAGGATGATGGCGCGGCGATCCACCGCCTCCTTGCCGTCGCTCGGCGTGGGGCACTCGGCCCAGCCCGCGTCGCCGGTTGGATGGTTGCCCACGCAGACGATGGCGACGTCGGCCTCGAGCGCGGCGTTGACGGCGGCATCATCTGTATTGTCCTTGGCGTAAATCACGCGCGTCGCATCCCCCACCCTGGCACGGATGCCGTCCAATGCGGTCACGACGTAGGGCGGATCGCCGCTGTACCAGTCCAGCAACACCTCATCGGCGCGGCGGCCGATGACGGCGATGGTCTTGAGCGCGCCAGCGTCCAGCGGCAGCAGCTTGTCCTCGTTCTTCAGCAGGACGATGGATTTCTGCGTCACCAGCCGGGCGAGGGCCTTGTGCTTCTCGCTTTCCCAGGGGAGCTTGGGTTCACTGCCAATCGTGCTGTAGGGCACAAGTTCAGGCGGATCGAGCACGCCCAGCTTGATCATCACGCGGAAGACGCCGCGCAGCGCCGCGTCGAGGTCGGCCTCGGCGAGCCAGCCGTGTTCGACGGCGGCGTGGACGCTCTCGCGGTAACGATCCAAAAACTGGTTGATGCCCGATTTGACCACCACTGCCGCCGCCATGTCCAGGTCGGGGTAGTAGTGGTGGCCCGTCATCAACAGGGTGAACGCGCCGCCGTCGGTGCAAATGATGCCGTCCTGCCCCCACTCGTTCACCGTAATCTCCTTGAGAATGGGATGTACGGTGCAGGGGATGCCGTTGTAGGCGTTGTAGGCGGCCATATACGCCCGTGCGCCGCCGTCCACAATGCCCATGCGGAAGGGGACGGAGTAGTATTCGCGGAAGAGGCGCTGGTCGAAATTGGACGACGAACTGAAGCGCTCGTCCTCGTTGCTGTTGGCGAAGAAGTGCTTGAGCAGCGACGCGGTCTGCCAGTAGCAGGGATGGTCGCCTTGCAAGCCCTTCACGAACGCCGTCACCAGCGTCCCGTTGAAGAACGCGTCCTCGCCGTAACATTCCTCGGTGCGGCCCCAACGGATGTCGCGGCCCAGGTCGGCGTTGGGCGCGCGCACCACCAGGCCGCCGCGCCGGAAGCGCTTGCTCTGCGCCATGTAGCGCGTCTCGTAGCCCTCGACGGCGGCGGCCTGCTGCACGAGATCGGGGTCCCAGGTTTCGCCCAGGCCAATCGCCTGCGGGAACTGCGTCGTCGCCACGGGCGCGGGACGGCCCCAACCGCCCGGCCCGCCCATAGCCAGCCCGTGCAATCCCTCAACATGGCCCGTCCCCCATACACTCAAGCGCGGCACGTTGGGGATCGTCCCCAGGCAGTTGATCTTCTCGCTCACCGTCATCAGCGACAAAAGATTGTCGATCCGCTCTTCCGCCGGCAAGTCGGGATCGGCAAAGGGGTAGCCGCTTGGCGGTTTGCGAACGATGGCGAAGGCGTTGCCGTCGGGTTCTAGCTCGAAGATGAGCGGGCGCTCGTGCGGCGGGTGGTTGGGATGGTGCAAGGTCAGCATCGGCGCACCGTCGAAGCGGTGGAAGATCATCCCATGCCCGCCGTCATCCATAAACAGCGGGCGCTGATGCTGCGTCCACGGCCCGTGGATGCTGCCCGATTCGGAGATCGCCATGAGCTGCGTGTAGCCGAACCACCCCAGCGTCGCCCACAGCATCAACAGCTTGCCGCCCGGCATCCGGTAGATGAACGGCCCGTCGGTGACGTAACGCTCCATGCCGGGGCGCGTCCAGGCCGCGTCGCTGCCCTTGAAGAGCGTGACCGGTTCGCCGTCGATGGCCGAGAGGTCGGGGGTGAGGCGCACCAGATCGACCGTGCCGTCGCGGACCTGCACCCACTCGTGGCAGTAGATCATGTACGGGATGCCGTCCTCTACCCAGAGCGTGCCGTCGAGAATCATCAGATCGGGCGGCGTGTGTGCGGCGTTACGGAACGGACGGTATGGCCCAAAGAGTGAGTCGGCGACGAGCACCTGCGAGCCGCGTTTGACGAACTTCGACCACCAGGCCGGTATCTCGCCCTCCGGCAGCGGCGCGCCTTCAGACAAGGGGGCGTCGGTGTTGAAGGTGGCGAAAAGGTAGTACTTGCCCTGGTATTGATGCAATTCCGGCGCCCAGATTGGCCCTTGCGCCCAGAAATCGGCGGGCGCCTCGAAGACGACCGTCGGGCCGGTCCAGGTTTCCAGGTCACGGCTGGCGTAGAGACCAACGGCGGGCCGTCCCTCGTTGCCCGCAGGTAGCGACGCGACCAGGTAGTACGTCTGCGTGGCCGCATCGGGCACGATAAACGGATCGCGGATGCGCAAATCCGACAAAGTGTACGATTTCTCCGAAACAGTCATTGTTTACTCCTCATATAAAACAGCCTTACATTGGCGCTTGAGGCGGATCACAATCCGTCGTTCCCACAGCGCCGGATTATGATCCGGCGCAAGCATGTTCATGTTGGATGCGGCGGTACATTCGCCAGAGAACCCAGATGCCCACCGACATCGCAAGAACGCCCAATAACCCCACTTCCGGACCGAACGCGGAGAAGGGCAAGCCCACCCATACTTCCGGGCCGACGATTTCGGTCACCAGAAAACGCGCGGATTGGGGAGGCGCTCCAACCAACGCGAAGATTTCGTACTCGAACGTGTTCCAGGCAAAGTGCAACGCAATCGGCAGCCACAACGTGCGGCGCACCAGGTACGCAATCGCAAACATCACACCTGCCAATGTCAACGTGAAGGGGATGACATAGTTCGCCCACCCGTAGGCCGTGGGGTTGACCAGGTGAATCAGGCCAAAGACAGACGACGTGATCGCCACCGCCCAGGGCAATCCCAGGCCCTCTTCCAGCGTCGGCAGCAGGTAACCGCGCATGACGACTTCCTCGGTGACGGCGACCACCGTCATCTGAACGACGATCCGCCAAAAGACGGATTCAATGAGGTCGCCGATGGGACGCGTTTGCCACGCAAATCCGATGACGTTGATCCACCCCATGACCAATTCCACCAGGAAGATGCCGGTCATCAGCGCCGCGCCCACAAGCAGTCCCAGCCCGATGTCGATCAAGCCCTGACGATCCAGCCGCAGGCCAAAACTGGGCCAGTCCCGCTTGTCCACAAAACGGCGGCACACCCACGTTCCCACCAGCACCGCGATCAGTTGCAGCAGTTGCATATAACCGTAGTGCAGCGGAATTTGAAAGATCATCACCGGCAAATTGATAATCAGATAGGTAAGGGTTAGCACCAAAAGGTAGACCGGCACGCGCCAACCTGAGCGCAATCGCCCGTCACGGATGAAAATCGATTTGTCGAGCATATTCCCCCCTCTTTTACCACAGAGTTCGCAGAGAGCGCAGAGAATTCCTTGCGAATCTCTGCGCTCTCTGCGCTCTCTGCGGTGAATCACTTCCCCAGCCGGAACACGCGATACGAGCGCGGATTGAGCGTCGCGGCGAAGCTGTGCTTGCCGGTGCTTTGCCCGCGCCAGTCAAGGACGGGGTCGGCGTCCGTCAGCGTCTCGCCGGTCAGCACGTCGCGGATGGCGGTCACGCTAGTATCGGTGACGATGCGCACCTCGGCGGCTTCCGGCAGGATGGACTCGACGATGAACGTGTCGTTGTCGTACACGAACAGCATCACCTGCGCCGGGCCGTCCACGCGGATGGTGAGGTCGCGCAGGAGCAGTTCGCGGATGCGCGCCAGCACTTCCACCGGCAGTTTGTACAGATCATCGAAGTTGTCGGGGATGGTGAGGACATAGAGCACGCTGTTGCCGTAGGCCGCGTAGTGCAGCAGTGGATGGCCCGTCGTGCGCGATTTGCCGGAGATCTCTTCCCAGGAATCATTGGTGAGGTAATCGATGTGCGGCAGCAGCACGGATTCGTCCGCGTGAACCATGCGGAACCGTCCAGTCAGGTAATCTTGCACGCTGGCCTTGCGGTCGGTGACGGTTAGCTCGACGATATCGCGGATGCCGCGCTCCTGCAACGCCTTGAACAGCCCAGACGTGACGACGACGGTTTTGCCGTCCATAAGCTGTTGCTCGATCTTCGCCACGATGTCCGGGTCGAATTTGGCCGCTTCGGTCAGCAGGATCAGCGGCTCATCGGCGGGGAATTCCGGGCGCAAGTCGATGGGGATGCCAAGCATACCCAGGTAGCTGTGCAGGAAGTCCTCGCCGGTAGAGTGGAGGGGCTTGTAGCTCTTGACGCCGACCGGATTGCCGAGTTCGGCGATGACGGGATCGATTTGCTCGAAGGTGTAGCCAGCGGCCATGGCCAGCGACGTCTCCCCAGGCCAACTGCCGTCGGGCTGGAGCCACGGGGCCAGCATCGCGTCGAAGTCGAAACTGGAACCGCTGCCCTGCCAGGGCGCGCGCTGTTGAGGATCGAGGGGACGCTCGAACTGCCCGAAGTGGAAGAGCGTAATCTCCGGCGCTTTGGCGAACAGCGTCAGCCAGAGCTGCTCCGCGTAGCGATCCAGGAAAAACGAAGCGAACGGGTCCACCCAGCCGCCCTGGTTGCCGCCGGGCTTGATGTTCTCGAAATAGCGCACAATCGAGTAGCCGTGATACGCCTGGAAGTGCTGGTTGCCGAACACAGGATCGCGGGTTTCTGTACCGGTGTAGATGGCGTCGAACAGCACCGGTCCGGTCTCCAGGTTGAATCCGAGACCCTGGAAATGCTCGAACCAGTTGGGGTACTTGATCGTGACCTTGACCTTGGGGTTGACGGCCTTCGCTGGCCCGATGACCAGGGTTTGCGCGGCTTCTGTCATCTGCGCCAGGCGAAACTCGGTCCAGCTCCGGTCGCCTTTGGCGGCGATGCACTGCGGGCACTTGCAGTTGGTGAAGAAGAAATCGTCGAGGATGAAGGCGTCGAACAGGCTGGCGGTATATTCGGCGATCTCTTTGACCTTCTGCCGGTCTTCCGGATCGGTATAACAATAGGTCTGGAAGCGGTTGCGCTCGTTGACGGTGTAGGTGATCCCGCCGGACGTCTTTACGCCGCGTTCGGCGAAAAATTGCTTCGCCTGTTTCATCATCGCCTCCGGCGCGATGACGGCGTCGCGGTGCGTCTCCAGGTACACCTTGTTCACCTTGACGTAGCGGCTGATCACATCGAAGCGCTGCTCCAGCCAGGCCGGGTCGGCCATTTTCTGCACATCGTAGACAGTGCAGTAGATGGCGACATCGAAGTTCCTATAATGGTCTTGCGAATGGTGTGACATGCTTGATAAGCCTCCTAAAAATAGTCAGATGGTCGGGTAGCCCCGTAGTCAATTGGCAAAGACTACAAAAGTCTCAGCCCGTACTGCGCCTTGTAAAACTTTCGTTTACCACAGATATTTGCTCAACCAGGTGCCTTGTGAGACTTTTGTAGTCTGGCTCTTGGTTAGAGTTCGATCTACTGAATTTAAACGTTTAGACACACGAGGGGTATTCTAATCCAGGCAGGAGAAACATGCAAATGGAAAAATGAAGGCTATGGTTCGTTGTACAAAGCGACAAGGTCCCGCCAGTGGCTAGCAATCCACCCCAGGCTGATGGCCACACTTACCGAGACAAAAATAACGGGATACATATAGTAGCGATCCCAATCCAGCGGGGTCAACAACGGGGGCAATGCGGTGACAGCACCAACAACCAGAATCGCTACACCGATTCCCGCGTAAGTCGCCTTTCCCACGAATATGCCCTCCTTGCCCCGCAACCAGCGCCACGCACCGCGAATCAGCAGGTACAGACCAAGCAGGGTCAGCGGCATGTTGAAGAACTCGATGTGCACGGCGGGGTAATCCGAGAAAATGCGCAGCGGAACAATGAATAGCCGGTTGGCCAAATTCGGGATTCGCCACTGGGGATTTTCGGCCTGATCGGCCATTTCCCAACGGCGAAACTCCACCATGGCGATGGTACGAAGCCAGGGCTGCGGGTAGAGGAACGGGTTGACGAGGATGAAAGCGCCCGCCGTAACCGACATTACCAGAAGCGCCGCCAGGAACGCGACGCGCCAGCGCTTTACACCTGGCCCGCGATGCCGGAAGGCGACCACGAAACACAACACTGCCGCCGCGAAACCGAGCGCCAGGCCGTTGAGCTTCGCCGCGCCCGCCAGACCGGCGCAAACGCTCATCAAAAGCAGCCAGGCTACCGCGCGCCCCAGACGCCGAGGCGCCACCGTCAACGCGCGCGCGGCGCACAGCAACACCAGCGTGGTAAAAAACAGCAGCGGCGCTTCGCTCATCGCGCGGCGCAGATGGGTCAGCAGATACGCCGATCCCACGTACATCCCAAAGAAGCTATACCCGGCAATCGCGCCGGCGCAATGACGGACCAACAGGAACAAAATCACACCGCTGATGATCGATAGGAGCGCCATCGCCGCCCGCGACGACCGGAGCAGATCCGGCGGCGGATACGCGCCCGTCAAAACATTCTGCGCGTCGGTGGTATGGAAATCCCATGGAACGTTCAAATCGTCCACGCCATACCCGCCTGCGACACGCCCCAACGCGATCACATAGCGTGAAACCATCGGCTGCGTCAGCGTCCAGTAATGCGCGCTCCAGACGTGCGTGGAGGACGCCTCGGGAGCCAGCGTCGCAGCCAGCCACGCCGGAATGGGGTAGTCATCAGGGACCACGCTTGTGCGCAACCAGTCTGGTTCGCTAAAACGGGGCATTACCCCGGCTTCGAAATAGCAACTGGTCGCAATCCAGTGGCTTTCGTCGCCGTGAAAATCCACCGATTCAAGATCGCTGAAAAAGACATTGCCCAGGACGGCAACGACAACGACGACCTCCAGCAAACACTGACCCTTCAAAAAGCACGTCTTCATCGTCCCTCACAGCAGCACACAATGGGTTACAAACAGCCTCATCTTAACTGTGAACCCTGCGGTTGTCAATTTCCACGCAATCTGCTAAATCTTCGAAATTGCCTATTGACAAAATGTGAAATTTGTTATAAAATGTAATCGATTTCAGAAATCGGTTTCTGAAATCGATTTCTGCAAAAACTCGCAAGCAAACCCGTCGCACAGAAGGTCGCAAAACATGTCGCGTACTACTATCGCAGATGTTGCGCGCGTTGCCGATGTTTCCAAAGCCACGGTCAGCCGCGTGCTTGCTGGGCAAAGCAAGTATATCCGTGAGGAGACCCGCCAACGTGTCCAAAAGGCTGTCGAAGAGCTTGGCTATCGCCCCAGCGATATGGCACGCAGTCTCAAATCCAAACGGAGTTGCACTTTAGGCATTGTGGGTTATGGTCTGGAGTTTTTCGGACCCTCCTGTACGATCTCCGGCATCGAACAAGAAGCCAGCGAACTGGGTTACACCCTGCTTCTCCATCTTATTCGCCAGCCTGAGACCAATAACGTTGAAGAACTCCTGGAGCGGATGCAATCACGTTATGTGGACGGCATCATTTGGGCGGTGCCGGAGATCGGTGAGAATCACGCCTGGTTGGAAAACAAAACGCTCTGGCCTTCTGTGCCCATCATCTTCCTCAGTACGGAGCCGCGCCCAGACAGATTTGTGGCAGCGGTAGATAACCACAATGGCGGACTGATGGCCACCCGGCATCTGATCGCACAGGGTTGTCAAAACATCGGCCTGATCACCGGGCCGTTGGGCTGGTGGGAAGCGCGCCAACGCAAGCTCGGCTGGAAAGATGCCCTGGAAGGCGTCGGCCTACCGCGCAAGGAAGGGTTCGTGGTCGAAGGAAATTGGTCGGCCACAAGTGGCGAGCATGGCCTCACACAACTACTCACCCGCTATCCCGAAATCGACGGCATCGTCGCCTGCAATGATCGCATGGCCGTGGGCGCGCTGAAAAGGGCGCGGCAGATGGGTCGCTGTGTTCCCGAAGACCTCGCCATCATCGGCTACGATGATGTACAAGATGCCGAATATTTCTACCCCGCGCTCTCAACCATGCGCCAGGATATGATCGAGTTGGGCCGCCTCGCGGTCAGGAAATTGGGTCAGGTCATCGAGGCAGAACATAACAACGTTCTCTGCCCGCCGGAAGCCGTCATCCTGCAACCCGAATTGATCGTGCGCACAAGCTCGCTCCTGCGGAAATAGTCTTTGGCCGCATAGTCGTTAATCGCAGCGCTGGTAACCGTTCTCAAAGAGGTATCACGAATGGGCGTTGACAAGTACACAATCGGCGTGGATTATGGGACTGAATCGGGACGCGCGGTGCTGGTGAACGTGGCAACCGGGGAAGAAGCGGCCAGCGCCGTCCATCCTTATGGCGATGGCGTGATCGACACCCATCTACCCGGCAGCGACAGCCCCCTCCCCCCCGACTTCGCACTACAAAACCCACAGGATTACATCGCCGTGCTCGAGGAAACCATTCCCGCCGTGTTGCGCGCCAGCGGCGTCGCAGCGGAAGACGTCATCGGTATTGGGACGGACTTCACGGCCTGCACGATGCTACCCATCGACGCCAGAGGCGACCCACTCTGCTCACTGCCACAATGGCGGAACAATCCCTACGCCTGGGTGAAGATTTGGAAACACCACGCCGCGCAGCCAGAGGCCAACGAGCTAAACAAGATCGCGCGCCAACGCGGCGAGACCTGGCTCGACCTCTACGGCGGCAAGATTTCGTCCGAGTGGCTTATCCCCAAAATTTGGGAGACACTGAACAAAGCGCCGGAAGTTTTCGCCGCAGCGGAGCGCTACATCGAAGCCGCCGACTGGATCGTGTTACAACTCACTGGCGAAGAGAAGCGCAACGCCTGCACCGCTGGATACAAGGCGCTCTGGCACAAACGCTGCGGCTATCCCAGTGACGATTTCTTCGCCGCGCTCAATCCCTCGCTGCGCCACGTTGTCGATGAGAAGTTGTCGCGCGAGATTCACCCCCTGGGACAACGCGCTGGCACACTCACCATCGCCATGGCCGAGAAGACCGGATTGCAGCCCGGTATCGCTGTGCCGGTCGGCAACGTGGACGCGCATGTCGCCGTCCCGGCGTCCACCGTTGTCGGCCCAGGACAGATGGTGGCGATTATGGGCACATCGACGTGCTTGATGGCGCTCGGCAAGCAAGAGCGCATCATCGAGGGGATGTGCGGTGTGGTGGAAGACGGCATCATCCCCGGGTTATACGGCTTCGAGGCCGGGCAATCGTGCGTGGGCGATCACTTCGCCTGGTTCGTCGAGAACGGCGTACCCCCTGCCTATTACGAGGAGGCGGCGCGGCGCGGGCTGACCATCCACCAGTGGCTCGAAACGCTGGCGGCGCGGCAGAAGCCCGGCGAACATGGACTATTGGCGCTGGACTGGTGGAACGGCAACCGCTCAATCCTGGTGGATGCCGACTTGACGGGGCTGCTCCTGGGCGCAACACTGGCAACCCGTCCCGAAGACATCTACCGCGCGTTGATCGAAGCCACTGCCTATGGCGCGCGCATCATCATCGACGCGTTCCACGCGGGTGGCGTTGCCGTGAACGAGATTGTTGCCTGTGGCGGCCTGCCGGGACGCAATCGCCTGCTGATGCAAATCTACGCCGACGTGACAGGGCGCGAGATCAAGGTTGCCGGCACAGACCAGGCAGGCGCGCTCGGTTCGGCGATGTTCGCCGCGGTGGCGGCCGGCAAGGCGGCCGGTGGTCACCACAGTATTTTCGAGGCGGCGCAGGCTATGGCCCATTTGCAGGAGCGCGTCTACAAGCCCATCCCGGCGCACAAGGCTATCTACGATCAACTCTACGCCGAGTACGTCCGGTTGCACGATCACTTTGGACGTGGGGCCAACGACGTGATGAAACGCCTCAAGTCGCTGCGCCAGCAGGTGATGGCAAACGGTTAAATCTAGAGGCAAAAGGAGGTGAATAACAAAACAGTTTTCGAGATCGGAGGAAGAAGTGCCTGCTCAGTCAATACCCTTGCCAAGCAGACACTTCCGACCAGGCGATATCGCCCGTAATTGGGCCACATCGCATATCAATTGTATCACAAACATCTCCGCGAGGAGAACCAACACATTTAAGGAGAGAGGATCATGTTTCGCTTCAAAAAACACATCTTGCTGATCGTTGTGACTGCTATGCTTCTGGCAGCCTGTGGTGGCAAAGCCCCTGCAGAGGAAAAGACCGGTTGTGCGCCGAACTGCCAGTATACCGATATGACGTTCTGCTATCCGCAGCTTGGTGCAGAAAGCGACTGGCGCACAGCGAACACCGCTTCTTTCAAAGAGACCGCCGGCGAACGGGGCGTGCGCTTGATTTTCTCCGACGCGCAGCAGAAACAGGAAAACCAGATTTCTGCTTTGCGCTCCTGCATCCAGCAGGAAGTCGATGTGATCGGCTTGCCTCCGGTGGTTGAAGATGGGTGGGATGCGGTTTTGACGGAAGCCAAGAACGCCGGGATCCCCGTCATCATCGTGGATCGCAGCGTCAGCGCCAGTTCAGACCTGTATGCCTCACACATCGGCTCGGATATGAAATTGGAAGGCGAACGCGCCGCTGAGGAATTCAACAAGCAGTTCCCGAATGGTGCCAAGGTCCTGGAACTCTCTGGGACGACCGGCTCCGGCGCCGCCGTTGGGCGCGCCGAGGGATTCCGCGCCAAGCTCAATGCCAATATCGAAATCATCGACTCGCAGACCGGCAACTTCACCCGCGCCGAGGCCCTCCCCGTGATGCAGGCTTTCCTGCAGAAATACAAACCCGGCGAGGATTTCCAGGGCATCTTCATCCACAATGACGATATGGGTATCGGCGCCATCGAGGCGTTGAAGGCAGCCGGCGTCAAGCCTGGCGATCTCTTCATCGTCTCTGTGGATGGCACGCGCGGCGGCTTCCAGGCCATGGTGGATGGCTGGTTCCAGGCTGATGTCGAGTGTAACCCCCTGCTTGGGCCACAGGTCTACGAAATGGCGCTGAAGCTCATGAACGGCCAGGCAATTGACCGGGAAGTGCTCACTGATGAAACGGTCTATTATCCGGCTAACGCCGCTGAGTTGCTGCCGACTCGCAAGTACTAAACCATAACAATAGCGCGGTATAAGTCGCGCAAGCAAACCTGGTTGATAGAGAAGCGGCGTGTTCTCCACGGCGCTTCTCTATCCCAAATATAAATCATTTCGGGCAGGTTATTTCCATGAAAGATCCAAACGATGTCGTAGAAATGTTGGAAATCACCAAATCCTTTCCAGGCGTGATCGCACTCGAGGACGTCGATTTTGTCTTGAGAAAAGGCGAGATCCACGCGCTGGTAGGAGAAAATGGGGCTGGGAAATCCACGTTGATCAAAATCCTTACGGGCGTGGAGCAGCCAGATAAAGGCACCATCGAGCTTGATGGGAAGCTTGTGCACGTGAGATCTCCCCAACATTCCCAGGAACTTGGCATTAGCACGGTCTATCAAGAGGTCAATCTCTGCACCAATATCTCCGTCGCCGAGAACATTATGCTGGGACGTGAGCCGCGCCGCTTTGGCAGCATTCACTGGCAAAAGATGAATGAAATGGCGCAACATGCGATCGACCGCTTGAACATCGACGTCGACGTAACTAAACCACTGGGGGATTACTCCATTGCCATCCAGCAGATGGTAGCCATTACGCGCGCGTTGGAGGTTTTGTCGGCCAAGGTGCTGATTCTGGACGAACCGACCTCCAGCCTGGATATCCAGGAAACAAACTTGCTCTTCGACGTCATGCGCAAATTAAAGAACGAGGGCATTGGCATCATCTTCATTACCCACTTTTTGGATCAGGTCTATCAAATCGCAGACCGGATTACAGTCCTGAGAAACGGCAAGCTGGTAGGCACATACGAGGCTTCCACACTGCCCCGCTTTGAACTGGTCGCCAAAATGCTAGGGCGCAGCTTGATCGAGTTGGATGCGATGGTCAAAGAGAAATCCCAGGAAGAAGAGGCCAGGGACAAGCAACTTTTAGTCGAAGCCAAAGAACTGGGATTGACGGGGACGCTGGAGCCGGTGGATTTGCAATTAAACGCGAACGAAGTTCTGGGCATTGCTGGATTGTTAGGTTCGGGGCGCACAGAGATGGCCAGTTTAATCTTTGGGGTCGCTGCGCCAGATAATGGTTCGCTCATCGTTGACGGCGAGAAGGTGAGTAAATTCTCCCCCCTTGAGTCGCTAAAACGCGGGGTCGCCCTGTGTCCTGAAGATCGCAAGGCAGAGGGCGTGGTGGGAAACTTGACCATTCGTGAAAACATCATCCTGGCATTGCAAGCGCGGTACGGATGGTTCAAATTTATCCCCCCACAAAGACAAAACGAAATCGCCAACAAGTATATTGAGCTGTTAGGCATTGTCACCCCTTCACCTGAGCAGTTGGTCAAGAATTTGAGCGGTGGCAATCAGCAAAAAGTGATCCTTGCCCGGTGGCTCGCTACAAATCCCAAGGTTCTTATTTTGGATGAGCCAACCCGAGGCATCGATGTGGGGGCCAAAACAGAAATTCAAAAATTGGTGATGCAATTGGCAGAGGAAGGCAAATCCTGCGTGTTTATCTCCTCTGAATTGGAAGAGGTCATACGTGTCAGCGACCGCGTGGCTGTACTGCGCGATCGTAGCAAAGTTGCGGAATACGCCGGTGACGTGGATGAGAAGATCCTTATTCAAGCCATGGCAGGAGAAGTATGAAACAGACAGCATTTCTTAAAAAAATCCGTGAAAGCCAGTTGTTCTGGCCGCTGGTAGCCTGGGCGCTGATTCTGATTTTCAACGCCATTGTTGCGCCTGGTTTCTTCAAACTTGGTATTATCGAAGACCCGGTATACGGAAAACGCTTGTACGGCAACCTGGTTGACATCTTCAACAATGGCGCACCCCTGATGTTGGTAGCCATCGGGATGACCCTGGTGATTGCTACGGGAGGCGTCGACCTTTCCGTGGGCGCGGTTATTGCCATTTCAGCGGCGATGGGGGCGGTGCTCATCAATCCGGCGCTGGGAAATCAACTGATCACAAATGAAATCTTGACCAGAAACGCAACCAATACCCCCCTCCCCCTCATCATCCTGGCTAATCTTGCCGCCGGTACACTGTGCGGGGTGTGGAACGGGTTGTTGGTTGCCAGGGTCAAAATCCAGCCGATGGTGGCCACGCTGATCCTGATGGTTGCCGGGCGCGGCATTGCGCAATTGATTACCAATGGGCAGATTATGACGATCTATTACACGCCCTATTTCTGGTTCGGGAATGGCTATATCCTGGGCTTGCCGGTCTCGATTTACATTGTGGCGCTGGTATTGCTGCTGGCCTGGCTATTGGTACGCAAAACCGCGATCGGTTTGTTTATCGAGTCCGTCGGGATCAATGCCAAGTCGACGTACTATAGCGGCATCAACGAAAAAAACGTCAAAATGCTGGCCTACACCTTCTGCGGGTTTTGCGGCGCGATCGCCGGTCTCATTCTCAGCTCCTACGTTCACAGCGCCGATGGCAACAACAACGGGCTGAACTATGAATTGGATGCGATCCTGGCAGTTGTGATGGGCGGGACTTTGATGACCGGGGGGCGGTTCTCCATGCTGGCCAGTGTGATCGGCGCGGTCGTGATCTGGACCTTCACGGTCACGGTCTACAGCCTGGGGGTGCCGGCCAATGCCCTGTTAGCCGCCAAGGCTGTACTGGTCTTGCTGGTCATCCTGCTCTACTCCGATTACTCCCGCCGTTTGACGAATCGGCTATTCGAGCGAAGAGGTTCTCAACATGATCGAGCGAATTAAAACCTTTGTTGTCCGCCATGGCGCGTTGCTGTTAACCCTGGTGATTTTTCTCTCGGTTTACTTTGTCGGTGGCCGGCTATATCCAGCCATGCAAAAGCCACAGGTGTTCTTCAACCTGTTCATCAATGACAGCAGCCTGCTCCTGGTTTCGATTGGAATGACGATGGTAATCCTGAGTGGCGGGGGCGGGATCGACCTCTCGGTGGGTGGGGTGATCGCGCTGGTCAGCACCGCTTCCGCTGCGCTCCTACGCGGTGGGGCAAGCCCATTCATCGTGCTTCCACTGATGATCGTCCTGGGCGTGGCCTTGGGAGGGCTGATGGGCTGGATGATTCAATCTCTCAAAGTCCAGCCGTTTATCGCGACCTTGATGGGCCTTTTCTTCACGCGCGGTATGGCTTACATCATCAGTCTGACTTCAGTGACCATTACAAACGACGTCTATAGAACCTTCGCACTGACGCCGATCCATATTCCATTCATATCGAGAGCCTACATCTACCCCACAACCCTGGTTGGGCCCATTATGTTGATCGTGGCCATCTACCTGAGCTTTTTTACCCGCTTTGGACGCACGATCTATGCGATGGGCAACAACGAACAATCCGCGCTCCTGATGGGTCTCCCGGTCGCGCGGACGAAAATCTTGGTGTATGCGTTCAGCGGTTTGTGCTCGGCCCTGGCAGGCATCGTCTTCAGCATGTCGTTGCTGGCCGGGTATGGACAGTTTGCAACCGGTATGGAACTTGACGCTATCGCCTCGGTGGTGATAGGCGGGACTTCGCTCAGTGGCGGCGTCGGTAACGTCATCGGCACCCTTTTTGGCGTCCTGATCCACGGCACGATTGTGTCCATCCTGCAATTCAACGGCACGCTAAGTTCATGGTGGACCAGAATCGGCGTCGGCGTGCTGACGTTGATCGCGATTGGGATTCAGAGCATATTCTCGCTCAAGACAAAGCGCTCATAAGAAAAGTAGCATCAGGCAAGCAGCGGCTTTACGCGAACTGCGCGATAAAAATCCAATAACAGCTCAGGTGACAACATCGACATCGCGCATACGCGCGCGATGCACGTAGCGGGTGAAGCCGTTTGGCTTGACGAGACGAAAAACTTCGACATCTCCATACCCCGTGGCAGTCAGCCACGGGGTAATGTTTTCTCCAGCGACATAGACGGCGATTGGCGCCAGACGCGCCCCCTGCGCCAGAATGTTGGGCAAATCGGCCTCGGCGGATTCCAACTGGCGCCCATACGGCACATCGGTGACAAGCGCGTCGGCGGTCTGCGTCCACATGCGGGCGTCGGCGCAGACGACGCGGGGTAGATAACCGAAGTGAAGCAGGTTCCGCCGCGCCATGTGCGCCATTTTGGGATTGCGATCCGCGCCATACGCCATCAAGCCGAGCGCCGCCGCTTCCAGCAAGATCGAGCCGGTTCCGCAGCATGGATCGATGAGCGTTCCGGCGGCCTGCCCCGAGCCTGAGCGAGTCGGCGGCGCGACGAGGTTGACCAGCGCGCGGGCGATGCGCGCTTCAAGCGAGCTAGAGACGTGACAGGGCTTTTTCAGATGCGGCATGTAACTCTGCGTCGCCTCCGCCAGGATTTCGCCGATCCAGAACGTTCCACGTTGGGCCACGAGCAGCAGACGGTGACGCGGCGCGGCGACGTTGGCGCGGTAAGGAAGCGCGTCCGCTGCCGCGACGCTGGCCTCTTGACGCGACAGTGGGAAGCGGCCAGAGAGATACAACGTGTCCACGCGAAAATCGTCCAGGTCAAGCGACACCTGCCGGAGCGCGCCGAGCAAATCCGTAAACGTCGGCGCTTGCGCGATGCGGCGCAGTCCCGTCCGCACGTAGGCTGCGCGGGGAATGTGCTCCACTGTCTCGCATACCGCCACACCCTCCGCGTCCGGGCGCCCGCCCGTCAATTGCTCACACTCCGCCGCGATCAACTCGTTGATCTCGTTGCTGCGTGTGCGCACGCAGACAGCTATCAGATTCGAAGCTGGATACTGGATACTCGATGCTGGAAGCTGGACGCTGGACGCTGGTTGCCGAGGCGGTGATTCAATCATTCGCTGATTCTTGACTCGCTGATTCTTCTTCTTGCTCAATCGTCACCCCCGCCCGCTCCAAGAATTCAGGCCACCAGGAGGCGGTGAAGTTGGCGCGCCACTCGGCGTCGGTCTGCTGGATCGCAGGGGAGTTTTCGACACCGCTGAGTTCATCGAGGAACTGCACCACATCCGTCAGCTTACCTTCGATGAGGTTGACACCCGCCGGGCGTGTGGGCAAGTCAGGCTGTACGCGCAGGGAATAGTGGAAGGCGTGGATCACGCGGTCTATCGCCAGCATCTTGGCTTGCGACGTACGCGCCGCGTCAAAATCATGCACAAAGACGGCGAACGCCTCGACCGCGCCACCGGGATTGAGCTGTTCACGCTTGAACGTCTCGTGGTACTCATACCAGGTGAGATGCCAACCACAAGTCGGGCACAGCAGCACCTCTTCGCGTGCCTGGGTTTGGCGGAGGATGAGTGTGGTGTGCCGCGCCTGCGCACAACGTGGACATTTCACTGTCCCGTTGAGAGCATCGCGAATAGTGAGGATGTCGCGGCAACGCAAGTAGAGCGTCCAACCGACGTCGTCCAGCAACTCGTCGTCGTAGATACCCCGCGCTTCCAGTTGGTAGAGCCGTCGCACCTTCCATTTAGGGACGCGCGGCGACCAGCACACATCCGCGCGTCCCTCAAAGTCAACAGACATTGCTACCTCACAAATTACCGGTCACCGACCCTTAATCACAACCCCATCATAAACTGGAAGATAAGGTCATTGCTACCCGGCAGCCCCTCGTGACCAAAATCAGGATAGATGACCATTTCTTTTTCCGCGGTGATCTTGTTGTAGGCGGCGAATTGCGTGGAAGGCGGACAGATCGTGTCGCGCAGGCCGGTGTACCATTGCACGTTGGTACGGATGCGCGGGGCGAGATATTGGATGTCCACGTAGCCGAGTTTTTCGAAGACCGTATCTTCCTGCTCGTGACGCGGGTCGAAACGCCGGAAATATTCGCGCAGTTCGGAATAGGCGTTCGTGTCCTGATCCATCTCCCAGACGCGCTTGTAATCGCTGAGGAAGGGGTAGACGGGCGCGGCGCGCTGAATGCGTGGTTCGAGCGCAATGCAAACCACAGTGAGCGCCCCACCCTGGCTACCGCCGGCCGCTCCGACGCGGTCGGGGTCCACATCCGGCATCTCCATCACGATTTTGGCCAGTTGCGCCGTGTCGAGAAACATCTGGCGATAGTACAGCTTCTCCGGCTCACCTTTGAGCGCCTCATCCAGCCCTCGGATGATGTGCCCGTGCAACGTGTTGCCGGTGACGCCGCCCTTGTCCTCCGAGCGCCCACCCTGCCCCCGGCAGTCAAGTGCGGCGACTGTATAGCCCGCCGCGACGTAGCCCAGCTTGTCGGCCCAGTCGCCGGAATCGCCGGAATAGCCGTGGAACATCAGGACAGCGGGATGCGGCGCGCTCGCTTTCTTCGGCTTGAGCAATTTGGCGTAGATGCGCGCCCCTCCGACGCCGGTGAACGTCATGTCGAAACAATCGGCATAGGATGCCTGAAACGCCGCGGGCGTCAGCGTCACCTGTGGATCAAGCGCGCGCATTTCGGCCAACGCCGCATCCCAGTAAGCGTCGAAATCCGCCGGGCGGGGATTGATCCCCATATACGTTTGAAGCTTCTCTAGTGGAAAATCGAAAGTCAATGGCATGGGTTATGTCCTCCTGCAAAAAATTAAGTGTGAAGAGTGAAGAGTTAAGAACAGAGCACTTCCTGACTCCTAACTCGCAATTCGCAACTCCTAAATCCGGCCCTTCATCCACGGATTGCTGTTGTGGAAGTCGGCGATGGCGTTGCCGGGATGCACGAGCGCATCGAAAAGCGGCGCGTCGGCGGGATCGAGCGCCATCTCCAGCACGGGGAGCGCGTCTTCGAGGTGCGCCATCGTGCGCGGGCCGATAATGGGCAACGTCTCGTCTTGCGGCACAACCAGATCAGGGCGGCGTAGTTGGTACAGGTCGATATGATCGGCCTGCAAGCGCCGTAGCGAATCCTCGCACGCCTTGATGATGTGATAACGCGAGTTACCCTGGTCGTTGACGCCCAGTCCCATCCCGCCATGAACCTTTGTTGCCAGCACAATCGCGTCGCGCTTGCCGTTTTCGGCCAGCGTCTTGCCGACGATGCGCTCACTCTCGCCGGCGTTGTAGACATTGGCCATCACAAACATTACGCAATTACACACTATCAATTGACCTTGACCTTTCGCGTTATTCTACTGCCAATCACGTGCAAGGCAAGCAGACGCTTCCACCCAGGCACTGAATCAGAAGACTCCCCCGGTTATGGATACCTGTTATCTTACCGCTTACTCACTCCAGAAACAGTGGCTTGGCTGACCGCGATTCCCTGTGGTGCTACCAGTCGGAGCACGACAACGTTCAACCGGAGATGATGGGCATCACAGTTGTATATAAGGGCGGATCACAACTGCTGTGTGTAGTTGTCCACCTCGCAAACTGTTGCACTTCTTTGATTTGCAATTTCTTCCTTATTTCTTATACTATAGTTTCCGGTAAGTGAAACCACTCCAAGTGAGAAAATGGAGTGCCAAGAACCTTAACAATGCTTTGGAAAAGCTCAAAAAGCGGCCATTTAGGTGTGCATTGGGCGTTTGGCGCGTCTGTGTGCGAGAATTCCCTTGGGTAAATGCGTCGTCACCGAGGCCTTTTGCCGAATTCGCTCATGTTGGATAAGTGGGGGCAAGTTGGCAAAAGTGATGCTCAGCAGCCAGCGGCGCAAGCGTCCTGGCGTGGCCTTGGGAGCACGATCCCAGAAGCCGGTCGGGATAGGTGGCGCCGTCGCCGCCAGATAAGAGAGGATCGAGCCCGCCAACAAAGATAGTTCCGGCAAGCGGTAACAGCTTTGCGGAGCGGAAACGAACTGACGCTGCGCGCCGACCATGTGTTTGGCGGCTAACGGTAACTGCTCAATTGGCCAACGGGCATGATAGATACCGGCCATTTCCGGGCCACTCAAGCGCAGCGGACAGGCCAGTAGCCAAGGCTCGCTAAAGCGCGGATCGTAAATCGCGACGACGGTAAAGGTGTCGTTGTCTGGAGAGGGCTGACACGAAGGCAACACCAGGTCGTACCAGAACTCTGCCCGCAGGGACAAGCCTTGCTGTTGCCAGGTTTCCACGTGATCCGGCGGTGTCGCGGCGCGCGACTTACCTTTGTAAGTGCGGGCCAGGGGCCGCACAAGGGTACCATACTTAGGTGGCCGTCCACCTTGGTATTCTGGTAACACATTCCGGCGCGCGGTGAAGTTCTTCGGGAGTCGCACGACAAAGCGCCATATCCCAGCCGCCAACAAGGCTTTGAGTTTGAAGCCGGCGTCAAAGACCGCGAGTTCATCAGGGGCTAACGTCTGCGCCACA
>Ga0209723_1001342_pt1 | contig 38526 bp, 24 predicted proteins | sample BiotimSIPDNA_2_FD_185750 | JGI IMG/M metagenome (GOLD analysis project Ga0209723, IMG submission 185750) | Anaerobic biogas reactor microbial communites from Washington, USA - Biogas_R2 time_0 SIP DNA (SPAdes) (version 2) | ecosystem: Engineered > Bioreactor > Anaerobic > Unclassified | place... | reverse complement strand
AACCTTCGTCGCAGATGCAAAGGGGGGCACCTGAACCGGTGATTACACAGGTGCCGCCTTCACCGCAGTTTACATCTGCGCATGGATCCTCAATCTGAATCGCAACGCAAGTGTCAGATTCTAGGTGGTAACCTTCGTCGCAGATGCAAAGGGGGACACCTGAACCGGTGATTACACAGGTGCCGCCGTCACCGCACTCAACTTCTGCGCACGGATCCTCAATTTCAATAGCGACGCAAGTGCCCTCTTCAAGACGGTAACCTTCATAGCAGATGCAAAGGGCTTTGCCTGAACCACCGACCACACATGTGCCGTTACCACAGTCAACATCCTGGCAAGGAGAAGGTGGCTCTTCAACATCGTCAATCTCAACGCAAGTGAGGCCTTCACGACGGAAACCATCCTTGCAGACACAAAATGCATCGCCTGAACCGCTGACTACACAGGTGCCGTGGTCATCACAGGTAACATCTTTGCAAGGAGATTCCGGCTCTTCAACATCGTCAATGGCAATGCAAGCAAGACCGTCAGCACGGAAACCCACATCGCAGATGCAAAGGGCCGCACCCGAACCGCTGATAACACAGGTGCCGTGCTCATCACAGTCAACATCTTTGCATGGAGATTCCGGTTTTTCACCACCATCCTCAACGGCAACGCAAGTAAGGCCTTCAGGATTGTAACCATAGTCACAAACACAAAGCGCCGCACCTGAACCGCTGACTATGCAGGTACCGTGATCACTACAGGTGACATCCTTGCAAACAGAATCCGGCTCCTCACGGCCATCCACAACGGCAACACAAGTAAGGCCATCAGCACGATAACCCAACTCGCAGATACAAAGAGCCTTACCCGCTGCGGTGACAACGCAAGAACCATGACCAGCACACGTCACGTCTTTGCATGGATCATCTGCCTGGGCTTCCTTGCAAGCGCCATCTTGCAGGGTAAACCCGCTATCACAAATGCAGATAGCCCCTTCGGCACCAATGGCACAGCGACCATTACTACCACAGTCAACTCCAACGCAGAAATTCTCGAATTGCTTGCCACTATCACCACAAGCAACGAAAAGTACTGCAACCAAAGGCAACACTCGCTTTAGCATGGAACACCCCCAAGAAGCGGAAACCAGCCAAAATACAACCCCTGCGTATAAACCGCACAAACATGAAAACGGCACTTCACCTTTGCATCCTACTAACGGCCAAAGTGACAGTCAATCAATAATTTCCTCGTTGTTTGCCTTGGGGGCAGGGGCAGGAGCGGGGACAGGGACAGGGCGATGATCGTACTGTTTAGCAGGATTTGGAGCTAAAAGGCGGTCGAGAGGGCACCCTGCAACATGGTCCGGGGGCAATCCTGGAGGGCGCTATCGGGAGTTGCCGGGACCCAACGTCTTTTGGTTGACATGAAGGCCGCGCAGCGGCCCGTCCGGGCCAAAAGGATGTACGTACACGTTAGCAATCGTATATCTCGCCCGGACGATGTCACTAAGATACAGTCGGGGTGGCTACGGGAGATTTTGGGCCCGGAAGGATGCCCCCGGACATGTTTTAAAACTGTAACGAAGAGATTAAACGCAACAAAGAACAAACAGTCAGCAGCCGGAACCTGCTAGTTGGCAGGGACAGGATCAGGAGGCTGGAGGCAGAGGCAGGAGCAAACCCTTGGCAGTATATTTGGCAATTTAAATGGCGATATATTTACTTTTTATGGCAACATATTTATAATACACCCGAGGTGATGTTTATGAATAAATACATTGAGTCTGAAACACTTGAACTTAAAGCTGCATACACAGACAGCTCCGTTCGCGACATTGTTGCGTTCTTGAACGCATCCGGTGGCACTTTGTATTTTGGTATTGCTGACAATGGCACCATCAAGGGTGTACAGAAAATTGATGAAACTTTGCGAAAAATTGCTGACATTGTTTCCTCGCAGATAGAACCCAATCCCGCCGATTTAATCCGCGCCAGAATCATATACGAGGAATCAAAGCCAATTATTGAAGTCACTGTATCCAAAGGCTTTTTCCCCATATACTGCGTCAAGAAGTACGGTTTTTCACAAGCGGGCTGCCCCATCAGAATTGGCTCCAGTTGCAAGGAAATGACACCAACTCAGATTCAAGTCCGCTATCAAAAAAGGTTCGAGTCTTCCAAAGACTATATGACCGCCATTCCGGCCAAATATGGGGATATTTCCTTCAACACGCTACAAATAGCCCTCTCAAATCAGGGCTACCACATAAACAAGCATGCATTCGAAATTAACTACAATCTACGCAATAAAGATAACGATTATAACTTGTTAGCTGAATTACTATCCGACCAAAACATGATCTCCCTCATCATCGTGAAATTTCGAAGCAAAGACAAATCATTCATATCTGAAAGAACGGATTTGGGCAGAACATCTTTGATAACAGCTTATTACAACATGAAGAACCGTCTAATTGCCGAAAATATTTGCATGAGCGATACCACAATCCGCCCACGAAAAGACACGTACTTGTACGACATCGACGCGGTTGATGAGGCCTTGATCAACGCGTTGGTACACAACGATTGGTCAATAAGTGAACCACTGGTTTCTATGTTTGACGACAGGCTAGAAATACTTTCCCTAGGCGGACTGCCGTACAAACAAACGAGAGAACAGTTTCTTAAGGGCATCAGTATTCCGCGCAACAGCGCCTTGATGAGAATCTTCCAAGATTTGGATATTGCTGAACATACAGGACACGGCATCCCCAAGATTCTTCAGCGCTACGGGGAGGAAGTGTTTGATATTACAGACAATTATATCAAAGTGGTAATACCATTCGATCCGCTTGTTCGCAGCAACCATGGCAACATAAATGGCAACATACGTGACAACATAATTGGCTATATGAATCAAGAGTTAACAGTTGCAGAACAAGCGGTGCTTGAACTGTTGGTTTTTAACCCAAAGGCTACTCAAGCTGAAGCCGCGGCAAAAGTCAGCGTATCCAAACGCACAATCTCAAGAATCTTCGCCTCGTTGCAAGAAAGAGGTTATGTGACGCGTGAAGGCTCAAATAAGACCGGAATCTGGAAAGTGGTCAAATCGTGATGCTTTCCGGTTACTACACCGTCGCCGGGTCACAGGGGCGCGGGCCAAAGGGGGCAAGGATCCAAGAGGCCAAGGGACTAGGGTGCCGATCTGGCGAGGCGGAACCCGAGGGTTTCGACGCGGTAGTCGGGCGTAAAGTTGCCGCGAACAGCCGACCGCACGCGCCTAGCGTCGCCGTCCCAGGAGCCACCACGAACAACCGTGATAAAGCCTATAGGAGGCCCTAGTGGATCTTCACAACCCTCAGCACAAAAACTGTCATATGAATCAGACCAGTAGTCATAAACCCATTCCCAGACATTACCATAAACATCGTACAAGCCAAATGGATTATCTGCCTTTTGACCAACTGGATGGGTTGTTAAACCTGAGTTGTAACGATACCAAGCAGCCTCGGGTAGCAAAATTCCAGCATTATCATCATTCCACGAGCACACTGCTTGCCCACCATCCGTAACGTTACTTCCTATCCAGTATGCAGTCTTAGTTCCTGCTCGGGCGGCATATTCCCATTCTGCCTCAGTGGGTAAACGATAACCTTCGCAGTCAAGGCCCTCGAAGGCTACAGTAGCAGTATAGTTGCCGGTGCCTGGAACGCCTGCGGGGTCTGTTATGGTGTAACACTGTTCAAATCCATAAGTCTCAGAAAGCTTGTTTGCATAATAAACCGCATCATACCAAGACACCATTTCAACAGGGCAGTCATCACCACAGCCTCCAAAATGCGATGGATTATTGCCAATCAAGGTGCGCCATTCATCCTGTGTGACTTCAGTCTGTTTCATATAGAACGGACGAGTTATCGTGACTGAATGAACTGGACCTTCAAGATCCCAACGACATGGCTCATCATCAGGGGAACCCATCTCAAAGGTACATGCTGGGATTAGGCACCAATCGTTGGAGCAGTTAGCACCGGTAACGACGCATTCATTGACCTGTAAACAGTAGTTGCCAAAGTTACGATAGCCATCCTCGCAGATACAGAGGGCTTCGTTAAAGCCCCTAAGAACACAAGTTCCATGACCAGAGCAGGTGACACCCGAACATGGACTTTCAACAGCAACGCATGTGAGATCAGCGGAAGGACGGTAACCGTACTCGCAGATGCAAAACGCAGCACCTGAACCGCTGACGATACAAGTGCCGTGGTTGCTGCAGAGAACACCTGAACATGGATTTTCAACGGCATCGCATGTGAGATCGGCGGAAGGACGGTAGCCATCCTCGCAGACGCAAAATGCAGCACCTGAACCGCTGACTAAACAGGTACCGTGGTTGCTGCACAGAACATCCTTGCAAGGGGATTCTGGCTCGCCACCACCATCGTCGATGGCTGTGCAAGTGGTGGCGTCAGACAAGCGATAACCCTCATAACAGATGCAAACGGCTTCGCCTGATGCAGCAACTACACAGGTACCGAATTCACTGCAGGTAACACCTGAACATGGATTTTCAACGGCATCGCATGTGAGATCGGCGGAAGGACGGTAGCCATCCTCGCAGATGCAAAATGCAGCACCTGAACCGCTGACTAAACAGGTACCGTGGTTGCTGCACAGAACATCCTTGCAAGGGGATTCTGGCTCGCCACCACCGTCATCAATGGCTGTACAAGTGGTGGCGTCAGACAAGCGATACCCCTCATAACAGATGCAAACGGCTTCGCCTGATGCAGCAACTACACAGGTACCAAAACCACCACACATAACACCTGAACATGGATTTTCAACGGCATCGCATGTGAGATCGGTGGAAGGACGGTAGCCATCCTCGCAGATGCAAAATGCAGCACCTGAACCGCTGACTAAACAGGTACCGTAGTTGCTGCACAGAACATCCTTGCAAGGTGAATCTGGCTCCCCACCACCGTCATCAATGGCTGTGCAAGTGGTGGCGTCAGTCAAGCGATAACCCTCATAACAGATGCAAACGGCTTCACCTGAACCGCTGACTACACAAGTGCCGTGGTTGCTGCACAGAACATCCTTGCATGGTGAATCTGGCTCCCCACCACCGTCATCAATGGCTGTACAAGTGGTGGCGTCAGTCAAGCGATAACCCTCATAACAGATGCAAACGGCTTCACCTGAACCGCTGACTACACAAGTGCCGTGGTTGCTGCACAGAACATCCTTGCAAGGTGAATCTGGCTCCCCACCACCATCGTCGATGGCTGTGCAAGTGGTGGCGTCAGACAAGCGATAACCAGCATCACAAATACAAAGGGCTTTGTCCAAGGAAGTGACTATGCAAGAGCCATGACCACCGCAAGTCACGCCATCACAGCGCGACTCGGCCACTGCATCATCTTTAACGCACTTGGCACCATCTGATTGATAGCCAGGACGGCAAAGGCAGACAGCGGTTTTTTCATGAGCAACCGCACACGTGCCATTGCCCTCACACATGACATCTTTGCATGGGTCATCCGCCAAGGCTTCCTTGCAAGCGCCATCTTGCAGGGTAAACCCGCTATCACAAATGCAGATAGCCCCCTCGGCACCAACGGCACAGCGACCATGGCTACCACAGTCAACCCCAACGCAGAAATTCTCGAATTGCTCGCCGCCATCACCACAAGCAACGAAAAGCACTGCAACCAAAGGCAACACTCGCTTTAACATGACTCCCTCCGAGAATCGGTAAGCACGGCAAAAGCACCAACATGCAACAGACAAGAAATCAAGGACTAACTCCGTCAGGCTAATACCAACAAACTTGAAAGTCAACCCAAAAAAAATCAAATAAAATCACTTATATGCTACATGACGAAGGGGCAGAATCAGTTTCGGGCCTCTATGCTGGCTTTCAGCCAGCTTCTTGTTGTCAGATAGGGTTTCATGAGGCGTCATTTAGGCTTTTGCCGAATTCCGCCATCCTGCTGATGTGCTACTTCGCATGCCCCAGTTGGCACCACATCGGCGCAGGCCAAGGGGGCAAGGATCCAAGAGGCCAAGGTACTAGGGTGCCGATCTTGCGAGACGGAACCCGAGGCTGCCGTGGCGGCGGCCGGGCGAGCGGTTGTCGCGATTAGCTGCCCGCACGTACTTGGCGTGGCTGAGCCAGGAACCGCCGCGAAAAACCCGGTAAGAGCCTTCATCGGGGCCTCGTGGATCTTCACAACCCTCAGCACAAAAACTGTCATAGTTACCAAACCAGTCATAAACCCATTCAGAAACATTACCATGAACATCGTACAAACCAAATGGATTCGCTGCCTTTTGACCCACTGGATGGGTTGTCCAGTCTGAGTTGTAGCCATACCAAGCAGCCTCTGGTAGCAAAATGCCTAAGGGATCTTCCAAACATACCTCTTGCCCACCGTCCCCAACGTTGCTTCCTATCCAATATGCAGTCTTAGTTCCAGCTCGGGTGGCATATTCCCATTCTGACTCTGTGGGTAAACGATAGCCTTTGCAGTCAAGGCCTTTGAAAAATACGTTACAGTTATTCAGGTCAACGCCCACAGCACCTGTGCATCCATCCAACCGGTAACAGGATTCAAGATTCTCAGCCTCGGAAAGCCTGTTCGCATAATAAACCGCATCATACCAGTTGACTCTTTCAACAGGGCAGTCTTCACCACAGTCACGAAATTCAGATGGATTATTGCCAATCAAAGTGGACCACTCTTTCTGGGTGACTTCAGTCTGTTTCATATAGAATGGACGAGTTATCGTGACTGAATGAACTGGACCTTCCCAATCGAAACGACATTTCTCATCATAAGGAGAACCCATCTCAAAGGTGCATGCCGGGATTAGGCACCAGCCTTCGTCGCAGTTAGCACCGGTAACGCAGTCATCAACCTGTAAACAGTAGTTGCCAAAGTTGCGGTAGCCTTCCTCACAGACACAAACGGCGGAAGCGTCATCATTGATCGCGCAAGTGCCGTGACCACTGCAGCCGACGCCTAGACATGGATCTTCAGCTAGGCAATGGTTGTCAAAGTTATGGTAGCCCTCGTTACAGATGCAAAAGGCATCGCCGGAACCTGTGACTACACAGGTGCCATTATCACTGCAGGTAACGCCTGAACATGGGTTTTCAATTGCAACACAAGTAAGGCCGTCAGCGCTAAAACCTTCGTTGCAGATGCAAAAGGCAACGCCAGAATTGCTGACCACACAATGGCCATTTTCACCGCAGGTGACTTCTGCGCATGGATCTTCGATTTCAATCACAACGCAGGTATCGCCTTGGAGATGGTAACCTTCGTCGCAGATGCAAAGGGGGGCACCTGAACCGGTGATTACACAGGTGCCGCCTTCACCGCAGTTTACATCTGCGCATGGATCCTCAATCTGAATCGCAACGCAAGTGTCAGATTCTAGGTGGTAACCTTCGTCGCAGATGCAAAGGGGGACACCTGAACCGGTGATTACACAGGTGCCGCCGTCACCGCACTCAACTTCTGCGCACGGATCCTCAATTTCAATAGCGACGCAAGTGCCCTCTTCAAGACGGTAACCTTCATAGCAGATGCAAAGGGCTTTGCCTGAACCACCGACCACACATGTGCCGTTACCACAGTCAACATCCTGGCAAGGAGAAGGTGGCTCTTCAACATCGTCAATCTCAACGCAAGTGAGGCCTTCACGACGGAAACCATCCTTGCAGACACAAAATGCATCGCCTGAACCGCTGACTACACAGGTGCCGTGGTCATCACAGGTAACATCTTTGCAAGGAGATTCCGGCTCTTCAACATCGTCAATGGCAATGCAAGCAAGACCGTCAGCACGGAAACCCACATCGCAGATGCAAAGGGCCGCACCCGAACCGCTGATAACACAGGTGCCGTGCTCATCACAGTCAACATCTTTGCATGGAGATTCCGGTTTTTCACCACCATCCTCAACGGCAACGCAAGTAAGGCCTTCAGGATTGTAACCATAGTCACAAACACAAAGCGCCGCACCTGAACCGCTGACTATGCAGGTACCGTGATCACTACAGGTGACATCCTTGCAAACAGAATCCGGCTCCTCACGGCCATCCACAACGGCAACACAAGTAAGGCCATCAGCACGATAACCCAACTCGCAGATACAAAGAGCCTTACCCGCTGCGGTGACAACGCAAGAACCATGACCAGCACACGTCACGTCTTTGCATGGATCATCTGCCTGGGCTTCCTTGCAAGCGCCATCTTGCAGGGTAAACCCGCTATCACAAATGCAGATAGCCCCTTCGGCACCAATGGCACAGCGACCATTACTACCACAGTCAACTCCAACGCAGAAATTCTCGAATTGCTTGCCACTATCACCACAAGCAACGAAAAGTACTGCAACCAAAGGCAACACTCGCTTTAGCATGGAACACCCCCAAGAAGCGGAAACCAGCCAAAATACAACCCCTGCGTATAAACCGCACAAACATGAAAACGGCACTTCACCTTTGCATCCTACTAACGGCCAAAGTGACAGTCAATCAATAATTTCCTCGTTGTTTGCTTTGGGGGCAGGGGCAGGGAGCAGGGGCAGGGACAGGGGCGGGGACAGGGGCGGGGACAGGGACAGGGACAGGGCGATGATCGTACTGTTTAGCAGGATTTGGAGCTAAAAGGCGGTCGAGAGGGCACCCTGAAACATGGTCCGGGGGCAATCCTGGAGGGCGCTATCGGGAGTTGCCGGGACCCGACGTCGCCCCCAAAATCACCGTCTAGTCGATGACGAAGGCTGGCGAGACAGGTTCATATGCAAGGCGCCTTTGCCAATTTGAGTGAAGGTGTACTTGACCGTACATCGAGTCTCAAATTGGCGAAGGCAACGCCGCAGATGAGCCTGTATCGACGGCCGGCTCACGATTATGGCGGTGATTTTGGGGGCTACTTAGTTGACATGAAGGCCGCGCAGCGGCCCGTCCGGGCCAAAAGGATGAACGTACACGTTAGCAATCGTATATTTCGCCCGGACGATGTCACCAAGAGACAGTCGGGGTGGCTACGGGAGATTTTGGGCCCGGAAGGATGCCCCCGGACATGTTTTAAAACTGTAACGAAGAGATAAAACGCAACAAAGAACAAACAATCAGGAGCCAGAACATGCTAATTAGCAGGATAAGGAGCAGGGACAGGGGCAGTCGATAGCTACCCTCCCTGGCCGCTGTGCCTTGCTTGGCGTTTGTGGCTTTTGCTGTGCGCTGGTTTTGCAATGATTCCAAGGTAGTGGCGGATAGTTGGAAGGTCCATGTTTTCTGGCAGATGGGGACGCAGGAATTTTGGAATATCCTCGAAGCCTGAATTTAGATAGTCCCCCATCATCTGCATCGCCACCTGCCCAGGATCAACACGTCCAGTTTCGGCCAAGTACCCATACAAAAGTCTAAATCTCCGCTGCAATGCAATCCCCGAACTACCAACATTATTCGCATGAAGCCACCCAGAAAACTGTAAAAAATCCTCAAACGGACTCACCAACAACAGCGGCAACGTCAGCTTAAAGTGCCCACTATTCGCAAAAAGGTCCCAGAAACGTGCAAAACGTCGCATTTCCATCGACTGCTCAAACGACATATCAGGACTCGACAAGATTTCATAAGGCGGATCTTGCGAAAAAACCATTTTCCACTCTGTCGCCTTTCGCTCTAGCGGTGTCCCAAAAAGCCGTTTCAAAATACCAACTTGAATCTCGTGAGGCCCAGCCCTAAGCAACCTATCGAAACCTTCGCCAAAACTTTCAAGACTCTCTTTAGGCAACCCCACAATCAAATCCGCATGGATGTGAACGCCCGTGTTCATGCGAAGCTGGTGCAAAGCCCCCAAAGCGCGATCAGATTTCCCAGCCCTACCAATCATGTCCAGCACCTCTTCGTTCAAGCTTTGAATCCCAACCTCAGCTTGCACCACACCAGGCCGAAATACCGACAAAGCCTGAATCAAATCATCGCCTAACATTTGAGGAGCTATCTCAAGGTGGACCGCCTCCAACTCCGGGCCCAGGTTTTGCAAATAACCCAAGATCTCCAAGGCATGCGCCTTGTTGGCATTAAATGTACGGTCAAGAAACTTAAACGAACGGGCACCCCTACTCCACAGACTATCCAAGGCTTCAAACAGGCGCGACAAAGGCAACATGCGCAATCCATCTTGATCAGCAGACAGACAAAAGGCGCATTTAAAAGGACACCCCCTAGAACTTTCAATATAGACAGTTCGCGAATCCAGATCGCTGGCCAAATATGAATCATATGGAAGGATTATGTCATCCCACTGGGGGTCAGGGTCATTAATTCGCTTTTGGGTCGGCAAGCCATTAAGAATCGCAGAAACCAGCCCAGAAAAAGCAAGCTCCCCCTCACCAACAATCACATGGTCGGCTGTGGCCACCAGCAAGTCATCTTCAGGTGCAAACGAGACCTCAGGCCCACCAACAACCAAGATAACGTCTGGAGCAACCTTCTTTAACAACTTCGCAAAAGCCTCAGATTGAGGCCTGTTCCAGATGTAAACCCCCAAACCAACTATCTTCGGCTTTGACGCCAATACCTGTTCAACAGCATCTATGGGGCGAGAATCAAGTGTAAATTCCAGGATTTTTGTATCGGCCGCATTTGAACCCAGATTGGCCAACAGATATCGTAAGGCCAAAGAGGTATGAGAATAACGAGCGTTAAAGGTGGTAAGCACCATGGACAAAGTCAAAACTCCAAATAGACCAGCACAAAACCGGATGGGATTGTAGCGCTAAACGCCATGGGATATTAAGCCTTTGGAACGCAACTACTCATCAATAGGCAAATTGGACCCTTGACAGAGGAAATTAAAGACTCATTTCTTTCGCCCATGAGCGGTCGAGACTTTTACGCCATACTTGGTGTTAGCAGACAGGCAGACAAAGAAGAGCTTAAAAAGGCTTATCGCAAGCTTGCAGTCCAATACCACCCCGACCGTAATCCAGACAACCCGGATGCAGCCGCAAAATTCCGTGAAGTTGCCGAGGCTTATGACGTTTTATCCGACGATCAAAAGCGCCAAATCTATGATCGTTTCGGTGAGGCCGGGCTAAAGGGGCGCGGCCAGACAATTAATCCAGAAGACATCTTCGCCAATTTTATGAGTATGTTTGGTGGCTTTGGAGGGTTTGGCGACATATTTGGTGGCGGACGGTCAAGGCAGCGCTCTGGCCAGGGACGGAACCAGCAGATCGAGATTACCTTGACCCTTAATGAGGCTGCTACTGGAATTGAACGTGAAATAGAGCTGCAACGAGACGTAGCGTGCGAGACCTGCAATGGCACAGGTGCCGAACCTGGTAGCAGCCCTGAGATATGCTCTGCCTGTCGCGGCCAAGGCCAAATTGCCCACAATCAGGGGTTGTTCATGATAACAACCACCTGTCCACAGTGTCGTGGTGCAGGCCGTTTCATTAGAAACAAGTGCACTGCTTGTAAAGGCACTGGCAGAACGGCGGTTTCCAAGAAGATTAAGGTGAAAATCCCAGCCGGTATAGACAGTGGAAACACCATAAGGGTCGCAGGCGCTGGTGGAGCTGGAACCAACGGCGGGCCACCTGGTGATTTATACGTTGTCATCGACATTGCGGAAGACGAAAGGTTTGCCAGGGAAGGAGACGACCTGATCCATGAGATGAAGATCTCGGTCCCTGACGCTGTTCTTGGACGTCGCGCCTATATCCCAGGCCTTTTTGATGAGGTGCGGGTGGATGTACCCAAGGGCTCACAACCAGGTGATATCTTGCGCATTTCAGGAGAGGGAATGCCCCGTTTGGGCAGCCGTGGTCGAGGGGACCTGTGGATCCGCCTGGAAGTAGAAGTACCAAAAAAACCGTCTCGTCACGTTCGAAAGCTCTATGAACAACTTAGAGAAGCAGAAGAAAAAGGCGACTGAAGAACCTTGGAAACTTATAAAGCCACTGTCGTTTGGACCTGGGTCCGAGGTGTGGCTGGCAAAGTTAAATGGCAAAAAAGTAATTGCGAAACGGTATCCCCCCTCAAACTTGCCTTGGCCACTACCACCAGATCCAAATGTGTTGGCAAAACTGCGCCACCCTTCCATTGTCAGGTTCATTTACAGCGACAAAGACGAAGATGAAGTCAGGACTGATTTCTTTAGTTTTAAGCCTGATGCAATATCTTTGAAAGAGATGCTTCAACATGGGACTTTACCTGAACCTACTCGCATTTCAATAATTGGATCAGCAGCTTATGGACTGAGATATCTTCATGAAAAAAGCGCCGTTGGGCCAATCTTGCATGGGGATATCGCGCCTTCAAACTTGATCGTGACGCCGACTGGAAAATCCGTGTGGCTCGACGTCTCGGCCTTTAAACCCGAAACATTTCCTTTAGGTCCAGGGCTCATTTGGGGGCACCCTACTTTTATGGCCCCAGAAGTTTTAAATGAGGGCCCTGTAACTATCGCATCCGAAGTTTTTGCTTTCGGGTTATTGGTCCTGTGTTGCTTCGTTGGGCGCTTACCATGGTCAAAGGCCGTGACACCACAAGATATTTTTGGGAATTTGGCGTATCAAAATCTGTCCAAAACCGTATCCGAAGCAGCGCTGCCAGAACCTCTGAACAAGGTTGTTAGAATGACCCTTGCGTTGAGACCTGAAGACAGGCCCTTGATGTCCGAGGTTGTGGCAGTTTTAAGAAATAGCTAAAAGCGTGTTTTTCCAGCGAATCTGGGACCACCAATGCCGCCTATGCGCCCACCGTGTTCAAGGCGTCTTACCACCTCCCAATGTTGGCGGTCCTTGTAGCGATTGTGGCTACCCTCCCCTTGCTCGTTCATTTTCCAGGTAGCAAGGTCGAACATTTGAACTTCCACAATCAAAAAGACGATATTTCCAAGAGACTTAAGCGCAGGGTCATTGGATTTCGAAACCAGGTCTCTGACATCAACAGGCATGTCTATAACAAAGTTCACCATCCTAAAACCAGTAGCCGAAAAACGATTCCAGTCACGCTCATCAAAGGCCTCTTCCATGGTCATCTTCAGATGCAACCTGGATCGGTTGTACGGGTGACTAAGTGGAAGCTCCAAAAAAGACTCAACAGGCAGGATCTCATTTCGAGATTGGCCGGGAATGATGTAGTTGTAAGGCAGCAGTTTGTCTTTCAATATCGCCAAAACTGGTATCAAATCTGCCTGATTCTTGGTCACAATGCGAAATCTGACCCTGTCGAAAATCTGAGCCGCCTGGGTGGAACGTTTGGACAGCAGTTTGGTGATAAGGCTTTCATGAGACTTTCGGCTGGCCTTGAAATCCGCGATTGGGGCTCCCCCTTGAATCATTTCATCCATCACAGATTGAACCGAATCAAGCGCTCTTGTAAAAAGCTCATCCTCAGAAACCGTTAGCCGATGGCGCAGCTCCTGGGCCTCGACGTGCTGCACGATGTGCATGACCTTCAGCAAAATACAGGCCAGCGCCTGCAGCTTTGAATCGGACGAGGCGATTAGCAAAAGTTCAGGCACTACGCCTGGGACACACAATTCCTGTGGAAAATGATAGTTCAAGACCTTGCGTAAGTAGTCAATTGATCGCGCAAGCACATGATCTAGGCGGGCCAAATCCTGTGGATTGTTGGCATCAAAACCGTTCACCTTCAGGAAGCGATTGACCTCTTCCTGATTTTTTAGGTGCAGCTTGTGCCAGTCAATAGCTGACTCTCCTCGAAGAATCAATCTAACTGCTTCAATATCGGCCATGGATAAGGCGGGTGGAAACAGTCCTGTTTGAGAATCAGCCGTCATTCAACGTCCCAAGTGGTGCGACACCTGAATTGCTTTGACAATTCTACACACCAAAGTCTTGCTTTACAAGCGGCCCGAGTCTTGCTAGATTGAACGCTGAGGCTTGAAAACTTGTGCAGGCTGGCCACTTGAGGGTTACTGTTCGATGGTTTTGAGTTGCACCGGTAGTGGATGGCCTGAGAAAGTTTGAAGGGCGTATGGAAATAAGACAGGATCTCAGTCAAAAACTATTACAAACTCTTGTAATAACACCGCAACTAAAACTGGCGATCCGTTTACTTCAGCTTTCCAGACTGGAATTGGCTGAAGAAGTCCAAATGCAGCTTGAGGGGAATCCCGCCCTTGAAGAAGAAGCTAGCGCTGAAGAATCGATTCAATACTCTGACCCTGCGACTGAAAAGCCTTTACCAAATGAACTTACACCCCACAACCACGAGCGAGAGGCGGAGGCTCCAGAAGAAGGTGTCCGTGATTTCGATACTAGGTCCAGAGATGATATCGAGAATTGGCAAAACTTCGTTGATGACTACAACCGCTTTTCAACAGGCCCAACCCTTAGGGTAACCAACGAGGACTACCCTTCAGTTGAGGCAACCGTTGGAAATAGAACGACTTTGGTTGAGCATCTGACCTCGCAACTGAGCCTGTCTGACTTGACGCCGCGAGAGCAGCAGGTTGGGCTTTGGTTGATTGGAAATTTGAACGATGATGGCTACTTGGTGGACGTGACAGCACAGGAAGCGGCTGATGCCAGTGGGGAGTCTGTCCCTTTTGTGCAAAATGTACTGAAGCAACTACAAGCCTTTGATCCCATTGGGGTTTTTGCAAGGGATTTACAGGAATGTCTGATGCTTCAGGCCAAGTTTTATCATCCCGAAATGACCAATCTCCACTTGCTAATTGAGAACCACCTTCATGATTTAGAACGTCGCCATTTTCATGTGATTGCTAGGGGGCTCAAGGCTGACCTTGATGAGGTTAAGGAATTGGTTGAAACGCTTCAACGGCTTGAACCTAGGCCAGGACGAGCCTTTGCGAGCGACGATGTTATTTACATCCAACCTGATGTTTTCGTTATAAAAGTTGGCGACGAATATATAACCACGCTAAACGAAGACGGCCTGCCCAAATTAAAGATAAGCCAGTACTACGAGCAAACGCTTAAAGAGCTGGAAGGTGGGGAAACCAAAGATTACATCAAGGATAAGATCCGATCAGCAATGTGGCTTATTCGTTCGATACACCAACGTCAAAGTACCATTCGTAAGGTAACGGAAAGCATCGTGCGGTTTCAAAGGGACTTTTTTGATCATGGGGTGTCCCACTTGCGCCCGCTTGTGTTGAGGGATGTGGCAGAGGACGTTGGGATGCACGAATCTACGATCAGTCGAGTCACCACTAATAAATACGTCCACACCCCTCGGGGAATATTTGAGCTTAAATACTTCTTTAATAGCAGGATATCCAGCGTCCAAGGTGAGGATCAATCGTCCGAGGGCGTAAAATCCAGGCTTAAGGCGTTGATTGAAGCGGAAGACCCAAGTAAGCCCATGTCTGACTTGGAGCTGGTAAATAAGCTACGGGAGGAAAACATCGTGATAGCACGACGAACCGTAGCTAAATACCGTGAGGCTTTGGGCATATTGCCCTCGTCTCGCAGGCGAAGGCTGGTCTAGGATTAGTGATCGGCCTTATTTGTGCTCGGAAAACCGAGTGGAGGCGATTGTCGGCAGGTCCGACTCGCGATGGAGGTAAGCTATGCAGGTATCCTTCGTACAGCGTCAATTCAATGCTTCAGACGAACTCAAAAAGTTGATAGAGGATAAGGCTGAACGCCGTTTTGGGCACTTATTACCTGATGATTCTGAAATTCGTGTGTTACTGGCCACGGAAAAGGCAAAAACAGTATTTGAAGTAAGCATTACAACTTGGGGAGAAATATTTAAAAGCCAAGAAACAACTGCGGATTTATATCCAATTATTGATGTGGTTTTCGAGAAAGTTGAACGGCAAATCCAAAAGAAAAAGGATATGTTCCAAGAACGTAGGACTGGTGGTAGAAGATAGCTAGGCTGTGTTGACGTTAAACAAAATCGCCTTGGGGTTATTGTGAAAACGACCCGCGTCGTAATCGTCACTGGGTTATCTGGATCAGGTAAAACTACAACTATAAACGCTCTGGAAGACCTTGGTTTCTTTTGTGTCGATAATATTCCCATCGTTCTTATGGATACTTTTTTATCACTAACTGAAAGTGATTTGGACATCCGTAAGGTAGCCCTGGGAATTGACGCCCGTGACAGGCGTAACTTGGACCGATTTCAAGATACGGTTATCAGTCTCAGACAACGTGGTTTTGATATAGATGTCATATTTCTTGATTGCAGCAGCGATGACATTCTGATTCGGCGCTATTCTGAAACAAGACGCCGACATCCTTTAGAGTTGGATGCTGGTAGTTTGGGTGGGGCGATTACGCTTGAACGGAAACTGCTGGCTCCGATAAAGGATTTTTCGACGTGGCTGATTGATAGCAGTGAATTAAATGTGCATCAGCTTAAAAGGTTGATTGTCCAAAGTTATGGTCATGAAGATGGGCATAAAATGGGGGTCAACCTAATTTCATTTGGATTTAAGCATGGCAGTCCCCGAGAGGCGGATTGGCAAATTGACTGCAGGCTGTTACCCAATCCTTATTTTGTTGAAGAGTTGCGAGCTAAAACCGGTTTGGACCCTGAGATTCAAACCTGGCTGGAATCTAAGCCTGAATGGGATGGTTTTTTAGATAGGTTACTTGGTCTTTTGCGTTTTGCTGTACCTTTACACGTAGTTGAAGGCAAACCTACATTGGTGATCGCAATTGGCTGCACTGGTGGTCAGCATCGTTCAGTGGCCGTATGTGAAAAGCTGGCGGCTCAATTAAGAGAAGATGGATTCACAGTGTCGGTAACTCACCGAGAATTAGCAGTAATTCCAGAGGAGTCGTGATGAAAACCATAGACGACAAACAGATTAAGGAAATCCTTGAGGAAGCTGTCGAGGACCTGCAAGATGCGGAGGATCTGGCCAGACGTCGGGGTGGATTTAACATTGTCCTGTACCACTGTAGCCAGGCCGCTGAAAAGTTTTTGGTGGCTGTGGCTGTGGCTGCTGGTCGCCAGACTAATCCAATGTGGGACCTGCAACGCATCTTCGAAGCCATCAGTGATATTGATGGGTTGGAACCTATTGGCGAGCAGGTACAATTACTGGCAGCTTATAGAAGGGCCCCAAAAACTCCCCTGTCGGCGGCCTTCAAGGCGGTGCACAAAATAAGGCGCTCTACCCTTCTTGCACTTGGGGCGGACCTAAGTGACGAGCCACTGGAAGAAGAGCAACCTGCAGAATCTGCTGATTTGGCAGGTACTTTAGGGGCAGCGTCCCAAGACGAGGCTGTAAAGTTGGAAGATGAAGAAGGCAAGACTTTGCAGGATGCGCCTGAAGAGACTGCACCAGAAGGTCAAGAAGCTATGCCAGTGGCTCCAAGTCCAAAGCATGAGGATGAAGAGCCGATCACCGTAATTGCCGATGCCCCAGAACAAGAAGAAGAATTCCCAGGAGTGCTGCCAGATGAGGCCTGGGGGGCTGAACACGGAAGTATGAGCCGTGAGGCGCGTCGAGATAGCTATGTCAAGGTCTTCTTGGTCTGTCAGCGATGTGGAGTAAGAATCCCAAGGACCCGCCAAACTGCAAGAGGCCGCACCCCCTGCCCTCACTGCGGAAGACCAATGATGCCAGTCAGGTGACCTTTGGAGGCTAGTAATGTCTTTGTCTGAGAGGATTAAAAAGCTGGCTGGTTTGGGCAGTGATACATCAAATGACGTAAATCGCGCAAAGGTGATAGCAGTTGCAGCTCAAAAAGGAGGCGTTGGCAAGACTACAACAGCTGTCAATCTGGCCTTGGCCATGGCCAAGTTCCAGGACCTTAAAACGCTGCTGGTTGATTTGGATGGCCAAGGGCATGTAGCTGCGTCTTTGGCATCTATAACCCCTGATGTTATTGGGGCGTCTTTGTCTGACATTTTGCTTGGCCATGGCAGGAGTATTAGTGAAATTGTTCACCCTACGCAGGTTACAAACCTAAGCGTGACGGCATCTGATAAGGGTTTGGCTGCAACTGAAGGAATTCTGTCAGGACGCATAGGCAAAGAGTTTTTGCTTAGAGGCACAATCAAGCAAGCCCGGGGTGACTTTGACGTGATTTTGTTGGATTGCCCGCCAAATCTTGGGAATCTGACGCTTAACGCAATGGCGGCGGCCGACTACTGCTTGGTGCCTTGTGATATGAGCCCACTGTCGCTAGCTGGGGTCTCGGACCTGTTGGTCGTGGTGGAAACGGTCCAAGATAGGTTGGGACACGAATTAAAAGTCTTGGGGATTTTGCCGACTCGCGTTGATAGGAGAAATTGGAGGGTCACAGAGCATGTGCTAAACGAGCTCGCTGAGCTTTATGGCGAGTTAGTATTTGACAACCACATCCCGATTAATAGCTTTTTGGCAAGGGCCCAGATAAAGGGGGTACCGGTATTCGATCTGGACCCGTCTGGAAACGGAGCCACGGCCTACAAGGAATTGGCTGGAGAAGTGTTACAGCGAATCAAGGCCGCAAATTAGCCGGTGTTTTGTCTTAAAACGGCGAGTAATTCAGGGTTTTGTAACCCATGCTTTTCACCTATGCGCCGTTTGGTGCGATCATCAAGTAATACTTGGCAGGACTGAGCCTGCTTGCTCAGGTCGGCGACCTTTTCAGCAATCGGACCTTGAACGGCCACATCCAAAGCTGGCATTGTCCCGAAAGGCACAAAAACATAATCGGTAACAACGCTGATTGCTGCTGAAACAGGTACGCCCATAGCTGCCACAAAGCGCATGAGCCGCTGCTGAAATTGAGCCGCAACCAAGACGGCATGCTCCCAAGGGGCGTCCTCACGGCGGTTTAGCCCAAAAGCTATCCTTATCCTGTCAGCCTCATTGATGGCCAAAAATCCACCGAACCGTTTTACCTGTTCTAAAAACATCTCTCTTTCAGGGGCAAACATGCCTCTGGCAGACTGGACTCCAGTATCAGGGCCAAATGATCGCAGCTCTATGTCAACTAGGCTGATGACAATGGGTTGGTCGTTTTCGTTGGGCACGTCTGACGCGGCATGCCTGGTGATTATATTGCCTTTTAGCAGGGGGGCGTCTTGTTCATAACGGACCGTGGGTTCGTAATTCAAGTTGCCAAGCATGTTATTGGCAACATATGCCGTTGATTTTAAATCGATAGACTTAGCCTGTTCTGTGATTTCCTTGGCAGAGGGTCTTTTGGATGGGAGGGCCAAGGTCATTGAATTGAGCAGTTCAAGCAACTTCTGTCGGGCTGCAAAGGGAATATCCATGGATGGCAGGTCTAAAACGCCGCTAGGCTTGGATGAATGGTGTTCATATGCAAAAGGTAGTTCCCCAGTCAGCATTTCATAAAAGACAACTCCCAAGGAGTAGACGTCAGCGCTACTGCCAACAGCATCGCCTAACGCCTGCTCTGGACTCATGTATGCGGGAGTGCCAAGAATTTCGGCGGAATTCGGTGCCAAGTCATCTTGGGCACCCAAAAAATCAAGCAGTTTAACGGTTTCATCCTTTGTCAAAAAAATGTTTTCAGGCTTCAAGTCAAGATGTAAGACATCAAAACCGTGGACCACATCCAAGGCCGACGCCAAGGTAATTAACAGGTCCAGCGCTTTTGGTAGCCCAAGAGCTCCACGTGCAGCCAAAGTCTTGGCCAAGGTCTGGCCCTCAAGATACTCCATCACTTGGTAGACGTGTCCACTATCAGAGATGCCCCACGAAGAAATGTCCACAATTGAAGGATGCTTGATTTTTGATACTGCCTGAGCTTGTTTCAGAAAGCGCCTCACACTTGCGACACAGGCTGGTTTAACAACCTTGATTGCGAAAATCTGCCCATTGTGGGTGGCCTTGAAAACGGCCCCCATTCCGCCCTTTGCTACTAGCTCAGACAAAAGATAGCGGCCAGCAAACAGATCTCCAACTTTTGGTAAGTCTTTGGAAAGTTTACTTATAACGGCGGTGTCAGGCCCAGACGCATCACACAAATGATGGCCTTCAGTAAAAACATGTAAGCATCTTGGGCAATAGTAAATATCTGTCACACCCTTCACACAAGGCGCAAGTAGCGGAACGATTATAAGAACTTATTTAGAAAAACGCCAAGTTAGCAACACTAAATAGTCTCTGTCCCTGGCACCTGCCTACTTAGAAACCAAACGGGCGACTGGAACTACCACTAACCTGCGTACAGCAGCTCCTACAAGCGGATGTTTGGCAATAAAATCTGCCAGATATGGAGAATAGGCGTAGTAATACCTCACAAACAGGCGCCCAAGACCCGTGGACATGAGCGTTTCATCACGCCATTGGCGCAAAATTACCACCTCGAAGGCATCTGGATCCCCCATCGCGGCGGTTGCGATAAAGCATCGCTTATCCTTGCCACCTAGCGGAGAAGAGTCAGAAATACTATCCTGCAAAGCCTCTATCCTGGACAAAAAGTCCGGTTCTTCAACAACTTCCTCTAGCCGCTCACAAATTAAGCGGGCCTCACCAACATCACCCTTGGCATGCCGCAAAGCTGCAAGACGCAACAAATCCTCGTGATTCGTTCCCAGTGTCAGGGCCTCTTGAAGTGCAACAATAGCACCCAACAGGAACGGATGCTGCTCGTAAGAGCCAACAGCTCCCTCTGGCAGCTCGTCACCCACACGTTGAGCTGCTTGAACCCACAGATCGGTCTCTAAAATCCAAGATTCCCTAAGCAGGATAACTCCTGGTGGAGCCTCAGGTTTCAAGGGATTTGATTCTGATGGGTAGCCTAGCAATTGATCATCTAAAATCAGGTTTTCCAGCTGTTCTCGCAGTTCCTCCAATCTTTCCAGCAATGGATCCAGGTCATCTTGAGCCTTGGAAGCGCTTGATTTTTCAGCTGGCTCATCAACCCCTGCGTTTGATCTTATACTATCGAGAGTTGCAGCAATGTCCTTTGCTATCACATCTCTATCCGCGGATGGTCCCTTGCCCAAAGACACAAGAATTTCCAGTATCTTTTGGCGATTTACACTGATAAAAACACCAACCCGACCAGCCACTATCGAAACTGCGAGGTCCTTATGCTCCACAGCTTCGGCAAAAATCCAGTTGAGCGCTTGAACCGTAGTTTCGACCTCGTCTGGGAAGCCTGGAAAGGCAATCTGTTCCTTTTCAATTCTGGCACCTAGGTCATCAAAAAAGCCGTTTTGTACAAAATCCAGGAGCTCGTCCAACAGCCCTTTCCTGATGGCCTCGGGGATACGAACGTCACGCATGCCATCGAGCAACGAGCTAACCACCTGATTTAACATATTGTTTTCAAAATCAGCCACTAAATGAACCTCCAAAAGGGTCGCAGAATGATAGTTCGCAAATTGCATGTAATCAATTGGGAACCCAAAATCAACATTTGATTAATGTCTAAATATGGCAATTATGTTGGTGATTTTAGGACAAGTATGGGTTAGAATTCTCGGGCTTTCGTGCGGCAGTTTTGTCACACTTCACGGGTACGAGGTGAACCATGGTACAAAGGCTTTCCACTCTGATTTTATTGGGGATGGCTGTTTTTTTTGTTGCGTGTGAAGGCAATCTTATGCCGCCACCCTTTGGAACCGACCTTGGTACGGATACCTTGGATGCCAAAGACGTGACACCACCGCCGGATATCACTGGCGACACGCTTGACACTTATGACGATGCTGACGCGCAGGATTTGGTGGGTGATACCGACCTTTTGGATACACAAGATCCGGGTGATCTGCTTGATGCCGACATCGGCGATCTCGACACAGATGATGGCGATGTACGACCAGATGATGGCGATGTACAACCAGATGATGGGGATGAACCACCTCAGTGTCAGCAGCCTGATGACTGCGAAGGTGTGGTGGAACCTGGTCCATGCGAGGAAATTGCCTGTAAGGATGGAGAATGCGTCTTAGAGCCCAAGGAAGACCAAACACCTTGTGATGATGGCACCTTCTGCACCAGAGATGGAATCTGCGTTGAAGGGGAATGCATCGGACAACCAATTGAGTGCATGGACGACGGCGACCCCTGTACACTGAGCATTTGTGTAGATGGTGAGGGGTGTAAACATGTCGAACATAACGGCAGCTGTGACGATGGAAACGCCTGCACCGAAAATGACAACTGTAGAAGTGGATTTTGTGTTGGAGATCCCATAACTTGCAACGACAACAACCCCTGCACCGATGACAGCTGTGACCGTGAGATTGGATGTGTTTTTTCTGCAAATACAGCTCGTTGTGATGACGGAAATGATTGCACCTACAATGACACATGCTCAAACAAGGTTTGCACTGGAACCGCATACACATGCGTGCCAGGCGAATGCGTAACAGATTCGGTGTGTGACGGACAAGGTGGTTGTCTTGAAACGCCAAAAGTCAACCAGACTCCATGTAGCGATGATGGCAATAGTTGTACCAACGATGTGTGTATCGATGGGCGGTGCGAACACCCTGCGGTAACTGACGGAACCGCTTGTGACGACGGCAATTTGTGTACCCAGACGGACACCTGTGTGAAGGGAGTATGCGTTGGTTCGAATTTCAAGGTTTGTCAAGTTGAAGACCCTTGCAGAGATGCTGGTGGGTGTGATCCTGCCACTGGAACCTGTTCTTTGGATAAGCTTCCAGAAGGGGCCCCTTGTGATGACAATAATGCCTGTACTTTAAGTGACTTCTGTCGAAACAACACATGTACAGGCGAAAATGAGGTCGTCTGTGATCCCCCAAGAGAGTGCTTCGAAGCCGGAGTATGTGACACCTCGACTGGTCAATGCGACTACAACCCTGTTGAAGATGGAACACCTTGTAATGATGGCAATCTCTGCACATTGATCGACACATGCAACATGGGTATTTGCACCGGTAGCTCCCTGAAGGCTTGTCCACCTCCTGGACAGTGTGAATTGCCGTCCACGTGCAATCCAGAAACCGGGGAGTGTCCCGTTCAATGGAAGGATAACGATGTTCCATGTGACGATGGAGACCCGTGCACTTTAAATTCAAGTTGCCAAGATGGTGTCTGTGAGGGCTTTAACCCCAAATGTGACGATGGCATTGAGTGCACTGACGATGTTTGTAACCTGCAAGGAGATTGTTCGTACCCAGTTAAGGCTGGGTGGTGCTTAATTGCCGGTGTCTGCTGGGAGGTTGGAGCAGTCGATCCTTCAAATCAATGCATGATTTGTGACCCAACCTTTTCAAAGACGGCTTGGACACAGGCAAATGGTCGTGCATGCGATGATGGCGATTGGTGTACTTTTGAAGACACCTGCAATAACGGTTTCTGCCAAGGCCAGTCATACACCTGTCAAGTGGAAGATGAGTGTGTAATTTCAACTTCTTGCGACGGCCTCGGTGGTTGCCAGGAGGTAAAGCGCGATGATGGCACCCCTTGCACTGATGATGGCGACATATGTACGCTGGACCAGTGCGTAGGTGGGCGCTGCACGCACCCAACAGCCCCAGATGGGCACCCTTGTGACGACGACAACCTTTGCACCCAGACTGATACTTGCATTGACGGCGTTTGCGTTGGTTCTAACCCCAAAGAATGCGTAGTGGAAGACCCGTGCCGCGATTCTGGCGCTTGCAACCCCGCAACAGGGCTGTGCGATCTTGCTGCGTTACCTGAAGGCGCTCCGTGTGACGACGGCAATGCCTGTACCCAAAATGACTACTGCCGAAACAGCACATGTACTGGAGAAAATCCAGTAATCTGCACCGCAAGCGACCAGTGCCACTTGGCTGGTGCATGTAATCCTGTGACGGGAAAATGCACCAACCCCAAGGTTCAGGATGGAACTGCTTGTAACGACGATAACCTGTGCACCCAGACGGACACGTGCGTCGACGGTGTCTGCCAAGGGGGCAATCCGGTTGTATGTGATGAACCAGGTGAGTGTGAACTGCAGTCAACTTGTGACCCGACTACTGGGACTTGTCCAGTTCGCTTTAAGCCAGACAACACCCTTTGTGACGATCAGGACCCCTGCTCTGCGGAGGCCCGCTGTACAGCTGGGGTTTGTCAGCAGACGAAGCCTACTTGTATTGACAATTTAAGCTGCACTGAGGACGTTTGTAACAACGGCGTCTGTTCTTTCCCTGTGATTGCTGGAAAGTGCCTAATTGATGGTTCTTGCTGGGATTCAGGTGAGGGCAATCCTTTCAATCCCTGTCTCGCCTGTGATCCAGCGACGGACGACTTGGCGTGGTCTCACGTTAACGGCATTCCATGTGATGACGGCAACATTTGTACTTTGCACGATGCCTGTATGGACGGTGTTTGCCAAGGCGTGCAAGACGACTGTGACGATGGAAACGTTTGTACAACCGACCACTGCATACCGGATCTTGGAGGCTGCGTCTACACCGCTAATTGGGAACCCTGTGATGACGGGGACCCCTGCACAATGAACGACAAATGTAGTGCAAAGGTCTGTGTTGGAACCCCATACAGCTGCCCACCAGTAGAGTGCATGGCTCAAGCTGTGTGTGACGGCGTCGGCGGCTGTGACTACATTCCAGCCCAAAACGGGACTCCTTGCGCAGATGATGGTAATCCTTGCACACTCGATGTTTGCGAAGACGGTGTTTGCAAACATCCAGCTGCTACAAATGGCACTGCTTGCGACGATGGCAACCTTTGCTCACAAAGTGACCAATGCATTGGTGGCGTTTGTGTTGGTGGCGACTGGGTCGTATGCAATGTTGATGACCCGTGCCGAGATCCTGGAACATGTGACCCAGCTACTGGGACATGTTCTGCAGGAGTTCTTGAGGAAGGGGAAGCTTGCGATGACCGAGATCCGTGCACCACTAACGACTCCTGCCGTAGTGGCGCCTGTGCTGGTGACCCAAAGGTTTGCCAACCCTTAGATGACTGCCACGATGCTGGGACATGTGACCAAATAACTGGCCTATGCTCTAACCCTCAAAAAGCAGATGGAACACCTTGTGATGACAGGGATCTCTGCACCCAGGAAGACAAATGCTTCGGTGGTGTATGTACAGGACTGGACCCAGTTGTATGCCCTGTGCCTGGCCAGTGTCAGGAAGACCCCGTATGTAACCCAGCCACGGGGACATGTCCGGTTGTGTTTGTCCCAAATGGCACGGCATGCGACGATTCAGTGGCCTGTACCAAGAATGACATTTGTACCAATGGAACTTGTGCTGGTACAGCCTACACCTGTAGTCCACCTACTGGTGGCGGAACTTGTACCAAGGCTTTTTGTGATGGTGAGGGAGGGTGCGGCTTCACTGTTAACCCCGGCAAATGTTTCATCAACGGAACCTGCCGCAACGCAAACCAGGCAAATTCCAAAAACTATTGCCAGATCTGCGATCCCAGCCGTAGCCAAACCGAATGGTCTAATCGCGATGGGCTTACATGCTCAGACAATGATCCATGCACATTCAACGATATGTGCGTTGATGGGTACTGTACTGGCACCCCCTATGTCTGTGATAACCAGGGGTTAAGCTGTGTCACTTCTGTTTGTCTAGGTGATGGAACGTGCAATACAACGATCACTGTCGGTAAATGCGCCATTGATGGAGCCTGCTGGAACGTGAACGCCCTGAATCCTGCTAATACATGCGAGTCATGCCAAAGCTCAAGCCAAACCTCATGGACGCCCAGAGCACAGAACTCGACATGTGATGATGGAAACTCATGTACACACAGCGACAAGTGTGATGGCGGGGTTTGCGTAGGAATTGAGTATACCTGCCCAGGAGGTGACTTGGATTGTACCGCTCCCGAGTGCGATGGGCTTGGCGGTTGTTCGACCCCAGTTATACCGGGCTATTGCGCCATAGATGGGGTCTGTTACCAGGAGGGGGCCACAGATCCTGCTAATAGTTGCCAGGTGTGCCATCCTGGATTCAGCCAAATTTCCTGGGCTGTTAAGGCCAATGACGCTCCTTGTGATGACGGAGATCCGTGTACTACTGGTGACAAGTGCTCGTCTGGACAATGCATTGGACCATTGGCTACCTGTGATGATGGCTTGGAATGCACCACAGACTTTTGTGATGATGGCGTGTGCTCTTATCAGGTAATGACTGGTTGGTGCGCGGTGAACGGAGCTTGCTGGCAGGATGGCCAAACAGCCCCGGGTAATAGCTGCCAAATCTGCGACACCACTCAAAGCGCAGAACACTGGACTGACCTGACAGGAGTGTCTTGCGACGACAACTCCGCATGCACTGTACACGATGTCTGCGTTAATGGATTGTGTGTTGGTACCGAGATTGACTGTGATGATGAATTGGTGTGTACCCTTGACTCGTGCGATAACGGGCAGTGCATTCACACTATTGCCCCAGGATACTGTTTCATTGATGGGGCGTGCTACACGGCAAATAGTACCAATCCGAACAATGTATGCCTCAAGTGTAATCCGACAGCGGCACAACGAATATGGGCCTTTAACAGCGGGGCCGCTTGTGATGATGGTAATGCCTGTACAAAGGGTGACGTGTGCGGTCTTGGAAACTGCGTTGGACAGGACTATGACTGTAACGACAACAAGGAGTGCACAATAGATTCCTGCAACGGCGACGGTAGTTGCACCCATGAAATCGCGGATGGCTACTGCCTGATTGATGGGGCCTGCGTGGCGGCATTCGAACCCCATGCGATGTTAGCCTGTAAAGCTTGCCTGCCCTCAATCAGTAAAACTGGATGGTCAGATTTAACCAGTCCTTGTGATGACGGTGATGCTTGTACCAAAAACGACGTATGCCAGAATGGTTTCTGTGTTGGCCAGCCATATACCTGTGACGATCAACTTGACTGCACTGTGGATAGCTGTGATGGGCAAGGTGGCTGTTCGAGCGTGACGATGAACAACAGCTGCCTCATCGAGGGTGTTTGCTATGATGCGCAGACTCTCAATCCAGCAAATTACTGCCTTATCTGCTTGCCAGGAATGTCGCAATCTACCTGGCAGTTTAATGACGGGCGCCCATGCGACGATAACGACCTGTGTACTACCTCAGACAAATGCTTTGCAGGCACATGTAGAGGCTTGCCATATGAGTGTAATGACGGACTTGTTTGTACAGACGACTTGTGCACAGGTGACGGCGGGTGCAGTTACCAACGCAAGAGTGGCTACTGCTTGATCGATGGCGAGTGCTTTGCGGATCTTGCTGTCAATCCAGGAAACTCCTGCCAACAATGTGATTCGACCACAAATCCAACAGGTTGGTTTGGCACTACTGGAGGGTCTTGTAACGACGGAAACTCCTGCACACTGAATGACACCTGCGTGGCAGGAGAGTGCGTTGGTGATTTACACCCATGTGATGACGGCATCGAGTGCACTGCAAATATTTGTGATGGCAGTGGAGGCTGTACATTCCCATTGGCCAGTGGTTGGTGCAGGATTAATGGAGTATGTTGGCCTGCAGGCTACCCTGAACCTGGCGTTGACTGTTCAGCTTGTAATCCAGATGTAGATCCATACAACTGGACTAAACTTAGCAGTTCAGTTCAAGAAGTCTGCAATGGAGTTGACGACGATTGTGATGGAATCACAGACCCAGAAGGGTCCATAGGCTGCACCCTCTATTACGTCGATTTCGACAACGATGGCTTTGGCAGCATGGTTGTTCCACCCAAATGCTTGTGTCAAGCTGATGCGCTGTACAAAACGTCTGTTGGCGGAGACTGTGATGACAATAACGGCAATGTCTACCCTGGAGCCACGGAAATTTGTGACTGGGATCCAATCACAAATGACCCTATAGACAACAACTGTGATGGAATTGCCAACCCTGAAAATACCAATGGATGTGAGCGTTTCTACCTGGATGTGGACGGAGATGGGCATGGAGTGCCTGAAAATTACAAGTGCCTTTGCGAGGCTACAGGAAACTATCGCTCGTTATCACCCTTGGATTGTGACGACAATAACCCATATGCTTGGATTGGTAATGTGGAAGCCTGTGACGGCTACGATAATACATGTGACGGCATTGTTGACCCCGAAGGCTCACAAGATTGCAGGTATTACTTCAAAGACGACGACAACGATGGATATGGAGACCATTACCAGCCTGGCAAGTGCCTGTGCGGCCCAGATGATGTGTACGTCACAGAAACAACGGGCGACTGTGATGACTCCAATCCAAACATTAACCCATCCATGCCAGAGCTGTGTAATGGCCTGGATGATGACTGCAACGGAGTCATCGATGACGGGATTATAGAAGATATGTGCCCCTACGATGAGGGGCTAGGATTTGAGCTCCATGGGACGATGTCTTGCACGTCGGGTCAGTGCGTTGTCACCTGCTTCGCTCCAGAAGACCAAGGAGCTTGGTTTGACACGGATAATGACGTCTATAATGGCTGCGAATGTCAGGCAGATATCCATTCTCTGGAGGGCACCCACAGTGACGGCACAACAGCACGACAGCTGACCCCTCTTGAAGACAAGGGAGACTCAATCGTTGTGGCTGGTAATCTGGCTGACACTGAAGCTGACTGGTGGCAGGTCCAAGCTATTGATCTTACACCCTTAGATGAAGCAAATGGTTGCGACAACTTTAACTTCAAAGTTCGATTCCTGACCAACGAAGACGACTCGTTCAGATTTGAGGTCTACAAAGGGGGATATCTCGAAGGTAACCTAATGTGTGCCTCTGCAACTACTTATGAATGGGCCACAAACTTCGCGGATCATGTAAGCAAACTTGGAGAATGCGATTGTTCTTCCTACACAGGATTTCATGATGCTCCTGAAGATTATGGCACATGTGTGGCCATGGCAGGAGCCTACAATTGCGGGTCTGGCCTGGGCATAGGACAACCAAACAAAAACCAATGCTCGGACAACAGTGCAGAATTCTTCATCAAAGTGTTTGCAAAGCCGGGAGCCAGCCGCAGCTGCCCATCTTATGAACTTGAGTTTTCTAATGGTAAGTACGCTTTCAGTGGCTTCTAAAGCAAATACAAAACAACAAATTGCATAAGGGGAAAAAATGCGCAGATCCATTATCGCACCAGTGGTGCTGGCCATGATGTTCATACTTGGATGCAGCAAAGGAAGCAGCGATTACACAATTGATGCTGCACCAGTAACGCTTGCAAAAGCTGGGAAGGCCGAAGTTGTCTTTTCGCCTGGCGCTGGCTACAAATGGAACGCTGATTTTCCAGCCAAGCTGACAGTCGTTGATAAAGGTGGCCTGACGGTTGAACAAACGGCCTACAAACGTGAAGACTTCATCCTTGAAGGCGATTCAGCCAAACTATCAATCGAATTATCTGGGGAAAATTCTGGCAAAACGAATCTGAAAATGACTGCAAACTTTTCGGTCTGCACGGATGAGGTGTGCAGGATATTTAGAGAGATTCCGATTGAGATAGCGGTTACTGTGCAGTAGGGGCGGGGGCAGGGAAGTTGGGACAGGGACGGAGACAGGGTGAAGGGGGAAGGGACAGGAGGCTGGAGGTAGGGGCAGAGACAGGAGGCAGGTTCAGGGGCCAGTGTGTGGGGGGTTACTTTTTGTGACAATCGTTACAAGCGGTGGGTGCCTTCGTATCTGGTTTTCCCTTCTTTTCAGCCTTGTGGCACTTCTGACAGCTGTTGTGGTAGGCAGTCTTCGAGTCTGGAGTGTCACCATCAGCTTTGGCCTTGTGACAGTCGGAGCACTTGGGCTTTGATCTGTCAGCACCCTTGAAGTTGTGGTGGCACTTTTCGCACTTGATGTCCCTTTGGTGGGTAGCGTGATTAAACTCTACGTCACCTCTTTTGCTTTTCACTGTAACCTTGGTTGGTTCAGCAGCAAAACCAGTTGTTTGGAAAGTTCCAATGACGAGCATCAAGGCGGCGGCGGCTAAGAGAGCAGCTCCAAAGATGTTCCGGGTTTTGGCCTTCATTTTTAAAACCTCCAATGGTTTGTTTGCTAACCGCCTCGCCATTGAGACGGATCATGGCTCAGACGGCCATCTGAGCCAAATATTCCAAAACTAATTATTACCCACCATGACACATTTTGCACATCTTTGTGTCTTTGCTGGTGGTGGGGTTCCATCCACGTGGGTGGGGGCTGCGGCCAGCGGTTCCACCAACTTTGTGACAAGTGATGCAGTTTGAATTTGCGCCTTGATCATGGCAAGAGGCGCACGACACTATGTCACGACGAGCGGCATCACCATGAAATTCCGGAGATCTGGCGGCCATAGCCCAGCCTGCTGGGTGTGGAGATGCTCGGCCACCAATGGGCGCCGCCGTTTGCGCGATTCTGGCCTGTTCGTGGCAAGCCTGACACTGGCGGGTGGAGTGACATTTCTGGCACGATGCTGGATCGGTTCTTGCCTCAATTGGGTGCCTCGTCAGATAGTCTCCGCGGTGGACCAATTGGCGGTCAACACGTTCAGAAAAGCGGATTTCTGGGGCCATACCCTGAAAACCGTGGCACTCAGCGCAGAAATCCTGGCGATGGCAATGAGCACAGACGTCCTCATCGGTTTTGGCCAAGCTGCCGTGGCGCCCCTTAAATTCGGCATCATGGGAAAACAGCGCGGTTGGCCTTGATGGGTTTTCGACGATGTCGTTGTGGCAGGCCTTGCAGGAAATGTCCCTGAATTCGGCCTTGTGACAGGACATGCAGGTGTCATGGTTCATTGGTCTGGCAGCTTGCGACGGGGCAGTGCGCTGCTCTATCCCTGCGTGACAGGTTTTGCACTGGCCATCGGTTGGCTCGGCGTGCTTTGCGTGGCTGAAGGCGACTCCTTGGCTTGGAGGTCTGCCAGTCCAAGTTTCGGGCTTGTCTGGATTGGTGTGGCACATACCACAACCACCTTCTTCTTTTTCGTGGCAATCCAAGCATTTTGCCTCTGTAAAGCGCATTTCTGGGGTGACTTTATCTGAATCTATGACTTCCTGGTGGCAGTCATCACACCCTATTTCGTTGTCAACGACGTGAAGCTTGTGGCTAAACTTGATTTTGTCTTGGCGCTTAACCAAGTTACCGCAACCAGCTAGGGCCACCAGCCCGATGACCGCGACAGCTACCATCAAGATACTGTTGTGCATTCGCTTCATTGGGCACCTCACTTAACCAACAAGTCAAAATCATACTGGAACTTCAGCAAACCAGACCAAGATTGGGTGAAGTCTGGGTTCACATGAACCGCGACATCACCCTGGACCCGGGCACCTTTACCTATTTCGTAACCGGCTGTTAGTGAAACAACGTGGGAGCGGAAGTAGCCTCCGTCCCCAATGTATCTGTACGGTGTGATGCCTGTGGGGTCCATCCTGCGCCAGACGTCATAACCTTGAACAGCCCTATCGTAAAAGTAATTGTTCACGTCTGCTGTGATCATCAGGCGCTTTAGCTGCTGTGGGCGATAAATGGCAAAAGCCCTTGCCTGGGTGTAGGCATTTTCAAAACCTTTGAGACGTGCGATTTCAACGCCAACTGAGCTTCCGGCGCCGGCCCCGTCAAAGCGCAGCACTGGTCGAAATCCAAGTTCATAACCATGGTTTGCATCGTCGTAGTAAAAGTAACGTCCATACAGACTGGCACCCAACCATCCCTGTCCATAGTAGCCGAAATCAGCGCCGACTTTGTGGTACTTGGAGTCGGTAAAGACGCTGAAGATTGAGGTTTTGGCAATCCTAGCCGACGGGTTGTAGACGCCGTAATCCAAGGTGAATCGCCAATCTCTTTTGTACATGTAGGTCAAGGCGTTGGAAGTTTCCTGAAATCCTAAAGAAACCATGTCTGTTAGGATGTAGCCAGAAAATTCAAGGTAACGTCGATATCTAAAGGAGTAATCAATCCCAAGGGTTGAACGGTCAAACGTGGAGTGGTTCGTCTGGCCAGTGTAAGACAACCCAAGGTTACCCCAGTCCCAAGGACGGTAGGCCAAACAGCCACCAAAGATGCCTCGGTATAGGTCCACGTTGTTTCCCTGGTATGGGACCCAACCTCCAAAGGCTGAGATTTCAACTGATTTACCAGGGCGACCTTTCAAGTAAAATCCATCCATGACGATGTTGTTACCGGCACTTTCATAAAGAATCTGACGACCAGCGCGAGCCATAAGGAAGTTTTTTGGATGGGTGTATGTGATATTCCCAACCATAAGCTCACCAGTTACCGTTAACTGACCAGCTTGGTTTGTTGGGATTAATCGCCCCCAGCCGCTTAGGTGAATGGCAAAACCAGGCACCCCAACATCATCGGCACCAACGGTTAGGTACTGATAGATGGGGGTTTGAAACATAGTGGACATAGGGTCGTTGGGATCAAGCACTTGGCGACCAGTGAAATAGGTGGTCGCGGACCCATAAACCCTGGTTGTGTTATCTGAAGCCTTTGTGGCAACTGTACCATCGGCTTGGCCAGCAAAGGCCAGCATTGGCACCAACATCGCACAGGCAAATACCCAAACGAAGCAATTTGAACGTCCCTTAAAAGGCAATGGGCTCGCTCTCATGACAGCCTCCTTAACGTCCGACGCCACTACCAAACTTTTGCACCGTGACACCAAGGGGCGCACGTTTTAGTGTTTGAATCCCAGGTGCCGTTGCCCTTCAGAACTACATCGAGTTTTCCATCGATGTGTCTGTCGGCGTCCAAAATCGCTAAACCGTTATCTTTTACAATGCCTTGGTGGCATTCTGAACAGTCGTCTATGTAGTCATGATCAGCAAAGTTGCCTGGGTGTTTACCTGTCTTAGGAGCAAGTCCGTGACAGGAACCACAGGCGATCTGGGAGCCGTCCACCACTGTCCAGTTTGGATTGGTGTTGTTTCCACCTTCCAAAGTGGCGCCATGACAATAGGAGTTCGTACAAGTGGTGGTTTCGCGGCTCCACTGGGTATCAGTTCCCCCGGCGTTTGCTATGCCAGAAAAGACAAGCTGTACTTCATTATCGAGGTGTCCCGAGTCAGAGACTTCAGCTGGCACAACGTGGCAATCGCTGCAATCTACGGCCTTGCCAATTTGGCTTGGGGTCGTCAGGTGGGCTTGGTGAGCACCAACTGACCTAAGCGAAGTATCCGAGTTTCCAGCCACATCCTTTGGTGGAGCATTATTTAACTGGTTGCCGTGACAGGAGTTACAAGAGCCATCAGAGGAAACCTGAACAATTCCATCCACATGCTGTCCTGGCTTCACTATGACACCAGCAGCATTTACGGTGTCGTGGCAAGCCCAACAAGCTTGGCTGCTGGGATGGTCGGCACCTGAACGTAGCTTTGCAGGTCCCATACCATGGCAGGAATCACAGGTGTTTTGGCTGCCATCGACCCTAGTCCACTTGGGAGCTGTAGCTTTGCCTCCGTCGAGGGTAACTCCATGACAGTAGGAGTTCGAGCAGGTGGCATTACCAATGTTCCAAAGTGGTCTCGCACCACCAAGCTTGGCCCTGTCGCCAAACTGAATCTGGGTTGTGCCATCCAAGTGGCCAGGAGCGTTGACAGAGGTCACAGCCGGGTGACAATCAGAACAAGAAAGCCTGGTTGAAAGCTGGATATCCTTGAGATGGGTTTGGTGGGCGCCAACAGTTCTGACTGAGGTCTCTGTGTTTCCAGCTAAATCCTTTGGAGGGGCCGGGTTGTCAGCGCTGCCATGGCAAGATTTACAACCACCAGCCGGGGTGAACTGGACTTTGCCATCAATGTGCTGCTCAAGTTTTACAATCCGGTTATCAGCATCAACCGTATCATGACAAACTAAACAGTCAGAGCCAGCAGGATGCTTTGCACCAGAACGCAGGGTTTTCGGGCCCATTCCATGACAGGAATCGCATGTAACTTGGGACTTATCCACCAGTGTCCATTTGGGAGCGGTGGCTTTGCCGCCCTCAAGGGTGGCTCCATGACAGTAGGAATTAGAGCAGCTTGCATCGCCATCGTTCCAGGTTGGTTGGGCGTTGTCAAGCTTGGCCCTGGCCCCAAACTTGATTTGAGTAGTTCCATCGATATGACCAGGGGCATCAACTGAGCCAACAACTGGGTGACAATCAGTACATGTAAGTGCCGTGGAAAGCACAGTATCCTTGATGTGAGCTTGATGTGCACCAACTGTCTTAAAGGTGGTTGCGGTGTTGCCAGCCAAGTCCTGTGGTGGTGCTGGGTTGTCAGCGCTGCCATGACAAGACTTACAACCACCTACTGGGGTGAACTGGACTATGCCATCGATGTGCTGCTCAGGTTTGACAATCCTCATGGTGTCGTCAACGGTGTCATGACATGCAGAACAGTCAGAGCCAATTGGATGCTTGTCACCAGAACGGATAGTTTTGGGGGCCATTCCATGACAGGAATCGCACCTAATCTGGGAGCCATCGACAAGTGTCCACTTTGGCTCGGTGTTCTTCCCACCCTCAAGGGTAGCGCCGTGACAGTATGAATTCGAGCACTTTTCGGTGTCGACATCCCATTGTGGACTGGCGTCACCACGTCTGGCCCTGGAACCAAACCATATTTGGGTGGTCCCATCCATGTGCCCAGGGGAATCAACAGTAGTGACAGCTGGGTGACAGTCGGTGCATGTAAGAGCCGTGGCAAGCGCCATGTCTTGTAGGTGGGCTTGGTGAGCTCCAACCGTTTTAATAGTTGTGTCGCTTTCCCCGTTTAAATCAGTGGGCGGAGCTGGATTATCATCGTTGCCGTGACATGAATTACAGCCTGCGATACCGCGAATTTGAACCTTACCATCAATGTGGAGTTCCCAATTTGCGATGGTGCCATCTTCAGCCACCGTTTCATGGCAAGTGAAACAGTCCTTACCGGCTGGGTGTACAGCCCCAGTGCGGGTGAGGGCCGGGCCAATGCCATGGCATGACCCGCAAGTTACCTGGGCTTTGGGATTGTCAGAGTTCCATTGAGGTTCCACATTGGAGCCTCCATCCATACCAGCGCCATGACAGGCAACGTTACGGCATGTCACTTTCGCTAGCTCGCCAGTCCCATCAACAACTAGCTCCGGCTTGTCGCCTTTGGCAACCGCGGTATTTGCAAATCTGACTTCCGCGGGCAGTTCAGAGTCGATATGACCTTTGGAATTGACTCTGTCTGGCACAAGGTGGCAAGTTGCACAAGGCACCTTGGCCCCAAGTTCACCACCTAGGACGTGAGCCTGATGAGCGCCAACCCCTCGGAATATTGGGTCATAGTTACCACGGCTGTCAGGCGCTGGAGCCCATGGGGCTTCGACACCATGGCAGCCAGCACAAGCCTCTCGGGGGGCAACATCACCAAGATCGTCCCTGTACTCGGAACAGGCAGTGACCCCTAGCGCTAACCAACCAATCGCCGTAATTCCTAAGATCCGCTTTAACATATCAGCGTCCTCCAGGTTCATACCCGGTCGTTCTAAGGAGGCAAGACACACCACCCCAACAGAAGCGAAATTATAAGACGGCTAGGAAACTTGGTGGTATATTTTTCTGACCCCAAAAGTCCGAAATGGCAGATACTCTAGGTATTCAGCTGTTCATGCTTCCAAATCAGGACTTTTTGTGTACACTATTGCTCAAAGCATACTTTCTTGAGCCCTCGGTTGACTATAGCTTAGAGTTGTCCTAAAAATGCGGGCAAGTTGAGCTGATTACACGCCGGAGTCAGTAATGCTAACCGAACGGATGTTACAAATAACGCTAGGTGGCAGCGAATGGGTTCTTTACCTGCTGCTTATCCTGTCTATAGCTTCCATTGCTGTAATGGTCGAAAGGCTTTTGTTTTTCAGGGCCAATCGAATTGCATGGGAGCGATTGCTTGAGCGCATTGAGCCACTGATGCACCCCAATGAAGTTGACAAGATTGAAGATGTAGTCAAAGCGTGGCCAGGTCCTGAGGCAGGAATATTGCGAGCTGTGTTCGACGGCGCACCCAAAGGTTTGGCTGCAACGGAAAAGCTGGTCCAGGCAGCACTGCTTAACGAACAGCAAAGGATGGAAAAGCGCCTTTCTTTTCTTGGAACCCTTGGAAATAACGCTCCATTTATTGGCCTATTCGGGACTGTCCTTGGGATAATTCGAGCTTTTAGCGACTTGTCGCTGGACGTAAAGGGCGGAGCAAATGTGGTAATGGCTGGAATTTCCGAGGCGCTGATCGCTACTGCCGTTGGGTTGTTTGTTGCCATACCGGCAGTTATTGCCTACAACTATTTCATGGGGCGAAGTTCAAAGGCAGGCGTTTTAGCTCAATCGATAGCCAACAAGCTGATGGCTTTGAAGCAGTCTTAGTTTGGCGGCCTCGCTTGGCACTATGCATTGTATTCATTGGCTTTTCAAGACGCACCTAGTTGCGAATTTTTGAAGGGTGCAGATTTTTATTGACAATTTTATTTTTTTCAGTAGAATCCGCACTAACTTTCCTGAAACTTGGGTGCTCTCCTGGGTTTCGATTACCTGCTATGGTTATCGGTCTGGCAATTTTGATTTCAAAATGAGCTTGGCCAACTTTTAATACTTAGGCTTTGTTCTCGCCAACGACGATATGTCGAGGCGGACCCACCCTAACGTGGCTCCGGTGGCGCACGCCCACGTTTAACACCGTTTCGCGCCTGACAAAACATGGAGGAACATGTGAATCTGAAAGAACTCAAGGACATGAAAATCGCGGATCTGCTGAACCTGGGTAAGGATCTGAACGTGGATGGGGCCAGAGGCCTTCGGAAACAGGATCTGATTTTTGCGATTTTGCAGGCTCAGACAGAACAAAATGGAATGATCTATGGCGAGGGCGTTTTGCAGGTCCTGCCAGAAGGCTACGGCTTTTTGCGGGCTCCTGACACCTCTTATCAGCCAGGCTCCGATGATATTTATGTCTCACCAACTCAGATTCGTAGATTTAATCTGCGTACCGGTGACACCATCTCTGGCCAGATAAGGCCGCCAAAAGATGGTGAAAGATACTTTGCATTACTGAAGGTTGAACAAATCAACTACGAGGATCCTGATGTCGCCAAGACTAAGACCTTGTTTGACAACTTGACTCCCTTGTATCCAAACCAAAAATTCAACCTTGAATTTGATCCCAAGAATTACTCGACCCGTGTCATTGACATGCTTTGCCCTCAGGGTAAAGGTCAGCGAACCCTGGTCGTTGCGGCTCCTAGAACTGGTAAGACCGTGATTCTTCAGGATCTTGCCCACGCGCTTGCAATCAATCACAAAGAGGTTTACCTGATCGTTCTGCTGATTGATGAAAGACCCGAGGAGGTCACCGACATGGAGCGCTCGGTCAAGGGCGAAGTCATCAGTTCCACCTTTGACGAACCAGCAGCCCGCCACGTCCAAGTTGCGGAAATGGTTATTGAAAAGGCGAAACGTCTGGTCGAGCATAAACGCGATGTCGTTATCTTGATCGACTCCATCACTAGGCTGGCTAGGGCGTACAACACGGTTGTCCCCCCGTCTGGCAAGATCCTGTCTGGTGGTGTTGACTCTAACGCCCTGCACAAGCCAAAACGCTTCTTTGGTGCTGCCCGTAACATTGAGGACGGCGGCAGCTTGACCATCATTGGAACGGCCCTCATTGATACCGGTTCCAGGATGGATGAAGTCATTTTCGAGGAATTCAAGGGCACTGGTAACTGCGAGCTGCACTTGGATCGAAAACTGATGGAAAAGAGAATCTTCCCGACCTTGGACATCAACAAGTCCGGGACTCGTAAGGAAGAGCTGTTGCTTGACCCAGTTGGGCTGAACCGCATGTGGATTTTGCGACAACTGCTGCACCCACTTAACGTACTGGACGCAATGGAATTCCTGCTGGACAGATTGTCTCGCCATGATACCAACCGCCAGTTCCTGAACTCGATGAGCCAATAGTCAACCTCACTTTCCAACCAAAAGGTGATTAAATGGAAATCCGACCCTCGCGGCGAATTTCAGATTTACCTGGTTATCCATTCGCCCAGATAGACCAAATGGTTTCGGACCTGCAGACTGCAGGTCATCATCCTATCGATTTTGGCGTGGGAGACCCCACCGAGCCAACGCCTGAGATCATCCGGCGTGCAGTCCAGAAAGGGGTCGATACAAGGGCGCGATCTGGCTATCCATCATACGTTGGGTCGCCGGAGTATCGGCAGGCCATCGCCGATTTCATGGATAGACGGTTTTCGGTAAAGCTGGATGTGGCCACTGAGATCTGCGCAACAATCGGGTCAAAGGAGGCTGTGTTCCAGTTTCCCAATTGCCTGATTGATCCTGGAGACATCGTGCTGTGCCCAAGTCCAGGGTACCCCCCTTATAATCGAGGGACTTTGTTTGCAGGTGGTGTGCCATATTACTACCCTGTCACCCAAGAAAACGATTTTTTGCCTGACCTTGAGGCTATTCCAGAGGACGTTTTGCAAAGGGCGCGAATTATTTGGGTGAACTATCCAAACTCCCCAACTGGAAAAGTGGCGCCGGACGAATTCTGGCCTCGTCTGTTGAAATTTGCCCAAAAGTACAACCTCGTGGTCGCCTCTGATGAGGCTTACAGCGAGGTCTATTTTTCAGATGAACCACCGCGTTCAGCCTTGGAATTTGGGCGAAATGGG
>Ga0209723_1001340_pt1 | contig 38623 bp, 31 predicted proteins | sample BiotimSIPDNA_2_FD_185750 | JGI IMG/M metagenome (GOLD analysis project Ga0209723, IMG submission 185750) | Anaerobic biogas reactor microbial communites from Washington, USA - Biogas_R2 time_0 SIP DNA (SPAdes) (version 2) | ecosystem: Engineered > Bioreactor > Anaerobic > Unclassified | place... | reverse complement strand
GCCGCAACTGCCGCCAGACAGCCTACGAAAGAGATGATTCAAGGATGGCTCACTAAAAGAATGCAGGCGATAAGGACCGCGATTGGTGAAGATGGGGCATCGAAGCTCGTTACCTCTTATGAGGAAGCCGTAAATCTCCTGACGGATCTCGTACAGATCACGACGGCCCAGAGCGCCCTTGTGAATTCCTTAACCCCCTTGCTGACAGAACTTAATCGGTACGTGGCGCTTTTACAATCCGCCACGCAGCCCGACACCAAATCCGACCCTAAAAAGTCCGAACGAGTAAAAAAGGTACCCCCTAGAGTCATCAGAACAAAAAGCTCTGGCGGTAAAGCTAGCAGAACCTCTTCTAAGACAAATTATGAAGCAATCTGCCGTTCTACCATTGTGCAACGCGCCCAAGACGCTGGTCTGCGCGCTGCTTACGCCAAAGCCGTAAAAGAGGGGAAATGTAAGTAAGTAGTTGTAGGATAAATTCCTTTAATAGGAGGCTAAAATGTTTTCTGCCGGTGACGATAGATATAAACTTGGGCTTACCCCGATACAAACAGCGATTGTCGATGCCATTGCACCGGCGTTTTGTCCGGTACAAAAGTTTGACAACAACCCTGTGAAAAAAGACGATTGCGACCTTCTGCTTGCGAAGGTGCTGGCGGATTCAACCGCGGCTCTCCAGGACGACGAGGCAAAAAACAGGTTCACCGCCGAGATATTCCTCCCTGCAGCGCAGACAGTAGGGCACCAGTGCCAAGAACAAAAAGCAAAGAGAATGGTAGGAGATGAGAGACAATGCTCACTCGACTCCTACAGGGATGAAAAAAAACCTAGGGTTCAAATTTTAACATCGAGAGATAGCGGTCTTTTAGAGATGCCCTTCATCCCATACCTAAGAGAGGCAGCTGCAGGAAGAGTGTCAGGAATCTTAAACGCACCGTCAGCCGGCTCCACACGTACAGTAGCTATGTTAACCGCCCCTCTGCCCAATGCAGAGTTTTCAAATTTTCTAAAAGAGCTCAGGGATAACGGAATGGTAAGGCTCGCCCGCGAGGCAATGCGCCTATTTAACGACGCGGCAGAGCGCGAGGGTTTCAACCGGTCAAAGATCGACCCCCTAGTTGATTCTATAATAGAGCTCGTAAAAGCGTTCTCAGATCATGTTCCGAGTTCATCAGATAAAGATCATGCAATCGATGCCGCACATGAGGCGCTTTCGAAGACTATCATCTATAAATTCGAAGAGGACGGAAGAGGTGATTTTCGTACCCTCCCCGAAAGTGTGTGGGGAGCCGGGAGTAAACTGACGGAAAAGGATGCTTTGAGAAAACTCTTCACAAATGCAATTCCGCGTTATCTCGCAAATAAAACAGCCCCGGCATACGCTGATAAAGATGTCACCAAAGCTCTGGGCGAACTCGGCGACGCGATGCTGAGTGCGATCCAAAAGAGCGCTGAAAAAGATCCCGCAAAGCTAGTCGTAAAAGAGGTGAAGACCGACGGAAGTGGGAAACCGACCGAGGTGATCTTTATGGATGGAGCCGAAGCCGCCAAAGCTCTGGCTGCTTCAGGTCTGGAAGATACGGACGGCAGGGCGCTTCCAAAAAGGCTCATCCAAGGGCTAGGCGCAGGATGGAATGAGATAGCGCTTGAGCCCCTGAAGGAACTTTGGAGGGCCGCCTACCTCAAGAACGCAAAACTTGCCAAGATCGGCACCCCCGAGCGCGAACGCGCAATAGACTCGATGATAGAGCAGCTAGAAGGTGCGAGCCCGGTTGGAATCAAAAGCGCGGTTGTGGAAGATGTTAAGAGAGACGGCACAGTCGTTCTGGGAAATCTCCCAGAAAAGAAATTCGCGGATAGATACCTCAATTATCTTTCAACGCTCGAAGGCGATATGTACATGGCCTTCTACGACAAGATAACCGAACTCCACAGGGAGGCCGTGAATAGCGCCGATTTCAAAGCCAAAAAATTTACGGAAGATGACGTAGCATCGGCGATAGAACGCTCTCTGAGGGATGCGATATCCGGCGGTAAACCTAAAGGATTGAGCACCTTTGGACTGCTGCATTATGCGGGGCTTGATAAGAACAAGAAGCCGAGTTTTGCAGCAAAGACGGATGATAAAGGTAGGTTTGGAGGAGAAGCTTCAGTCGTAACATATTTCGACAGCGGTCGTGCCATACTGCAGGGAAGGTTGAGCGCAGATGTCAGGGCATGGGATATAAATCCGAATTGGTCGCTTTCTGTTCACGGTGGGGTGGCATACGGAGAGAGGCCTGGCTATTTTACCAGAGAGCTCAATCGCCCAACAAGCAATCCACAAGGGGTGAAGGATAACTCTCTCGTAACCGGCATAAACTTGTCGGTTGATGGAAAGGTTATGGTAGGCAAGGAAGGCGAGAAGCGGCCTCTCGGCATGTCGATTGTTGCCGGTATTGTTGAAGACGGCAATGATTTTCGAAACAGGATAGTTTTCCCAAGTTATACCCTGTCCATTCCGTTTGGTAAAAAGGATGAGACGGGTAGTGGCTCTGTAAGTCTTGGGGCCTCCATTGGCAAATATTTAGATATAAACACTAACTCCAATACGCAAGATCAATGGAATCTTAATGAGTCGTTTTTTCTTGGCGGATCAGCAGGTGTAAAATGGCTGATGAATAAAGCGTGGAAAGCTAATTTGGGTCTATCGCTACAGTATGATCATACTCTTAACGGAAGCGCCGCAAAGCTTTTACAGGGATTATTTGAACTTTCTGCTCAGCTCCCTGGAACCGGCCTCGCAGGCGCCTTTAAGATGATATATTCAGGAAGCTACTCTGAAAATAATTGGCATTATCTGAGCTTTAGAATTCCGATTGAGTTCATGTTCCCACTGCCAGAGGGATGGGAAATAGGTCCCCAAGTTATCTACAGGACCGATTTGTTTAGTACAGGATTCGATAAAACAAACGACTCCAATTATACATTAGATTCAGCTGCAAACGGCGGCACGATACCGAGTTCAATAGTCACCGATCCTTCCAATGGAAAGTTTATTCATATTTTAAATCCGCAATTGTGCATTAAACATGATGGAACCGTTGTCGGCGCTAGAGTTTGCATGGGATATGCCTGTGCCATGCAGAATCCTTACATTAACCATTTTGGAACGTTTAATGGTGCACTAACTTGGTAACGGGGTTGATGGTATTAGTCCATACTAAAGAGCTTTGGATAGAGAGAGGATAGGGATATGAAAATAAAATTCTCCTGGATTTCGAAACTTCTTCTACTCGCGGTCGTATTTCTGACCGCCTGCGACGACGGAGAGCTGAGGGTGCGTAGGCATAGCTTCAGCATAACACCGGCGTCACCGGTGATCGTGAAATTCAACGCCGATCCGAACCAGATTCTGCTCGGAGAGAGCACCACGATAACATGGGAGGTTTCAGGGGCGGACTCGATCGAGATAACTTCCGTCGGCAAGGACGGATCCTCTCCCATTCACGTTGAAACCAAGGAAAATGCCGGAACGGTGGTTGCGAAGAACCTCACGGCCGACACCGATTTCATAATAACCGCTGCCGTCGCCGCAGGCGCAGGAGCGGAAGGTGACGTAGCCCCGAAGGGGTTCTCGATAGGCGCGTATCCCCCGAAGGGAGAGGATGTTGCGATAGGCGGGAAGATTGGAGATCCTTCGGGTTCATCCACCGCCCTCCCCTCCACAAAGACCATCACTGTGAAGGTCGTTGCGGTCGAGGAAGTAAACGCGATGATCACAGCCGATAAGGAAACGCTGGCAGATGGCGAATCCACGATAATCCGCTGGAGCGTGACCCCTGAGGATGCGACGGTAGAAGTGCTCGATGATCAGGGCGTTGCGGCAGAGCCAACCTATGCCGGAGATGACTGTTTGATCAGCGACCCGACTGAGCTTCTCGAACGCGGAACTCCGACGGATCAGGTTCCAGCAAAGGGATGCGCTGTGGTATCGCCATTGCAAAGCTCGGTATATACGGTGACAGGCACCTCCAAGAGCGGAACTATCGGCAGCGCTGATGTGGCAGTTTCCGTAGCAAATGTTGAAATATTTGCAGAGATAAAGGTAAACGGTGTTAAGAATGCCAAGGTCTTCAGTTTTTCAGATCCGCTCGATATAACATGGAAGGCCGAACCTGCAGGGTCAATCGTTACAATAAAAGCGAATCCAACAGCAGTATCGTGCACTCCGGAGTTACCTGCTGGACAGGCGGTCAATTATTCAAGTGCGAGCTGTGTAGTTTCTGGAGCTACAGAGTTTATAATCGAGGTAGAGACACCATCTGCTGGTAAAGCAAGTGACACGGCTAACGTTGCACTAGGAGAAACAAATGTTGGTTTGGATATACGCTCGGATGAATGGGCATTCCCGGGAGAAGAGGTTTCTCTGGAAATTAAAGCCGCCAGTGGCACCGATGCGTCTCAGATAAAGGAAGTCCAAATTTCAGACCTATCTGCGGCAGGGTTCATCAAAAGAATTCAACTTCCGACTGCAGGCCTTGTTAAAGTAATTACCCCTCCAGAAGGAATCAGAGTAAAGATGGTTGATACTTCGGATCACGTAACTGATTATGGAGTGATGGTAAGAAGCGTTACGACATTTATTGAAAATGTAACTGAAAATGCAGATGCCATAACTACGCTTTCGTTTGATCCAAATAACAAGGCTACGAGGTTTGCCGGCGTGCAAATGTCAGGCTGGAATACCGGCAAACTCAGAATTTACAAGAATGGTGCAGATATCGATATTGATCTTGGGGCAGCTTTAAAAGCCGCAAATTCGATAGGTAGTGGATGGGTAGAAAGTTTCTTGGATGAGGTAATTCATTACTTCCCTGTCAACGCAATATCCGTTCGACCTGGCAACTCAAATGAAATATACGTTGCTACCACAGGCGGAGTGATGATTTCAGATGATGCTGGTAAAAATTTTAGCATGCTCACTCCTGCTAGAGTTATAAGCTCAAACGGTAAGGACTATGATGGATCGCATCCAACCTGTAGAGGGCTTGAACTAAAAGGCAGTAAGGCGACTTTCAAAAAGCAGATAGTCAACCTTAAACAGGTTTGCGATGTAGAAATTTCGAAGAGTGGGAGGATTCTCGTAGCAACTGACATGGGAATCCTGACAATAAGAGATGTTCAGGCATTTCGCAATAAAGAGGCTGGCGCTGGCGTGATAGGAAGGCCATCTGAAGGCCAAACCGCTGAAAGCTCCGGTTATTTAACTTTTGGCCATGTAGTGGATGATGTGATTTGCGTAGATATCGACTCATGTTCAAAGGCTTTTGCTGCAGCTGACAATGGAATATTTGTCAGCAATGATGGCGGTGAAACTTGGACATCATTTGGAGAAGTTTCATCGAGAGCTTACGAACTTAAAATTCTAGGAGATACTATATACGCAGCGACAGAATCAGGCATATATCAATCGCCTATAGCATCTGCGGGATGGGTAAAAATGGGAGTGGATTCCAAAGTGCTCTCGCTCGCCATTGATCCCACAGTGGGTAAATTTGGAAGAATGTTAATAGCCGCAACCGAAGATGGAATGGTTGTTACGAGGGATTCAGGGGCTACTTGGTCTGCGATGAACGTTGATGGCATATCTGCTGGTGATAGTGTAGCCCTATGGGCAAATACATCCCAATTTGGCGGCAAGATGATCAATGTCATGTTTGGCAGTGGAAAGAATATAGTTTTTGGTCAGGCTTTGGTAGGAACGGTGGCGCAGGAATTAGAGAATTCGGAATATGAAGAAGCGCTGCTCTCAGCCGGCGCAGATGAAAAAGTAGTCGAGGCATTGAAGACTAGGTCTTCGAAATAAAAAGAGGTAAGGTAAATAATTTCAAACGCCGGAGGAAAACCCTCCGGCGTTTTTGTTTTTCCGGGGGACTCAAACCGCTTATCTCCCCTGAAAAAGTATGGCATTTTACGCCTCCGCGATTATAATCGCCCACCATGAAGAACCGCAAATTGAAGATTTTTATCCCCCTTATAATTTCAAGCGCGCTAGCAATCCTCGCCATCCCCCCCTCGATCTGCCATGGAATGGCAAAAAAACACTCCGAATCCGCTAAATTCGAAGAAAGCCCCGGCTGGAACAAGATAGATCTTCGCATGAAAACTGCGTGGAAAGAGGCTGAATCTGAAGGAAAACGCTCAAAAATGCTCGAATGTATAATAAAAACCGAGGAAAAACCCGATAAAGATGGTCGCGAACTCCTAAAACGGGCTGGATTTAAGACCAGAACTTTTATAGGAAGGATAGTAACCGGATCGGTGGCAGCGGGAGACCTGCCGATGGTCGCTAACCTCGAAATGGTGGAAATCATGGAACTTGCGGCCCCCATGTCGCTTAAAAAGAAAAAATGATGCGATCATCGCGTGTTAAAACAGGCAAGCCCCTTCTCTTATACAAAACTCAACCACGGAAGTGGGCGTCGCATCTCATTTGATGCGCAATCGGGGGAATCATGAAGAAAAATCTAATCTATCTGACGATGGCGATCCTCATGGCCCTTCCATCGGCCGCGTACGCCGGAAAGCTCGATCTTCAGCTTAAAATGCTGGCCCAAAGTCCCGAAATCGGAAAGACTATGCTCGGCAAGTCCCTCTTCGTTCGCGGCGGACGAGAGTTTGTCGATGTCATAATAAAATCCTCCGATACCGCGATCACCAAAGAGGCGATCGAGGAAAATGGCGGAACGGTGAGAAGCCTCATCGGCAAGATAATGACAGCATTCGTTCCGATTTCTTACCTGAGCGCGCTGGAAAATCTGGATGAGGTGGAAGCCGTCGAGGCATCGGTACCGATGAAAAATCTGATGGACTCCGCTCGCTCAAATACCGGCGTAGCAACGCTTCAGGCCGGATATAAGAATGTGCAGTACACCGGGGAAAACGTCGTCGTAGGAGTCATCGACACGGGGATCGACTATTCCCATTCCGATTTCAATAACGCGGACGGAAAATCCCGCGTTCAGTACCTTCGATTTCAAAGCGCTGACGAAGATGGGTTCTCGATAACGGAATGCGCCAACGATACAATAAGGGATGGTTCGTGCGAGATATCCTACTATAACAATAAAGATGATGGCCACGGGACTCACGTAGCCGGAATTGCAGCCGGGAGCGATAACACTTACACGGGCGTTGCCAGCGCGGCAGACATAATGCTCGTTCGAAATGATTACCGCGATGATATAGCGGAGGATGGAGAACATGCTTCAGGTCCAACATTCACGGCCGGGGTACTGGATGGGATAGCCGAAATTTTCAAAAAAGCGGACATCCTCGATAAGCCGGCCGTAATAAACATCTCTCAGGGAACCCATATCGGCGCACACGACGATACATCCCTTCTTGAATTTGGAATAAACGAAGCCGTCGCCGGAAAATATGCTGACAATGGTAAAAACTACGGCAGGGCGGTGGTTGTGGCGGCTGGCAATGAGTACGTAAACACAGATATACTGAGAGAGCTGGGAACTCTTGGTGATACATATGCAGATCATGCAGGCGGAATTCACGCCTCGTTTGATGTCCCAAATGGTGAGAGCCATGCCTGGAGGCTTTGGGTAATACTGGGCCAAGCGGTGGGGAGAATTCCGCTTATAATCGACGCGTGGTTTGGCGTGGGAAGCCAGGACCACTGCTCGGTCGCATCGAACATATATCGTTACAATGATGTAGCATCTTCTGGGGCATCCACCTCGAAGGCGGTGGCATCTGTAGGAGACATTCGCCTCTCTGAAAATAAGAACGAAAGCGACGAATCATCGGACAAGATAGTAGCAACCGTTCTCGCTACCGATGGAGCCGATGCCAGAAACGGAAAGCCGAGGGCGATGGTGGCGTTTGCGCCTGGAAGCAAAGCCGCCACTATCGAAGAAGGGGAGATAATAATAATGAAAGATTACATAGGCATCACGAGCGGAAAGGGGTACGTCCTCGATATCATAATCCGCGCTAGCGGCGGAGAGTGCGGGGGGGATATGTGGTTGGAAGGGGGAGGAACCTACGCCAATTTTATGAAAGGAATCGACAACGGCGACTTTGACATGACAAGCGGCAACAACGGCGCTGCCTATGTATTCCACAGTCAAACGGGCAGTGGAAATAATTTGATGACGGTGGGGCTGCCTGCTACAGCCTCAGGCGTCATCGCGGTTGGCGCATACCTGCAGGAAAAACCACATGGACAAAATAAGAGCGAATGGAAAGACTATTACGGCAAAACGTGGGACGCGACCGATATAGACAGCGATACGGATGGCTATGCGAATATAAATGGCGGCACTGTAATGGAGAGATGCCCATTTTCAAGCGCAGGCCCTACGGCAACCGGAGCTATCAAACCCGAAATCATGGCGCCGGGGGACCCTGTAATCTCAACGCTGGCAAAAGGATACGAGAAATCTTACACGGATAGAGAAGGCACTAACTCCTTCAGGCCTCTCAAAATTGACCACAATCATTTCAAAAGCCAGGGGACATCGCAGGCCAGCCCTCACATAGCCGGGCTCGTGGCATTGCTATTCCAGAAAAACGACACCCTGACGGCTGACCAGACGAAGGACGCAATAATAGCCGGAGGCTCCCTCACGACCCCTACCTATGAGGTCGGATACGGAAATGTAAGCGCGACAAAGGTCATCGATTCCGTTTCTTCGCCCGATACGCGCGGATACAGCGGAACTGGAGATCTCAGCACAAGCGATCTGAATCCCAGTTCTTCCAAGGGATGCGGAGGAAGCATAGCGCCTTTTGATTCTGCCGGTTCCCTGTCGCAGATCATCATTCTCGCACTCGCCGCGGCAGGAATGGCGGTGCGAAGGATGAAAAAACATTGTTAATTGTTGGAACTGGATTCCCGCCTAAGACCGCGGGAATGACAACAAACGAGATTGTCATCCCCGCATGGTTTTGGCGGGGATCCGGTAGCTACAGTAACTTGGAATCGAATAAATGAAAAAAATCATCTCAGCGGCGCTGATCGCCGCAATCGCCATCGCAGCTTCATTTGGAATCTCAAAATTAAAATTTTTATCCAGCGCTGAAGATACGACCTTCGATATCAGACAGCTCGCCTTTTCCCCGAAAACATCTGCCAGCGCCGATATCGTCATGATCTGGATCGACGAAAAAACGATTTCGTCGCTGCCATATCGATCCCCGGTGCCGCGCGATTTCCTCGCCAAGTTAAATGACAGACTGCTTTCAGCAGGCGTGAAAATCGTGGGCTATGACATCTTTTTCAAGGGCACATCATTTCCCGAGGCCGACTCTGAACTCGCCGAATCATTGAAAAAATCAAACTCGCTCGCAGTGGTTCCGATGAGGCCGAGATCCCTCTGCCATGAAAAATTCGCAGAGGACCCGGCAATATCCGGATGCGTGGATCTTCCGGATGAAATTTTCATGAACTCACTTACGGGAATCGGACTTGCCGACCTGCCATTTTCCGCATTTGATTCCACAGTCAGGGAGGCAAAGCTTTCATTCATAACCGACCGCGGAAACACCCAATCCTTCGCTGCCATACTCTACGAGGCAGTTAGCGGCGACAGGGCGCAGGACCTGATCGGAGATCCTGCAAACTGGAAAGGGGTTGGGCTTTTATCCATCCCCCCTTTTTCTGATTCCTCCGGAAAAACAGCGATTCGTTTCGCCGGACCTCCGAGCACAATCGGATCCGAAAAAAATCCATTCAGGATATTTTCGGCGAAGATGGTCGCAGATGGCATGATTCCCGATTCATGGCTGAAGGATAAGATAGTTCTTATCGGCGCGGCATACGACGACGCCACCGATGCCTACCTCACGCCGTATTACGGAATATCTACCGGATTTGCCAGAATGAACGGCGTGGAAATACATGCAAACATTCTATCGTCGCTCATGACGAAACAGTTTTATTACTCGATAACTCGCTGGCAGGTATGGATGATATCGGCTGCGCTCGTAATTTTGGTCTCTCTTTCATCGACCATCTTCCCTCCGCTGCGATCGGCGGCTGTCGCTTTGGCTTCGGCGTTTGGATGGATATTCGTATCTGTAATCATTTTCAAAAAATATGCGATAGTCGCTCCGATCGTAACCCCTATCGTTGCGATAGCGATATGCTATCTCTTCGGAGTTGTCTGGAAGGCACTCACCGAGGGGAGGGAGCGAAAATTCATAAAAGGAGTTTTCTCAAGATACGTCCCGCCTGCCATAGTCGATAGGATAGTTGAAAATCCCGAGTTGATAAAGCTAGGCGGTGATGAACGGGTCATCACCAGCATGTTCACCGACATAGCATCTTTCACGAGCATCTCGGAAAAACTCGACCCTTCGACCCTCGTTTCTTTTCTAAATGAATATCTCGGCAGGATGAACGATGTGCTGTTCGAATTCGGCGCCACGCTCGACAAATACGAGGGGGATGCTATCATCGCATTTTTCAACGCTCCGCTCGACGTGGCAAATCATGAGATAGCCGCTGCAAGCGCCGCGATACGCATGAAAGCGGCTGAAAAAGATATCTCGGAAAAATGGAGCGGGCGCTGCGGCAGAGAAATCCGCACGAGGATCGGAATAAACACCGGCCCTGCCGTAATCGGCAACATGGGTTCGGAAGGTCGTTTGGATTACACAGCGATCGGCGACACGATAAATCTAGCAAGCCGACTCGAGGGAACGAATAAATTCTACGGAACGCACATAATTGCGAGCCAGTCCACCGCAGCCGCTCTGTCCGATTCGATAGTAAGAAGGCCTGTCGATCGCGTTCGTGTGAAAGGAAAAAACGAACCGATACTCATTTATGAGATCATAGGTTTTGCGAACGAGCTCGACCCGGCGCGGATCGATTTCGTAATTGCGCAATATCTTGAAGCGTTCAAAAAATTCGAACAGCGGGATTTTTCTGAAGCGAAATCGATCCTGCAAGATATTCTGACAAGACATCCCGATGATTTCCCATCAGTGGAACTTCTCAAGCGCTGCGAGCGCGGAATTTTGGATCCAAGTTGGGATCTTGTAACGGAGATCTCTGGAAAATAGAGATGTATGAATGAGACTCCCGTGACTGGCGACAATTGACAATGGACCATTGACCAGCTGCGATCGGTTGTTTTGGTCGATGGTCAATTGTCCATGGTCGAGGTTATTGTCGGAACGGGATTCACGTTTGCCCCGCGGTAGCGGCGGCTTAAATCATGCGGGAATGACATTCATGGTGTCATCCCCGAATGACGAGAAGGTTGTCATCCCCAAGTGCTTTAATCGGGGATCCAGTAAATCTAAAAAGGAGCTTGTATGAAAAAAATATTATATATCTTCACAGCGACAGCGCTCTTGGCAATTTCCACATCCGCCTTCGCCTCTGCCATCCTAGTGGACAGCGTTGGCGGCGTATCGGTAAAATTTCCGGATGAAAAAATTATGGCCGGCGAGATAGGGATGGAGATGCCGCAGGGAAGCTTTGTATCGACCGACAACTCGGGCAGAGCCTCGATACTCCTGGAAACGGGAACGGTGGCGGAGATAGGCCCCGACTCGAACTATTCGGTGGGAAGGGAAAGCAAAGAGGTCAAGAGCTCGGAATTCGGCGGAGGGATCATGCTCGCGATGCGCGAGATATCGGCCTCCGACGAAGGGCCTACCGTTCATGGAATGGTCAGGGGAGTTCGGACCTTCAAAAGAGCCCGGCCGCGCCCAAGGGCAAACATAATAGGAGCCATATATCCTAAAGCGACCAACGTGCTCCTGACGGATAAAATATCGTTCGAGTGGGACTCAGAGCCGAAGGTGGACTGGCCCTCTCCCGCAATAGCCATAGATGACGCATCGGCAAAAAATATCGCTATCATACCGATAAAGCAAAATCAGAGCTCCGCTATCGTCTCCAATTCCTCAGCCAGGTTTGAACGCGGAAAAAAATACAGCTGGTATCTCGCAACGAGATCGCCTGAGCTTTCTGGAAAGACCGCACGTTTCGAATTTGGCGTCCTCCCCTACCGCGCGGAAAAGGAGCTAAATTCCGAGATCGAAAAAATAAAGGGCTTAAAAATGTCCCCGGATGGGGAAGCCTTCATGAGAGCACAGGTCTATTATAGATACGCCCTCTATCGCATGGCGGTGGATACGCTCCAGCCGATCTACAAAAAAACCGGACAGGAAAATATCGGAAAGTTAATAGATCTCTCTCAGAAAAAGATGGGGATAAGAAGGAGTAAGGATTAAGTTCGGCAGTTGAAATTCGGTTCCTGCGTTTCTTATTCCTTCGGAGCAGCGTAGATCATCGCAGCAGCGGGAGCCCCCCGAAGCCATTTGTCGGATGTGTTGTTGTATGTAACCGACAGAACCATGGAGGAACCCTCCGAAACCGAAATCCCCCGAGGCTCGATGAAGGGATTGCCCTCGAGGTCCAGCAACTTATTTTCGGAATCGAGCTTTGCATCTGCACGCCAGAAAGGCTCAGCGTCGTCGGCAACGCCAACCTCTATTGAGGAGCCGAAATTCGACAGGGCCCCGTGCGCTGCGACCACGGAGAGAGCTTCATTCGTTTCGAAAGAGGCCGACATCTCTGCGAAATCATTCGGCGCGATCGAAACGGCGGAATGACCACACGGATCGAGCTCCAGGAGCATCGGCCTCACGTCCTTCAGGTTCGACTGCTCATTCATCGGTTTAACCAGAAGCGTGAGTTCGAAGAACACATCCTGATACTCCGTGCTCGATTCATTTTTTAGCGATACACGGGCCTCCATGGGATCGGTCGATAGAATCGGGTAGCCATATCCCTGCGGAAGATTAATATCGGTGAGCATCGAGGTAGCCATGGCAAAAGGGAGGCCGCTGCCGGCGTCGGAACAAAGAGGATTTTCCTCATGGAGATTCGATAAAATGACCATGTGCAGAAGGTCATTAGGAAGCGCGCGCCCCTTTACATCTACCACCTTGGGTGAAAAACCGACCATCCAAACCGGCTCATCGCTTTGAAAGGTCATGACCAGTGGACGCTCTAGCATCTCGCCTGATTCGAGCCAGCGCGGAAGGTTCACCGGACCTATGTGATAGACAATTTTTTTGAGGCCGGCCTCAAGCGCAAGCCTGTCGGCTATCGCAGGGGAGGTATCGGCTATCGGGCCGGACTCACGCCCTGCCAGATCGGTCTCGGAAGCGGGGGAATTCGAACAGCCAACCAGGGCGACAAAAACTAAAATAGTGAATAATTTCATTCGGTTCATGGCGGCGGATAATAGCTGGTTTTCATCCCCCAACAATACGCAGGGCGTCAATAAAATCGGATATCCATTTAACGCACCCCGCCGTCCTTCCGGGGAGAGATACCCTCTATCTCCCCTAAATAAAAGCTTAGATATCAATATGTTATTAACTTTAAGGGCTAAAACTGGGGAGGGGTACCGTTTATCTCTCCCACGAAAAAAAATGGGAAATGGGCTTGACTATGCCTGATTTGATATCATATGGTGCGCAACCTGAGGCTATTAGCACTCCGTCGATGTGAGTGCTAATGAATTAAACAAAACGATTTCAACTATTTAAAAGGAGGAAGGAACATGTCGAAGTTGCAGATTAAGCCGTTGCAAGACAGGGTCATCGTGAAACGCCTCTCGGGCGAAGAGAAGACCAAGGGTGGAATCATCATCCCTGACACCGCGAAGGAAAAACCGCAAGAGGGTGAAGTGATGGCGGTCGGCAATGGCAAGATTCTCGAAAATGGAACCAAACAGCCGCTCGATGTGAAGGTCGGGGACAAAATCCTCTTCTCGAAATACTCCGGCACCGAAGTGAAGATTGAAGGTGAAGAGTTCATGATCATGCGCGAAGACGATATCCTCGGCATCATCGGCTGAAAAAAGAAAACCCTAACGAAACAACGAATCAAGGAGGCTTTAAATGTCTGCAAAAGAGTTGCTGTTCAGTCAGGACGCTCGCAATAAAATACTCAGTGGCGTCAACACGCTTGCAAACGCAGTCAAGGTAACGCTCGGCCCGAAGGGGCGGAACGTCGTCCTCGACAAGTCCTTCGGCAGTCCCGTCGTCACAAAGGACGGAGTCACGGTCGCCAAGGATATCGAACTCGAAGACAAGTTCGAGAACATGGGCGCACAGATGGTAAAGGAAGTTTCTTCAAAAACTTCCGACGTTGCCGGAGACGGAACGACCACGGCCACAGTGCTCGCCCAGTATATCTACAGCGAAGGCGCAAAGCTGGTAGCCGCTGGCCATAACCCGATGGCGCTCAAGCGCGGCATCGAAAAGGCGGTGGAATTCACAATCGAAAATTTGAAAAAGAATTCGAAGCCCACGAAGGATCGCAAGGAGATCGCGCAGGTCGGCACAATTTCGGCAAACAATGACGACACCATCGGAGGCATCATCGCCGAGGCGATGGAAAAGGTTGGCAAAGAAGGCGTGATCACCGTCGAAGAGGCCAAGGGGATGGAAACGACCCTCGAGGTAGTCGAAGGTATGCAGTTCGACCGCGGATATCTCTCTCCGTATTTCGTGACCGATCCGGAAAAGATGGAGGTAGCACTCGACAACCCGCTTATCCTCATCAACGAGAAGAAGATCTCCAACATGAAGGATCTCCTCCCGTTGCTAGAACAGGTCGCAAAGATGGGCCGCCCGCTGCTCATCATAGCTGAGGATGTCGACGGCGAAGCTCTCGCTACTCTGGTCGTAAACAAGCTACGTGGCACGCTGCACGTGGCAGCAGTCAAAGCCCCTGGTTTTGGCGATCGCAGAAAAGCGATGCTCGAAGATATTGCCACGCTCACCGGTGGAAAACTCATCGCCGAAGAGCTCGGCTACAAGCTCGAAAACATAACGCTGAACGATCTCGGCAAGGCCAAGAACGTAAAGATCGACAAGGAAAACACCACGATCATCGACGGATCAGGCAAGAAGGAAGAGATCGAAGGGCGCATCGCTCAGATACGCAACCAGATCGAAAACACCTCATCCGACTACGACCGCGAGAAGCTTCAGGAACGCCTTGCCAAGTTAGTCGGCGGAGTCGCGGTGATAAACGTCGGTGCAGCGACCGAAACCGAGATGAAGGAAAAGAAGGCTCGCGTCGAAGACGCCCTCCATGCAACTCGCGCAGCAGTAGAGGAAGGCATAGTCGCAGGCGGCGGAGTAGCCCTCATCCGCGCCACATCAGGACTTGACGCCCTTCGCTCCAAATGCACGGAAGAGGAATGGGAAGGAGTCCAGATCATACGCCGCGCAGCGGAATATCCCTGCCGCTGGATAGCACAGAATGCGGGATGGGAAGGCGCCGTGGTAGTCAACACCGTGAAGGACGCAAAGAATTCCAATGAAGGATTCAACGCCCTGAACTGCAAGTTCGAGGATCTTCTCCAGAGCGGCATCATCGACCCGACCAAGGTCGTCCGTTCAGCTCTTCAGAATGCGGCATCGGTCGCTGGCCTCATGATCACTACAGAGGCCATGATCACCGAAAAGCCAAAGAAGGAAGATCCCATGCCATCTATGCCTCAGGGCGGAATGGGCGGAATGTATTGATCCAGTAAGCATAATGAAGACAAAAGGCCCCTCTTTCGAGGGGCCTTTTTTATCTCGCAAGGGGCCTAAACTCTCAATTTTGGCTCGTAATTTGACAATCTTCCTGTATAATCGCGCACCATGAAAAAGATAATCATCGTAGTTTTTTGCGCCCTCCTCATCTCTTCCGTGCTTGCTTCGACCTCCCCAGCGATGGATTTTTCGGTCCACGGATATTTCAGAAACCGCGGAGTGGTAAACTATGACCTCGACCTTCATAGAAAAAAAACGAACATGCCAGACTCAAATGATCGCTTCGGACTCATCCAGTACAACCAGATGAGGCTTCGCCTCGAACCTGTATTCAAGCTCAACAATTACTTGTCTATGCAGGGGCAGCTCGACATCCTCGACAACGTCCTATTCGGAAGCAAAGACACGGAGCAGCTGCATATCATCGCCCCGATAGTCGGCGATCAGACTCTCCCTCCGGGAGCCGGATCATTCTACATGTCCGGCCCCTCGACCGTTGGAACAAATGGCGCAATCAATGTTCGTCGCATATGGGCCGATATTTTAACTCCGATAGGAAAGTTTCGAATAGGACGCCAGCCCTCAAACTGGGGGCTCGGAATATTCCAAAATGACGGAAACGACCTTCAGGGAGATTTCGGAGACACCGCAGACAGGCTGATGTACATCATGCAGTACGATATCGCAGGCACCGGCGCCATGACTGGAGGGCTTTTTTGGGACATCGCCTACGATGCCCAGTTCGATCCGAGGCAGGATCTCTTCAACACAACCCTCGCACCAAACAGCGATGACTGTCAGCAGTACGGTGCGATACTTCTGTTCGAACGCCCGGAGTTTGCGCTCGGGATGACGGGAGGCCTTCGCCGCAGAAATGGCCGCACCGGAAATACGACGATGTGGGTCACCGATGCCAACGGCGATGAAATCAGGGCTGGCATCGACGGCAAAACGCTCATGTACTTCGCTGATCTCTATGCCAGATACACCTATGAAAACTACGAGTTCAAATTCGAAGGGGTATATCTGGGCGGAAAGGTAACCACCGGTCTCGCTCTGGATTCGATACCATTCGCCGGCCTGTCAGGTGGAGTGGATGGCATCATCCAGCTTCCGCCGGAACAGCGAATGCGCACATTCATGGCGGCGTTCGAGGCAACCGGAAAGTACAAGACGGGGGATGAGTGGAAGTTCCAGACTGGATACGCTGAAGGGGATGACACTCCATTTTCCAATAATATAACGATGTTCGGATTCAGGCCCGACTATCAAATAGCGCTGATAATGTTCAACCTGCCGCTCGGATCTTCTCCGGCCCTGTATGGAGCAAAAAATTACGGCCCAGCAGGGTCGCAGTATCTGGCTGGGAAAAAGCCTATCACCAGCAATTACATAAACAACGCTCTGTATTTCTCGCTCGGCTACAAACACAAATTTGATCTCGCAGGAACCGAGTGGGCTCAGTGGGCCAAGGTCGGCACAAAAATCACAACGGCATGGGCTCCCAAGAAAAACACGAATATAAACCTGGCCGATCTCATTCCGCAGCAGGGAAGGTGGCCCTCGATAAGCGAGCGCAGCACTTCTATGTGGCAGCGCTGGTACGGCCTCGAAGTTGATCTATTGGCCGAGGCTATGCTATTCGAAAATCTCTATACGGCGCTTGAGGGTGGCATACTCCTCCCCGGAAGGGCGTACGATATAGATGTAAATCTCGTCGATCCGGGTTCAATCATCGATCCGATCCCGAGGGATAAGGCCGAGCTGGCCTGGATGATCAGGCTCACCGCTTCGATCCTCTTCTAAACTCATCCTCACGAAATTTTGGCGCTGGCCGAATCACCTCTCATTATGCGATCGGTAAAATTTGTCGCATCAAAAATTACACTATTGAAATCAATCAGTTGAATAGGGCATTGAGGGCCGCCTTCTGGCCCGTGATTTGCAAATTTATATCGCCAGAGGCTGCGAGATGAAGATACCGGCTGGGATCATAATGGAGAAGATGCGGCGCGAGAGGCGCGAAAGGGAGATGGAGGAGGCGCACCGCATCCCATTGATCCCCGTCGATGAAATGCGGGAGAGGCCAGAAAGCACTCATAGGGACAGGGAGTCGGAAAAAGTCATCGTCATAGAGCTGTGACGATTGCATAGCCCAAAGAAAAACCCCCTCAACCTTGCGGCGAGGGGGTTTTTCTCATTTCTGACTGTTTTACGATGCTAAGCTGCTGTGCCTCGCGAACAGAACGACACCGGCTATTATCGAAACCGCGCCAATCACGATCTGCGCTACGGGCGATCCATCGAAAAGATTCGCCAGGCCACGGCTAACCGGCGGCAGGGTGTTTATCAGCCCGCCTATCAAAAGCATTATCGCCCCAAACGTGACAGCATTCATCTTCATCTCCTCCTCCTTTGTTTTCGGTTTCGACCGGCGGAAACTTCCAAGGCCGCGCGCTGCCATTCCGCCTGATTTTTTTCGAAACCGTTCGATCTTGAAGGGGATGATACAGATGAAAAAAGATCCTTCCAAGAAAAATATCGCGTAACTATTTGATATTGCGTCATTTTTTGTGCGGCGCGTCGGCGGCCGGAAAGGCGCGCAAAGACTGACGATTCAGGCAAAAATGATGCGGCACCGCCCTGACACATCGCAAAACAAAAACCGCCATAAGCTCATTTTTTTTGAATCTGCTTTACCGAAATTTTTGTTTCGTACTCGCCCTTCACGTTACAGATCGCCCTGACAGATATTTCATCGCCATCTTGCGCCGCGAATTTTATCGGAGGCATCGTCTGCTGGCGGCGGCTGGTCTGAAAGTCGAATTCCTTCTTCGCAATTACCTCGCCGCCGCGAGAGAGAATCACTTCTTTTACAAAATGTTTCGAAGGATCATTAACCATGTGCTCCACGGCGATATTCATTTCCTGCCTGTTTTTACTGTAGGAGGCCTTGATAAAATGCGGCGGGTCAGCAAAGGCGGTGGCAGCAAGAAAAAAAATCGACGAAACCAACAGAAAAAACTTTTTCATGACTAGATCCTTTGAGGGCTTGGAATATTCTCCGATTTTATTTTACGTCAGATCGCAAATCATCCAGCGACTTAATGAGATTCGTCAGCATTTTTGCAATCACATCAAGCTGCTCGTAATATTTGGCATATTGCTCTTCACTGACAAGAGTTTTTCGGTGCAGGACTTGAATAATTGGCACGCACTCAAATGTGGAGCCACGAGCTATCCATAAAAACTGGCGTTTTTCACCTTTGTGCCATCGGCCGTTGCCTTCGGCGATGTTCAAGGGAACTGAAAGTGCAGCACGGGAAAGTTGGTCGATGAGAGAATAGGAAGTTTTGCCTTTAAGATATTCACAGAGAGATTCGACGGTTTCGACCCAATCGAGCGACTTCTGATAAACTTCAAGTTTTTCAAACTGAAATGACATGCAGATTTTAACCTCTATTTTCTATTCTCCATTTTCTATTTTCTCGACTTTTCGCCTACGTCAGTAGCAACCAACCCCGGAAAATAGAAGAATAGAAAATGGAAAATAGAGGACGACTTTTCGCCAGAAAAGTCGTTGCGCGCCCGGGAGGATTCGAACCTCCGGCCCTCTGATCCGTAGTCAGATACTCTAATCCGCTGAGCTACGGGCGCGTAATTCCATTCAAGAACCCGTTATAAGGACTCGAAGGTCCCCTGAAAAAAGCGCAGATCGTGCGGCTCGAACTTGAATTTCAACCCTTTGACTTCACTTCTGCGCTTCCACACCCTTTTTAGAGACTCCACCACGACATCCATATGGGAATTCGTGTAAACCCTTCGCGGGATGGTAAGGCGAACGAGCTCTAGCTTCGGCAACCTGTTCTGACCGGTGGTGTGATCCCTTCCGGCAGAGACTATTCCTCGTTCCATCGAACGAACTCCGCTTTCTATGTAGAGCTCAGCGGCGAGCCGCTGTGCCGGATACTGTTCCTGAGGTATATGCGGAAAGAAGGCCTTTGCATCGACGAAGACGGCATGACCGCCGATCGGACGGACGACAGGTATGTCGGCCTGCATACAGCTACGGCCTAGATATTCTACTTGGTTTATTCTCCAGTTTATTATTTCCTCGTTTTCAGCTGCCTCCTTGAAACCGCGTGCGACCGCTTCCATGTCACGCCCAGCCATACCGCCGTAAGTATGAAGACCTTCGAACACGACCACCAGATTTTTTGCATCGATGAAAAATTTTTCCTCATTCATCGCAAGCCATCCACCGATATTCACGTATGCGTCCTTTTTTGCCGACATCGTGCATGCATCGGTGTAGGAGCAAAGCTCCCGGCAGATATCTTTCAGGCTCTTGTTCGAATATCCCTGTTCGCGTTTCCTGATGAAATAACAATTTTCCAAAACGCGCGCCGCATCTAGCACAACCTTGATACCGTTCCTCCTGCAGTACTTTGAAACCTCACGCATATTGGCCATCGATACGGGCTGCCCGCCTGCCATATTGACTGGCGCACCTACCGTTATGTAGGCAACTCTGTCAGCTCCGAATTCATTTACGATCTTTTCCAGTTTCGCCAGATCTACATTCCCCTTAAACGGATTATCCGCATAGGGATCGTGCGCATCGTCGATTATCACATCGTGGAAAGTTGCGCCGGCCATTTCCTGATGAAGGCGGGTCGTTGTGAAATACATATTTCCAGGAACGTGGTCGCCTGGCTTGATGAGACACTTTGAAAGTATGTGCTCGGCCCCTCTCCCCTGATGAGTGGGAACGATGTACTTGTATCCCATGACATCGCGAACGACCTCTTCTAAAAAATAATAATTCTTGCTGCCGGCATACGCCTCATCACCGAGCATCATACCCGCCCACTGATAGTCGCTCATGGCGGAGGTTCCGGAGTCGGTCAAGAGGTCTATCCACACATCTTCGCTCTTTAAAAGAAAGGTATTCCAGCCAGCCTCTTTCATCGCCCTTTCGCGTTCCGATCGTGTCTTGATCTTGATATGCTCCACCATTTTAATTTTATAAGGTTCCGCCATCATCATTATGTCATCCATAAATCCTCCTAGTTAAAACCGGCGAAGGCCGGGGATAGGCTTATAATAAGACTCTGAAAGCGATGCAATACAGAAATCCGGCCACAAGAGCTCAGCCCAGCGCTGTTTCAGCCGTAATAGGCTATCGCTTCTATTTCGACATCCACGTTTTTGGGCAGGCTTTTCACCGCAATGCAGGCTCTGGCGGGCTTATATTCTCCAAAATATGAAGCATAGACCTCGTTTACCGCTCCAAAATTGTTCATATCCGACAGGAAGATGGTCGTTTTTGCGACATCGTTGAAAGTGAGCCCTTCTGCTGCCAGCACTTCTTTCAAGTTGTTCATAACAAGCTTTGCCTGTTCAGCGGCATTTCCGCCGAATAGTTTAAGCTCTCCGCTCTTCGGGTCGATCGGAAGCTGGCCCGAGCAAAATAAAATATTCCCAGCCTGAACGGCCTGGCTGTAGGGGCCGACGGCCTTCGGGGCATTCTCTGTCGATATCATCTTCAGAGGCATAAACAGCATCCTTTCGTTACAGTTTTCTATCAAACTATCGCACTACTTCGAACGTTCAACCCACACGTTAGCCAAAGATATAACCGTTTTTAACGCAGCCTCGATAGTCTCAACTGTATTCCATTCGTTGAGGCTGTGCATGTTCTGCATTCCTATAAATAGATTTGTCGAAATAAGCCCTCTGAAACAAAGATGACATGAGTCGTTGCCGCCGCGAACATAGTTAAGTTTCGGCGTCAGACCTATCCTCTTCATCGCCTCTTTGGCGTATTCAACCACGCGCGGATCCTTATCAAGCTCGTACTTGTAATTTTTGTATGTCTCCTTGATGTCGATATCTATCTTGGCTTTCGGAAATTCCTTGAGGAGCTCTTTCTTTATTCCAGCCAGAATGGACTTCTGTTTTTCTATCCCTTCGAGCTCGAAATCCCTTAGATAAATATCCATCTCAGCATGCCCTATTTCGCCCCTGAGATTGGCTACCCACCAGATCGGATCTCTTCCTGATGCGTTCTGAGGCCATCTACGATCATCCATTTTCGATATAAACTTAGCCAGGACCTGTGACGCGTTCAAATATATTCCCTTTCCGTATCCTGGAAATGCGGAAAAACCTTCGACGCGAATCTTCCCCATAAATCCGTTAAAACTTTCGATGTCTATCTCGCCCATTTCTCCGCCGTCGATAGTGTATGCTACATCCGCACCGAATTTTTTAAGATCGAGTTTTTCCGTTCCGACGCCTATCTCTTCATCAGGGATGATGGCTATCCTGATATCTCCATGCAGGTCATCGTTGTTATCCTTCATGTAGTGGGCGAGTTCAACTATCACTGCAATACCTGCCTTGTCATCACCCCCAAGCAAAGTTGTCCCATCGCTCGTTATGATGGTATGACCTATACAATTTTTCAGATGCGGTGCGTTCTCCGGAGTAAGTTTCAAACCAGGCTTCGCAGGATACTCAATATCGCCACCTTTATAATTTTCCACAAAGCGGGCCTTGACGTCCTTACCTGGCGCATCAAAAGAGGTGTCCAGATGTGAAAGCAGGCCTATCACTGGAACCTTTCCATAAGCGGGATGATCGTGCGGAATATTCGACTTGATCGTTGCGAAGATGAAACCGCCTTTACTCATCTCACAGTCATCTGCACCAGCGGCTATCAAATCTTCAAGCACGAGCTTTGCGAGATCAAGCTGGCCGGGGGTGCTCGGAGTAGTTTTGCTCTCCGGATCAGAGGTAGTATCTATCTTGGTATATTTGACAAACGTGTTGATCAGCCTCTTTCTATCTACCATCTCTTCCTCCAATCTTATATCGCAGTGAATTTACTGTCCTTCATTATTACCTTACCATCAACTTCGATCGTAACATCCCTGAGAATTCCATCGTTATGTGCATTGCTCGTCCAGTCGGCTCCAGTCTTATCAGGATAGGGGCTGCCCAGAGCAAGATGGACTCCCGGAAATTTTTCATCCTGAAGAAGGTTGGATATCAGCTTCTTCAAGCCAAGGTTGGTCCCGATCGCAAACTCTCCGAGCCTGTCTGAATTTTCGTCGGTGTTGAAGGTGTATTCTTCGAATTCCTTTTTAAGCTCTGCATTGGCACATTTAACGCTCCCCTTCACACAACGTCCGTTTTTAAGCTCATACGTAAGAGGGGTTGAAGATATATCGCCGTATTTCTTGTTGAAAAAGTCTCCGAAACATCCATCGACTACAACCCTGCCGTTGATGTCAGCCGGAAATGTAAAGATTTCACCATCAGGCAGATTGCTCCATGCCCCGGGTTTTATATTGCCATCGCATAGAACCCATCTGTATTTATCATTGTCAATATCAGCGGTAAAATCGCTGCCGCCTCTAGATGTAACGCGAATCTTCCTTGCTTTGGAAACTATATCGTGAACTTTTTTCGTAACATCCTGGATCTGGGCGTAGTCCGATGCCATGCCCTGCCCCATCATCGCCTCTATAAAATTTGGCATATGACCATGGCGTATCTTCATTTCTTCAACGATCTTCAACATCGGAATTCTAAAGCTCTCCAGTTCCCCCTTCTTACCCTGAGCGACGTAGATGCTGACGGTACAATTTTTAAGCGTGTCGGCAATTTCATCTGGAAACCTGAGCGGAGTCGAGCCGTCATCAGGTCTCGATCCATAATTTTCCATGATGAACTTGACAACCTCCGCCCCGGCATTTTTTGCCTCATCGTAGAGAGTAGCAGCGAGATAATCCGTGTCCTTATCGGTTATGATCGCCATCTTTTCACCACGCTGAACCTTGAGACAGTTAACTATAGCCTGTTTGGCGCCGAATTTTACCTCTGCGCTTACCATAGAACCTCCTTCTTTTTAAACGAAAACCCCCCGCCGGTGGCGGGGGGCCCCAAAGCCTGTTAGGCCGATTCCTTCTTCGCCCTCTTCGCATCCGTATAAACATAGACGCAAAGGACGCAAAGCATGACCGCACCGAGCCAGTTCCCGAAAACTCCATCGTTGTGGAAGCTCGGAAGGATGTTTACTTCGTAGCTCGTCTCTATAAATCTGATCACTGAACCAATAACACCCATTAGAGCTCCACCTGCGATAAAACCGGATGCGATGAGAGTTCCTCTCTCACGCCTGACGTTTGCGAGGCCCGTGTCGCCCTTCGCACTCTTCTGAACGAAGTGGGCGATTATAGCACCGAGAAGAACCGGCATGTTGTATGCCATAGGTATGTACATACCCAGAGCGAACGCCAGAGGTGCTATGCCAAGGAGCTCCATGATGATGGCGATTACTGCGCCTATTCCGTAGAGCAGCCACGGAGCGCCCTGAGCTGACATGACGCCCTTTATGATTGCGGCCATGGCGTTTGCCTGCGGAGCAGGAAGCGGTTTCGGATGCAGTTCGGAGACAACAAAACCATCGACGCGATTCAGCATTATTATGACCGCTGCAACTGTTGCCGCAGCAAAAAGCGTTCCTAAAATCTTGCACCATTGCTGTCTGGATGGCGTAGAGCCTATCCAGTACCCGACCTTCAGGTCGGTGATAAGTCCGCCGGCCATAGAAAGAGATGTGCAGACCATGCCTCCGATGAGAAGCGCCGCCATCATCCCCTGCGGACCGGAGAGCCCCGCAGCCACCAGGATAACGCAGGAAAGAATCAGCGTTATTATCGTCATACCGGAGACGGGGTTGATTCCCACGATGGCAATCGCCCTCGCAGAAACCGTGGTAAAGAGAAACGAGACCAGGAAGACCACCGCAAGAGCTACCAAGCTGAGTGAGGAGGGATTTACCTGATCGTCAAGGACGGAATATCTGAAGAATATCCAAGATCCTACGATTAGAGCGAGCAGCATAAGAAGGATGACCGGCATAGGTATATCTCTCTGCGTTCTCTCTACCTTCGTCTCCCCTTCACGCCCCCTTCTGGACTCGAAGGCCTCTCTGAAGCCCTTCGTGAAGGCCTGGACTATTATCGGCATGGCTTTTATTATTCCGATGAGGCCTGCCGCGAAAATTCCACCGATACCTATGTATCTGACGTAGTTTCCAAAGATCTGGTGAGCGCTCATCGAGGCAATCGTCGTTCCCTCCGCCGCAGGGGGAATCGCAACGGGGATGAAGCCGCCGAGGTAGTTGAAAAACGGTACGAAGATGAACCATGACAGCATCGAACCGCAGGCGATGATAAGGGCGTAGCGCAATCCGACTATGTATCCAAGCCCGAGAACGGCAGCCCCGGTATTGATGGTAAAAACAGCCTTAACCTTGTCGGTCAAAGGAGCCATGAAACCTATCATAGCCGTCGTAAATTCCTCGGCCCATGAATGCATAGCAAGTACCAGAAAATCGTATAGGCCGCCGATCGCCATCGCGACTGCGAGGATCTTGGCCTGAGCGCCGCCCTTCTCCCCGGCGACGAGAACCTCGGTCGTCGCAGTGGCTTCTGGAAAGGGGAGCTTGCCGTGCTGATCGGAGACAAAATATCTGCGAAGCGGGACCAGATAGATGACGCCTATGATGCCGCCCATAGTAGCAGCGAGGAAAATCTGCATCAGGTTCACATGTGCATCCAACCCCAGTATGAAGAGCGCGGGGAGCGTGAAGATAGCCCCGGCAACAACCAGCCCCGAGGCGGCGCCGATCGACTGTATTACCACGTTTTCAAGTATCGTGGATTTTCGCCTGAACAGCTGACCAAGGCCAACCGCCAGAATCGCTATCGGTATCGCAGCCTCAAATACCTGAGCGATCTTGAGACCAAGATAGGCTGCAGCGCCCGAAAACAGGATCGCCATCAGGATACCCATGAAGATAGCCCTGAAGGTGAGCTCTTTCACATTGTCGTTCGCACCGACTATCGGCGTGTAAACTTCACCGGGCTTTAGCTCGGTGTACGCATTTGCCGGCAACCCGGACTTTCCGCTTGAGACCTGCATACAACCCCCTTGGTTATAAAAACAGCGCCCCAGGATTACCCCTGTCGGCGCCGCATCGTGTCCTACTTATATAATGATATGATAAAATGTTTTAGATATGCCACCATCAAAGCCTCCACATCATCGATTGGTCAACGTTTGTATTTAACGGGATAATCTTTGTCAACAATACATCCCTTTTTTAAGCACTAGGATTGACTCGGAGAACGCAGTACTATAATTAAGGAACCTCTGAGAAACTAGCGGTAAGCGCCTCTAAAAACACTATTATGAGCCGTCGCGACCGGAAAACTCACGTCGCTAGTTTCCTGTATTGGAGCAGCGCGGTTATATTTTGAAGCGGGGCAGGCGGAAATCCCGTTCCAACAATAACTTCGACCACGGACAATTGACCATCGACCAAAACCACCGATCGCAGCTGGTCAATGGTCCATTGTCAATCGGCACTCGGGGATGACAAGCGCATAGTTTTTAGAGGTGCCATGAATTTGTTGATTTTTCAGAGGTTACTTAAATCAGGCAAATGAGACTTGGAATTGACATCCTCCTTGACGAAAATCGATCTAAATTGCTCGGCCGCAGAGTTGGGCTTCTCACCAACTCTGCCTGCGTGGATTCAAAGGGAAGACCCACTCTAGATAGGGTTTTATCGGATGATGAAATCGACCTGAGGGCGATATTCGCCCCTGAGCACGGAATAAATCTGTCCGCACAGGACATGGAACCCGTTCCATCCGAATCTGAACAAAGGAGGAAAGTACCCGTACACAGCCTGTACGGAAACTCCGTAGAATCGCTAGTCCCTACGGACGAAGCCCTCTCCTCCATAGACCTGATGCTGATAGATCTTCAGGATATAGGAAGCAGATACTATACTTACGTATGGACGGCGGCGCTTTGTGCGAAAGGCTGTTCCCGAAGGGGGAGAAAGATAATCCTGTGCGACCGCCCCAATCCGATAGGCGGAATCTCTACAGAAGGCGGCGGAATAGAACCGGGGTTTGAATCATTTGTGGGGCTGTATTCGGTGCCAAACAGGCATGGAATGACGATCGCTGAGATTGTTCACTATGTGAACAATAATGAGCATATCGGCGCAAACATGGATATCATAAAGATGGATGGATGGCAAAGACAGATGCTGTGGAATGATACCGGCCTCAGTTGGCACAATCCATCTCCGAATATGCGTTCGCTAGCTGCCGCACTTCTATATCCGGGGATGTGCCTCATTGAGGCCACCAATCTTTCCGAGGGACGGGGAACCGATGAACCATTCATCCTCGTAGGCGCACCGTTTATATCAGCTGATAAAATATCGTCGGAATTTAACGCCCTCTCGCTCCCTGGAATCATCGCCGAACCGGCGAGCTTCACGCCCAATCGTCAAAAATGGAGAGGAGAACGGTGCGAGGGGGTCCGCTGGAAAATTATCGATAGAAATACATTCCGCCCATATCTGACTGGCCTTGTCTTCATATGGCTTGTGAAAAAACTTTATGGAGGCCGCGGCTTTGAGTGGCGCAAAGATCCCTACGAATTCGTCAGCGATATCCCTGCGATAGATCTTTTGACCGGGTCTGCGCATTTCAGAAAAAAAATCGACAGCAGTTCTATGGAAGACCTCTTAAAACTATCTGAAACCCCGCAAGAATTTGCAGATAGAATCTCCGGTTATCTTTTGTATTGAATAGTTAAGGAACCTCTGAAAAATCAGCAATCCTCTCGAGATCGTATTATATGTAGTAGCCAAGACTTGATCTGACAGTTGGCACCCTCCGGGGTGTCTGTCAGTTTAAGTCTTGGCTACTACACTCTCACGTGCAAACAACTAAATCTTACACCTTTATTGCGGAGAGGGAGGGATTCGAACCCTCGGTACCCTTTTGAGGTACAACTGCTTAGCAGGCAGCTGGAATCAGCCACTCTCCCACCTCTCCCCCACCACTAAACCGTTGGTGGGGCCCCGTACCCCACAACGTCTTAATGCGGGGCCACCCCTCGCTATTTATACGGGGGAGCCCACCACTAAATCGCCGGCGGGTTCAGCCCCCCAAAGTATTAGTGGGGGGCACAACAAAAGCCGTAATATTTTCAAAGGAAACAACTCCCCCACCACTAAACCGTTGGTGGGGCCCCGTACCCCACAACGTCTTAATGTGGGGCCACCCCTCGCTATTTATACGGGGGAGCCCACCACTAAATCGCCGGTGGGTTCAGCCCCCCAAAGTATTAGTGGGGGGCACATTATCCAACAAGATTCAGCGCGGTAGCCTTAATAAATTTTTCAATGTATCAAAGCCCTTACCCGTCTTGAAAAACCGTTCTCTCTTCTCTGCAATATCTTTCTTTTCAAACTCTTCAAAATATATCAGCTCAAAGGGTCTCCTGCCGCTGGTTGAGGAAACTTTTCCAGCATTGTGATCTTCGACTCTTCTCGCAAGATCAGCAGTTACGCCGATATAATGCCTTGAATCCCTCTTACTCTTTAACACATAAACGAAATGCATATCTTAACCGAATGACGCCCCCTTACATCACTTGCGGCGGGGGCCGGAAACTTGCTGCTACTACAACGACTTAGCTGTTTTGTCCAGCCCTAATGAAACTATCTGGATAGCCCAAGAATGACGGTAAATTGCGGGGGCCAACTCTGTTTTACTTGAAGATTTTGTGCCAATTTTGAGAATGTCAGCTATGTTGTCTTTTTATTCCGTATTTACCAACGAATAACTATCGGATTTATTGAAACAGGAATAGGATGGCTGATGCAAAGCGACATCAAACCGTTCTTCTCAAATATTTCAGAATCTCCTCGACCTTCATTCGTGAAGTTGCGATGACATCGTTGCAGGATATTCCTCCTGAAAAACTCCCAGCCATGAATATCCCCGGCTGTTTTGCGATTTTATCCTCTATCTCGGCAACCCTTAGCCTGTGGCCTATGTTGTACTGGGGAATCACCTGTCTCCACCTTTTGATGTGAAAAAAGACCGGCTCGACATCTATCCCCAAGGTATCGTCGAGATAGGCTGACGTCTGATTCCTGATCTCCTCATCTGGGAGATCTATGAAAGCAGGGTCCGTGGCTCCTCCGAAATAGCTCGTGATGAGAATCTCCGTCGATGGACAGCGATCAGCAAATAGCAAAGAGGAAAAAATGGTGCCAAGCCCCCGCTGTCCTTCCGAACGCGGGACTACAAAGCCTATGCCCTCGGGAACACTTTTCAGATCTTTCAGCCTGAAAGCCGTGTAAACGATCGCTATAGGAACATATGGTATAGCCATTATCGGCGCAATTATCTCCGGATCGATCTCTACGAGAAGCTCTCCTGCAACCGGCGCCGGCGTTGTAACTACGACTGCGTCGGCAGATATAACTCTGGCAGAAACATCTATTCGAACGCACGGTCTGTTCGACTCGTCTCGAAAGATGCCGAGTGCAGAAACTCCCTGCATCAGATTTCTTCGAAGCTCTTCCTCGAGGCGCGCGGTGAGCGTCCCCATCCCCCATTTAAACGACACTGGATTTCTGATCGCAAGCTTGCTCATCAGATTTTTTATCTTCGTAAGAACCTTCCCGTTCCTTCGTTCTATATCGGCGAGAAATGGAAATGCACTTTTTACCTCAAGCTGAAGAGGATCCCCTGCAAACCCTCTTGTGACGAATGGATCGACATAGGCGTCGAGAGCGTCCCTGCCGAGCCTTCTCACCGCAAATTCGGCAAATGATTCTGATTCGCATTCCATCCCCTTCTTGAAAATTTCGGAGGCGAGCCGCATCTTTCCAGACAGCGAAAGCACATCGCTTGAAACTGCCTGAAAGATGCTGCGGGGTATAAGATGAAGGGATCCGTTCTTGAAAATATAATTCTTTCTAGGATCTGATCTGCATTCTACTATCTGAGGATCTATCGAAAGTTCTCTGGCCAGTCGCAGTATCGCGTCCGAATCATAGGAGAAAAACTGGGGGCCGTGCTCTACTATGTAGGCCTCTTCCCTGAGGGCGCTTTTTACGTTACCTCCTACCACCGGGCTTTTCTCAATCAGGTCGATCTCTATTCCGCGTTTTTTCAGATAGTAGGCTATCGTGAGCCCTGATATTCCGGCTCCGATTATTATCACCTTTTTCCTCCGAAAGGCTTCGGCTCTTTCCATATTCGCAAACCCTATTACAAATTTGGATTAAAGTTAACAGCATTCGGATCGGCCGATATGATGGCCGAAGTGGTATATTCCGGTACAAATATGCATGTCTTAGTAAGCGACACGCCTATCCTTGCCGGACCTAGCAACGCCACTATCTTCTTCTGATCGAGAAGATCCGGGAAAGAAGGGTAACCGGGGCTAAACCTAGCTCCACGATCATCGTCAAAACCAAGCTCAGCCAGAATTTTCTTGTTCATCAAAACAGCCAGCGCCTCAGCCGCTTCAGCTGCAAGCCCTTTTATATAAAAGGCGTCGCTGTACATGCCCCTAGAAAACATCCTGGCGGCAACATCGGTAACATTTTTGCCGACCGTGACTATCTGGAAGGCCGCAAACCCTTCCGTAAAATAATCGGCAACGGACCTGTGCGGCGGTCTTTTCTCCCTCGGAAATTCAAAGCGAAAGCTCTTGTGCTCCCCCTCTACTATCAGCGCGCTGAATGACCTCCTGCATTTGAAATATCCGTATACGACTTTTGGTTCTATGACGGAACCTGCCCTGCATTTTGCCAGCGTCTTTTCATAGAGAGCCTCAACCTTGTTTTTTTTGAAATCATCCCACTGTTCAGAAAGGAGGCCTTTCTTAAATTCCCAACGCGCGGCGAAGAGTCTTTCCTTATCCATCAGAGGTTCGATATCTTCGAATGATATCGAATCTACGATCCTGCTTCCTATGAACGGTACGTCTGCCATACTCGGACCCTGTTACCTTCTTCCCATAATTTTTTCCATCGCCTCAAAGCCAGCAAATGCATCCTTGCAGTAATAGACTCTGGAGCTGTATTCGCGGGCCAGTACCTCGTTTACGAATGAACTTTTAAGCGCAGCTCCGCCGCATAGGACGGGGACGGAAATTCCGTTTTTACGAAACTCCGCCAGATTTTCGCGCATGATTTCGGTAGAACTGACGAGCAAGCCGGAGAGACCTATCGCATCGGCGCCACTTTTTTCGATAGCCTCCATTATTGCCGAGGCAGGCTGCTTGATGCCTAGATTTATGACTTCATATCCATTGTTGCTGAGAATCGCATCGACAAGGTCTTTACCTATGTCGTGGACATCCCCCATAACCGTCGCCAGAACGATCTTGCCTTTCTTTTCAAAAGTTTTTCCTGATAGAAATTTAGTTGCAGCATCTATAGCCTTCTTCATCACCTCTGCAGACTGAAGCACGAACGGAAGGGGGATCTCACCTGCACCGAACCTTTTGCCTACTCCCTCCATAGCTGGAAGCAGAACCGATCCTATCAGATGCTGAGGATCTGTTCCGGATGCCACAAGATCATCGACTATCTCCACTATTTCAGACCTGTCTCCGGAAATTATCTTACCCCTGAGGCGATCCTCTTTGCTGATTTTTTTCGAAGTCCCTTGCAAAACAACTTCACTTGGAACTACGTCGCCCATTCCTTTCATAAAGTCAGAAAGCGCAGACGCCTTTTTTCCGTCTATCAAAGAATCGCACAACCTTGTCTTTTCTTTTGGGATTGAAGCGTAAGGAAGTATGCCAGACGGATTTATGATTGCGGCATCGAGACCAGCCCTGATGGCGCGGTAGAGAAATACACTGGTTAGATATTTTCTGCCAGGCTGCCTCAACCCAAAGGATACGTTGCTGACGCCAAGAATCGTCCTGACGCCTTTCAATTTCTTTTTGATAAGCGGAATTGCAGCCAACGTCTCGCTGGCCGACTTTACAAGCCCCGCATCTCCGCTGGCCAGGGTAAATGTCAGCGGGTCTATGAAAAGAGACTCCCTTCCAAGGCCATGATCCTCGCAAATTTTTACAAGCCTCTGCGCCACCGCAATTTTTTTCTTGGCATCAGTTGCCATCCCATCTTCATCTATGACCAATGCGACAACAGCGGCCCCATATTTTTTAGCAAGACTTAAAATATGGGAGGCCTTTCCACCTCCATCTCCCAAATTGATCGAATTGATTATCGATCTGCCAGGTATCCTGGAAAGGGCCTCCTCGATAACATCCGGATTTGTGGAATCTATCATGAAGGGGATTTCCGATTTCAAAGCCGCCTGCGGAACGAGCCTGCAAAAACCCTGAACTTCATCTCTGCCCGGCAGCTCAAGACATATATCAAGCGCGTGGCTGGATGCCGCAGCTTCACCTATCATCGACACCATCGCATCGAAATTATCGTGCTCCAGCATCTCTCTAAATTTTTTGGACCCGTTAACATTCGTCTGCTCCGCCACTATGAAAGGGGGTGGTTCCTGATCAAAGTCAAGGGCCCGGTAAAGGCTGGAGACCCCTGCGATAACCTCAGGGTAATTGCGCCTCGCTGAAAATCTGCCGCAACCTTTCACAAGGCTCGAAAGTTTAGCGATATGATCCGGGGTAGTTCCACAGCATCCGCCTACGAAGGACACCTTGTATCTCAGCGCATAATCATACAGCTCCGAGGCAAAGTCAGCTGCTGACATCCTGTATATCGCCCTGCCACCTTCGCTTCCCGGCGTCCCTGCGTTGGGCTTGCATATCAGATGAAAAGGGGAGCGCTCGGATAAACCGGCAAGGTGTTGTCTCATTCCCTGAGGGCCGAGGCCGCAATTCAGGCCGAATGCAAATGGCCGATACGGCGACGCGCAGTAAAGCGCTGCATCTATCTCCGTCCCCAGAAGCATCTTCCCAGAGGATTCGATTGTGATGGAAACAAGGATCGGAATGTTTTTTTTGTACTTCGCGAGAGCGGCCCGCGATGCCGCCAACGCGGCCTTGAACTGCAGCGGGTCTTGACAGGTTTCAATATAGATGAGGTCGACCCCTTCATCTATCATTATTGATGCCTGGCTGAGGTATGATTCATAGAGATCGTGAAAAGATATGTGCGAAATGGTCGGCAGCTTCGAAGTGGGACCGATATCTCCCGCTATAAATTTATCGTTACCTCCAAAATCGGAAAGCGCCTTTCTGGCGATTTTCACCGCTTCGCGATTGATATTTTCAAACTCGGCCGAGGCAGAATGCTCGGCAAGCGCAATGCTCGAACCCTCGAAGGTGTTGGTGAGTACGATATCGGAGCCGGCCTTGAGGTAATCTACATGCAGTTTCTTCACGAGTTCAGGATCTGAAAGATTGAGCAGGACGCTGCACGGGGAATCGGATCCCATGAGGGCGAGAGTCGTCCCTATGGCTCCATCCATGATGACAGGTCTTTTTTTGATAATTTTATCGAACACGCCGGTCAAGCCGCCTTTCAGGGTACTGCAATTACTAACACGGCAGCCCGGCACAAGCAAGTTTGACCGCAAGTTAGAGGACGAAGAGATAAAAATGTATTATCGGTTTTTATTCGAACGCCTGAAGATAAGAACGCTCGCGGCAAGCGATATCATTGCCAGAATTCCGGAGGAAGATCCGGCTCCGCCAGCCATCATGCTGCATCCGCCATTTCCCTTCGTCCGATCGGGACCGAGATAGAAGCCATTCGATGCCCCTGGAGGAAATGTACTGCCTCCGGGAGTTCCTCCACCTCCGCCTCCTCCGCTTAACGATGGAGGACAAGCATCCCCCACCTTATCTCCATCAGAGTCGGCCTGGTCGGGATTATAGATCAGTATGCAGTTATCGCAGGCATCGCCGACTCCGTCTCCGTCGCTATCGTTTTGCGTTGGATTATAAACCGTGGGACAATTATCGGCCGCATCATCGAACCCATCGTTGTCGGTATCATGACAATATCCGGGATCCTGATTTGGATTTGGGACAGCCTTGCAGTTGTCGATATAATCCAGGACACCGTCGCCGTCGGAATCCTCGCACGCGTCCCCTATTCCGTTTCTGTTCCAGTCCATCTGGAATCCGCCTCGAAACGCTGCCTCGCTCAAGGAATCGGGATCGTTCCCATCGTAGCTTCCATCTGCATTGCAGTGCCATGGATCAGCATAACAATCGCCATTTGGCACCAGAGGACAATTGTCTACCGGCACGCCCTCCGGAAGCCCTTCGATAGGATCAGCGTAACCATCGCAATCGGAATCTTGAATCTGAGTTCCATTAAAATCGAAGAAACAGGCGTGGGCTATGCCTGACACAAAAAGCGTGGCCAAAGCCAACGCCGAGATAAAAATTGAAGGCCTCAAAATTTTTGTCATAAGAGCTCCCTTTGCCAACTATCCCAAACAGGGGCAGGACACCCAAGCGTCGTATCCCCTACACGATTATCGGCATAAGCGCAAATTTGTTGCGGCGTTTTTGTTGACGTTCATGGGAAGGCAAAGGAGCCCACTTTTATCGGTAAATACTATTCTTTACGCCTACTTATAGCGGTAATTGCCATCGGGATAAGCATCAGCGCCAAAGCGATCGAAGGGGTCGAGGCTCCACCGGCAGAGGCAACAAGCGTGCAGCTGCCATCTCCTGGTATCAAATACGAGCCGGGAACCTGCGGCAGATTCTCTCCCGGGTTGGTACGGATGGCCGGGTCACACGCATCGCCGCGACCATCACCGTCAGAATCGGCCTGATCCGGGTTCGCAACTATGCGACAGTTGTCCTCGCTGTCCGGGATGCCATCGCCGTCGTAATCCTTCATACACGCGTCGCCGTACCCATCGTCATCGGAATCCTTTTGATCCGGATTGAAAACTATCATGCAGTTGTCGCACAGATCTCCAACTCCATCCCCGTCGAAATCGCGCTGAGCAGCATTCGGATAGTTGGGACAATTATCGATCACATCGGGGATGCCATCTCCATCGGAATCCTCCCCAAGATTTATCTTTGCGCGGGAAAGTGAAACTTTCGGGCTATTATAGGAGAGAACGCTTTCCGGCATGGCTATCTGTACCCTGCCAGTCGCGCTTAGAAATTGTGGGGCAACTCCTCCGGCATTGCTCATATACTTGTCGAGATCTATTTCGCAGGAGATCACGCCCTTGCCATTATCAAAACATTCGACATCCTGGGATTCAAGCTCAGCCCCGGAGGCATCGAAGAGGAGGAATTTCTTGCTATACTCACTCATGCTCTTGGAAAGATTATCGTAATGCATCTTTGATATTGTTTTCGCCAGGTCAAATATCGCAACGAATTCACATGCGTACTTATTTCTTTCCTCGCCGATACATGAGATTTCAGCGCTATCCCCTAGGTATGCATGCAAGGTGATAGGAGCAAGATCGGGCATATCCATTGAGTATCCATGGCGCGGTATGGTGGTAAAATCAGTCCTAGACGGGAGGTATATATGCCGCGGCTGGGTGACAGCACTGCCTGACAGTTGGGTTTGGGCAAAAGCGGCTGTAGAGATGAGAAAACCGGCGGTTATTATAAAGATGGCGGATAACTTCTTCATGACCGAGCTCCTTCTTTATGTCACGCTCCCCCGAGCATATCCGTAGTTTGGAAAACCCCTTCCACTGTAGTTATCGGCAATTTTAGAGAAAGGTTGCTAGCTTTTTAATACTGTAAATATCTGACTTTATTTGATTAATTGCGGAGGAAAAAATAATCCCCACAATTCTGCCACCGGATTGTTATAAAATTGATATTATTGGAGATGGTGGATCGATACGGTTTAGAAATGAAGCTCGTTCCAGACTCAAAAATTTTCCGAGGCAGGCAACATCATGCAGCATGTTTTTAGAAGGTGTGATTTACGTTATTTTTTAAGATCTCTCCTAATGCGACTTCTAATTTTAACGGCCGAGAGACGGCTAATGAAAAGTGGCAGGAGAAGGGAAGATAAAAGCAGGATCGCTATAAAATTAAAACCATTCTCCGATCTGATCAGCGTACAGGCGCCCCCTTCGGACATCTGCGCAGATAAATTTTCAGCTGGGTCAACTGAATCAGAAGTGCCGATCTCCGTCGGACACCCATCCAAAACCCCATCCACCGGCGTCTCACCATCGATATCGTAAACTTCAGCCTCGTCGGGGCAGGAATCATCCTTGTTTATAATTCCGTCACCATCCTTGTCACACTCATCGGCATCTGGATTTTTTTCGCAATCGACCACGCAGTGATCAGGATTTACAATGCAATATATCTTACGCAGCTCATGCAGCCGAGCGTAATCGATGCCCAGCGTTTCGATAGCAGTGTGGTCGAGACTGCCAAAACCTGGTTGGCTTCTCAATTCAGGGACAGGTACTGTTATATTTACCTCATTATTGATAGATATAGATAATGCTTTTGATGTTACTGCATTTGTTCCTCCATCTGCCGCTGAAGAGGAAATTGTCATGAAAAAAAACAGGCATGTCAAAAAAACAAATTTTCTAAAAATACCCATTTAAAACCTCCTGTTGAAGCAGCTTCTGACAACTGCAATCTTCATGCCTAATATAGGATATCGTTCAAAAATCTAACTATTTGATATTATTAACTAATTTATTAGGCGGCCCCCTTCGCCCGGTGGAGCTATATTATTTTTAAAAAATGCGCCAAAATGCCTATGAGGGAGGCGGTTTTTCTCTGGCAATAGCCTTTAATCGCATAGTACTAGAGGCGGAGTGAATAAAAAAGCCAAGATACTGATAATCGGCGCTACGGGAAAGATCGGCTCCGCGATAGCAAAGACCCTCTCCGCTAAAGGAGCGAGGCTCGCGCTTCATTATGGAAGCAACAAAACCGCAGCCGAAAGGCTTGTTAAAGCGGTCGAGGCCAATGGCGCCGAGGCAATTGTGATTCATGGCGATCTCTCCGACATCGCCGGATCTGAGAGGGTCGTTTGTAAAGCGGCCAAAAAACTTGGCGGCCTGGAAGCCATGATATTCTGCGCTGCCTATTTCGAACGTTCGCCGATCGAAAAAATATCCGAAAAGATGTGGAGGAAAACGCTCGACATAAACCTCGCCGCACCATTTTTCTGCGCACGACGCGCGGCGGAAATGATGAAAGAAAATGGCGGCTCCATACTTCTTTTCTCTGATGTCGCCGCAAGAATTCCGTACGTCGGCTTTCTTCCGTACAGCATAGCAAAGGCAGGGCTCGAAGCGGTGGTAAAAGGTCTTGCGAAGAGCTTTGCCCCAAAAATTCGTGTCAACGCAATAGCTCCTTACGCTTCGGCGAGCTCCGACAAAGAAGGCCCTGCCGAGTGGAAAAAAATTATTTCACGCACGCTCCTAAAAAAGAAATCCGCGCCGGAAGAACTCGCTGAGCTGGCAAAGTTCATCATAACCGAAAGCAAAACCATGACCGGCGAAATAATCACGGTTGACGGAGGAAGGCTTCTCAAATGACATACAGCGTATCCAAAACATTTCGTTTCTGCTACGGCCACAGGCTTCTAAATGATCCGGGCAAATGTAAAAACATTCACGGGCATACGGCAAAGGTGACGATCCATCTGGAGAGCGATTCAGTAGATGAAAACGGAATGGTGGTGCATTTCGAAAATCTGAAAAAAACGATCGGAGAATGGATATCTGAAAATCTTGATCACACCCTTATCGTCAGCGCGCGAGATCCGATAAAGAAGTATCTTGACGAGAATGGTGAACGATATCTTGCACTAGAATCAAACCCGACTGCAGAGATGATAGCGCATTTCATATTCGATCGGACAAAGTCCATGGGACTTCCGGTGGCGAAAGTCGATCTATGGGAGTCGGAAAGCTCCAAAGCGACGTACAGAGTTTAGCAGAACAAATCAAAATCTAATCAGATAATTATATGTAGTAGCCAAGACTTGATCTGACAGTCGGCACCCTCCCGGGTGTCTGTCAGTTTAAGCCGCGATCAGTTTTTCTCTCGCAGCCGGTAAATTGTCCAAGAGCGTTTGCATCGGGGTCCTGCCGCAGCACATTTTTCCCTGATGCGTGCGATCATTATTATACTTCGCAAGCCAGATGTCCAGATCGGCCTGCAATTCTTCCAGCGAATTGTAAATCTTCTTCCGGAAGGCGATCTGATAAAACTCTTCCAGAATCGTTTTATGGAACCTCTCGCAGATGCCGTTGGTCTGCGGAGACTTTACCTTCGTTTTGCTGTGATCGATGTCGTTGATCGCCAGATAAAGCTCGTAATCATGCGCGTCCGCCTTGCCGCAGTACTCCGTGCCTCGATCCGTGAGAATACGCAGCAGCGGTATGCCATACTCCTCGTAAAAAGGCAAAACGCGGCTGTTGAGGAGATCGGCCGCCGTAATCGGCGTCTTCTGTAGATAAAGCTTGCAGATTCCGACCTTGCAGTAGGTATCGATGAAGGTCTGCTGGTAGATGCGCCCGACGCCCTTGAGGCAGCCCACGTAGAACGTGTCCTGCGATCCAAGGTATCCAACATGCTCCGTCTCGATCTCGCCCCAGGCGATCTTCTCTTCCTTCGCCTTCTCCAGCGCGGCCATCTGACGCTCTGTAAGAATGACGCCTTCTTTTACGACCATATCTTCGAGCGCGACGAGGCGCTTCTTAAAGGATTCGAGGTTGTGCCGAAGCCAGATGCAGCGAACTCCGCCGGGTGAAACAAACGTGCCACGCTTCCGAAGTTCATCAGAAACGCGCACCTGGCCGTAGGCTGGCTACTCCATCGTGAAGGCCAGCACGGCCTTTTCAATTTCCGGATCTATCCTGTTCTTGATGTTGGGCTTGCGGCGGGTGATCTCCTGAAGCGCTGCCGGACCGCCTTCCTCATACAGATTCCTGACCCTGTAGAACGTATCTCTCGAATATCCCATCACTTTACAGGCTTTCGATACGTTTCCCAAATATTCAGCCAGCTCTAGCAATCCTACCTTCGTTTTGATAAGCTTTTCTCCGACCGTCATGGTTTCCTCCTTCCCCTTTTGGGGTGTTTAGAGACTCCCCGGGAAGGTGCCATGGCGGTTTCTTTTTTCAACCACCCTCTGTCAGATTAAATCGTGACTAGTTCA
>Ga0209723_1001339_pt1 | contig 38648 bp, 52 predicted proteins | sample BiotimSIPDNA_2_FD_185750 | JGI IMG/M metagenome (GOLD analysis project Ga0209723, IMG submission 185750) | Anaerobic biogas reactor microbial communites from Washington, USA - Biogas_R2 time_0 SIP DNA (SPAdes) (version 2) | ecosystem: Engineered > Bioreactor > Anaerobic > Unclassified | place... | reverse complement strand
GCTCTCGTCGCGAATACCGTCCCGATCTGCCTGGTCTATCATCGGGTGGGATCGGTTCATATCGATGACGCCGACGACGGCTCCAACAGCTACATTTACCGGGACGACCGGCCTCTGTTCGGAGGGGTTTCGACTCCGGCGGCGATACTAGATACGATCCTGACCACAAGGGGAGATCTCTTATACCGCTCGGACGGAACTTCTGCCAGGCTCGCCAAAGGCTCCCAGTACTCCGTTCTGTCGATGGGTGCAGACGATCCGGCCTGGGCCACCCTGGCGACCCTTCTGAACCAGATCCTCACGACCCGGGGAGACCTGCTATACCGGGGATCCGGTGACGCCGCCAGGCTCGCCAAAGGCTCCCAGTACTCCGTTCTGTCGATGGGTGCAGACGATCCGGCCTGGACGTATCTCTACAGCACGAGGATCCTCGTGCTGCCGCCCACCGCATTCAACCTTGACGCCGCCAACTCGCCCGAGGAATACCTATTGGATGGGACGAACCAGGCGGTGGTTACGCTTGCATTCGATGACACTACCGAGGAGACGGCCCAGGCGCCGGCCTTCGTGGTGCCGGCCGACATCAACACTGGGGGAACCATAACGTTCGCCCTCGTGGGGTGGGCCAAGACGGCGGCCGCCGGCAAGAACGTTAAGTTCAGGGTGAAGCAGTTGGTCCTGTCGAGCGGCGCAGGGTCTGTCGATACTGCTTACTCGACCGCCAGCGACTCAGGCGACCTAGCCTGCAACGCCACCCAGAACCGGCCCGTCATCTACACCTGGACGGCGACCGTCAGCTCCCTTGGTTGGTCTGCCGGTCAAAGGGTGAGGCTGGCGATATCGAGGATAGCGCCCAGCTCGAATAATCTCACTAGCGACTTCCTCGTGGAGTCGTTCGAGGTCAGGGTACCGACGAGGGTGATGTAGAGTGGAGACACTTACCGTCGCACCCGTCGGACCGGGCGCTTATACGCAGTGTTACCCTATGGGGGGCTCTACTAATTACATGCTCGTCGCTGACGAATCTACCTCAACGTACGTCGATTGTTGGTACGACGATGTGTGGTATACCGACACTTACGACGCCGGATTAGCTGGCTTCGAGGCGAAGTCTATATCGAAAGTCAGCTTGATACTCCAACTGAACGACGGCGGTTACTCGCCCAGTTGGGCCAAGGGAACGCTTCTGATAAACTCGACACTATACTACGGTGCCGAGATTGACGCGACGAAAGCCTGGGTCAATTATACCCAGGAGTGGACGACTGACCCCTCCACTGGACAGCCTTGGACGGCAGCCGCGATCAGGGCACTTCAGTTTGGGGTATCATTGTACAATTATTGCGGGTGTGCCAAGATTCGACTCGTGATCGAGTACGAGCCCAAAGTACCAACGCGCGGCTCGGCTATATGGTGGTGATTCATCATTTTTGTGGGGGGCGTGCTCCAGGGATATTTCGATGGGACCGGATACCACGATGTATAGGGCGGAGATATCGATCCGCTCCCCGTCGTCCAACGTCACTATTCCGTCCATGGTGACGTTGTAGCCATGCCCTAGGGCGAGGACGACGACCCACTCTTCGAGAGTCAGGTTGCCCCCGGCGAGCCGGGCCACGTCGACGGCGAGCCGATCGCTCGTGAACGGTTCAGGGGCGATGCCGGTGGCGAGGGACCACTCCGCCGTTCCACCGACGACGAGGAGGAGCGCGGCCAAAAGGGGGAGGCGGATCATGTCGTCCCCTCCATCTCGGCCACCCATGCCGCGAAGACGAGCGGCGTCTCCTCGGCTATCTCTTCGAGAGACATATCAGCTCACCACCTCGCCCTCTACCAGTGATGACTCCATCTCCTCGTCGGCGATCTCTTCGGGCTCCTGCCAGCTCGTTGGGGCAGCGTCAGTATTCAGAAGTTGCTTAGCGGCTCTGGCTTTGGCTTTCGTCTCGCAGCTCCGGGGCGCGAATAGCCACCGGGCGGCGAGCTTCTGGGCGAGCCACAGGATGACCGGAACCTCCTCATAGAGCCTGGAACCATCCCGGCTCTTCGGGACTCGGATAGTTGCCCCCTCCCGGAATATCGGCATCCCCGTCTCCGGGTCAACCGCCTCTACCGCCGACGGACAGTTGTTTTGCACCAGCTCCCAGGCGTAGGGAGCGAGGTATTCATCTTTATAAACCGATACCACGGCGTCATTATACCGGCCTTCCGGGGACGTCGCCCGGATCGCCACCTTCACGAAGTCGCGCCGGTGGTCGTAGTCCAGCACTTCGAAGCTCAGGCCCTCGGCGTTGGCCGCTCTGGAGATGAGGGCGGCGGTGGGGGCCTTCTTCCCTGATTTTCTATCGACGACGAAGGCGACGGCCTCCTCGTCCTGGATTTCTCGGAGGGATTGAGCGGCTTTGCTGGCGGGTCGGATCTGGCCGCCTCGCCCCGGAACGGCGGGGACGTTGCCCCCCAGAGCGCCCCGGAGCTTGTCTACCAGTCCCCCCTGGAGCTTCGTCTTCCCCAGGATCTCGCCGGTTTTGGCGTCTACGTAGATGTGGCCGTGTCCGGGCCAGTTGATCGATATCTCCCCATCCCCGCCCTGGCTGTCTATGGCGAGGTCCGAGCCGAACTCGGCGTTTACGTCTTCGATGAATTGTTTTATGGTCTCTTCTATGGTCATCTCTCCACCTTCTTTAGAACTACTAGAACTGCCTCGTCCCCGTTCTCTATCCCAAACCTTTTGCGGATGTTGGCGGGGATCGTAACCCGGCCCATGTAGACCTCCGCACTGAAGGTATCTTCAGGGTTCATATATCCTAATTAGGGGGAAGGTATATATATCTATCGATCCATAATAGGGAGATCATGACAGAATCGATGAGTGAGCTTCTCGCGAAGCTGAAAGAGCTGGACCCGGAGACGTGGAGCCGTGTAGACAAGGTGTTAGGTTTGGTCGTATACCCGAGATCGCCGCTAGGACATTACATCATCCAGGGCGTCATCCAGGACGCGATCGCGGCAGACGACCGATTTCTGTTTTTTGAGGTCAGATGTACCTCATATTTCGATGTGAAATATGAGGCCACCATTTTTTGGGATGGAACCGGCTCGATTTCGCAAGATGGATACGGCGAGACCGCCGCCGAGGCGATCCTGGCGGCATACATCGCGGCGCTGGAGGCCGAGCGGGAGGCGGGGCGATGAAGTCCGCCATCGACCTACTCCGCGACGCTGATCGACTTTCGGAGGCACGAAGAATGATCTCCATTCTCATGGCCCCCGGCGAGCGCGGGACCGATCGCCACCTCGCCCTCGCCGAGTATATCGCCCGGCACCCGGACGAGTACGATTTTTCCTTCGGTGATGCGGAGGTGGATCTGATCTTTTCGGCTGAATGGACTAGTGGCCCCGACGTGAGGCGAATGGAAGACGCCGAAGCTCGATATATCAGGAAGTATCGGGCCGTCGAGCTGAAGATGCCCGCAGACTTCGCTCAGAGCCTCCAGAACGGCCATATATCCTCCCAGCGCAGGCAATGTCCCTACCCGCTCCAAGTCGCCGTCCTGGGGTCTCTGGGGGACGTCCTGAGGACGTTGCCCGCAGTGACGGGGGCGGGATGGAGGAATCCCAGGGAGCGGGCGCAGGCCGAGGCCATGATCCGGCGAGGTATCGCCGCTCTGAAGGCGTCGGGTGTCGATGTGGCTTTCGGCGAATCGCCTCTCGATATGCCTCCGATGACGCTGGAGGTCCCGGAGGAGTGGGCGATGCGGCGGAATATTTCTCAAATTGTCAGGGAGTCGCGGGCCTACTTGGAGGGTGATATCCATCTCCCCATGCCGAAATGCGAATCAACTCAAGAAGCCATGCTAATGTGTTTGCCGGGAGTGGGGCCGACGCTGGCCCGGAACATGATCGATGCAGGGATTGAGCCCGCCCTTTGGTGCGAGCATCCGCCCGGAGCGGTGCCCGACGAGTACCTGATGGAAAAGCTCCTCACAGTCCCGAAAATCGGAAAAGTGAAGGCGGCCAAGATCCTTGCGGCGATCCAAAAATAGCGGCGAGGGGCGCTATCCCCTCACTCCGTCAAGCTTAGAGTCTCGACTGCTATCTGATTTCTCACCTCCTCCGATAGCGGCCTCCCACGCGAGGAGAGCGGCGAGGGCGGCGGACGGGCTGCACTTGATGGCTATGCAATCGTCGCTTTTTCCCGGCTCCATGATCGCATATTGATATCCGTCTGCGGACTCGCCGTTGTTTGTGCTCCCCCATCCCATTTTTATGCAGGCTCGGCCCACAGCGCCGACGATGGCATCTTCGGTCACCTTCGGCATGAAGTCACCGCCGCCTCGCACCATCAGGTACTGTATGGCGGCGACGTTTCTGATGTAGCTGGTGATCTTTGGCCCCTCGTATCCGGGCTGCCCCTCCCGAGCCCGTATCCGCTCCAGGGCCTCGGTGATGGCGGCGGAGATCATCCCTTCGCCTCCCACCAGCGGCCTTCGGGGCCGCACGAATCGCCGTCGATCCACGACAGCCGCCCCTGACGAACGAGGCTACAGCTCGCGGCCCGGCCGATGATCTGGCCCGACACCGGATCTCGGTGCACCCGCCTCGTTTTGGGGTGGCGGCATATCGCGGCGCTCCATCCCAACAGTATCCGATCCGCCCACGATAGTGACATCCACTTACACGATGCGCAGCATCTCATCCTCTCCCGGAGCCGCGCGACCTCGGCCTCCAGCTCCTCGATACGATTCATGAGGAGGACTCCTCTGTCTCGCATGGGCAGTAGGAGTCCTCCTCATCGAGGACGCGGCCGCACGCGGGGCAATACCGGGCGCCCTCCCGCGCGGGTCTGCGCCGCGGACGGAGCATCTACCTCACCCCCCGGGCCGTCTCGGCGACGAGGCGATAGACCTCGATCGTCGCCATGAGGCTGTAGATCGTTGCCTGAATCTGGCGGGGGTCTCCCTGTTCTCGGCTTTCCATCTGTTCCAGATAGGAGAGGCTCTTCGCGATGTTGAACGCGATCTCTCCGGGCATCGCCGGGGGGATCATCGTCCGGACGAAAGCTACGTCTATTGCCACTAGATCTCAACTCCATCATTTCTCAGCCCGTCGATGATATATTCGCGGGCGACTTCGCTCATCGACTTATCGTTGTCCCTCGCCATGTTTTTGAGGGCTCCCCGCACGTTTTGGGGGAGCTTCACTGTTAGGCCGTCTATTAGTCTTTCCGACATACCTTCTTATAGGACGGCCTGGTATTTAAGCCTTTCCGTCTTTCCGACCGAAAGATATAAATGCGATCGAAGCCCCATATCGGAGTAGCGGGGCGCGTCAGACCGTCCCGCCCCTTTACCCTGAACTGGCCCGGAGCCGATGAAGTCCGGGCCGAATTGGTTCGCGGCGCGGCGGCGCTATATTCTGAAGATTCACTCCCTTCATCTTAAACCCCCTAAGCGGGAACCGCCAGACCCGAACCTGTGGCGAGGGCAACCTCGCCCGAATCATAATGATGGAGCGCCATAGAATGCCCTCCTTTACCTGGCGGCTCGGAGATGCCAACCGGGGCCGCCAACACCTCTCTTTTGTTTCGAATGGGTATTCCGACCGAAAGGTATATATCCTCATAGGTACTAGTAGGTATTGTAGGGCGCGAAGCCCTGAGAGGTGCAAAATCATGATACCAACCACGACAGAAACCCTGGAAAGCCTGATGAAGATCTGCGAGATCTCGCAGATGGCGATCAGAGAGGTAGGAAAGATCGAGGGAAAGAACGAGCTGGGCTCTGAACAGGCTCTCATCGAAATCATCGTGAGGAGATCGAAAGCGATCCTACAGGCAATGCCCTACCTCCAGTTCGAGGACGATGAAATCGAGGAGCTGGACTCGAAGATGTGCCACAGGCTGAACGAGATCGAAGGGGGCCAGTGAGCCCCCAGAGGAGTCGAGAGGGGGCCCCCTGATGCCCTCCTCGCCGTACATCGAGGTCTCCCAGGAGACGCGAGCCCGGATCGCGGAGATCCGCCGCCGGGCCTCCGCCGCCGAGGGGCGACGGGTGTCGAATGAGGAGATCGTGGCCCGGCTGATCGACGCCGCCGAGGGCCGGATCACCGGCGCGGCGGAGCTATTCGAGGGACCGAACGGGATGCAGTTCACGGTCAGCATCGGCATCCCGGAGATACGGATCTTGGGGGCCGCCGATCCCGAAAGGGAGGCACGGCTGGCCATGATCGAGTATTTGGAGGGGCTGGGATGATATACGCCGTGAAGATCTACACTTCACAGGAATCTATCGATACCGTCGAAGTCGAAGCGAAAAGCCTATCGGAAGCTTGGATCAAGGGAGTCCGGGCGCTCAAGTCGCCGATGGTCCTGAAGATCGACGAGGTGGACAGCCGTGGGAACGTTATCCGATAAATTCGTGATGCCGCCGTTCTCCGTCCTCGACGCCCGGCAGGGCTATTGGCAGGAGAGGAAGAGGTTCTGGTTGGCGAAGGGGATCAAGAGCGAGATAGGACGTGGCGGCGTCGGTGTGCATGTCTATTCCGACGCCGCCACGATAAGCCGCCAAAACGGGGAGATAGGATTCGACGGCTCGAAAAAATATAAAAATGGCTTGCTCGGCTTCTCCGAGCAAGCCAGAAGCCACTATAAGAACGCGTCTCCCGGTGGGAGTCCTCGTCCCGCGTGCGATTACTCCCACCGGGAGAGAGGAGACGGCGCGGGGAGGCCGATAGGCGATCGATTGACTTGGGTGACGGGCAATCGGCCCGATGACGAATTAGACGAAGTGAGCCGCAAGATTCTTGCGGCTCAGCCACAGAGCGGCACGTCGATATTTGATCCCGTCCTCTGTGAGTTGATATATCGATGGTTCACGCCCCCCGGCGGCCATGTCCTCGACCCCTTCGCGGGCGGGTCCGTCCGGGGCATCGTGGCGGCGTTGACGGGCTTCCAGTACACCGGCGTCGATCTCCGACCGGAGCAGATAGCCGCGAATAAGGATCAATGGGATTTTATAGGGTTGAAATGTCCTCCGTCTGATAATGGAAAGATCCAGATCAAGGTATCGGCCGCGATGGCCAGGACACCGTTTCATGGATGCGATCCGGATTATATCCGATCAGTTTGTCACGCGAGCTGCTGTCAATCATCTACCTCGCCTAGCGGGACCATCATAACCATCCACCCAGACGAGGAGGAGACGATCCGGGGCCGGGGCGGGTCTATAAAAGGCGGCCTGCTTGAAACTTCCGGGCGATGCCCATTTAAGACGGACGAGGATCTGTGTGGACTCCATTTTACCACAGACAAGCCCTTCGGGTGCATCGCGTCCCCATTTACGCTAAATGATAATAACACCTTGATAGTACGTAACCGATATAAGCTCTTGAAATGCTACAACCAGGGAGAAAGGATTCCAGCGTATCGGGCTTTCCGAGCGTCTCTCGATCGTATTTTCGGGGACGAGGAGGCGGGGCGGATATGCGATCATTTCGACGCAGGCGGCGGGGACCTCGTTTCATACATGCCAAAGGACAGCTGGCGGAAGCTTCGATACAATGACACGATTAAACACGGCGGAACCCACCCCAGATGGATCGCCGGGGATAGCCAGGACATCGCCGCCATCGCCCCCGGTCGGTACGATCTCATCTTTTCATGTCCTCCATATTTCGACCTCGAAAGATACTCAGACGACCCCCGCGACTTATCCACCATGGATTATGAGGGCTTCCTCAAGACCTATCGGGGCATCGTCGCGGCGTCGGTGGGGATGCTGAAGCCGGATCGATTCGCCTGCTTTGTCGTGGGGGATATCCGGGATCGGCGGGGCTTCTATCGTAACTTCGTGGGGGATACCATCGAAGCCTTCCAGGACGCCGGGGCGACCCTTTATAATGAGGCCGTCCTGATCACGTCGGTGGGGTCGCTCCCTATCCGGGTGAATAAGCAGTTTCAGGGATACCGGAAGCTTGGGAAGACTCACCAGAACGTTCTGGTATTTTATAAGGGTGATCCCAAAAATATCAAATCGATATACGGCGATGTGGACACCGGGCTTAAGAATCATGAACAGGAAAGCCTGTTTAGCTTCGAGGCCCCGGCGACGCTGGAGGGCTTCGGATGATATTACAGGGAGATTGCCGTGAACGGATGGCCGAAATGGAGGAGAACTCTATCGACGCGATCGTCTGTGATCCGCCTTATGAGCTGGGGTTCATGGGAAAGAAATGGGATGGGTCAGGGATAGCCTACGATCAGGAGGTCTGGAGGCAGGCGTGGCGCGTCCTGAAGCCCGGCGGCTATCTGCTGGCGTTCGGAGGGACTCGGACCTATCATCGGCTGGCTTGCGCGATCGAGGACGCGGGACTCGAGATCAGGGACTGTATCTCTTGGGTATATGGATCAGGATTCCCGAAAAGTCTGGACGTGTCGAAGGCGATCGACCGGGCGGCTGGGGCCGAGCGGGACGTGATAGGGCAATCAGAAGTTTGGGGGAATAATGCAACAGGTGGCAGAGGTAGTCAATATGCAAACGGTCCCGCATTGCCAGCGGATGGTAGCCGCAAAACTGTCGACATCACCGCCCCCGCCACCGATGCCGCCCGCCAATGGGACGGGTGGGGGACCGCTCTTAAGCCCGCCCATGAACCGATCGTGATGGCTCGCAAACCGTTATCAGAGAAGACGGTTGCGGCGAACGTCCTCCGGTGGGGTTGCGGCGCGGTGAATGTGGACGGGTGCCGGATCGGGACGGGAGATATCCTTTCGTCTGGCCGGCATGTTCAAAAAAACAGAACATATCCAAGCGGATATAAAGACACGAATCGGTCGGAGTTCGTCCAGAACCCTTCTGGCCGCTGGCCTGCGAACCTCATCCTCGGCCACGCGCCGGGGTGCGTTCGGCGAGGGGAGGACTGCGTCGAAGGATGTGCGGTACGGCTCATAGCGGAGCAATCGGGGCATCTGAAGAGCGGCGGTTCTGTAGAAGGCCGCGGTAAAGTATCAGCTGATCCGGGTGGTATGTTCGGGTTGAAGGGGGGGCAACATACATGGCATGATAGAGAAGGCACCGCCGCCCGCTTCTTCCTCCAGATAGACCCGGACCCGATCGTATATGTAGCGAAGGCGAGCCGGGCCGAACGGAACCGGGGGCTGGAGGGGATGCCAGATCGGATCACAGACGATGGACGAAACACCCCGATTGACAACCCATATCTCCGAGGCAAAACCCATCGCCAAAACCACCACCCCACGGTCAAGCCCCTCAAGCTGATGCGCTACCTAGTCCGGCTCGTCACCCCCCCAGGCGGGACGGTCCTGGACCCATTCGCCGGATCGGGTACGACCCTCGTCGCCGCGAAAGAGGAGGGATTCGGATATATCGGGATCGAGCTTGAGCCTGAGTACGTCGAGATCGCCGAGGCTAGACTGGCGGCGGCGGAGAGGCCCCCGGCGACGCTGGAGGACTTCGCGCCATGAATGCACGCGTGCTTTTCCGAATGCGCGGTGACTCATTCTTTTGAGTCATGGCGCGATAAATGTGGCGCGAAATGTGAGATCACAATTCAGAGCACGTTCTTTTTTGAATCATAAAAATAGAATAGTGGCAGCAAGACACGCCACGGCTGCCACGACCAGACGCGACACGACGTGACATGACACGACACGACGCGACTGCCTTGACTTGACTCGACGTGACGAGACATGACTCGACCCGACCGGACCCGACTGCCTTGACACGACTCGACTCGACCGGACCCGACACGACCTGACCCGACCGCCATGAAAAGATAAGATCAGGCTGAAGATCTTATCTTTTTCTGGATGGCTTCTATCGAGCCGAAGACCAGACTGAACTCGGTAAAGGCGTCGTATCGTTCCCGCCAGGATTCCAGCTCCCTAAGAGCCTTCTGGAGTACCTGGTCCCGAAGCTCCGGGTCCTGGAGGGCGAGAGGAGTGCTCTCATAATACCTGATCCTTGGATCGCCCGGCACAACGGCCCGGCGCGTCACGCTGACGTTGGCTACGATGGGGGAGGGGAGTGGTTTGCCTTTGATCTCGACGATCTCGACAGACTTGATGACCCCCCTCGCCTGGACGATTCGGAACTTCTCGGCGGCTTCCGTGTCGTTCCATTCAAAGCATGAATGGAGGGGCGAGTCGGATGGTCGGGCGTGATCGATGACGGCACGGGGAAAGATCATCCCCCCCCCCTGTTCTCGGACCTTCTCCAGCTCTTCACCGACCACCTGGGGGGATACGTTGGAAAGGTAGGGGCTGGCGCTCCGCCCCTCTCTCCAGGCATATACCATTTTGGTCATGCAGTGATCACCTCAATTTTCCGGGACGTGTCGATCGTGAACCGACCGAAGGGACCGGTGGTCTTCTTGGACGACGGCCTCCATTCGCCAACGCCCTGGGTCTGTCCCGCTGCTTCTACCAGGGACAGGACCGACTCCATAGTGAGGATATCCTTTGCGTAGGTGATGGTGAGCTTCGTCTTCCATTCAGGATACCCGGCCCGGTATCGGATGTCAGCAGACCCACCGCCGTCCAGCCTCACCATGTCTTCTCTCATCCGGGGCTCGCCCTCCAGCTCGACGTACTCGCCCTCTACAAAGAAGGCGGTCTTTCCCAGGACCATACTCACACCGTCGAAGTAGCGGAGGGCGTCAACCATCGCCTTCTTGAAGGCGGTCGTCACCATCGCATCTTTGCCTTCGGGCGTCTTATATTTCGACGCCTCGTAGTCGGCTACCGGGTCTTTTGCTTCCTTCTTTGATCTGGTCCCCGGTTTCATCTGCTTGTCTAGCATCTGGCGCTTGGCTTTATCGCTCCACTTGTGAACGATCAGCTCAGAGGTCCCCACGATCGGGACGACAACCGTTTCCAACTCGATCCTTTTCAGGGTTATAGGCCCGCTCTGGGCGGGCGCTTTTGCTTTTGCTGCCACTTTTTCTCAACTCCATTTTGGTTAGACTGCCACGACCGGACCCGACTGGACTCGACGCGACTCGACATGACCTGACGCGACTCGACTGCCACGACCCGACCCGACCCGACCTGACTCGACGCGACTGCCACGACCGGACCTGACTCGACTCGACGCGACACGCCATATCCCTTAGTTGTATTCGTTATATAAGTAGTTTACGACATAAACCGAAGGATAAGATATTAATACTTTGAGGGCTCACTATCCTTGATGTCAGATGATAAAATACTCATTCGGGTGAATAGGGCCGATCACGCCCGGCTCGCCAACTTCGGGAACGCTTCCGATTCGATGGCCGACTGTTTGGCGCGGGTGCTGGATCTCGCCGAAGCGATGAGGGACGGGGGCGCGTGACGATGGAACCCACCACCCGACGAATCGTGATGGCTCTGTGCCATGTTATCGCCGAGGCCGACGAATGGGAGGATATCGCTGTCGCTAGCCGGGCTCTTGCAAAGTTCGTCGAAGTCGAGAGGCTAGAAACGGAATACCGCCACAAGTACTGGAGTGGCGTACGTGAACCCGGCGAGGGCGGGCGGGGCGTGAAGAGGCGGCGATGAATTTGGATGCAGAGGAATCTGAGTGACTACTCCCCGCCCTGAACTTGCAATTGGCAATAGCAGGGAACATGCGTTGCCACATGGCGCGATACCGTTATCTTTATAAGCAATACGCGCGTTGCTATCTAGCATGGAGACGACTATGATCCGAGTCCGGATTAAAGATAAGGCCCGGCTGGCAAAGTTCGGAGATGCAAGCGATACCATCGGCGACTGTCTTGAAAGGGTGCTGGATCTCGCCGAAGCGATGAGGGACGGGGGCGCGTGAAGAGGCGGTCGTTTTGGGCGAATCTGATGACGTTATACGGGCCGCCATCGAAAGCCTTAAGTCGGATATGGAAGAAATGAGAAGGGCAATGCAAGCCGAGATAGATGCTCTCCGGGAAGAGGTGGCGCTGGAACGAGCGCTAGACCGGAAAAGGCTATCTCGGCTTGAGACAGGAACCCTTCGGCCCTCCAACTCTGCTATCGCCAAAGGCCGACTGTCGAAAATCGATTCTCTTCTTCTTGAACGATTCCCAAGGGCGATATCGTTCGAGGACGCAGGAAAGCTTCTCGATATGGGCAAGAATCGTCGCCAGAACATGACACATTTTGCCAAATCGCTTTCGGCTCAGCCCGATAAGTACATCATCGAATCGGCGCGGGGTCGGGGCAACGGAAAGCAAGTTCGAATTACTCAGGATTATCGGGACCATCTCGTCGAATTGGCGAGGGCAAAGGTTCCACTTTGGCAAGGATCGGAGGGTGTAGATTGGTGAATAAGTTGTAAGATCTTACTTTTACTTTTGAGCGATCCTTTACTAAAGGGGTTCCAGCTAACTACAAAATGCTCGTGATTTCGGGTGTTTTTGGATAGGTGGTTAGTTGGAGGAAGGAGGATAGATACAGAGAGAAAAGCGAATAAGTAAGATGTTTACATGTCCGCGCTTTACAAGCGTGGATAAGTAAAAGTAAGATCTTACTATGTTTTGGATTATTATAGCCTAAAAATATGTGAAAGAGAGGGAGATATGTCACGACCTGGTGGAATATACAGAAATCCGGCGATGGCCCGGCGTCACGCCGAGGTACTGAAAGAGAGGGGACTTGATTTGGCGGTCCTCGAAATGCCCGTTGGCGAGTTTCGGATGCGGGATCTCAATCACCCGCCCCGGGGCCGGGATACCATCCGGCTCAAGGAGGATGGCATAATCCAGAAGGTCCGGAACGGTTCCCAAACGGGAGTGGTCTGGCGGCGCGGCATAAACTGGCGCATCTTCGCGGAGGCTCTAAATGGTGATATTCCAACTGACTGAGAAGGCGTCGATCAACCTGGAAGGCGTCCGGGTATCGACGACTCACCGGATCGGAGCCGAGACCGAGAAGGGGCTGCTGCTGGAGGTCGTCCATGTAGCCGACGGGATGGACGTCAAGAAAATCGGCTATTGGCTCCCAAAAAGCCAGATTAAGCTGGAAGGCGGGACGATCGAGATCCCCGATTGGCTCTGGCAAAAGAAGATGGAAGCGATGGATTTTGTGAGGTGACGAGATGGACAGATTTGACAAGATCGACGGGGAGCTGCGAGAGATCGCCGAACGGCTGGAGCGCCCGGACACCGGGCCGCAATGGGGATGGAAGAAATGAGGCCCCGGATCGACACGGCAAACAAGTGCATCATCGAAGGATGCCGGTCGCAGAGGATGGCATGGTCCCGGTACTGCCGGGTCCATTCGATCGAATACGGCGAGCCCCAGACCGAGAGGGGCGAGCGAAAGAGGGGGGCGAGGAGATGACCACCCTCTCGGATTTCGGCGCCGCCTGCGAAGGCGGCTCCTGCCGGGTGGACTTCTCCCGCCCCCCCGTCACCGAGGACGAGATTACGGCCCTTCAGAGGGCCTGGATGCTCCGGGGGCGGCGGGAGATGGACCAGGGCGACGAAAGCTTCTGGAGAGCTCGTGTGGAGCCCCTGGCGGCAAGGCTGGGGGTCGAGCCGGGCCTTCTCCTGATCGGCCCGATGCTGGCGAGGTGGTTGTGATGAGCTTCGTCCAAGAGATCGACGATCTCTACGAGGGAGACTAATGCCATCCGGAGAATATCCGAGGCGGGTGAAATACCCCCTCCTGACGGACCGCCGGTGGGTGGCGGCCCGAGTCGCCGAGGGCCTGACAGACCAGGAGATAGCCGACATCGTCGGCAACGGGTGCTATGCCAAGGCGGTCCAATACTGGCGGGGCAAGGTCCACGGCATCAAGAAGCCCCGCCGCTATCAACGCCAGCCGGTGGCCCATTGGCCGGGGCATGAATGATCGCCTACTGCTGGGGGTGTATGCGCTCGGTGGACGAGTCCGAGATGAGGCGACGTGGCGGCGTGCTCTTGTGCCGCCGCTGCCACGCCATCCGCCTCCAACAGAGGCATTTAGACGAAAAGTATTTATATCGTAACGATGTTATATACAGGCAGTGATTCTGAACCCCGTCGGGCCACCGGACGGTAAGCAAGACCCCAGGGGGCTGGTAGTCCAGCCCTCGCCGCCGACATCTCCCCACTGGGAGCCCGTTTTTGGCGCGAGGCTGGAGATCCTTGATTTTATATGTCCTCGTTGCCGTAAAATAATCTTCTGGGACCTCCAGAACGGAGGATGTCCTACGTGCGGGATGAGGCCGAGGGAGATCTACCAGCCTTCGGAACCTTCCGAGCGGGACATTGCCCGATGGGGCCGATTTGTGGGTCGAAAATCCAAATTCAGACATGAAAGGTGAACTGATGACATGCCGCCGCCTCTTCCTCCGGAAGTCCGAAACGCTATTATTGAGGATCTCCGAGAGGGACGGCTTTCGTTTGAAGAGATCGCTGCAAAGCGATTAGGCGATGGCGGGAAGAAGCCGACGGTCTCAAGAATCGCGAAGAAGGAAGGGTATTCTCGCAAAGGCAAAGGCCGCCCTCCGAAAAAAGGTTATCAACCTACGGTTACCACCCCGAAACCTGAAACTATCGCGGAGATTGATTTTTCAACCTTCGGCCCCGAAGAGCGGCTCACCCTACTCGATGAAGGTCTCTCGACGCTGAAAGCGATTTTGCCAAGATCCCGATACCCTAAAGGCATGATGGAGTGGACGTCGGCGGTGGAGCGGCTCCTGGAACAAAGACGGAAAGAGACTGGTGGATCAGATGACGATGACGACGAGCGCGGAAGTATCGCAGCCGCTTTCGATGAGTTACGACGGCTGGAAAATGCCCCATCATCCGGTGATGCAAAAGCACCGCCAGATGGCGTTTGACTTCTTGGATGGAGATCATAAGCTATACGCCCTTTGGGGCTCCGTCTCGTCGGGGAAGACCGTCACCAGCGCACAGGCTTGGGCTGCCTTCGTCGAAAGGACCCCGAAACATTATCCGCTCGCCATGATCGGGAAGACGGAGAGGACCTTGGAAGCCAACGTCCTCGATCCGCTCGCCGAGTTCCTGGGATCGAAGTATTCAGAGAACCGGGGCAGAGGGATCGTCTACCTCTACGACCGCAAGATCAGGATCTACGGGGCCAACGATTCCAAGTCAGAATCTAAGATCAGGGGCAAAACGTTATACGCCTGGTACGGCGACGAGGTGACGACCTGGCCGGAGTCGTTCTTCATGATGGCCTTGTCCCGTCTCCGAATCCCGGGGGCCAAAGCGATCATGACGATGAACCCCGAAAACCCTAATCACTGGTTCCACCGTCAGATCGTCGAGAGGGCCGACGATCCGGGCATCCGGGCAAAGCTCTACCATTTCACGATGGAGGACAACCCCCATCTCTCCGACGAGTACAAGGCTTGGATCAAATCGATGTATGCGCCGGGGACGATCTGGTATCGTCGCTGGGTGGAGGGTCTTTGGGTCGCCGCCGAGGGGCGCGTCTTCGGATTCTTCGATCCAGACCCGTCGGCGGGTTACGTCGTCTCGACTCTTCCGGACCACTTCACCATGTACCTCGTCGGTGCCGACTACGGAACCGCGAACCCCTTCGCCGCGACGTTGTGGGGTTTGTCGGGCGGGGTCTGGTATATCATCCGGGAGTTCTACTGGGATTCGGTCAAAGAGCACAAACAGAAGGTCAACCACGAATATATCGAGGACATCGCCCGGCTTTGCTACTGGAACGGATCGCCCGTCGCCGCGAAGATCCTGGTACCCCCGGAGGAGGCGGGATTCATCCGCGAGATAAAGCAGTCTAAATATCAGCATCTATCGCACGTCCGGGCCGCCGACAACGCGATCATGCCGGGCCTGGAAGATATCGCAACCCTCTTCACGACGGGCAAACTCAAGGTTTACGAAAAATGCGAAAAGACGATATGGGGGTTCAATGACCTCCTTTGGGATCAGAGGCAGCAAGAGAGAGGAATCGATATGTACATCAAGGGCGGATCGGGATCTCCTGATCATATATGCGACGGCAACCGCTACGCTGCGAGGGAAGCCGCAAAACAACTTAGGCAGATGAGGATTATATGATTCGAGATCTTGAAGCCGCGCTCGCCGTCGGCCAACCCTGGCCACCGGAATCGGAAAAGGACCGGCTCCAGAGGTACGAAGAGAACGAACACCTTTTCGATGGGGAGCACACGAAAGTCTTCCGGGCGCTTCTCGACCTCTTCTCCAGCCAGACGGCCGAGTACAACAAAATCATTCTCATCCTCAACCTACATCGCCGAATATCGACGCTCTGGGCCGACTTCCTGTTCGGGGAGATCCCACGCGCCATCGGAGACGAAGACCCCGAATCCAAAAAGCAGAAGTACCTTTCGGCCTTCATCGACCGAACCGAATACTGGAAGCTCCAGCACGCTCGCCAGATCGACGTGTCGCGGTTCGGGCATGGTTTCATCGAGGGCTATATGGAGGATGGGATGGTCAAGCTGCAGGTCGTCCACCCCGGCCGATATTTCGGGGTCGTCGATGAATACGGGCGAACCAAAGAGCACGTCGTCGCCTGGCTCGAAGATCTCGGATACGTCGATCACATCCAGCAGCGAAAGCTCCGAGTTCGCATCCACCGCCCCGGCCAAATCGAGACCCGCGAGTACGTCGTCTCGGCTTCGGGCTATATCATGGGCGGGGGGGAGGCCCCGACGATCGAAGAGACGGGCGTCGATCAACCTCTAATATTTGAGGTTCGGAACTTACACACCTCAAGCGGGAAACTGATCGACGATTACAAAGACCTGGATTCGATCGTCAAGCGGATGGAAGCCCGTTTGACGCGAATAGGGCGGATCCTGGACGTCCACTCCGAGCCGATGTTCTACGCGAACGAGGATTCGGGTGCGTTCATCAAGACCGAATCGGGGGCCTGGGTTTTCGACGGGAAGCGGAAGGCTTTCGCGGTGGAGGAAGGCAAAGCCGCGCCCGGGTACGTCACATGGGACGGGCAGCTCTCCGGGGCGTTCGCCGAAATTGACGCCCTAATCCGGCAGCTCTACATCATATCCGAGACTTGCGCCGCTTGTTTTGAGCCTGCTGAACTCGGAGCCCAAATATCCGGGACGGCTCTCCGATTGATGCTTTTCGTCCCCTTGAAGAAGGTGGACCGGCTCAAGCTCGTCGTCGATCCCATCATTCGAGCCGAGCTCCAGACGTTCACGGCATTTGAAGCCGCGCGGGGGTCCACCGGGGCCGAGAAGCTGGAATCGATCGGGATTCAATGGCAAGACGGCCTCCCCGAGGACTTCAAGGAGACGGTCGCTAATGTGGCGCTCCTCAAGTCCCAGGGCCTCATCTGGGACGAACAAGCGCTCCGGATGCTCTACCATCTCGAAGGCGCGTCGCTTCAGGACGCGCTTGAAATGCTCCGAACTCAGAACGCGGGCGAAATGTTCATGCCCGGCTCATAATCACATACGGCAACCGTCGCCGTAAATGACGGGGGAAGATTCTATGACAGACGATATCAAGCCACCGGAAGGCGATAACGGCTCCGGGAACCCACCAGAGAACGACCCTCCAAAGACCTTCACACAGGACGAGCTAAACTCCATCCTGGCGAAGGAAAAGAGGAAGGAAGAGGCGAAGTACGCAGAATATCGGAGGAAGGCCGCCGAGTACGACAAACTCCAGGAGGCTTCCAAGACCGAACTTCAGAAACTCCAGGATAAATACGCCGCCGCCGAGAAGCGGGCGGCGGCCCTGGAAGCGGAACGCGACCTCGAAAAGTGGAGGGCGAAATACGGCCGGGAGGCCGGGATACCCGAAGCCGACTGGGACCGGCTCAGGGGGACGACCGAGGACGAGATCGCCGAAGATGCGAAAGAATGGGCGAAGTCCAGAGGTCTCAACAAAGCGGGCGGGCCGACGCCCCCAGGCGGATCGGCGCCGACCGGCAACGAATTCAATCGAATGGTCCTCCGGGCAGCGGGCAGGGGGGGCCGATAACGAGGTAATTACCTATGACTGACTACGATAATTTTATTGGAAGGTCGGAGGAACTCCTGCCGACTGAGTACAGCAAACAGATCATCGAAGCCATCCCGACTCAGAGCTTCTGCCTCCAGAAGATGAGGGGCCTGCCTCCCGTCTCCTCGAAGGTGACGCGGATCCCGATGCTGAACAGCTTTCCGAACGCCTACTTCGTCGATGAGGTGGCGGGCAACTATGCCGCTGCCAACCTGAAAAAGACCACGAAGATGGACTGGACCGGCGTCACCATGACGATGGAGGAGATAGCCGTCATCGTCCCGGTTCCCGAAAGCGTGATCTCCGACATGGCATCCCAGAACTTCGACCTGTGGGGGATGACCAAGCCCCGTCTCGTCGAAGCTCTCGGCGTTCTGGTGGATCAGTCGATCCTCTACAATTCTGCTGGATCGATCGCCCCGGCCTCCTGGCCGGATGGGATCGTGACCCAGGCGATCGCAAAGTCCAACTCTGTGAGCATGGATGACGTGGGGTCCGGGGAGACGTTCGCCGATCTAGCTGACGCCCTTCTAGCCAACAACGGTCTCTACTCTCTGGTAGAGCAGGACGGGTACATCGTCAACGGTGCGATGGGGGGCGTCCCCATGATGGGACGGCTCAGAGGTCTTCGGGACGCAAACGGCCAGTTCCTCTTCCTCAACGACATGAAGGAGTCGACCGGATACAGGCTCGCCGGGGCCCCCATCACCTTCCCGAACAACGGAGCATGGGACGACACGATCGCCCTCGCGGTAGTGGGCGACTGGAACCAGGCCATCTATGGCATCCGCCAGGACATCACCTGGAAGGTGGCGACGGAGGCTTCGATCCATGACGCCGCTGGGGCGCTTGTCTACAACCTCTTCCAGAACGATATGGTAGCTCTCCGGCTCACCATGCGGCTCGGATGGGTTCTGCCGAACCCGAAGAACCTCGTCAACGAGACCGACGATACCCGGTTCCCCTTCGCAGCTCTCACCCCCGCGGAGTGAGGAGATCGACATGAAACGCGAACTAGTCGCAATCATCGTAACGGCGGCCCTCCTGATCGGGGCGGCCGCCTCTCAGTCTTCATGGTATCCTCGGTCCACCAACTACACGACCTCCGGCTACTTCATTGGGGCGGGCCTCAATATATCCGGGGACGGGTATATCGGGGGAAACCATACCGTCGTCGGAGACCAGGACGTGGAGGGAGACGTCAATGTCGTGGGCGACATATACTCCGACGGCGGGGCGTACCTGAGCGGCAACCTCAGCGTCGGCGGAACGATCGCTTCTTCGGACACTACCACCATCTATGACTATCTCGGAGATATCGCGAATATCACCACTACGGCCAACGATGTCGCCGCAGCGATCAACGAACTCGATGGAGACGTGCTCGATCTCTGGACCAACGCGACCACACAATATGGAGAAATTGGGAACTTCTCGGCGGTGACGAACGTCACGTCGAACGAGTCGATATCAGCGATCCTCGATGAGCTCGCCGCCCGCATCGCCGTGCTGGAGACGAGCGGATGACCTGGTATCCAAGGAACGGGGCGGAAGAGCCCGCCCCCGAACCTAGGCCCGAACCCGTGAAGCGATCCCGGAAAAAGAAGGAGGCCCCGGATGAGGCGCGTGAGGTTCAACCGACGGACGTCGATTAGGGGCGGCAACGTCTTCGATGAAGGCGAGATCGTCCCGTATGACGAGGCTAGGATCTACCTAGACGATGCGCTCCTGGACCTGATGGCTGAAGAGGGGACGATCGAGATCCTGGAGGAATGATGGCAGACGAAGAAATCGTATACGGCGGACGGATCGGTGCGAAGGTGGCATATGGCCGGACAGTGGGCGGAGATCTCGTCCCCCTCATGGTGGACGATGACGGGAAAATCAGTTCTATCGACCCGCCCTCCCTCAGCCACGTTGCGATAGATTTCTCGTCCGGGTCAGCTCAGACGATCGTCCCAGCACCAGGAGCCGGAAAACGTATTCGGATCACATCGATCGTCCTGACCTCGCTGGCCAACGTCGAAGTGGCCGTCAAATCAGGATCGACCACGATCATGACGCTACAGTTCTCGGCAATTGAGCTGTCCCCGAATATCCCGATCAACCTCGGGACGAATGAGGCACTGGTGCTAGACGCTGTATCCGCCGATCGGATCACCGGCGGCGTCAGCTACTACGTGGAGGACGTAGCATGATCTACGTCCAGCCCGATCTAGCCGCGAAACCCGGTCACTACGTCCGGCGGATCGACGACAAGTGGTCGATGAAATCAGGCGACCGGGACGTTCTAGTGTCGCCCGCTGACGGGATTGAGGTCAACGTCGGCGGGAAAGGGTACATCCTCGACGACCAGATCGAGCTAGATCTGGCGCTGGAAGCGACCTGGGATACCGTCGTCGGGACCGATTACAGGACGCCGGCGAACCGAGCCGGCAAAAATTTCTATCTGTACTCGTGCGTTCCAGCGACCGGCCGGGCACCTACGATCAAGATTTCAGCCAACTCTACGACTCCTAGCGGTTATGCGGCCGCGACCGCCCGAAAGATCGGGGGGTTCCACTGCACCCCGGCGACGATGGTGAATCTGCCAGTGGGCCACCCGTTCAAGAATCACGCGATCGGAGACATCCACTGCGGCGACAACCGGAGCGGATCGATCTGGGATCTGATGCACCGGCCAAGGGGCATCGCCGCCCCGGAGGGAATGATTTGGTGCGAGGAGGCTAACATCTGGGTCGGGATATACCTGGTATCGGGCACGGGCGTCAACACCGCCAGCGTGAACGGCGGCACGATATCCGATACTCGCGACTGGATGGATTTCGTGGACGATCTCGGCGCTGTCGGATGCAGGCTGCCGACAGATCGAGAGTTCCAACTATTCGCAGCTGGATCGAACGAGGAGACGAACATCGCCGGGTCCGCAGATCCAGGCACGACCGGCCACCATCTCGACACTGCGGGCCGGAGCATGATCTCCAACTGCGGATGTATCGACTGTTGCGGGGTCGTGTACCAGTGGTTAGCTGACCAGAGCTTCCGGATAGATGGACTCACAGATCCGACGGTAGATCCTGCGTGGTCTTGGTTCGATCTCCCAGGCTCACGGGGGTCGATACAACGCCAGGGTACATCCGGAGACGTAAAGCTGCGTGCGGGCGGCAATTGGGGTTACGGCTCGTATTGCGGCTCGCGGTGTCGGGTTGCGGCTCACGCTCGCTGGGGTGCGAATTCGGATGCCGGCGCTCGGGCGGTCGCGGAGCCTGTATAGAAAAAAATTACGGTGACTCATAGGAGGCGGTATTACGGATTCGACTCAGGCAGCGGCGGAACTCAGGCGGCGTGGCGTGCATTGGCCCCACCTGTCACCGGACGACAGAGTGGCGCTGGAACGGGATTGCCCGGAGGCTATGGTGGTGCTGTTGGCGGGAGTTCCGGACGACTCCGAGGTGGAGATCGTCACCGAGATGGACGAGAAGACCGGTGAGGTCCCGGAGACCAAGAAGGTGAAGAACCCGATGCCGATGTATGCGCGGCTGGGTTTCGATAGCAAGCAGGCACTTGAGGCGAAGCGGCTCGATCTAGTCGAGGCCAAAGAGGACGACCTGCGGGGGGACTACTGATGGCATATGAATCTACCTGGGCCTATGGAGATTACGATCTGGCCGACATCGACACCAGGCTTGCCGAGATCCTTCTTTCGGCGGAGCTCACCGACCCGGAGCCGGAGCAGGTGAAGAGAGTACGAAAGAAGAAGACTGAGGACTGATTTGGATGACTTCCTACATTTCGGCAACAGATGCCGACGTTTGGCTCACGGCCCACGTCGTCGATATAGCGGCCTGGACCGCCGCGACGAGTGCGCAGAAGGAGGCGGCGCTGGAAGAGGCGTCCGATTCCATCGACTGTCTGATGCTGAAAGGATGGAAGTACGATCCGGACCAGGCCCGCGAGTTCCCCCGGCGGCCTGATATAGCCGCCCGAACTCGTCCAGATGACTCAGAAATATATTACCAGAGTTCAACCCTCCCCGACTATTCAGAGGTTCCGGCCGAAGTCGAAGCGGCCTGCTGTCTCGAAGCCTTGGCGATACTAGAAGGCGTCGCCGCTCCAGACCAGAAGGTGAGGCGGTCCCTCCAGCAGCAGGGCGTCACCCACGCTACCTATTCGACGACGTCGGAAACTTATGCTCCGGGGGCGGGTGCGGGCGTCCTCCAATCGAGGAAGGCGAGACAACTTCTCCAGGGCTGGATAGCTGGATCTGTTGAGATAGTATGACCACTACCCAGGACGTCGGCGACAAGTGGGCGAGGACGATCACCGAGGCCTTCCTGGCGTGGCAGAGGGAGGTAGAGATCGACGGCCGAAAGAATATCCCAGCGACCAAATTCGACCCCTCTCCTTTCATCGAGGCAGCCTTCCTGGAGGGCGGCGAGGCTCAGCTCGAAGAGATCGGGAAGCTTGTGGGGATGGGCGTCTCTTTCGACCTCAAATCCCCAGAGGCAATCGCCTGGCTGGAAAAGTTCTGCGGCGACGAGATCAAGTACATCGACGCCGGGACGAAGGCCGGGATCCGAGAGACGATCCTTCGAGGTTTCCAGGAGGGACTTTCGCCGAATGAACAAATCAAGATCATCAAGCAGAACGTCGGACTCATCCCCCAGCACGTTCAGGCCGTCCGAAACTTCGAGGCCGGTCTTGAGAAGCTGGACATGGACGAATCGGCCCGCAAGCTGGCGGTGGACCGATACCGTCAGAAGCTCCTCAAGTGGCGAGCCGGGACAATAGCCCTCACTGAGGGCCACAAGGCGGCCAACGAGGGATATCGAGAAGCCAACCGGGGGGCGGTAAAGCGGGGCATCCTGAGCCCTGACGACTGGGAGCGCGAATGGCTCGTCACCCCGGACGAAAGGCTATGCCCCCTATGCCGTCCCATGTCCGGGAAAAGGGCGGAACTCCCCAATGGGCAATTTGAGGGCGGCGGCGACGGGCCGACTCTGCATCCGAGATGCCGGTGCACTGAGATTCTGGTGGCGAAGAAATGAGCATAACCCCCATGCACCAAACCTTCGTCTGGCGGAAGGCGACGGGCTCGGGCCTGTACGGGCCGACGTATACCGATTATGAAAACCAGAAATGCCGATATACCGAAGAGATCAAGCTCGTCCGCACCGCCAGCGGCCAGGAGATCACCTCCACCGCCCTCCTCCGCACCATGTCAGCCGTCCAGCCGGGCGACTTCGTGATCTACAACGGCGGGGATCCTCGCCCCGTCCTGGCGGTCCTCTCACCGACGGGCGTCGGAGGTCAGATCATAGAATATGAGGTGAGGCTATGAGTATCCGGATCACCGAATGGGCCGCCGGAGCCGTCATCGCGCGGGCGAAAGAGGCGGCGTTGGATGGGGTCGAAGAATGGGCGAAGGGAGAGGTCCTATCCGAGATGAAAAGGCAGTGCCCGGTAGCGCCCGTCAATGGTGGGACGATGCGAAACTCCCTGGGAACCGAACGCGACGACGCACGGGGCGTGATCGTCCTCGGCGGTGGTGGCCCGGCGGAGAGCTACATTTATCGGCAGCATCAGGACGCATCTCTCAATCACACGACCGGCAAAAGCCATTTCATCGTTGATCCGGTGGAGCAATTGGCACCGAACGCGGCGAAATACGTAGAAAAACATTTACGCAAAACTTAGGAGATGGAAAACATGAACGGATTTGCGATATTATCAGTCCCCATCCTCCTTATGACCATGATCGCCCCGGCCGCCGGTATCGAGATCAGGGGCGACTACGCCGGGGACGGGGACTTCTCGCTCCGGTCCAGCCTCGGAGGCCAGACGGTGGCTGCGGGGGGACGCAACGCCAGCATGGCTTACGGCCAGATCCTGACCGACTCTGGAGCCTTCGCGGGCCTGGACATGGACGGCGAGGGCGGATCGTTCCGGATGATCGGGAACTACGGCCTCTCCCATCTGGCTCAGGCCTCGGGGGCTACGGTCCTCTCGTCGCGAGCTCGCGTGGAGGACGGATCTTCGGTGTACGCCCTGAAAGGCGTCGGGACGTACCGCGAGAGGATCATCCAGGCCGTCGGATGTCATGGCAATCCGGCCCATCTGGCAGAAGTGGACATGACAGGATCATTCGACGTGAATACTAGCGTGTCGGCTCCGATCGAAACGGAGCTGTTCATCGAGGCGATATAATGGCGGAAGAAAAGATAGGATGTTGTCCGGAGACGAATTGGGCGGAGCCCCTGGAGGGGTGCTCCACCGAGCCGACGAAACGGTTGGGATGCACGAACGATCCGGGGGCCATCCTGATGCCCACCGGGTTCACGGGAACCCGGATTGTGGGACTCAAGTATGTCGCGTCCCCGCAATGCGGCGACGTTCCCGGCGGATCGTTCGGGATGACCCGGCGACAGTGGATCGAGTGGACGACAGGCATGGGCCGCCGGGTGGACCCGGTGGAAGCCCTGGAGGATCGGCTGAAGGCTGCGGGCCTATACGAATATGCGCTCACCGAGCCGACGGGGGAGGAGTGATGCCAGGCGAGGGGTTAGTCGTCACGGTGTTGTTCCTGGCGGTCTTCCTCGTCCTCGGCGGGATGGCGACGTATTCGCAGGATCCCGTCATGATCGATCTCGTGAAGAGCTTCGGTCAGATCATTGGCACGATCGCTGCATTCTGGTTCGCTACCAGGGGGCAGACCACCGGGGGCGAATAGATGGCGTCGGCGGATGCTCCCCAGACCGATCGAGAGCTCCTCCTTCAGATAGCGGGCGAGCTGCGCCATCTGAATGCGAAGATCACCGGGAAGGGGGGCATCTGCGAGACACAGCATGATCTGGAGTGCCGGGTGGTCGCCCTGGAAAACTGGAGATGGTACATCCTCGGAGGGGTGTCCCTCCTCACCTTCGTTCTGATATCGTTCGGACGGTATCTGAGGTGAAAAAATGACCATGGATCCGGTCGTCAAGGATGTGGCCGACGCCCTCACCGCCGCCGGATATTCCAACATCCGAGCATACGGCTTCGACGAATCCAGCGCCTCGCAGATAGCCATCTTCCCGGCGGGGGGGAGCGGGTATATCGTGAGCGGGGGCGATATCGAGAAGCCTCGCGTTCAGATCCAGGTGAGGAGGGCGTCCCTGGAGACGGCGCAAACCGACGCCCTGGCGATCCGGGACGCGCTCCACAAAAAAACGGCGTTCGGTCATTCAGTGGCGATGATCTGGGAGGGCCGCCACCCCGATCATTATGTGGACGAGAACGGGCGGCACGTATTCATGATCGATTTTAGGGTCATCCGCTGCATAGCGGATTCTTAGAAATAGAGGTGATTAAGAAATGGTATTGGCACCCGAAGTAGGAACGCAGAGATTGACCATCGATTCGGTGACGGTGTTGGGCATCCGAACGCTCAATATCAGGCCGAAGAGAACCATAGTAGAAGTAACCGCAGACGAAGATACCGCCGTGGCGAGGTTCCCAACGATCAAGGATGTAGACTTCTCCGCCGTCCTGATCTATGATCCAGCCGATGTCGGGCAACAGGACATCCTGGACGACTACGACTCTGGCGACGCCTCTGTATACGTCGCGGTGAAGGGGTCCCGAACGTTCACCATCACGGCCTACGTCCAGGACTGTGAGATCTCCGGCGATCCCGCCAGTGAGCAGGTCATGAATGTAACCTTCGCGCCTTCCGGCGGGGCCGTTATAACGTGAGGTGGTACAGATGGCACTCGCCCCGACGCCGGGCTCCTATGTAGCCGTCTTTTACGGTTCGGGGGCCGGGTCGTCATATAGTGATGAAGCAATGGAGGAGGTAGACCTCACCGACCAGGGATACGCCAGATATACGGTCTATCGGATCACCGACGCCGATAAGCGGGCACTTCTGGATTCGGAGGCGCCGGTCTTCGAATGGCAAGATGGTGGTGTTGGGGAGTTCTCGACTCTGACTCCGAGCGAGATCTGGTACGGTGCCGGATATATTGTTCTAAGCTCGGCCCTCGATGGCACCGACGTTGTTCAGTGCGCAAGCGGGAAGTACCTCTCCCCTACTCAGATATCAGCATGTAAGAACCGAACGTACAAAAGGCTCAAGTCATTCGAAGACGTGACGTGCTACGGCGACGAGGCGGTGGAGAGGTTCCCAACGATCAAAGACTGGAACGCTACCATCGACACTCTACACGCTGGGATCTGCGCTACCCTCACGACGACCGGGGGCAACGCCAATAGCCACATTCGGCTAATACATTTCGAGGGCGGGGTGGCCGGGAACTCGATTACCCTCACCATGACCAACCCCGGCGGCACCGGGACCATCGCCGTCACCGTCACCGGCACCGATATCGATGTGACTCTGGCCGTCACTGATGGGTCGATCACGTCCACCGCCGAAGACGTCGTCCAGGCGCTTAACGCGGATGTAGACGTTCGGGCTCTGAAGGTCCGGGCTGAAGTGGTCTCCGGCGAGACTGGCGCCGGTATCGTCGCGGCTCTGGAGGAGACGGCCTTATCCGGGGGTCTGGGTGCGATTGATTGGGAAGACCTGGATGGAGTCCGGCTCCTCTTCCAGTTCTATGATGTGGAGGATTCCGGGATCATGTGCGTGGGGTTCGGCTACATCGAAAGTGTAGACTGGCCGGGAGGTCCGGACGACCTGACAAAAGCTATTCTGACTATTTCGGGAGCTAAACATCCGATGTATCGGGTAGTGGAGTGAGGTGTCCCCGATGACATCGGATCGCTGAGGAGATCCGGGAGAGGGGTTCCCTCAACTCTTTGAATTACATTATTATCCAGAATCGTTATTTTAAGTTCTGGGCGACTTTCAGATAGGGGGGCGATACTTATGACCCCCCAGAAACGAGGGAGAAATATCATGACAAAAGCAAAAGGACTTCGTACCGTAAAGCTCGGATCGATCGATCTGAAATGGGGCATCCTCGCTTCCGAGGGATTCGAGGAAGAGGCGAGAGAATACCTCAGGGGGCAGAAGGTACTTGTAGGCGGTCGGTTGCCAGGGGCATTTGAAATCCTGAGCACCTTCGTCGATTCGGATGTCAAGATTCGAATAATGGCCCTAGAACATAGCTCTGGTTTGAGCCGAGATGAACTTGTCTCCAAGATTGACGAGGAGGGCCTAACGACGATCGAAATCAACCGGGCGCTCCTCGAATCTCTGGCGCTTGCGGAAAACCCTTTTATTCTTGCCTCGATGCAGGAGAGATGGACTACCTTCGACGAGCTTCAGAAGGCAAAGCTGAAGGCGGAGACGTTGGAGATCATCCAGGAAACGATGAAGGACTTGGAGCGGAGAGCCAAAAAGCTTGGCGCTCTCGGATCGCCTTCATCGAACTCGGCATCCGCCCAGACGAAGCCGCCGAATACTGCCTAAACGATCTGCTCCCTCTCCTCTATCGCCATAGGCGGCAGCAGGAGGCCGACGCCCGGAACCAGCAGATCCTCGCCTGGGATATCTCAAGGTGCGTCGGAAATCTATTCGGCAAACACCCGAAGTCCTTCGCTGACCTCTTCCCTGGAGGAGAGGGGGTGAAGGCTGAAAAAAGCTTGAGGGAAAAGGCGATCGCTAAGGCGCGTCGCCTCGGTCATCCGGTGCCGGAGGGGTGATCATCCCCTCCTCTCGGAGCACCTTTCATCGCCGATATTTATGATAACTGAAGTTGAAACTTTTATTTTTCTCTCAAGAGGAGCAATATCGAAGGAGCCTAAACTATGGTCTCGGAAAAACTCGGCGCGGCGTTTGTAGAGGTGGGGGCCGATCTCGGCCCCCTGGAGAAGAGCCTGGGCTCGATCCCTGGCATGATGCACAATGCCGGGACCAACATAACGGGCGGGCTCAAGGCGTCTCTAACGGGAGGGAACTTCAGCGACGTTGGAAAGCAGCTCGGCAACCAGCTCGTCACGGGGATGACATCCCAGTTTGGAATGTTGGGACAGGCTGCCGGGACCTTCGCCACCGCCCTCGGACCCGCCGGGATCGCTCTTCTAGGCATCGGGGCTTCTGTCGCCGTGATCGGCGTCGGGCTCGGTAAATGCGTCTCTAGCGCCGCCACGTGGCAGGACCTCATGGTGGATGTCCAAAAAGTCACGAACACCACTGAAGCAGGGTTCTCAAAACTTTCCTCCGATCTCCTCGCCATCCGAGGCGAAACTGGCGCATCGATGGAGTCCATAGCCGGAGCCGCCGCCGGAGCCGGGCGGATGGGAATAGCGCCGGAAGAGATCGCCGATTATACCGAGACGATTCTCAAGATGTCGTCTGCCTGGGGCATGTCGGCGGACGCTGCAAGCGAATCTATTGGAAAAATCGGATCGGTTGTGAAGCCCGCCGAGATGACCTGGACCGAGTTCGGCAACCGTATGGGGTCCACCATCAACGATCTTGCCGACTCGATGGCGACTTCTGAAGAATCGATCGTCACCGGCATGAAAAAGGTATCGGCTCAGATGGCGATGCTGAAACCGTCGCCAGATCAGCTTTCGGAGTGGGCGGCTCTCATCGGTCAGCTCCAGGCATTCGGCATGACTGCCGAGACCTCAGGCGAGTCACTGAAAGATGCCCTCAATTATATGATGAGGGACGACAAGAGCGGCATCTCGTCGATGCTGGACATGGACGCCACGGAGTTCCAGGAGGCCATCCGAGAAGATGCCATCGGGACCGTCCAGGAGCTCGCCGTCGCTATATCCGAGCTTCCAATCGAGGAGCAGGGGCAGGCCCTCCAGAAATTCGGGGCCACGGGCGGCCAGATGATGGGGATGCTAGTTGGGAAGGTCGATCCGGTCACAAAGGAGATCGAGGGCCTCGATGCGGCGCTGGAGACAGGCGCGAGCGCGTGGGAGAACGCTTCCAGCCTGAACGAAGCTTACGCCAAGTCTCAGGAAACTCTAAATGCTCAGATAGACATTTTCAAGGGAAAGATATCTGTCGCTGCAACCTCAATCGGTGCCGTTTTGTTGCCATATCTCACTCAGATGATGAAAGGCGTGAACGACATCACGCAAGCCCTCATCGGTCTCGGAACACAGGGATGGCAATGGCTTACCGGAGGGGCATATGAACTATACGAAGGACTAGAAAAGCTCGATAATAAGGTAGGTGAAGTCCTCTCTGGCGGAACTGAAACCAGAGGTCTTGTCGGTTCGTTCGTTGGAGATGTCACTGGGGCGCTGAGCGACGGTCTAAAATCGGCGGGCGGTCAGATTAAGATCGGCGACGAGTGGGTGAAGGATATGGCCGACGTCCAGGCCGCCAGAGATGCTGGGAAGCTCACCGCTCAAGAATACCTCAGCGGATTGAAAGAGGTATCGAGCGCTGGCATGAAAGGTCCGACTACCGGACTTATGGATTCGCTCCAAGAGTTCGCGACGACGGGGAAACTGACAACTGATCAGTACAAAAAATCCTTATCAAGCGTATCTGAGATTTATTCGCAGGTCGGAGACGCCGCCGCCGACATGATCGGCCCCCTGACCGAAGGATTTGAGAACGGCACGGTCTCCGCTGAAGATTACATCTCCATCCTGGAGGACATGACCACCGTTTCGGAGGAGCTTGGTGACGGGGCTGACGAGGCTCTTGAACCTCTCACCCAAGCATTCGAGGACGGTACGGTTTCGGCGGAAGAGTACAAAAACATAATGGACGACGTTGCCAACGCCGTCACTTCTCTTGGATCTGATTTTGATTCGATCGCAGGCCCGATCCAAGATGCGTTCTCTCAAGGCGAGATATCGGCGACTCAATACCAGGATGCTATCAACTCAATTTCAGATGTCCATGCTCAATTAGGAGAATCTACTGAATACGTCATCGGCCCGATCACCGAGATGTTTGAGTCTGGAGAAATATCAGCAGACGAATATATAACTGCTCTCGATGGCGTTTTATCCGGATCAAAAGAGTTTGGTACTGAGTTTACCCGCCAGATGGCCGACTTGAACGCCAACGCTGGCAACATGTCAGCCGATGAGTATCTGGCTGCGTTCAACGATATCATTTCAGATCTCGGTGTCAGTATCGAGAAGGAATTAAAAGACGTCGACAGCGAGGGGGCTGGCTCCGCCGCTGCCTCCGGCTACATGAATGCCTGGAACGACAAAATGAAGCGGTGGGCCGACTACCACGAGAAGACGGTCCCGCGATTCTCCAGGACGGGGACGGTATCCGCCGGGTCGGATACGATTGAAATAATACATACTCCCGATGCCCAATTGGAATGGGCGGTCCACATCAACGGGAAATCGCTCACTGGGCTGGCATATGATTCACCTCAGGCTGCCATGAACGCTATCCGGACACAGCTCCCCGGACTTTGGGCCCTCATTGATCCCGTCGAGCGCGAAGCTGCTCTGTTAGACGCTCTTGGGAAGCACGGCGAGGCCGCCGAGATGCGGGCGCAAGCCGAACTGAAGCTTGACCTCGAAGCCGAAGCCGAACGGCTCCAGGCGGAATTTGAAACTGCGTTTAGCGAGGCCCTCGAAAAGCCGTTCGCCGTCGGCGGGCTCGGCGACAAGATGGCCGATCTACTCGGAGACGTCGCAGAAGACGGTTGGGCGGCATTCGAGGACGGGCTGATCACGGCGTCAGAAGCTTCTGATATCGAAACTCAATTAGCAGATCTCAAGCTAGCCGATCCCGAGGCGTTCGAGGAGGCTGGGGGCCAGGCCGCCCTCAGTTGGTGGGGCCGTCTTGTAGGGATGCTGGAGCAGCGGTCTTACAATATAGCGAATAATATAGATACAACTGGAATAAACGCGGAGCTTCAAAAGCATATCGACGCCGGCGAGCCTTACATCGCAGAAGTTACGGCAAAAGTATCACCAGAAGCTTCCGCGCTCCGAGAGGCCCTCTTCTGGGAGGAATACGACGGATCAAAAACAAAGAAGGGACTCCGCGAGTTCGCCGACGATCTGTATTCTCTGAGCCAGATCGTCGGCGAACTCGGCTCCGATGCAGAAGCAGCCTATCGAATCATCACGAACCCCTGGGATTACGAGAAAAGTACGGTATCACTGGCCAAAGATTTCTTGCTATCGGTGATCCCGGAAGAGATCGATCCTGAAGCCATCGACGCCATAGCCAAATACTTCACGAAGGCGGGGAAGGCCGGACTGGAAAAAGCTTCCGCCGAAACGACGACCAGTATTATGCCCGGTTGGTGGTCTGGATTCGGCGCGTGGCAGGAAGCCCAGGAGGACATGTTCGCCAGGTCTTACATCGGCCCGACGGAAGGATGGGCGGGGCCCGGTCAGGGGGCCAAAGAAGGATACGAAGCGCAAAATTACTTCCAGTACGCAGTCGAAGTCGACCTGGAACTCGATCCGGCTGCGGCGAATACCGAGCTGGAAAAGTTGGAGGGCGACATCAAGACGGAGAAAATCTCCCCCGTCCTCGCCGACATATCCCCCGCGATGACCGAGTTGGATCGTCTGGAGGCAGAGATCATGGCCCCCACCACGAAGCCCATTTGGCTGGAGGTCATGAACCCCGGAGTCCTGGATACGTGGGGACCCAGCGGCGGAAACTATGCCGACGGCACGCTTGCTCCGGGTGGTTGGCTCTCGTTCGCCCCCGGCGGGATCATCTCGTCTCCCGTCCGGGCGGTCGTCGGGGACGCCCGGACGCCCGAAGTGGTCGCCCCTCTCGGGGATCTTCTTCCCATGATTCAGCAGGCGGTGGCTACGGCGGGAGGGGGTGGGGGCGTCACAGTGAACGCCCCGATAACCGTCTACGGTGGCGGGGACGCCAGGGAGATCGCCCGCGAAGTGGCCGAAGAGCTGAAGATCGAGATTAGCGATGCTTACGTCGGCAGGCTCAGGGGAGGGCATTAGATGCAAGAGGTCTACGTCGCCGACGCTACTGGGACCTATCATCAGATCGATATCATGGATCTCCGCCATACTCAATACCGAGACTTCGACAAGGGGGAGGATCTGGAGTTCAAGGTATCGTACCGGGCACCCGTTCGGGATCGGTCGTGGCTCAAGATGGTCGAGAACGGCCACACGATTTATCGTGGTGCAGCGGCCTCTCGCGAAGGGGCAACATTCTACAACGCCGCCACGGGGAAGACTGAGGGATGCCTGAAAATCAAGTGCATATCCATCCCTCAAATTTTGAAGAGCCGGGTGCCGTGGGGCCTGATGCGATGGGGAGCGCCGGCCATCGTCTCGGGCTATTCCGCGCTTACGCTGGCCCAAGTCCTGTCGTCCGATCCTCCCAGCCAATCAGCCGGAACGGATCAGTACGTGCCAGGCCTAATCTGGATGGCTCATAGTTACTTCCCGCTAACAGCGGACTCTCGAACGGCTGGAGTCTGGAAGTGGGCCAACTGGGGGTCACATCCTCGGACGGCGGGGAAAGACGTCTACGTAGGCGGCCATCTCTGCACTGAGGTAGACTCCCTCGGAGATATCAGCGGCGGAACGTACAGGATTTATCGAGATAACGATCTTTATGTCTATGGCGCAGGTGTCGGTGATTTCGGGCCGGTTTGCATCGACAACTTCAAGGATACCGGGCTCCGGCTCGGCAACCTGGACAGATCAGGCGACTACCTCCTCGCGGCTCTGGACGTCTCCGGCGACGATGACAATTATTGGCAGATTATTCACGATTTTCTTTTCGATATGGGGATCTATCTTCGACTTCGGCACGTCGGAGATTTGACGTACCTAGACGGGTCGATAAATCCGTGGGTCCGGGGCTCGTCGTCGGGCGGCGCGTTCTCCATCGGGCCGGGCGATTATATCAGCCTCAAGCGAACTGCGCCAAGAGATATCCCTCCGACTGCCTTGATCTGTCGTGGGGCTGGGGCAGGGGTGTCTAGGGTGATTTACACAGAGGCGGATCTCTCGAAAAGAGGGCCCTGGATAGAGCAGACGTTAGACGTCTCGGAGGGGAGACTGTCCCCGAAAGGCAGACTGGAGGATATCGCTGATGCAGAATGGGGCGATGTCTCCGAGGCGGATTTTATCTCCCTGGAAACAGCGATCGACTACTTCCTGCCCGGTGACTGGCTCGATGTAGAGATCTCGCCTTCGGAGATCGCCACCGCTCAGATATCGGAGATATCCCGCGATCTGTCGCCCCTCCGACAGATCCGGCTCGGGGGAAAGTATGCCAGCCCCAGAAATGCGTATCTCGAAAAACAGGCGTCGGCTGCAATCGCCGCCATGCGGGCGGGGCAGGCGTTCGGGAATCAGGAGGCCACCGACAACATCGGTCCGGGGACTACGGGCTCTATATCCTGGACTCCGACGGCATCCAGTGACCGGGACACTGCCGAGATCCTGGTCGATCTCAGGGCTACGACACCCGGAGACTCGGACGAGTCTGACCTCGCTGTCACGTGGACCCTCACCATCACCAACACCACCTATCCAGCAGGCCAGGTCATCGCGATCATCCCCCATCAGCCTTGGGGAAAAGATCCGATCTTCGAGGGGCTGGACATCACTGAGTGGTGCGCGCTCGATGGAACCGAGGAGACGCTGGAGATCGCCGTCACCGACCCCACGGGGACCCTTTCGGAGACGCTCGGGTACACGATCACCGTCCGGGGCATCGGGAGATATGGGCAGAGCGCGATAAAGACACTAACGCTCGGATCTAAGATCTCATCAACGCTGACAGGGGATATTTATATCTTGGCGGACGCTGGTCGCATTGGCGGGGCAGAAGCATCCGGCACGGCCCTTTGGAACCTCAGCAACGAAGCTAAGCCATCATTCGATTTCAAGGTAGTTCTTGTCCATGATGCTATATTAGAACGTGGTATGGATGTCGGGTATTCGAGAGCGTTTATAAAAACACACAGTACGGTATATTGGGGGGCGCAACGATCTCTTATCGGTGTCTATCAACGCTTCGAGGATGAATGGATTACTAATCCTTATTCCGGCGCAACATGGACTCAGCAGGAGCTTGATGATCTCCAGGCAGGAATATACCTCTACTGCCAGATTTGGAGTGGCAGGGGCGACGGCGTGACACGATGCAGACGTCTCCAGGTGGAGTTACGATGATGCTATATTTTCAGAATCCTGGACAGTCGTCCGAGTTCGTCATCGACGGTTCCGACCCGGAACTCTTCCGCTCCCTGGAGAACGATCTAGGCGATTCTCTGTCCATCGCTTCGGAGATCGATCATATCCGAATGGGGGCGAGGGTCCGGGCCGTTTCGGATTCCGGGGACGTGCTCTTCATCGGCTCAGTCGTCTCTATCGAGTACAGCGCCGTGGGAGGGCAGAGGCGGTATGATTGCATCGCCGCCGAAGCCCTTCTCCAGTGCCGATACGCGCCAGAGATCATTTATCCCGGCGGCGTCGGGCTCACCCTATCCGACATCTTCTCCTCCGACGCCCCGCCACAGGGGGCCGGGGCGACTCAGTACTGCATGGGCCTCCTCTGGCTCAGCAGGTCGAAGATCTGCGACGGTCAGGACACCGGGATCGTGTCATGGGATTCGGATGGCGTGGGAACTCTGGAGGGATGGGGACCGCTCGTCACCGGTCACGATATCTATTACGGCGGCCACAAGCTCGCCGAGTCCACCCTATCCTCGATCGCAGGAGGGACCTATCGCTATGCGATCTCGGGGGATAACCTCTATGTCCGAGGGGCCGGAACGGGGGATATCTATGATGTGATCGCCGCCGACGGGTGGGCAGAAAATCACGTCCGGCTAGGCACCGTGGCGACCGACTCCGAGGTCGGAGCGCCGTACGAGGTTGGCGAGACCGAGATCTGGGGCTTGATCCGGGATCTCGTCGGGGAGACCGGGCAGTACGTCGTCTTTCGGAGAGAGGAGGATTACGTCTATCTGGACATTTCGGCGACTCCGAAGGCGAGGGGGTCGGAGTCGGCCCCCCACGCGTCGCTGCACATCGGCGATGATTTCAGTCTACAGAAGATCTCGCCACCTCGATATATCCCGTATTCTTGCGTTGTCGGGATGGGCGCCGGCGCGGAAAATATAGAGGGCGTGCGGTACGCTCGTGGCGAGCTGCTGTGTCCGGGTCAGGCGTGGCTTGAGACTACCTACCAGCTCCCCGGTGCCAGGCTTCCACCGTGGGGCCACCTGGACCAGGCAACTGATGACTTTTACGATGCGATCCATCAACACGCGCCGGTAGAGATCGATCTGTATCGAGGCGGTATGGATGTAGGAGACTGGATCGAATTGGATCTCGAGGGCGGTGAGAAATTCGCGGCTCAGATTCGATCTATTCGAGAGACGATCGCAGGGGAGGTGGCCGTCGTCGGAGCGCCAGATCTGTCGCTGCTAACGGCGTTTTTGGAACGATCCGAAACCGGAGCGATAGAGGCGTATCGTGACAGGTTGGTGGGGGAGGCCTCATATAGTTCTGAGTCAAATATGTTCGCACACATATATAGTACCGGAGAAAAAACTATTGCATCAATTGGGGTGTTTCAGAACGACGATATTGCAATAGCCGGGACCGGTGACGGTGGCTCAGGCGCGGGCGGGAAGATTTTTCGATCTACGGATCGAGGGGTAACCTGGGCAGTAGCTAAAAATGTAACACCTGAACATAATATTACTTCAATAGCTACATGGGAAAATGGATACGCAATTGCGGGAAGCTCCCCAAACGGAAAGATTTTCAGGTCTACAGATTATGGAGCGACGTGGACGGAAGTCTACGATTCATCTGGATCGCAGATATGGGCAATGTCTACATGGGAAAATGGATACGCAATTGCCGGGACATCAGCAAATGGCCGTATTTTGCGGTCAACGGATTACGGAGAAACTTGGGCCGAAGTGTATAATACTAGCGAGCAATATATATTCGGGACATGTGCAATCCCCACGGGGCACGGATTTGCAGGGACGTACCCAAGTGGAAAGATTTTCAGGTCGACAGATTATGGAGCGACGTGGACGGAAGTCTACGATTCATCCGAATTGTTCATATATTCGTTGGCAGGGTGGACGTCTGGTATAATACTAGCAGGATCTAGTCGCGGTGGAAAGATTTTTAGATCGACAGATTACGGGACAACTTGGACGGAAGTCTATGACAGCCCATCCACGACAATCCAAAAGCTTCACGCGTTCCGCAATGGATTTGTGGTCGCATCGTCTAGTGCCGGAGAATTATACCGATCGACTAATTGGGGGAAAGATTGGGAGGATGTCAGCGGATTAATCACCACGTCGGTATCGTGCATCACGTCATGGGAAGATGGATTGATGTTGTCAGGACACAACACTATCGGAACAGCGAGTGGTCATATATATATTTCAGGATATGAATTTGAGATGAATTTCACGCCCGATGATTTTGGGACCGATGCCGGGTTGGTATTGTTTTCGTTATCTTCGTCCGGGACGACTTCACAAGAAAATCCAGATGCGGCGGTGGACTGCATCGTCACCGTTAACGGAGCGCGATGCGCGTATCTTACAGCGAAGCCAATATATGGGAATATTATTAGCGATTTAGATATATCACAATTTTGCAGATTGGATGGTAATCTCGAAACGATATCGGTGTTGATGATTCGAAGATATGCGATATCGCAAAATTCGGATATAACTGGCACAGTCAGAGGGATCACGAAACCATGACTTCAATATCGCGAAAAATCCAGATCGGAGATACCGACATCTCCTCCTATGTTGAGTGGGGGCCCCGGCGGGCCAAAGGCGCGGGCCGCAGGGCGAAGACCTCACCCATCATCGGGGGCAACCGGGCCGTCGTCTGGCAGGAGGGCCGCGATCCCCTCACCCTGGTGGCGGGCCTCATATTCCGGCCGGACCTCGCCGACCAGATAGGCGATGAGGACGAGATCACCGCTCTCATCGATGACCTCGCCGGGGATCAGGAGACGGACCGCCTCTATTTCGGCCGGGCTGATCGGTTCGCGGTCGTCCACGGCTCGGTGGGAGATACCGAGATCGAGCCAGCGGCCGGGGGGGCGGGGATCGTCCGGAAGACCGCTAAGTTCTGGGCCGAGGCTGCGGAGCTCTATGCCGCGGCCCCGACGTTCGGGTATGCTCCGCTGCTGTCAGAGGCAGGCCAAGCCCTCCTGGCAGAGTATGGTGAGGAGATGTTATTCCCATTCCCATCGCCTACGTACATTCAGAATGACGGGACGCTGGACGCGTTCCTGTTTTCGCTATCGGTCGTCGGTGGGGCCGATGTCACAATCACGATCGGTGATGCGTCCGTCCTCGTCGCTCCATCGCTCATGTCCGATGAGGAGCTGACAATGGACAGATTCGGTCAGCTATATCAACTGTATGAGGATATGTTCGATGACGGGGATAAGTTCGCGGCCGACAAGTCATCGTCATCGAATGCATCAGTATCCGACGGGGAACTTGTGATCACAACGTCCGGATATGCAATATATGATCTCCCCGGAGTTTTCCCGATCCGCAAGGGCGGTCTGCTGCTGACCATCCGGCCCACTCTGACAGGGGAGGGCATAGCATCGATCGACGTTTCGACCGACGGTGAAGCCTCGTGGCAGACCGTGATCGATTCGCAGAGCCCGCGGTGGACGACTGGCAGGGAGATGATGATCTATGTCCCTCAAGCCGAGGGAATGGAAAACGCATATATCCGAATTGCCGCCGACGGCGATCTGACATCTATCTCCATACCGAGCCTGAAAATCGAGCAGTGGAGACACATCGCCATATCCGAGATCCCGATAGTCCCGGCCGGAGAGTCGGCGGAACTGAGCATTGCGGGGACGGACGAGTATGTCATCGAATGGCGCGACAGATATAGACCGTGAGGCATACGTATGGGAATAAAAATATCTGAACTGAACCCGCTGGAGACTCCTGCCGACAGTGACATTATTCCGATTGTGGACATGGACGCGGGAGAAACAAAATATATAGAGTTCGCTGATCTACTGGGGCCGGAGGGGCCGGCGGGACCAGCCGGAGCCGACGGTGAGGAGGTCACCATCCGAGTAGACGGAGGCTATATCCAGTGGCGTCTCGGCGACGGAGAATGGGAGAATCTGATCGCGGTCTCCTCGCTAGTAGGGCCACAAGGGGAGCAAGGCATCCAGGGGCCGGAGGGGCCGGCCGCCACCCTGAATTGGATGGGCGCGTGGTCAGCGCTGACAGAATACGATCCGCTGGATGTGGTTTCTCATGAAGGAGTGACGTATCTCTGCATAGCAACGTCGACCGATGATGAGCCGCCTGATCCCGTCCACTGGAACGCGATCGGTGCGGGGAGCCTGGATGCCGACCTCTTCAATAGGCTCGCCTCCCTCATCAACGATACCATCGCGAAAGGGGCCCCCAGGGCTCAAGATACGCCGGACATGACCATCTACGTCCCGGAGTTCCAGGCTTACATAAACGGGGCTCTAGTGAGCTTCGCGGGGGGCAATTCGCCGGCCATGTCGGCTCCCTCCGCCAAACCCCGGATAGATCGGGTATACCTCACCGACGCCGGGGCTCTGGCGATCTCGACGGGCGCAGAGGACGCGTCACCGACGGCTCCGGCTCTCGTCGCGAATACCGTCCCGATCTGCCTGGTCTATCATCGGGTGGGATCGGTTCATATCGATGACGCCGACGACGGCTCCAACAGCTACATTTACCGGGACGACCGGCCTCTGTTCGGAGGGG
>Ga0209723_1001333_pt1 | contig 38733 bp, 33 predicted proteins | sample BiotimSIPDNA_2_FD_185750 | JGI IMG/M metagenome (GOLD analysis project Ga0209723, IMG submission 185750) | Anaerobic biogas reactor microbial communites from Washington, USA - Biogas_R2 time_0 SIP DNA (SPAdes) (version 2) | ecosystem: Engineered > Bioreactor > Anaerobic > Unclassified | place... | reverse complement strand
TACAGCGTCTCCGTCAGGTACGCACCATCCGCGTCCATCCCAACCTTCCCGACGAACGCCGACCGCAGCCCCATCCGTGCCGCTCCCACCGCCGTGTTCACCGTCGAGCCGCCCATCGTCCGGTATACATCCTCCGCCAGAATCTCTTGTCCCAGTACCGGCATGCTTTTTAAATTCGTCAGCGTGATTTCAATGTTGATGTCCCCCACGGACAGGATATCATAACTTTTCATAACTGTCTCCTTATTGTCATAGTGAAGCTCCCGATTATACAGCGGGCAGGTGAACGGCGCCGCCGCACAGGAACAAAAACCGCGGCTGAGCCTCGAAGATGTCCATACCGGTATGCCTCTTATCGAAATTGAAGGAATTTACAGGACAATGAGGTTTTTGGGTGCCTTTGTGATATTTTCGCAGCCGCCGCATTTGAGAATGACGACGTCCTCGATGCGCACGCCGAACTTGCCGGGAAGATAGATGCCCGGTTCGATGGTGGTAACGGTGCCCTCGGGAAGCACGCGGGTGTTGCGGGGAGATGCGCCGTCGGTGTCATGGACGAGGATGCCCAGGCCGTGACCCAAACCGTGGCCGAAAAACTCCCCGTAGCCGGCGTCGGTGATGACCTTCCGGGCGACGGCGTCAAGGTCGCGTCCGACAATGCTGGGGCGGGCCGCGGCAATGGCGGCATTCTGGGCGTCGAGAACGATGCCGTAAACCTTGCGCATCTCGTCGGACGGTTCTCCGACGGCGACGGTACGGGTCATATCGGAGCAGTAACCGCCGGATACGCAGCCGAAGTCGAGGGTGACGAACTCACCCGGGTTGATGACGCGCGGGCCGGGGACGCCGTGGCACAACGAGCCGTTCTCGCCGGAAACGACGATGCTGGAGAACGACAGCCGCTCGCCGCCGCGGATAATCAGACGGTTATAGAGTTCGAGCGCGACGGCACGCTCGGAAAGTCCGGGCTTGATGAAGCCGAGGATATCGTCGAATGCCTGTTCGGCGATGCGCTGGGCGGCGATGAGGCGTTCGATCTCGAAGGGCTGCTTGATGCGGCGCAGGTCGGTTACAAGGCTGCCGCATGCGACAAGCTGCGCGTCGAGGTCGGCGACGGCATTTACGTAGTCCTCGTAGCGCAGGGAGCCTTCAAACGCAAGGGTATGGGCACCGTGGGCATGGAGAAAATCGTTGACGATCTGCTTATACGGACGGTCGGCGGTGGAATAGATGGGCATCGCGTCGATATGACGGGCGGCATCCTCAGCGTAGCGGAAGTCAGTGGCGAAAAGGCCGGCATCCTTCGTGGCAAGGACGATGGCGGAGCCGACATGGAAGCCGGTGACGTAGAAAATATTCTCGGGAGAGGTCAGAAGCACCGCGTCAAAGTCGGACGCGCCGATGGCTTCGCGCAGACGCCGGTAGTTTTCGGTAAAGCCGGACATGGGGATACACCTCGTTTTGTTGTTTGGTTTGCTTTTATTATAGCGGAATGCGCGGAGAATGTCAACAATAAGAAAGCACCTCCGCCTGATAAACGGAGGACTGCACGGGACCCTGCAAATAAAGAGAACCGCCGGGATCAGGCCGGCGCCGCGCACGCATCGGGCTTGAGATCATACGGCAGTCACCGGATCTTGTTGTTTTCAGTATGTCGCAGTTTCTTATCTTCACAAGGCCGTTTTCCGTTGCATTTTCTTCCCATATATGCTATACTGTCCCCATCCCACCTTCGGAAAGGAGCCTTCGTACCATGGTTCTGTCGCCCGTACAGAAAACTCTCGCCGATTCCATCATACAGGAACAGCTCTCGCGGGACATGCCCTCCGTCTTCACCCGCGACGGCTGGAGCACGTCGCTCACCCCCGTATGCGCGCAGCGGCCCTGCGGGGAAAAGCTCTCCCTCGACGGTGACTGGGCGGTTTTTCGGTGGCCGTTCCCGCGCGAGGAGCATTACTATGCCTCCCCCGATGTCTTTGACCTTGACTGGCCGCGTGTTCGGCAGCCCGGCAAGGTCTTCACGCAGGACCCCGAGACACGTCCGGCTTCCGTCCCCGGCTACGACCGCGTGACGCTCGCGCACATCGACCCCGACGACGGCGCAATGCTGCGGCGTACCGTGGAAATCCCGGCGGCGTGGGAAGGCAAACGCATCTTCATCAACCTCGACGCCGTCTATCCTGCCGCGCGCATCTACGTCAACGGGAAGCTGCTCGCCGACCACCGCTCCGGCCTGACGCCGCTCGTCGCCGACATCACCGCGTACGTCAAGCCCGGGCGTCCCTGTGTAATCGGCGTACGGCTGCTGCGCAGGCATCCGTTCGTGCAGCTCGATATGGCGCGTCACTCCGCCGAGTTCTGCGGCATCTCGCAGCCGGCGTGTCTGTTCGCGGTGGAAAAGCTGCACATCGAGGATTACTGCCTTCCCGCGGCACTCGACGACGCGCTCACAACCGGTACGCTCGCGGGTACCGTGACGCTCCGCAACGACGGCGCTCCCGCGTCCGGTACCCTCACGCTCACGTTAACCGCTCCCGACGGTACCCTTGCCGGTCGGACGGTCTGTACGTTCGACGCAGCGGTCGGGCGTACGGAGGTCGGTATGAGTCTCAGCATCCCCGCGCCGCTTCTGTGGAACGATGAGCATCCGCACCTGTACACCGCGGTGCTGACACTCGATGCGGTCGGACAGAAGGCGGAGATCATGAGCTTCCGTGTGGGATTCAAAAAACTGGTCTTCCGTGACTCGCGTGCATATCTCAACGGGCATCCGATCAAACTGCGCGGCGTGAACCATCTGACGTATCATCCGCAGTATGGGCTGTATACGCCGGAGGTTTGGCTGCGCAAAAACCTGACGCTAATGAAGCAGGCAAATGTCAACTGCATCCGTACGCACTATCTCGGCCCGCGCGTGCTGGCGGAGCTGTGCGATGAACTGGGATTCTACCTGATTCAGGAGCTGCCGATCGACTGGGGGACGCATTTTATCCACGACCCGGCATGGGTTGGCCCGGCGCTGATGCGTCTGCAGGGCGGCGTGCTGCGTGACCGCAACCATGTAAGCGTGACGGTCTGGGCAATCGGAAACGAGAACATGTCCGAGAGTCTGAGCGTTGCGGATATGGGGCGGTTCCATTTGATGCTGTACGATCGTTTCGTGAAGGTGCTGGATAGAGAGCATCCGACGATGTTCCCGCCGCCCGGGCCTGCCGGGCCGAACATCCGGGCGATTCTGGAGCTGAGTGTCGGGGATATCGCGGACACGCACTATAGCTTCAACGCGGTAAAGACCTTCCTGAAGGAAGGCAAGAGTGAGAACCCGATTGCATGGACGGCGGAGAAGGAGGTCACGACGCGTGAGGAAGCGCTGGCGCGCGGATGGAGCGGAACGTGGTTCTCTTCGGAGTACGGGCTGTGCAGCATGAACCCGGACCTTCTGACAGCCGCAAAGTACACATCGGTGATCGACGATGAGAAAACCGTCTATCCGGATGGTACGACGCCGCTGAAGGTGTTCACGGACCGTCTGACGCGTGAGTGGGGATTCATGCGCAGTGAGCCGACATGTCTGGGCGGCGCGTACTTTCCGTGGCTGTCGTCGGGTTCGTCGGAGGGTCCGGGGCATCCGTTTTCATGGACAGTGCTGGCGGAGGACAACGACTGGGGCGTGATGACGCCGGAACTGCTTCCCAAGCCCGCATACTGGGCGCTGCGGAATCTGTTTGCGCCGGTTTGGTTCCCGGCAGAAGCGGAGGTGTTTACCGGTGAGGATGAGGTCACATTCGAGGTAGAGAACCAGTACAACGACGTGAATCTCGCAGACTGCACGCTGCGGTTTACGATCGGCAACGGCACGCGCGACTGGTTCGACGTACACCCGGACATCGCACCGGGACAGGCGGGGACCGTACGGTTCCCGGTATGGAGCGAGAAGGCGCGGGAGGCTCTGGCGGAAGGTACATCACAGATGCTGCGTGTGTTTCTGATCGACCCAACGGGGTTTGTCGCGACGTCGAAGGACCTCACGGTATACACGAAGGGCCGTACGCGCGCTGAGGCGTACGAGTTCGATGTCGGCCCGCAGCCGGAGTATGTAGACCGGAAGGCTCAGTAGACAGACGGTATAAAAGAGGCTCTCCGCTGATCATTGACGGAGAGCCTCTTTATGATGCTTTGCTGCGCTGTCCTTCGTTTGTCAAACGGAGAACGGCATTTTTGATCGCTCTCATGAAAACCGGCGTCACTCCTTGATGCTTCCCGCCAGCACGCCCGCGACAAAATGCTTCTGCAGCGTCAGAAACACCGCAAGCACCACCGACGTCGACACGACCGTCGCGGCCATCAGGAGGTTCCAGAAAATCTCACCCTCGTTGCGGAACATCGTCAGCGCAAGCTGTACCGTCGTGATACGTCCGGAGCCGGTGTTTGTCATGACCAACGGCCAGGTATATTCATTCCACGCGCCGATAAACTTCAGCACCGCCAGCGACGCCAGGATCGACCCCGACAGCGGCAAATAGACCCGTACGAATGCGCCGAAGCGGGAGCAGCCGTCGAGCTTTGCAGCCTCATCCAGCTCCCGCGGGAACATCACGTAAAACTGCCGCGTCATGAACACACCGAAGCTGCCCGCGAGGTACGGCAGCATCAGACCTGCGTATGTGTCGACCAGACCCGTTCCGCCCTGCCCGAGAAGGTTGTTTCCGCCCAGCAGCGGCAGACTCCGCACCAGGACGAACAGCGGTACCAGCGTTACCTGCGTCGGTATCATCATCCCCACCAGCACCAGCACCAGCAGTGTCCGCTGGAACGGGAAGCGCATCCGGGCAAACACATAGCCGGTCAGCGCGTTGATGAACAGGCTCACCCCGGTCGCCACCGTCGTGGTATAGAGCGAGTTGAGGATGTAGCGCCCCCACGAACCGTTTTGCATTGCGGCGGCGTAGTTGCTCCACTGCGGCACCGACGGGAAAAGCTTCAGCGTCGGCGCGTAAATCTCCGCGTTGGTCTGTAAGGATACCGACACCATCATCCAGTACGGAAAAATCATCACCGCGACGAGCAGCAAAAGCAGCAGCGTACCGGGGACGCGCGCAAGCAGCTTCTTCATACGCCGTCCTCCCCGTCAAGCTGATGTCCGAGTTTGAGGTTGAGAAGCGTCACGGCAAGGACGATCAGCAGCAGCACCACGCTCATTGCGGACGCGTAGCCGAGCTTGAACTCGGAGAACGCGCGGAGGTATATCTGGTAGGTGATTGTCGTGGTGGCATTGACCGGGCCGCCAGAGGTCATCACGCGTACCGGCTCGAAGGTCTTGAAGCACTCGACGGTCAGCGTTGTAAACAGCAGATAGGAAATCGGCCGCAGATGCGGCAGTGTGATCTTCCGAAGCCGCGCAAAGTACCCGGCGCCGTCGAGCTGCGCGGCTTCGAGCAGGGCCTGCGGTACGCTCTGGAGTGCCGCGAGATACAGAATCATCACGTAGCCGAGGTTCTTCCAGACATTCATAACCACCAGACACCATAGAGCCTGCGTACGGTCGTAGAGAAACTGCTGCCGGGGAAGCCCCAGGATTGCCAGCACCTTGTTGAACGCACCGGAGGTCGGGTCGTAGAGAAAGAGCCATACGAGACTGACGGCGACCAGGGAGGTGACGTACGGCGTCATCAGCGCCGCGCGGGCAAGGTACATCCCGGCGTTTTTCCGGTTTACGAGCAGCGCGGCCGTCAATCCCAGCAGCATCAGCGGAACGATCGACCCGGCGGCGTAGAGCAGCGTGTTGCGGATAGACAACAGGAAGGCTTTATCATTTGTGAACAGCCGGACATAGTTGCGCAAACCCGTAAACGCACGCGAGGAGAGGGAGTAATCCGTGAAGGAGTCGAGGATCGAGCGGACAATCGGGTAGAGTACGAACAGCGCGAAGAAAATGCCGAAAGGCAAGAGGAGCAGATACGCTTCCCTTGCCTCACGGCGGTCAAAGGTTTTCCTGCGCATGGACAAACCCTCCCTGACGGGGATTCTCATCACCCGGCAATCTCGGACAGGAGCTGCGCCTGAGCGTCGGCGAGCGCGGCGGCAGGCTCGGTGGCACCGTAAAGAACCTCCTGCACCATGTTGTTGCGGATGGTCTGGAAGGCAGTGGCCCAGGTGGTACGCGGCATTCCGACGCCGACCGCAACACACTGCGCGCGGACTTCGTTCATCGGGTCGAGCGCGGCGAACGCCTCGATCTGCGATGTACGGGTCACGGGAACATTGAGTACCTTCGCGCGGTTCAAAACTTCATCGGCAGTCAGCGCGGCAGAGATGAAGGTGAACGCGGCGTCGGGATTCTTGCAGTTCGATCCAATAAAGAGCATGTTGCAGCCGCAGAAAGTGGCGGCATCCTTGCCCTCATTGTGCGGCGGGACGGCGATGGCGACCTTGCCGGCGTACTCCTCGTTCTTGAGCATCGGGGTGAGCGCGACGTTGTTGATCAGCACCATCGCGGCTTTGCCGGTCAGGAAGGGATTTGTGTCAGACGCACTGTAGGGGATGTTGACCGACGGCAGCAGATCTGTCAAAAACTCCAGTGCTTCGGCACGCTCCGGGGTGTCGAGCGTCGGATTGCCGGCATCGTCATAGTAGAGCGAGCCGTTGCCGAATGAGAAGACGTCGAACTCGACGAAGTTGCCGGCGCTCAGCGGGAAGGCAAACCCGGCCCGTGTGATTGCGCCGTTCTCGGTGACGGTCAGCTTCTCGGCATATTCCTTCAGTTCCTCCCAGGTTGTCGGAGGAGCATTCGGATCGAGCCCGGCATCTTCGAACAAGTCGGTGCGGTAGGCGAAGACAAACGGCGTCGTGGAGTACGCAAGACCGTAGACCTTGCCGTTGTAGGTTCCGTTAGCAAGGACGGAGGGCATCAGGTCCTCACGGCCTTCCCATTTGTTGAAGTATTCGGTGATGTCCATGTACTGCCCGGCTTCAACACGCGCGGCAACAGAGAGAATGCCGTGACCGATGAGGTCATAACCGAGACCTCCGGCGAAGGAGGTGTTGAGCTTGGTTTCCATCGCCTCGCCGATTGCTGCGTCGTCGTACTCGATGACAACCGAGGGGTTATCGGCCTGGAAGCGGGCGATGAGGTCTTTCCAATAGTCGGCCTCGGCGGTGTCGTTGCCGATGCGCAGGAAGGAGAGCGTGGTCTGGTCGGCAGCCGGTGCGGCGGTTGTGGCAGTGGTTGCCGCAGTGGTGGCAGCAGTCGTCGCGGCGGGCGTGCCGGACGCGCAGCCGGTGAAGCATGCAAACGTCAGGCTCACGAGCAGAAGCAAAGCGAGAGTCTTTTTCATATTCTTTTTCTCCGCAGTTCATTTTATCCCTCATGGGACAGTAACAGTATAACGGATTCGCAATCAAAACGCAAGGCGCTCTCGGAATCTTCGTGCATAAACTGCAAAGCAAGCGGGATATTTGACAATTCTAACACTCAGAGAAGTGCCGCACGGATGTGCCCGTATGGGTCGTCGAGCGTCCCGAAACGGTCGCGGAGGATATTCTCACGGAACGGGTGACGCGCAAGCCCGCGTATGCAGCTCTCCGCGAGCGCATCGGGCATCCATCCTTCAGAGAAGTAGCCGTCGAGAAACGCGTGGTCGAACCGGAACAGCTCGCAGACGATGACCGCGCGTTCGCACTCAACGGTATCCCACGCGGCATCGGCGAAATCCAGCAGCACCGGCGTCCCGTCCGGACGGATGAGCAGATTGTCGGGGTTGATGTCGCGGTGCGCCCAGACCAGTCCGTCCGCACGCGGCACATTGAGCCGGTCGGTCAGCTCCCGCAGCCGTCGCCCAATCGTACGCTTCCCGGCATCATCGAGCGTCGGGACCATGTCCGCGAACGACGGCGCGTCGATGTAGTCCATAACGAGATAGCGCCACAATGTTCCGCAATCGTCAAACGTCCCGGACGCCCGCACGCGCGGTGCGTCGACACCGTATCTCTCCGCGCGCATCAGTCCGTCAAGCTCCGCTGCGTATTCCGGTGCACTGTCGCAGCCCGCGCACGCGGGTACGAATACCTTCGCAACGGTCTCCCCGATACGAAAGACGGCGTTGGTGCCCGGCGCGGCATTCTCGAGCGCGGTGAATGTCAGCCGTTCCTTCCGGTAAATTGCGCGGATGAGCGGCGTGAACGCGTCCCGATCCTGAAACACCCTGCGCCAGTCGTCCCATGACGATACGGCTTGCGTGAACATCGGGACGTCCTGCTCGTAGAGCGCGGAGTGATAACTTTCGCCGTAGAAGCTCTCCTCGCGGACAAACCGGAATCCCTCGGACTCGTAGAGCGCGCGAAGCTTTTCACGGTTGGCATAAACGTCGAGCCTGAGCGACGGGATTCCCATACTGCGGCAGTGGTCGCGGGCGCAGGCAAACAGCGCACGGGAGACGCCCTTCCCTGACGCATTCCGGCGTACGACCAGCTTATGGAGATACACTGCTTCATCGGGTGCAAGCTCCGGCCAGATCTCCGGGTCGTACATGACGAGCGCCATGCAGCCGACGGTCTCGCCGTCAAGGACGGCAAGTCGGAACGTCGAGGCGGGGTATTTCTGCGAGATGACCTCCCACGCCACATGCTCACGCTGCCACATCGGACGTCCCATCGCCTCCGCGCGGTCAACGGCGTCATACAGCAAGCTCTGGATTGCCGGGATATCCGCGTCGGACGCGGGACGAATGGTGAGCATAATCAATCCTCCTGATACAATCATGTCGCAGCCGTGCGGGTTGGGAACATTGTTCATGTCGATCTTATTGGAAACGGTATCCTCGGGAAGGATACCACCTTCTTCGCTTTCTTCTCAAACATGCGCATCGGACCAAAACGGAGACGGCCCGCGACGAGATCGGCATGAAGATTGGTTTCATGGGTTAAATGAAGTATAACATGAAGTTACACGAAAAGTAATAATATTTCACGAAATCTTTTGCGAAAAGTTTCTGGATAAATTATCATATTTGCCAAAAGACGGGTGGCGAGGGAGACAGAGGGACGGAAGATGGGAAGAAAACGTGCGGAAGATTGCGTAAAAAGTCAAAAAACGCTTGTCAAACGGGAGAAAACGTGGTATAATAAATTGACACAAAAGGATAACAGGAGAATACGGAAGGTACCCGCCGGAAACATGACGGGAGATATGGAGTTTACGATGTACGCGATAGGCGACAGGATTGTCCACCCGATGCACGGTGCGGGTGTGGTAGAGGATATTGTGACGAAGCGGATCAACGGTACGGCGCGGGAGTACTATATCTTCCGCGCGCCGGGAGCGAAGATCATGGTGATGATCCCGCTTGAAAGCTGCGAGGAGATCGGCGTGCGTCCGGTTGTGGACGAAAGATCGGCGCAGCGGGTACTGGAGGAGTTCCCCATCCTGAAGACCGATCCGCAGGTCAATTGGAACAAGCGCTACCGGGACAATATGCTGCGCATCAAAAGCGGGAACCTCACGGAGGTATCGCGCGTCGTAAAAGGGCTGATGCTGCGAGAACGCAAAAAAGCTCTCTCCACAGGCGAGCGTCGTATGCTCAACGCTGCCCGCCAGATTCTCCTCTCCGAGCTCGTCTTTGCCACCGGACGCACCGAGTCCGAACTCAGCACCGTTTTGGATGAGATGATACCGGCTGAAAGTGAAAATGAAGGATAAAACTCGCCTCAGCGATACCTTTACTCTTCACGGCTGAACCCCGCGGGGGTCCAGCATTCACTCTCAGCTCTTCACTTATATAAACCTTGGGGGAAGTATGAAAAAAATCAACCTACGGGGCGTTCTGCAGGCTGTTGGAGCCGCGGATACACCTCGCTTTTGCGCGGCGATCGTCCCGGCAGCGGGCGCATCGTCGCGCTTTGGAGACTCCGATAAACTGTGGGCAATGCTCTGCGGGATACCCGTGCTCGCGAGGACGCTGAAGGCGCTGGAGGAAACCTCGGAGGTCGGCGAGATCATCGTCGCCGCACGGAAAGATTGCCTTGACAACGTCGCGGAACTCGGAAAGACCTACGGGATTACAAAGCTGCGCGCGGTCGTACGCGGCGGCAATACGCGTGAGGAGAGCGTGAAGGCAGGGCTTCTCGCGGTCTCACCGGAAGCCGCGCTCGTCTGCGTCCACGACGCCGCACGCCCGCTCGCCACGCCCGACCTCATCGGACGCCTCATCCGTCTGGCGGATACCGTCAATGCGGTGATCCCGGCGATCCCCGTACGCGATACCGTGAAGACCGTCCGGCAGGGTGCGATCACCTCGACGCCCAAGCGCGAGGATCTGCGCCTGGCCCAGACGCCGCAGGTCTTCGACCGCCATTTGCTCGAGGCCGCCATCCTCAAGGCTGAGGCAGATAAAAAGAACTACACCGACGACGCGTCCGCAGTTGAGGCGCTGGGTGTCTGCGTCCGCGTCCTCGAGGGTGAGCGGGAGAACATCAAGCTCACCTACCCCGAGGATATGGCGTACGCCGAGCTGCTCTTAAAGCTGCGTGAGAGGAGGGATGCGTCATGCGCATCGGACACGGCTACGACGTCCACCGGCTCGTCGAAGGACGCCGGCTGATCCTGGGCGGCGTCGAGGTGCCTTACGAGCGCGGGCTTCTCGGCCACAGCGACGCGGACGTGCTGACCCACGCGGTGATGGACGCGCTGCTGGGTGCGGCAGGACTCCCGGACATCGGCGTACAGTTTCCCGACCGCGACCCGGCGTATGAGAACATCTCAAGCCTGACGCTTTTAGCGCGCGTGCGGGATCTGCTGTCGGCACGCGGGTATACGGTGGGCAATATCGACGCGACACTCCTGTGCCAGCGTCCGAAGCTGCGGCCATATATCGACGCAATGCGGGCAAACCTCGCGCGCATACTCGGGATTCCCCAAAGCGATGTCAATGTCAAAGCGACGACCGAGGAGGGCTTAGGCTTCACCGGCGAAGGTCTGGGCATCGCAGCGCACGCGGTTGTCCTGCTTAAATAACACTTTACGGAGGCTTTATGTTCGATATAGATGCATATCTCCGCAGAATCGGCATTTCCGAACGTCCGGCGGAACCGTCTTACCGGACGCTTGCCATGCTGCAGTACGCACATCTGACGCATGTGCCGTACGAGACAATGGACATCGTCCGGCGCGTGCCGTTCTCCATCGCGAGCGACGCGGTGTATGAAAAGGTCGTCGTACGCGGACGCGGGGGGTACTGTTTTGAGCTCAACGGGCTGTTCACACGGCTTTTACGGGAGCTGGGCTACCCGGTCACGGAGTACTTCGGACGCTTCCTCAGAGATGCCGACCCGGGCATCCCGATGCGCCGCCATCGAGTGCTGCGCGTTACGGCATCGGACGGCTGCGACTATATCTGCGACGTCGGGGTCGGCGGCGTATGCCCGCTGACGCCGCTGCCGTTTGTGCCGCACACCGTCACGTCCGAGCAAAACGGCACCTGGCGCATCGAGACGTATCCGTTCTACGGGTACGTCGTGGAGGAGTACAAGCGCGGGGAGTGGCGGCAGTACTACTGCTTTACCCTCGACCCGTGTGCGGACATCGACTACGAGGCAGCGGACTGGTACTGTCAGACCAGCCCGCACTCGTTCTTCCGCGATCGTCCGATCGTCGCGCTGCAGACCGAGACCGGACGCCGAACACTCTCAGGCGATATGTTCCGCGTGTTCGACGGAGAACGCGTCGAGGAAATCTGCGTGACCGATACGGAAACGCGCGACCGTCTGCTGAAAGAACGCTTCGGGATTGTATTCTGACGTTTGTGCGAAAAACATCTTGCAATACCGGAACCCGCGCGGTATAATAAGAAGAACACCTTCTCATTACTTTATACGGAGGAATCCGACATGAAAATTCTGGTCACCGGTGGCGCCGGCTATATCGGCTCCCACACCTGCGTAGAACTGCTCGCGGCAGGTCATACCGTTGCAGTCGTCGACAACCTCATCAACAGCTCCTATGAAGCCGTACGCCGTGTGGAAAAAATCACCGGCGCAAATCTCCCGTTCTATAAGTGCGACATCCTCGATGAGAAGAAGCTCTCCGAGATCTTCGACGCGGAGAAGCCCGACGCGGTCATCCACTTTGCCGCGCTCAAGGCCGTCGGTGAGAGTGTCGCCCGCCCCCTCGCCTACTACACCAACAACATCACCGGCACCCTTGCGCTGCTGCGCGTCATGGATGCCCACGACATCCGCACGCTGGTGTTCTCCTCCTCCGCAACCGTCTACGGCGATCCGCACACCGTCCCGATCACCGAGGACTTCCCCACCTCCGCCACCAACCCATACGGTCAGACCAAGCTGATGATCGAACAGATCCTCGCCGACGTCCATCACGCGGACAACCGCTGGAAGATTGCCCGTCTGCGCTACTTTAACCCCGTCGGTGCGCATAAGTCCGGCCTCATCGGAGAAGATCCGGCCGGTATCCCAAACAACCTCACGCCCTATATCACCCAGGTCGCAATGGGCAAACGCGCCTGTCTCTCCGTCTTCGGCGACGACTACGATACCCCCGACGGCACCGGCGTGCGTGACTACATCCACGTCGTCGACCTCGCGAAGGGCCACATCGCGGCGGTCAATAAGCTCGCGCAGATGGACGGCGGCGTGCTGACGGTCAACCTCGGCACGGGGAAGGGCTGCAGCGTGCTCGAGCTGGTGAAAATGTTCTCCGAGGTCTCCGGTCGTGAGATTCCCTACAAGATCACCGCGCGCCGCCCCGGCGATATCGCCACCTGCTACGCCGACCCGACGCTGGCAGAGAAGCTCTTAGGCTGGAAAGCCGAGAAGACCCTGCGCGAGATGTGCGAGGATTCCTGGCGCTGGCAGTTCAACAACCCCAACGGCTACCGCGAATAACTACGGAGGGTTTTACTATGGCGGATATTACGACCATCGACCCCAACTTCAAGGCGTCGGCATTGCCGCACGATGACATTGTCTGGCATGACGCGCTCGACGGCTCTTTCTCGCTGCACGGCTTATATGACCCCATCGGCACAAAGCGTTATACCCGTTTGCCGCTCTCCTTCGAGACCGACGCACGGGTCAACGCGGGCGTGCAGACGCTGATGTTCCACACCGCCGGCGGACGCATCCGCTTCAAAACCGACTCGCCGTACATTGCGCTCGCGGTCGAGCTGCCCCAGGTGAGCCTGATGTCCCACATGCCGCTGACCGGCTCGTCCGGCTGCGATATCTACCTCGCGCGCGAAGGATCCTCCGACGCACGGTTTGTGCGCTCCGTCTTCCCGTCGATGCAAAGCCCCGCCTACTCCGGCTGCGTCGACAACCCCTACCCCTGTGCTGAGGTTACCGTCAACCTGCCGCTCTATAACGCCGTTTCGCGCGTCTATATCGGCTTGAAGGCCGGCGCCTCGATCAGCCCGCCGCGCGCGTTTACGTACGGCAAGCCCGTGCTCTACTACGGCTCGTCGATCACCCAGGGCGGGTGTGCGTCGCGTCCGGGCAACAACTACATGAACCATATCTCCCGCTGGCTCGACTGCGACTTTTATAACCTCGGCTTCTCCGGCAGCGCGAAGGGTGAGCTGTGCGTCGCGGACTTCATCGCAAGTCTTGATCTGTCGGCGTTTGTCATGGACTACGATGCCAACGCCAAAACTTACCTGCATCTCGCCGCAACGCACTACCTGTTCTATCGCCGCATCCGAGAGAAGCACCCAAATCTTCCGATCATCTTCATCAGTTACTCAACCGACAGGCTTCCGCCGTATAAGACCCCCGCGGGCATTCGTGAGCGCCGCGACCTCATCATGCGCAACTACGTGCGCGGCGTCGAGTCGGGCGACCATAAGCTCGCGTTCGTCGACGGCTCTACGCTCTACGGCGACCGCGATACCGACGCATCCACCGTGGATACTGATCACCCCAACGATCTCGGATTTTACCGCTTTGCGCAGCGCGTGTATCCGGCGGTGCGCAGCGCTCTGGAGGAAACGTTATGAACAAACCTATCTTAGTTGTCATGGCAGCAGGTCTCGGCTCGCGCTACGGCGGCCTCAAGCAGATCGACCCCGTCGGTCCGCACGGCCAACTCATCATCGACTACGCCGTCTACGACGCCGTCCGCGCCGGGTTCACGAAGGTCGTCTTCATCATCAAAGAGGAGAACCACGCCGTCTTCGAGGAGACCATCGGCGCGCGTGTTAGAGGCGCGATCGACGTGGAGTATGTCTTCCAGAAGATCGACGACATCCCCGAAGGCTTCTCGATTCCCGAAGGCCGCGTCAAACCGTGGGGAACCGCGCACGCAGTGTGGTCGGCGCGTAAGGTGCTCGACCAGCCGTTTGCGGTCATCAACGCCGACGACTTCTATGGCTTCGGCGCGTTCAAGGCGTTGTATGACTTCCTCGCGCCGGTCGATCCGAACAGCCGCGAGTTTATGTTGGCGGGCTTCCGCGTCGAGAATACGCTGACCGAACACGGCACCGTCGCGCGCGGCGTGTGCGAGGTCGACAGCAGCGGCTTCCTGACCGGCGTCACCGAGCGCACGAAGATTGCGAAGGCGCCCGGCGGCGCGAAATATACCGAGGACGGCGTGACCTGGCACGATATTCCCGCCGGTACCGTCGTCAGCATGAACACCTGGGGTTTTACGACCAGTCTGTTCGACGAGATGGCGCTGGTGTTCCCAAACTTCCTGAAGAACGACGTACCCAAGAATCCGCTCAAGGCGGAGTTCTTCCTGCCATTCGTCGTGGACGAGATGATCCGCGAAAAGAAGGCGCAGGTCCGTGTCATCGACACCGGCGAGCGCTGGTACGGCATGACCTATCGTGAGGATCGTCCGGTGGTCGTGGCCGCCATCGAGAAGATGACCGCCGAGGGCAAGTATCCGGAGAATCTCTGGAACAGGTGACAGAAGGGAGGCCGTACAGTGGTGCTGTACACGCGCAATGAGCGCATCTTTACAAACGCGCGGTTCGTTGTGGAGACGCTGGGAGAGTGTAAGCCCGGCGAATGCATGGTGTGCATCGCCGACGCTGCCACTTACGGCTACGCGCGGGTCATGTGTGATGTGGCGCGTGAACTGGGGCTGTCGGCAATGATCATCGACATCGACTGCTACGGCGGCGACGAGCGGTATATGAAACTGCCGGTGATGGAGCCGCTGCGTCAGGCGATTCTGCACGCCGATCTGGTTTTCATGCTCACCGACCAGATGCTCACCGACTTCGGGATGTTCCTCGGCAACCCCGACGAGTGCGACACCGCACTTTTAGGCCACTCCCGCTGCTTCACTTTCGAGGCGACCGGCATGGAGGCGTGGCAGCTTGACCCGCAGCGCATCCTCGACGACCGCGCACGGACGCTGCGGCTCTATAAAAAGCTGCAAAGCGCCCGGACGCTGACCATCACGACGGCACGCGGGACAGACCTCACCTGCGATGTCACCCGCGCGGACGCAATGTACCCGGTCATGGCGATCATCCCGTTCTACGCGGAGGTCGCGCTGATCCCGGGACTGGGCAGTGTCAACGGTACGGTCATCGCGGACGGCGCGTCGGAGTGTGCATACGGTCAGCGCGGCGAGCCGATCCGTCCCGCGCAGGCCGGGAACATGGAGCTGTGGAAGAAACCGATGGGGCTGCACTTCCGCGACAGTCTGCTCATCGGCTGGGACGGCGACGCGGTACAGGCGGCACGGCTTGACAAGCTGATGGAAGACGTCGACCCGGCGCCCCGCCTGTGCGATGAGATCGGCCTGGTCACGGCGACGAGCGTCGAGAACGACCGCTGGGGCTGGCGCATCGACGGCAGCCATCAGACACGCTGCGTACATGTCGCCATCGGCAACAACTACCGGCGCGGCGAGGTCATCCACGCGCCGGAGCATGTCGATTTCGACGTCCACGAGCCGACCATCACGCTCGACGGTACGGTGATCTGCGAAAACGGCGTCTTCACCGACGCGGTCTGACGGAGGAACCCGATATGGAACGGGAGTATGACTTCAAGAAGCGGATGCTCGAAGTTCACAAGCCGCATCGGAAGAATGACGCGGTTTGGACAAAACTGACGGGAACAGTGCTCACCGGAGACTGGGAGATCGTGTTCCCCCGCGACGCCGGACGTGTGCTGACCTATGCGGCGCGCGACTTTACAGAGTACCTGAACGTGAGTCTGGACATATGGCCGCGTCTGCGGACGTCCGGAGACATCACGGGAGAGCGTCATGGACGGCGGGTCATTCTCGCGACGGCAGCGGACTTCCCGCATTTCGCGCCGCAGAACCGTGACACCGTAGAGAATCCGCGCGCACAGGCGCTTGCGTACCGGCTGATCGTGACGGACGACGATATCTTGGTGGTCGGTGCGTCGGAGCGCGGCTGCGCGCAGGGCGTCTACCGGCTCGAGGATATCCTCAATGCTAACGAAGGGCCTGTAATCTCCCCGCGCGACGAGTCGTATACGCCGCTGTTCTCGCCGCGTATGACGCACTCGGGCTATGAGCTGGATACCTTCCCGGATAACGTCCTGCGCGCGATCGCCCATCAGGGAATGGACGCCATCAAGGTGTTTACCAAGGGCGTGAACATGACCGAGCACGGGTACCAGGACTTCAACGAGCTGATCTGGCGCGCGGCGGGCTTCGGCTTGGACGTCTATTGCTACAGCTACTATAAAAGCGAGATGCACCCGTCAGATCCCGGCGCCCGAGAGTATTATGACAACCTCTACGGCGAGCTGTTCCGCGCGTGTCCGGGATTTCGCGGCGTGATCTTCGTCGGCGAGAGCATCGGGTTCCCATCGCATGACCCGCATACGCACTGGGACAGCGCGACGCGGCCGAAGGGGAAGTTCCACCCGGGCTGGTATCCGTGCGAGGACTACCCGGAGTGGATCGCGATGGTTTCCGGCGTCATCCACACATACGCGCCGGAGTGCGAGATTGTGTTCTGGACGTACAACTGGGGCTTCCAGCCTGAAGATGCCAGGCTTGCGCTGATCCGCAAACTCCCGCGCGACATCACGCTGCTGGTGACGTATGAGATGTTTGAGCTCCGTGAAGTCGCGCCGGGCGTAATCGAGAAGTGCGCGGACTATACGCTGGGTTTCGAAGGTCCGGGCAGGTACTTCCTCTCCGAGGCAAAGGCCGCGCATGAGTGCGGTATCCGGCTGTACACAATGTGCAACACCGGCGGGCTGACGTGGGACGTCGGAGATATCCCGTACCTGCCGACGCCGCAGCAGTGGAACCGGCGCTACCAGGGCATTCTCCGCGCGCACGACCTCTACGGGCTGTGCGGGCTGATGGAGAGCCACCACTACGGCTTCGTCCCGTCGTTCGTGTCGGAGTTATGTAAAACGATGTACACGCGTGTGGACGGAATCAGTCCGGATTTCGATACGGAGCTGCGGAAGATCGCCGTGCGTGACTTCACGGAAGTGAACGCTGATACGATGATTCGCGTGTGGGATCTCTGGAGCGAGGGCTTACGGCACATCGTGACGGAAGGTTACGACCAGTACGGACCGCTTCGTATCGGGCCGTCGTTCCCGCTGACGTTCGATCAGACCGAGCGCATCCCGACACGTCCGTACGCAAGCCATCATACGGAGAAAAACATCGTCACGACGACGTACTTCCAGGATATCCGCAACACGAGGAAAGTGCTGTGGGAGCTTGAGACGATGACCGAGATGGGCAGGCTCTTCCGTGAGGGCGGCAATCTGATGGAGACGGTGCTGCAGACGCTGACCGGCGACAAACTCACCGATGCACGGCGTCAGTACGCACTGGGACGCTTCATTGAGCGCACGGCGTACACGCACGTGAACAACAAGCGCTGGCACATCCTCAAGTGCATTCTGCTCAATGAGACGGGCGCTTTCCCTTGCGAGAAATACTCCGGCTACTTCGAAGTCGCGCCAAGAGAGCCGATGCCGGAAGGTGCGTCGCATGACCGTGCGGGACTGCTGCCGGCGCTGGGACTGTCCCCCACTGCGTCGGACGCGGAGATTGCCGCCGAGATGGAGAGGGTCGCGCGTGAGGAACTTGCCAACACGCGGGCAACTTACCCGCTCATTATGGAGGACTCGCGCATCGGGTTTGAACCGACGATGGACTATATGGCCGACGCGCGCAGTCTCGACTGGAAGCGCCGCGTCACGGAGGACTCGCTTGCAAGACTGCGGGCATGGAAACACTGACAACAAACTTCAATAAAGGACGAACAACTATGGAACACCTGGGCCTCAATGAGATCCGTGAGCGGTATCTGAAATTCTTTGAGTCAAAGCAGCATCTGCGTCTGCCGAGCTTTTCGCTGATCCCGGAAAACGACAAGACGCTGCTGCTGATCCCGGCGGGCATGGCACCTCTGAAGTCCTACTTCACCGGTGAGCAGACCCCGCCCGCACCGCGCATCACCACCTGCCAGAAGTGCATCCGTACCAACGACATCGAGAACGTCGGCTTCACCGCGCGCCACCTGACGTTCTTCGAGATGCTCGGCAACTTCTCTTTCGGCGATTACTTCAAGCTCGAGGCCATCACCTGGGCGTGGGAATTCGTCACCCAAGTCCTCGAGATGCCTGAAGACCGGCTGTATGTCTCAGTCTACGAAAAAGACGACGAGGCGATGGAAATCTGGACGAAGAACGTCGGCGTGGCACCCGACCATATGTTCCGCATGGGCAAAGCGGACAACTTCTGGGAGATCGGTACCGGTGTCGGACCGTGCGGACCGTGCTCGGAAATCTACTTCGACCGCGGCGAGCAGTACGCGTGCGGCCCGGACTGCCATCCCGGCTGCGACTGCGACCGCTTCGTTGAGTTCTGGAACCTCGTATTCACGCAGTTCGAGAACGACGGCCACGACAACTACCTGCCGCTGGCAAAAAAGAACATCGACACCGGCATGGGCCTTGAGCGCATCGCATGCATCATGCAGGAGGTGGGCAGTCTCTTTGAGGTCGACACGATGACCGCAATCACGCAGCGCGTCTGCGAGATGGCGGGCGTCGAGCGCGGTCATGACCCGAAGACCGAAATTTCGCTGCGCATCATCACAGACCACATCCGCGCAACCGTCATGCTCGTGTGCGACGGCGTGCATCCGTCCAACGAGAGCCGCGGCTATATCCTCCGCCGCCTGCTCAGACGCGCTGCGCGTCACGGCCGTCTGCTGGGCATCCGCTCCGGCTTCCTCACCGAGCTTGCCGATACCGTCTTTGAAATCTCCGGGAAGGCCTACCCGCAGATCATCGAAAAGAGCGACTACATCCGCCGCGTCATCCGGCTGGAAGAGGAGCGCTTCGATAAAACCATCGACGCCGGTCTCAAACTGCTGTCCGAGCACATCGACGAGATGAAGGCGTCCGGCAAAACCGTGATGGACGGTGCCGAGGCGTTCAAGTTGTATGACACATTCGGCTTCCCGGTTGACCTGACCGTCGAAATCCTCGGCGAGCAGGACTTCACGCTCGACCGCGAGGCGTTCGAACGCTGCATGAACGAACAGCGTGATCGCGCCCGTGATGCGCGCAAGAAGCACGCGCTCGGCTGGGGCAGCGACGACGCGGGCGCTTTGAAACAGCTTCCCGAGACCGTCTTCACCGGCTACACATCCTGCACCGGCACGGGTAAAGTGCTTGCAATCCTCTCCGGCGGTGAGACGCGCGAGGGTGTCGGCATGGACGAAGAGGCAACACTGCTTCTCGACTCCACCACCTTCTACGCGGAGTCCGGCGGTCAGATCGGCGACACCGGCGTGATCGAGTGCGACATGGGCAGCTTCCGTGTCACCGACGTGACCAAGACGCCCGACCATAAGTTCCTGCATTCCGGTGTCGTCACGCGCGGTACCCTTTCCGTCGGCGACAACGTCCGCACGCTGGTAGATGAACCGCGTCGTCAGGCGATCTCCCGTGCCCACTGTGCGGCACACCTTCTCCAGGCTGCTCTGCGCCTTGTCCTCGGTACGCATGTCGAGCAGGCCGGCTCCCTTGTCGAGCCCGACCGCGTCCGCTTCGACTTCACCCACTTCGCCGCTCTGACCGACGACGAGAAAGCCAAGGTCGAGGCGCTGGTCAATGAGGAAATCCTCAAGGCACTGTCCGGCTCGATGACCGAGATGCCTACTGACGAGGCAAAAAAGCTCGGTGCGATAGCGCTGTTCGGTGAGAAATACGGCAAGACCGTACGCGTCGTGCGCTACGGCGACTACTCCTGCGAGCTGTGCGGCGGTACGCATATCGATAACACGGCGAAGGTCGGACTGTTCCGCATCGTAGGCGAAGGCTCCGTGGCAGCGGGCGTGCGGCGCGTCGAAGGTGTGACGGGACTGGGCGTTCTGGAACTCCTCAAGACCCGTGAGGATACCATCGCGCGGACGGCGATGGCGCTTAAGACCTCCGTGTCCGAGGTCGAACACGCGGCGGAGAGCATGGCGGCAACCGTGCGCGAGCAGAAGCAGACGATCGACGGGCTCAGCGGTAAGATCGCGCGTGCGGAGGTCGAAGGACTGCTGAAGTCCGCGAAAGCCGTCGGCGGCGTGAAGCTCATTTCCGCGAAGGTCAACGCCGATCTTGAAAGGATGCGGACGATGTGCGACATCCTGCGGGATATCGACACGACGGTGGTCGTGATGTTCGGCGCGGTAGCGGACGGAAAGGTACAGCTTTCGTGCGCGTGCGGCGCGGACGCGGTGAAGATGGGTGCGCATGCGGGGAAGCTCGTAAAAGCGGCGGCGGCGATTGTCGGCGGCGGCGGCGGCGGCAGACCTGACAGTGCGAGCGCCGGCGGCAGAAACCCCGAGAAGCTGGATGAAGCGCTGGCCTCCGTAGAAGCCAATCTCGCAGCGATGCTGAAGTAACGCATCCGAAACCCCGTCAATAAGAAAGCCCTTCGGAATTTTTGAAAGCTTTTCGCTTCTTTTTCGTGAAAAAAGCGCATCCTGCCCCGGGCGAAATCGGTGCAGCAGTCGTATGCACAGACAAGAACATCCCGAAAGGTGAAACAGATAAATAAAGCCGCCGGAGAACACATCCTCGGCGGCTTTCACAAAGAAAGGAACTCCCCATGCGTATTTTAGCCATCGGCGCGCACCCGGACGATTGCGATCTGTGCTTCGGCGGAACCGCAGCGCTGTTTGCGAAAGCCGGCCACGCGGTCAAGTTCATCTCAGCGACCAACGGCGATACCGGTCACCACGTCATCGGCGGAGGTCAGCTCGCACGCCGCCGCTACAAGGAAACCCAGGAGTCCGCGAAACTCGCCGGCATTGCAGAGTATGAGGTCTTCGACATCCACAACAACGGTCTCACCCCCGATATCCCCACCCGCGAACGCTTCATCAAAGCCATCCGCGAGTGGAAGACCGACCTGCTGTTCACCCACCGCACCGTCGACTACCACCCCGATCACCGCGCGACTGCCCAGCTCGTCCAGGATTCGTCCTACGCCATCATCATCCCCAACGTCTGCCCGCTCACTCCGGTGCTCACGAAGGCTCCCGTGATTTTATACTTCGCCGACCGCTTCCGCAAGCCCTGCCCCTTTACCCCCGACGTCGTCGTCGACATTGACACGACCATTGACACGAAGCTTGCGATGTTCCGCGCGCAGGAGTCGCAGGTGTTCGAGTGGCTTGCGTATACAAACGGCAACCTCGCCGATATCCCTGCCGACCCCGACGCCCGCGACGCGTGGATCCGTACCGAAACCTCCCTCAAGCGTAGCTACGAGGGGGCCGACCGCTTCCGTCAGGAGCTGATCGCAAAATACGGTGAACTCCGCGGCAGTAAAGTCAAAGCCGCCGAAGCGTTCGAGCTCTCCGAGTACGGACGACAGCCCGCGGATGGAGAACTCGCCGAATTGTTCCCGTTTTAGCGTATCACAATCTCACCCGGCGTGTCTCATACGCGCGCCAGACGTTCTCAAACCACTCATCCGGCTTGGGGATCGGCTTCACCGGTGTCAGCACCGTGTGGAAGTCCCCGTCGTACGTCGTCACCGCCGCGAGATTCTCCGTCTCGGACCTCTCAGGCGGATCGGACACCAGCGCCGCGCCCCGGCTGCCGAACGTGTCCGCGCAAACCATCGCCGCATCCAGCAGCGCCCGCGACGTCTGCAGCAGATCGTAGCTGCGGTACAGGTACGCAAGCTCCGCCTGTGACCCAACACGCTCCACGTCCCAGAATACCCGCGCCTCCTCCGCGAAATCCTCCGCCAGCTCCCGCATCGCCTTACGGCTGCGGATGTGCGCGCAAACCGACGTCATCCGCGTCTGCCGGCTCACCCGCCGTACCTCTGCGTTCGGCGTATCCGATACACACCCCGACAGCCGTCCGATGAACGCGTCCGTGTCCCGACATGCCCGCTCAAACGCATCCATGTCCGGCAGCGGACGCTTCGCCCGTACAATGGCGTCCGCCGCACGGCGTGAGACCACCTGCGTCGCGTTCAATGCCGAGCCGCCCGGACGGTAGACCCCCAGCGTCCCGGCCGCCTCGCCCGCGGCATACAGCCCCGGCACGCATGTCAGCCCGTCGATATCCACCGCAATGCCCCCGTTGTGATGCTGCGCGCACACCATCACCCGCAGCGGAGACGTATACAGGTCAATGCCGTGGCTGCGGTACAACTCAATCGCCTTCGGGTTCATGTGCGCAAGCCGTGCGATCGGCGTCGCCATCATCGCGCCGGAGCGCTCGAGATAGCCGCGCGCCTCATCACCCAACACGTCAAACGAGAATCCCCTCGGCTCGCGGGTAAAGTCCATATATACCCGCCGTCCCAGCTCACACTCACGGTGCACCAGCAGGTCAACCACCGACGAACCGTCAACCTTGCGTACGTCGAACGGCCACTGGTAACCCTTCAGAAACGTCATGTCCAGCGCACGGCTCTCTCCCAGCGCGTCGCACAGGAACTCCCGCTCGACGCCCTGTTCATCCACGCTGAGGTAGCGCGGCAGCACCTGCTGATACGTCCCGGAAACATTCCAGCGGAAATCCACCGACGCCAAACCGTACTGCCACTCGGAAAAGTTGCGCAGCGCAGCGCCTGCGTCGATTGCAAGCCCCGTGGAGCCTGTCTGGCTCTCCGGATAGACGCTTGCACGGTAGACCCCGGCGGGACCTCCCGTACACAGCACCACCTCCGCGCATCGGATCGCGATGGGCTGTCCCAGACGGTCGAGGCATAGAAGCCCCACGACCGCGTCGCAGCTTTTGAGTATCTTAACCGCTGTCAGCCCGTCGTATACCGGCACATTCTTCGCTTTTACAGACCGTTCGAGCGCTTCGGTCATATAGCGTGACGTAAGCGGCCCGGCGGAGGTCGCACGGGTACGCGGGTCGTGGTCGGTCTTATAGCCGGCGTACTGCCCGTATACATCCGACGGGAACGGGACACCCAGCAGCACCAGCCGGATAAACCCCTCGACCGACCCGGCAGCTTCGGACAGCGCTTCATCTCCATCCATCGCGCCGCCGTCGTAGAGCGTCTGCGCCATGTCGCGTACAGAGTCCGCACCGCCGCCGGAGAGCGTCAGCTTGTAGTATGTCTGCTTATCGCTGCCGGTGTTGCGCGAGGTACCCATATGCACGCCCTCGGTGACAATGCAGACGTCACGCCCGAGCTCTGCCAGACGGTCGGCGCATGAGTAGCCCGCGCAGCCAGTGCCGACGACGACGGTGTGATGCATCAGCATAGGATTTCCTCCACAGCCTTCCCGTCGATACCCGGCATGTCAAACCCGAGCACGCGGGAAAATGTCGCGGTCAGATCGACGATCGGACGCCGCTCGAGCTGTACCCCGCTGCGGAACGCCGGTCCTGCCGCAATCATCGTCGGCTGCGGGCCTTTGTCCGGCAGGCAGCCGTGTGTCGCGCGGCCGTAACGCCAGTCGGTGATGTCGATGTTGTGTACGAGCGGACGCTTCCAGTCCTCATTGAACGCCGTGAAGCCGTCGGTCTCGAGAACGAAGTCGAAGTCCCATGCGAGGCGTTCCTCCGCGCGCGCCTGCTCGCTCGTAAAGACACGTGAGATTCCGTAGATACCCTCGCGCTCCCAGTGCAGCAGCAGCGCGTACAGCTCATCGTACCGTGCGCGGTTCTTCAGATGTACCTGCGCCGACAGTCCCGCCGACTGGATATATGCGTCCCAGTCGATGAGGTTGCCGCGGTCGTCGGTCTTGATGAACCCTGCTTCCTTCAGACAGACGTTGAGCGCAATCGAACGCTGAATCGTAATCTGTCCGTGGTCGCTCATCACAACGATGTTCGTATCGCCGAGGGTACCGGTCTCCTCGAGCGCTTGGTAGATCATCCCGAGCTGCAGATCGGTCTCGTCAAGCGCGCGGTTGACCTGCTCGTTGAACAACCCGTACATATGTCGGAAGCCGTCGATGTGCGCGGGGTGGATCATCAGCAGGTCGGGCTGATAATTGCGGATGATGTCGCACGCGCAGCTTGTAACAAAGCGATCGGCCTCTGGATGCTGCCGCTCATGCCCGCGCAGGATATGGAGACTCGGGCGTACGACCTTCTCCATAACGTCGGGAGACGAACCGGAACGTATGAAGACGTCCTCGAGGTCGTCGTCCTTCGACTGCGACCAGTACTCATCGACGAGGTAGTCGATGTAGGGGTTGTTGCCGGTGACGGGCCAGAAGACGGCGGCGGTCGATAACCCGGCAGCCTTCGCGTACTCGAAAATCGTCGGCACCGCGATGTCCTCCGCGAACCAGTGCCACGGGTTTCTGAGCGTACCGGGGCGGAACAGTTCGTTGGTTGTGATGCCGTGGCGGTCGGGGTAACAACCAGTCGACACGGACGTGTGGACCGGGTACGTCACGGTCGGGTAGATGGCGCGCAGCGTCTTGATCTGCGCGCACGCGCCGAGCAGCCGCTTGTAGTTCGGAAGGTTCGTGAGATAGGCCAGGTCTTCGTATACCAGCGCGTCCTGCGAGATCACGATGAGCTTCGACATAATATACCTCCGGGCGATATGTAAGGAATCAATTGAAGAAACCTCTGCAAGAGTTTGAAAAACAGGCCGTGGGAATCTACAGCCGCCGCAGGTGGAACCCGCCGTCGGCGTTGAGCACCTGCCCGGTGGTGTAGTCGAGCATCCCGGAGCACGCCGCGCGGACGCAGTTGGCAACGTCGGCAGGCTCACCCATCCGCGCGATGGGAAGCAGCCCGTCCGCGATGAGTGCCTCATACTTTGCAAGAACACCGGCGGTCATGTCGGTCTTGATGATGCCCGGGCGTATTTCGAACACCGGGATGCCGTACTCCGCAAGCCGGTCGGCGAAGAGCTGCGTGGTCATGCTGATACCGGTCTTTGAAATGCAGTACTCGCCGCGCGATGTGCTGGACGTATACGCACTGATCGACGAGATGTTCACGATGCGCGGACGATAGTCCGCAACGGTTTTCTGCATCCCGATCATCAGATTCGCCGCAGCCTGGCACATGAAGAACGTCCCCTCCAGGTTGATCTTCAGCAGCCGCCGGACGCTCTCCGGCGTCGTCTCGAGCACGTCCAGCCGTACCACCGGCGCGACACCCGCGTTGTTGACAAGGACATCCAGCCGCCCGTATGCCCGCGCTTTCTCAAACAACACCGCGCGGTCATCCGGGTCGGAGATGTCACACTTCACACACTCGACGTCGAACCCCGCGAGCGCTTCGTCGGGAGCAAACGCGCTCGTCGCGCACAGCAGCAGCTTATAGTCCATCTCGCCCAGCGCTTTCGCAATCCCCAAGCCGATCCCACGCCGCGCGCCGGTCACAATCGCCAGCTTTTTCACTTCCTGAAGACCTCCTTATAAAGCTCCGTGTACAGCTTATCCCGCAGCACGCAGCCGGGCGTACTCCCCGCGCGCATCAGCTCTGTACATTTGCTGCACGTTATGCATATCTTCTTCGGGTCGAGCGTCCCCTTTGTCAGCAGATCGCGTGCGAAATCCGGGTACGCGAATGCCAGCCGTCCGAAGCCCGCTATGTCGCAGTAATCCTGTTCGACCGCACCCGCCGCAAGATTGCCGGACAGTCCGCGCAGATACGAAAGCCCCGACCCGATCACCGTCATCTCCGGATATGCGCGCTTGACCGCGCCCACGCAGTCATACATCCGCGCGACGCCCTCGAGCGGATGCTCCGGTGGGATGTAGCCGCCCAGGTCATACGGACGGTTCACGTGCGGGTTGACGTACGGGTTGCCGATCGTCACGTCCAGCAGAGGGAATCCCGTCTCCCGTGCAAGCCCGATCAGCCGCAGCGGTTCGGTCAGGTCGGGTGTCAGGGAACCGTCTGTCCCGACGCCCCAGCCGTACGGATACGGGAAACCGTCGTATACGTTCATACGCGATGTGACGAGGAAATCTGCCGACACCGCCGCTTTCGCCGCACGTACGCAGTCAAGGTACAGCCGGGTGCGGTTTTCAAAGCTGCCGCCATACTTCCCGGGACGTGTGAAGCCGGAGAACATCTCGCATATCAGATAGCGGTGGCATGCCTTGACGTCGACGCCGTCGAAACCAGCCTCCTCCGCGAGCTTCGCCGCTTTCGCGAACACTTCGGGCAGCGCGTCGAGGCGGTCGTCCGACAGGATGCGCGACGGGTCGATCGGCTTTTCTTTCTCAAAGAGCGGATTGTTGTAGGCGATGAGCGGCGCAGGAGTCCCTTCGGGTTTGGAATAGCGGCCGGAGTGCGTGAGCTGGAGGATCAGTACGGGCGCGAAGCCGTTCGCCTGGATGCCGCGTTCCCGGATGCGGGAAACAAGGCTCTTGAAAGCGTCGACGTTTTCTTCATGCAGCCAGAGCTGCCGGGGATTCGCGCGGCCCTCACGGACGACCGCGCACGCCTCGACCCAGATCAACGCGGCGCCGCCGTCGGTGAAGCGGTCGTAGCGGCGCAGGGTCAGCTCGCCCGGTTTTCCGTCCGGGGTTCCGTCGCAGCCTTCCATCGGCTGCACGGCGAGCCGGTTGCGCACGGTGAGCTTTCCAACCGTGACGGGTGACGCCAATGCGCCGATGTTCTCCGAGAGCGGAAGCGTGACGTTCAGCCGCGTGAGTTCCGCGTTCAGTGCGGATAGATCGGGATAGTGAAACTTCTCGTGCCGCATGAGTTTCCTCCTTTGTCGATATGTGAGCCGGCGCGGCCTGTACAAGGTCAGCGCCGGAGCGCGTCCCAGAGTCCGCGTGCGTTCGGGAGAATCGGCTCGACCGGTATCCCCAGCGCCTGTGCGACCTGTTCGGGTGTGACATCGTCGAGGAAGACATTCTCCCCCTGCCGCAGCATCGTTGCCGGAATCAGCAGACGCTCGCCGAGCGGTTTGTCTTTGAGCTGTGCGATGAGGTCCGTACCGGTGACCAGTCCCGCGACATCTATCGTGTGTCCGAAGAAGTCGTTACGGATGGCGTAGACGATGCCTTTTATATTATGACACTTTTTCCCCGCGAGGTCAAGCATTTTCCGCATGAATTCCGCGGCAGCGCAGCCCGTCGCGATGGCAAACGGCCTGTCCGCTTCAACCGGACGCGTATGGCGCACGATGCCGCGCAGTTCATCCTCGAACTTTGCCATCAGACCCACGCCGTTCTCCAGCTGCGGATAGCTGTCATAGTACGCAGCCTCCGGGATCGGACGCCCGCAGCGCAGGAACAGTTCGTCCGCACAGTACACCACGCGCTCGCCGTACTTCTCCACGCATCTCTCCCCGAAGGGCTGCACCATGTCGAGAATCTCTGCCGCCTCTTTCGCGCCGACCGGCGTCAGCGGATACAGTCCATCCCGGAAGCGCGTAATGCCCACCGGCACGACGCTGATGCTTGCGACCGCCGGGTACAGCGTCAGCAGATCCTCAAGCGATTTCCTGAGCGCATCGCCGTCATTCAGCCCCGGACAGACCACAATCTGGCAGTTCATCCGGATATGCGCGGCCGCCAGCTTCTCCATCTGTACCCACAGCTCCCCTGCACGCGGGTTTCGGAGCATTTTCACCCGCAGCTCCGGATCCGTCGTCTGCACCGACACGTTCACCGGGCTGATGCGCATCCGGATCATCCGCTCGAGGTCGTCATCCGTAAGGTTGGTCATGCTGATATAGTTGCCCTCAAGAAACGACAGGCGCATGTCATCGTCTTTGATGTAAAGAGACTCGCGCAGCCCTTTGGGAAGCTGGTCGACGAAGCAGAAGACGCAGTTGTTTGCACAGCGTTTCATGCGGTCGCCGAGGTAGGATTCGAAGGTCAGGCCGAACTCCTCGCCCTCCTCCTTGCGTATCTTCAGCGTGCGCTCGGTTCCGTCGGGCGCGCGGAGGGTGACGGTGAAGGCGGCGTCATAGGTGTAGAACCGGTAGTCGAGCATATCATGGGCAGCATGACGACCGATGGCGATGAGGGTCTCGCCGATCCGGATACCGGCGGCTGCGGCGGGAGAACCGGGTTCAACGGATGTGACGCGCATGGCAGTGACCTCCTGGGAATGTGATGAGTATAACGTATAAAAGCCTGTCCCGAAAGTGAGACAGGCTTACTATACGAACAAAAGCGGAGTGCGGACGTTTCAGGCCTTGGCCTTCTCGCCGGCGGCTCCAACCTTGATGACCTCACGGCCGTCGTAATGACCGCATTCCTTGCAGGCTCTATGCGACAGGCGCGCGGCGCCGCAGTTCTCACACTTGATCAGACCCGGCAGCGTAAGCTTCCAATGGGAGCTGCGTCTCTTATCGCGTCTTGTTTTGGATACTCTTCTCTTTGGGACAGCCATGATGTTTTCCTCCTATGTGGTCCTGGACGTACAGAATTATTTTGCAGCGCACTCGCAGTCGCTCTGGTTGAGATCGGTGCCGCATTTGTGACATAAACCCTTGCAGTCGGGTTTGCACAGATGGATCATATCCATATCCAATATGACGGCTTCCTCGGCGATCTGCGACACATCAACGATATCGTCTACAATCAGGACGATGTCATCGTTTTCCTCATCCTGCAGCTCGTCGGCGAGAAGCTGCTCGATCGGTACAGACTTTCCGACGGAGATCGGCTTTGCGCAGCGCGCACACAGCGTCTCGACGGTTATCTCGGCGACAGCGCTCAGAATGAGCATCCCCGCACGATTATAAAGCTCTCCCTTCACCCGCACAGGTGTAGGCAGGGGAAACTCTCCGTAAAACGGCATCGCGGACAGATCCATCGTAAAGTCGAAGGGGATCCGCGCGCCGGGAGTTTCCCGTATGAGTTTTACATTGAGCAGCATGAACACACCTCAAAAGCGGTACCTGAATATTATATATGGAATTCGTACTTTTGTCAACAGTTATTTTGCGATTATTCCGTGATTATTGCGTGTTTTTCCGTCAACTTGCCAAGAATCCGCCATACACACGGCATTCCTCACGGTGTCTCGTGTCCGAGCGCCGGTTTTTTCCCGGTATGCTTCTCGCGCAAAAACGGCTTCTCCAGCTTCCGTTTCAGCCGGAAGAACCAGCCCCGTTCCTCGATCATCGGATAGACGTAGAGCGCCTGAATCCCCGCGAGCCGTGCGCCGAGTACATCGGTAAAGAGCTGGTCCCCGAGGAAGCCGGTCTCATTGGGCGCCGTACCCATTTTCTTCCGCGCACGATTGAGACCGAACGGCAGCGGTTTTCTGGCCAGTGCCTGTCCCTCAAACGGCAGCTTACGGCAGAATTCCCGGACGCGGCGCGGTGTATTGTTCGATACGAGCATGACGGTGATACCGCCGGCACGCATACTCTTGAGCCACGCGATTGCGGCTTTCGTGGGGTGGCGCGTATGCGGTGCGACAAGCGTGTTGTCCAGGTCGCACAACAGCGCGCGGATGCCGCAGGCGCGCAGGGCCTCGGGCGTGACGTCCGCAAGCCGCTGAAAGATATGGTCAGGACGCAGGAGATGCTTCATGGCAGGATACCTCTCATCCTTCTCGATCGGGCATACGGGGACGTTCGCCCTCATAGAATGACCAGGCGCGGGCTCAGGCACGCCCTAGTGTTATGATTATACCATGTCGGAACGGAAATGAAAAGGGGTGTGGGCATTTGGAATTGTAAATAATTGTCCCGGCGATGATGCAGCACGCTGCGACTTCATGCGCGCGGACTATCTGCTCCCGGCGTCGGGCAGCAAGGCAGAGTAAAGCGGCAATCTCACGCGGATGTGACTTGACAAGCCGGGGGAAGTGTAGTATACTGGTATTGTATAAATATTGCGCGTCTCTCTCACGGGTGGCGCACATAAGGGAGATTTGTTCATGCGTATCACCAACGAGGCGGATTACGCTCTTCGCATTGTATACAATCTGCTTGACGGTTCACAGAGAAGCGCCAAGCTCATTTCCGAACAGACGGGCGTGACGCTGCGGTTCGCGCTGAAGATACTGCGCAAACTCGCGCTGTCGGACATCGTCGGCTCACAGCAGGGCGCGGCGGGCGGCTACTACCTCAAACGTACCCCTTCAGAAATCTCCGTCGGCGAGATTATCGAGATCATTGACGGCCCCTTCCTCATCAACAACTGCATGGACAGCGTCTACATCTGTACCCGCATGGGGAAGAACACCGAGAACTGCCCCTTTCATCAGTTCTTCGATGAGCTGAACATCAAAATCCGCCGCGAGATGTTCACCGCTACGATGGACAAATTTATCTAAAAAGCCCCCGGATGTACGATACACTCCGGTGAAACGCCGCGTCGGTGAAGATGCCGTGGAGCATCAGGTCGACGCCGCAGCCGTATTTCTCAAGCAGTGCCAACAGATAGGGAAAGTCGACGATTCCCTCTCCGGTGGGACAGAAGTCGATGCCGTCGCCCTCACGGATGTCCTTGCCGTGGGCGAGCGCGATGTCAGCTCCCAGCAGCTCAAACGCGCGGTCGAGCGTCGGGCGGACGTTTTTGCGATGCGCCATACCCACGTGAAACAGGTTCGCCGGGTCGAGCACAATCTTCACTGCCGCGCCGCATTCTTGAAGCAGCCGCCGCGCCTTCTCCGGCGTATCGACAACGTTCGATGCCTCGACCTCGACCAGCAGCATCATCCCGCGCGCTGCCGCATATTCCGCACAGCGCAGCATCGTCCCGCGCATGTCGTTCCAGGCGCCCGGCGTATTGTTGTCTGGATGCGGCTGCCACAAATGCGCGGGGTTGCGGGAGCCGGTACAGACCGATACCAGCGTGCAGCCGAGCGACCGCACGGCGTCGAGGAAGCCCGGGAAGCGCCGGATGCCCTCGTCCCGTACCGCCGCGTCCGGATGCGCCATATTGAACGTCCCGTTTGCTGCAACAACAGGCAGCCCGGTACGTATCGACGCGCGCATGATCTCATCGAGCGTCCCGCGCGGAACATCGCCCGGTATCTCAATACGGGTATCCGCAGTAAATCCGTCGATCGGTACGGAGTCGAATGCAAACTGTACGCAGTCGAAGCCCAGCGATGCGGCCTTGTCAAACAGCGCGTCCGGGGTCATACGCGGCAGGTCGGTGGTGCAGACTCCTAATCTCATAAGTACCTCCCCTTTGTATTCCGATACCCTGATTATACCATGCCGCGCGGAGATACGCAAGCGAAAAACATACGTGTATGAAATAAGGGAACACCCAAAGGACAGTTCACTCGGAGGTTTTATACCTTGGAAAAATCGGCATAGTTTGGAGAAATCCGGCTATGCCGATTTTTGCTGTTCCCGGGGCGGCCCTGCTGCATCAATTTTGATTGGGTTCTCTGTACTCACCTGCATTTGACAATTGCTTCTGTCATGTTTGTCAACACAAGCTCATCGTTTTGATTAAACGCTTCAATAGTGATCTCAACAAGTCCGTTCCGGGAGCTGCGTTTCGTAAGCCCTGTTATGGTTGCTTTACCCGTCAGAACATCATCTGCATAAACAGGCTTTATCCACTCAATTTTAGTTGACTTTCCGGCAATCAGTTCTTTACCGTAAAAGTCAACCTCAAGATATTTTGCCCACACAGACATAAACGACATGACACCCGGTGCGATCAATCGGCCAAAGGATGTATTTCTCGCATATTCTTCATCTGTATGCAGCGGAATATTGTCATATGTATAGGCGAAATCCATCATCTTTTCTTTTTCTATAACGGCAGGTGCGATATCTGCCGTCATACCGATTTTTAAATCATCAAAATACATGATTCACCTCGATAATAATCCGTCGATAAATTGACGGGCAATACGCGCTGATCTGCCGCCGCGCTCCAAAGCAAAGCGTTCGGCAAGCAAAGCCAATTTTTCTTTTGTCATATGAATACCGCTTTCTTCTGCCAGGTGATATACGATATGAAGAAAAGTCTCCTTGCTTGGTTTGGAAAATGTCACATGAATGCCGAAACGCTCTGACAGAGAAATCAGTTCCTGCATTGTATCGTTGCGATGAATATCATCGCCTTCACGGCCTGAGAACGTTTCCTTAATAATGTGACGGCGGTTGCTTGTTGCATATATGACAACATTGCTTGATTTTACCGTAACAGAGCCTTCCAGTGCTGATTTGATGGCATTGAAATCATTGTCATCCTTCAGAAAAGACAGGTCATCGATGAAGAGTACGAATTTCAGCGGATTGTTTGACAATTCATTCAATATGATCGGTATATTTCGAAGCTGATCCTTTTTCACTTCAATGATGCGAAGCCCTTCGCTCCACAAAGAATTGACGACCGCTTTAACAGTTGAGGATTTGCCCGTGCCCGAATCGCCTGAAAGCAATATATTCGCTGCGGGTTTGCCGGCAAGCAATGCTTTTGTGTTGTCGATGATGATTCTTTTTTCACGCTCATAGTCCACAAGCTGAGAAAGCTCGATTTTGTCGGGATGAAGCACCGGAAAGATATTGCCCTGCTCATCTGCATAAAACATACGGTGTTTTGCATAAATACCATAACCATACTTTTCGATGCTTTCGACTCTCTGCAAATAGAAGTCCTTCAGGCAGATGCTTGCAGTCGTAAATCCCGGCAAAAAACCTTTGTAATCGAGAAGAGCGCACAGTGTTTCTTTGTCAAGTTCTGCGATCTCCTGCAAAATAGCAAGCTCTGCCAAAAGAGAGGAATGCATGAACTCCGGCACATCTTTTCCGCTGCCGATTGTTTTTACATAAACGTTCTCGCTTACGGAACAAAGTTCTTTTATATGTTCACCCAGGTTTCCTCCGTTTGCAGTATAAAGAGCCGCCACAAACTCGGCATAAGCCGAGTTTGTGGGGTTCTCCAAATGCCTATACAGCGCGGAAACAACGCTGTCTTTCAAAAAATCTCTGAAGATACACAGGGTTTGCAGTTTTTCTTTCAATACTCTCATGTCAATTCAAAATTGCTCCGGACGCACCGCCCGATACAAGTGCCGCATAGCGCTTAAGATAGCCGGACAGCTCCTTGGTTTTGGGAACGAAATTTTTCATGCGCTCGGAAAGAACATCTTTATCCACTTTCAACTCAATCGAGTTTTCCGGTATATTGATGCTGATGATATCCCCCTCTTCAACAACGCCGATCAAACCGCCGGATGCAGCTTCGGGTGTCACATGGCCGACACAGGCGCCGCGGGTAGCGCCGCTGAAACGTCCGTCGGTAATCAGAGCGACGCTGTTGCCAAGTCCCATCCCCATAATTGCAGAGGTGGGATTCAGCATTTCGCGCATGCCCGGACCGCCTTTCGGGCCTTCATAGCGGATAACCACCACATCACCTGCCACAATTTTACCCGCATTGATCGCCGCCTGCGCTTCTTCTTCGGAATCGAACACACGGGCAGGGCCTTCATGTACAAGCATTTCGGGAAGAACCGCGGAACGCTTAACGACGCTTCCTTCGGGTGCAAGGTTGCCTTTGAGGACCGCAATGCCGCCTGTTTCACTGTAAGGGCGATCAATGGGACGAATCACCTCGGGATTCAGATTGACACAGTCCACAATACTTTCGCCGATGGTTTTGCCGGCTACCGTCATACAATCGGCGTTGATTAAGCCTTTCTTTGAAAGCTCATTCATTACGGCATAAACGCCGCCTGCCTCGTCAAGATCCTCGATATAGGTATGGCTTACCGGCGCAAGATGGCATAGATTGGGTGTTTTGGCGCTGATCTCGTTTGCAATATCCAGGTTCAGCTCTATACCGCACTCATGAGCGATCGCAGGAAGATGAAGCATGCTGTTGGTGGAACAGCCCAGAGCCATATCCACTGCAAGCGCATTCATCAATGCTTCCTTAGTCATGATATCTCGAGGACATATGTTTTTCCTTACCATATCCATAATTGCCATCCCTGCGTGTTTGGCAAGCTCAATGCGAGCCGAATAGACGGCAGGAATAGTGCCGTTGCCGCGAAGTCCCATACCCAAAGCTTCGGTCAGGCAGTTCATCGAATTGGCGGTATACATTCCGCTGCAGGAGCCGCATGTGGGGCAGGTCTTGCATTCATATTCTTTAAGCTTGGCATCGCTTAATTTGCCGGCATTGTAAGAGCCCACGGCTTCAAACATGCTGGTAAGGCTTGTCTTCCTGCCCTCTACTCTGCCTGCAAGCATCGGCCCGCCGCTGACAAATATGGCAGGGATATTCACTCTTGCTGCCGCCATCAAAAGTCCCGGTACATTTTTGTCGCAGTTGGGAACCATAACAAGACCGTCAAAGCCGTGAGCCAAAGCCATAGCTTCGGTGGAATCGGCAATCAGGTCGCGGGTCACAAGAGAATACTTCATGCCCGTGTGTCCCATGGCGATGCCGTCGCAAACGGCGATTGCAGGGAAAACAACAGGTGTGCCGCCGGCCATCGCAACACCGATTTTAACCGCATTCACGATTTTATCGATGTTGATATGGCCCGGTACGATTTCATTGTACGAACTGACAATACCGATCAGCGGTCTTTTTTGTTCTTCTTCGGTCAGACCAAGGGCGTGAAATAAACTGCGATGAGGTGCATATTGAACACCTTCAAACAGCTTTTCTTTTGACATTACGGCACCTCCAATCAGTTATTGATGAGCTTCTCCTCGTCACTCCAGCTGTAAAGCTTGCGGATGTCGGCACCGACAATTTCCGACGGGTGTTCGGATGCACGCTTTCGCATGGCGTTGAAATGAACCTGAGCGCCCGCGGAGGACATATCCAGGAGAAATTCCTTTGCAAAAGTACCGTCCTGAATGTTTTTGAGGATTTGCTTCATCGTCTTTTTTGTTTCCTCGGTTATGATCTTGGGGCCTGTGACATAATCGCCGTATTCAGCGGTATTGGATACAGAATACCTCATGCCGGCGAAACCGCTTTGATAGATAAGGTCAACGATCAGCTTCATTTCGTGGATGCATTCGAAATATGCGTTTCTCGGGTCATATCCTGCTTCGACCAATGTTTCATAACCTGCCTGCATCAAGGCACAGACACCGCCGCAAAGTACGGCCTGCTCACCGAAAAGGTCGGTTTCGGTGCGGAAGGTGGTTTCAAGCACACCTGCACGTGCGCCGCCGATACCGAGCGCATAAGCCAGTCCGAGATCCCAGGCATCGCCCGTTGCATCCTGCTCAACGGCAATCAGACAGGGGACGCCTTTGCCGGCCTGATATTCGGAACGTACCGTGTGACCGGGGCCTTTCGGTGCGATCATAATCACATTTACATTCTCCGGAGGCTGAATGCATCCAAAGTGAATATTGAAACCGTGAGCAAAAGCGAGTGTCTTTCCTTCGGTAAGATTGGGCTCGATAGATTCCCTGTAAAGAGCAGCCTGCTTTTCATCGTTGATCAGGATCATAATGATGTCCGCTGCCTTTGCAGCTTTTGCCGCAGTCATGACTTTAAATCCTTGCGCCTCCGCTTTTGCCCAGCTCTTGGAGCCTTCATAAAGACCGACAACAACATTCACACCGCTGTCCCTTAAGTTAAGAGCGTGTGCGTGTCCCTGGGAACCATAACCGATGACAGCAACTGTTTTTCCGCTGAGTTTCTGTAAATCACAATCCTGCTGATAAAAAATTCTTGCCATTTTGATGACCTCTTTCTATTTTTATAAATTGACAGGTTGACGAATGGTTGTGCTGCCTCTTTCAAGGGATACGCTGCCGGTTCGGCAGATTTCAAGTATCGTAAAATCTTTCATCAGATCGATAAAATCATCAATCCTTCTTGTTGTATCCGTAAGGCGGAACATCATATAGTCCTTGGAGTAATCCACGGTAATCGCACCGAACGCTTCAACGGCTCCGCGGATATCTCCCCGCGTGTTTTCCTCATTTTTCATTTTGATGAGCAGCAATTCGCAGCTTATTGAATTGTCGTCGCTGAATTCTTTGATAGAACATACATCGGGTAATTTGTACAGCTGATTGATAAGCTGTTGTTTTGCGATTTCCTCCCCGTCAAACACAACGGTGATCCGTGAAAACTCACTTGATTCAGTCTCGCTTACTGTTAATGCGCTGATATTAAACTGACGGCGGCGGAACATACTGGTTACTCTGTTGAGTACACCGAATTGGTTGTTGACTAAAACGGCAACGGTAAACCTGCTCATTGTTCAACCTCCAATTTTGTTATTATATCGTCCATGCTGCCCCCGGGAGGCAACATAGGAAGAACAAATTCGTCTTTGTCTATCATACAATCAATGACATACGGTCCTTCGGTTTTGAACGCACGGCCGAGTGCCGCATCCAATTCTTCGGGCGTATTTACCGCTTCACTTTCCGCACCGAAGGACTTCGCGAAAGCAGTAAAGTTCGTTTTCCGTTCAAGTACAGTGTTGGAATAATGCTTGTTGAAGAACAGGGTCTGCCACTGGCGCACCATTCCGAGAACACCGTTATTCATAATCAGGATAACAATCGGAATGTTGTATTTTACCGCAGTCGCAAGTTCGTTTAAATTCATTCCGAAGCTGCCGTCACCGGTTACAAGAACGCTTCGTTCCTTTGTTCCGAATGCCGCACCGATTGCAGCGCCCATACCATATCCCATTGTGCCAAGTCCGCCGCTTGTCAGGAAACGACGGGGAGTTTTGAAGACCAGGCTTTGTGCCGCCCACATCTGATGCTGACCGACATCGGTACAAACGGCGGTATTTTTACCCAAATATTGATTCAAAGCCAATATAGCGTTCCGGGGGGTGAGTCCTTCCCGGTGATCAAGACGGTTCGCCTCTTCCTGCCGCAATGCTCCCACTTCCGCCGTCCACTCAGGCTTTTTGTTCTCATTCAGCATCGGCAATAGTTTTGCAAGCGTCCACTTCAAATCGCCTCTGAGTCCGCAAACGGCATTTACCGTCTTGCAAAGCTCCGAACCATCAACATCGATATGAACGATTGCAGCGCCCTTTGCAAACTTCTCTCGGTTTCCCGTGGCGCGGTCATTAAAACGAACTCCGAGTGAAAGAATCAGATCCGCTTTATGCATCGCCATCGAGGATGCAAAATGACCGTGCATTCCCTGCATACCGAGAAACCTCGGATGGTCGGTAGGAATCGCCGACAGCCCCATCAGCGAACAACCGATATATGCATCTGTTTTCTCGGCAATCCCGAGCATTTCAGCTTGTGCATTTGCCGTTATCAGACCGCCGCCGAAATAAATGTACGGGCGCTTTGCGGCATTGATCAATTTGGCAGCTTCAATGATACGGATATCTTTGGCGGTAAAAGGTTCAGCCTTTTCTACGGGAGGTTGAGGTTCGTATTCACATTTTGCTATTTGCACATCTTTGGGAACATCAATGAGTACCGGTCCCGGTCTGCCTGACTTCGCAAGCCGAAAAGCCTCACGTATGGTATCCGCCAATTTTGCAACATTTCCGACAAAGTAATTATGCTTTGTGATCGGCAGAGTAATACCGGTGATATCGATTTCCTGGAAGCTGTCGGTACCGATATGTGTCGTCGGAACATTGCCGCAAATGGCAACCATCGGGATTGAATCAAGATATGCGGTGGCTATACCGGTTACGAGATTGGTTGCACCCGGACCGGAAGTGGAGATGACTACACCGACCTTTCCGGTGGTTCTTGAATAGCCGTCTGCGGCATGTGCCGCTCCCTGCTCATGTGCTGTCAGAATATGATTTATTTCGTTTTGATGAGTATAAAGGCTGTCGTAAACATTCAATATCTGTCCGCCCGGATAACCGAAAACGGTATCACAGCCTTGCTCGATCAAGGTTTTTACAACTATATCTGCCCCTGACAGAAGCATATATCTCACTCCTTTCTTATCTTTTGAGCAATCAGTTCGCCGCACTCTCTGCAGCCGACGAGTTTTCCTCCCCCGCTCATAATGTCGGCAGTACGGAATCCTGCATCAAGGTAAGCGGATACTGCTTTTTCAATTGCGTCCGCTTCTTTCGGCATATCAAAGCTATACCTTAACATCATAGCTGCAGAGAGAATTGTTCCGATGGGATTGGCTATATCCTGTCCCGCGATATCGGGAGCGGAGCCGTGAATCGGTTCATACAATCCGCGGGCAGTAGCTCCGAGGCTTGACGAAGGGAGCATACCGATAGAGCCCGTAATCATAGATGCTTCATCGGAAAGAATGTCGCCGAACATATTCTCAGTGACAATCACATCAAATTGCGCGGGATTTTTAACGATCTGCATAGCGCAGTTGTCAACGAGCATATTGGTAAGCTCCACATCCGGATATTCCTCCGCAAGCCTGTGCATCACCTTTCTCCAGAGGCGGCTTG
>Ga0209723_1001332_pt1 | contig 38745 bp, 2 predicted proteins | sample BiotimSIPDNA_2_FD_185750 | JGI IMG/M metagenome (GOLD analysis project Ga0209723, IMG submission 185750) | Anaerobic biogas reactor microbial communites from Washington, USA - Biogas_R2 time_0 SIP DNA (SPAdes) (version 2) | ecosystem: Engineered > Bioreactor > Anaerobic > Unclassified | place... | reverse complement strand
CGACCATGCCCCGCGCGTCCAACTGGTCGTACCCGTCGGGCGTATACGTCCCACTGTCCACACCCGCGTTCAGACTGTTCAACTGGACGCGGAAGATCCCGCCGATCGCGAACGTGACGTCGCCGTTCACCGCCAGCTGGCCCGGATAAGCGATCATGCAGTTGCTGGGATCCAAATCGCCCGGATCCAAGATGCCGCCGGCACTCACCTGAATATCGCGTCCGCCCGGCGTCGCCCCGATCGTCCCGTTGCCGCCCAGCAGAGCCCCGGTGCCGACCGTGATCGCCCCGCCGTCAGTCGTGATCACGCCGTTGACGATCAAGGCCCCCGCGTTCACCGCGGTGGTGCCCACGTAGGCGTTGGCCGTCCCGTTCAGCCGCAGCGCGCCGGCCCCGTTCTTGATCATCTGGCTGGCCGACACGATGCTGCCGTCGGCGTTCGTCCCCTGCCCCGTGGCCAAGTCAAGGCCGCTACCGAGATAGCCATCGCAATCGGCCAGACTGAGCGTTACCGTGCCCGTTCCCGCCGTGATATCGCCGTCCATCCGGATCGTGCCGTCGTTGTTGCTCCCGAAGCTGCTGTTGTCCAGGTCGGCCGTGATCGTCACGTTGCCGTCGGCCGTGGTGATGTCGCCGGCTGCATCGCCCAGTACATCGCGGTTGGCCTGCAGCGTGATCGCGCCCGTGCCGCCCGTGATCGTCACGCTGGCGTTGACCGTCAAGTCCGCCCAGGGCAGTTCCAAGATATAAGCCCGCGGCGCGGTTGTGGGCATGTCGTTCCAACGGCCGCTGGTATTCATCTCCGCTGCGTCTTCGTTGCCCCCGGAGTCGTTCGGCTCGCCGCCGTTCCAGTTGCTGTACTCCCCGCCCACCGGCGAGCCGGTTTGGTTACCCTGCCAGAATTGGACCCCGTTCTCCGGGCCGTTCACCCACAGCCACGTGCCTTCCGCCGCCGCATCGCTGGCCCCGATCCAGGCGGAGGAGCCCGCCAGGTAACTTGCGACGGCCGCGTTCTCCACGGCCGAGCGGATCGTGGCCAGATAGCCGCCCGCCGTCGCCGCGTTGGCCAAGGCGGTGGCGAAGTCGACCGCCGGCGAGACCAGCTGGTAGTGCCCGCCGCCCTCGGCGCTCAACGTCACGTCGCCGCCGTCATTGTTGGCGATCGGATTGCCCGTCGCCACGGTCAAATCCCCGCGGGTCACGACCGTGATATCGTCTCCGCCGGTTGCGGTCCCGTCCGCGTTGCTGATGGTCAGCCCCGACAAGCCGTTGAAGGCCCCGATCGTCAGCCACTCCACATCCTCGACGTTGATGTCGCCCGAACCGGTCACCGCGGCCAGCGTATTGACGGCTAGGTTAATGTCCGTCGCCGCCCCGGCCACGCCGTCCCCGATGCCCGTTCCAGCCCGCAGCGCCGCCTGGTCGCCGACGATGTTCGGCCCTTCGCCCGGCGTCAAGTTGTCGCTGATCGCGCCCACGTTGTTGCTGGCGTACGTGTCGCCGGCCCCGACGCCCGGCCCCCCGAAATCCGCCGTCACAATCACGTCGCCCAGCACCGCGTCGCCGTCGCTGTTGGCATTCACGATGCTCAACTGCACGTCGTTCGGCGCCAGCACCGTGATGTCGCCGTCCTCCGAGCGGATCGCCGCAAGGCTGGTCACCAGCATGTCGCCGCCGCTGTTGCCGTCGATCGGCGAGCCGTTGTTGAAGTGGCTCCCTGCGCTCAGCAAGACCGTGCCGGAAGCATCGGCCGAGACCACCACCGTGGCCGCCGCCAGATCGATCGTGTCGCCCGCGTACAGGTAGATGTTCCCGTCGCCGTCGATCGCCCCGTCGCCGCCGGTGACCGTCACGTTGTCATCCAGCGTCAAGTCATCGCCGGTGCCGGTCCCTTCCGCCGCCAGCACGATGTTCCCGCCGTCGTTGTTCACCACGGGATCGCCGGCGCTGACCGTCAGCGGACTGCTGGCCCGGATGGTGATGTGGTCGTTGCCGCTGTCCAACGGCGCCACAGCATCCGTGATCGTTACTCCGGACAGGCTGTCGAAGCTGTCGATCGTCAGTCCGCCGGCCAGATCCTGGACGTGGATGTCCCCCGACACCGTCACCGCCGCCAGCGTGTTGATGGCCACGTCGATATCGTCGTCATCCGGGGCCACGCCGTCGCCGATCCCGCTGCCCGCCCGCAACGCCACCTGGTCGCCCGTGATATTGGCCGCTTCGCCGGTCAGGTTATCGCTGATCGCGCCGGTGTTGTTCGACAGTCCGCCGCCCACGCCCGCGTAGTCTGCCGTCACAATCACGTCGCCCACCGCCCCACTGCCGTTGCTGTCAGCGTTCACGATGCTCAGACTCACGTTCCCCGGCGCCCGCAAGCTGATGTTCCCGTCGGCCGACTGGATCGTCGTGCCGTCCGCCATCGAAACGTCGCCCGCATTGGTCCCGTTGGCCGGCGAGCCGTTGGCGTAGTTCGTCCCCGCCATCCCCAGCACGGCGCCCGTGCCTGCGGCGCTGACGGTGATCGTCCCGGTCAGGCTGATCGTGTCCCCGGCGTACAGGCTGATGTTCCCGCTGCCGCCCGTGGCCGTCACGTTGTCGTCGAGCGTCAAGTCATCGCCGGTGCCGGTCCCTTCCGCCGCCAGCACGATGTTCCCGCCGTCGTTGTTCACGACGGGATCGCCCGCGCTGACCGTCAGCGGACTGCTGGCCCGGATGGTGATGTGGTCGTTGCCGCTATCCAACGGCGCCACGGCGTCCGTGATCGTCACCCCGGACAGACCGTCGAACGTGTCAATCGTCAACCCGCCCGCCAGGTCCTGAACGTGGATATCGCCCGACACCGTCACCGCCGCCAGCGTGTTGATCGCCACGTCGATATCGGCGTCGTTCGGCGCCACCCCGTCGCCGATCCCGCTGCCGGCCCGCAACGCCACCTGGTCGCCCGTGATGTTGGCTGCCTCGCCCGTCAGGTTGTCGCTGATCGCGCCGACGTTGTTGCTCGGATAGTTCGTCCCGCCGCCGGGCCCGGCGTAATCCGCCGTTACAATGACGTCGCCTAGCGTCCCGTCGCCGTCGCTGTTGGCGTTCAGGATGCTCAGCTGCACGTCGTCTGGCGCCAGCACTGTGATGTTGCCGTCCTCGGATCTGACCGACGAGCCGCTGGTCATCATCACGTCCCAGGAGCTTTCGCCGTCGACCGGCGAGCCGTTGTTGTAGTTGGTACCAGCGCTCAGCAACACTGAGCCGGCGCCAGTTGTGGTGACGTCCACGCCGGAGGACAGGAGGTTTATCCATCGGTTGGCGTACAAGTAGATGTTCCCGATGCCATCGATCGTGGGGTCACCGCCGGTGACGGTGACGTCGGCCGCGATCGTCAACTCCGCCCCTTCCGCGGCCAGCGTGATATTCCCGCCGTCGTTGTTTACCACGGGGTTGCTCGTAGCGACGCCCAGCCAACCGCCGGCTCGGATGGTGATGTGATCGCCGCCGCTGTTCAGCGGCGCCGCCGCATCGGTGATCGCCACGCCCGCCAGACTGTCGAAGGGGTAGATCTCCAGGTTGCCGCTGTTCTGCACGTGGATATCGCCCGACACCGTCACGGCCGCCAGCCTCGCGATCGCCAGATCAAGGTCGTTATCATCCGGCGCCACTCCGTCGCCGATCCCACTGCCGGCCCGCAACGCCACTTCGTCGCCCGTGATGTTGGCTCCCTCGCCGGTCAGGTTGTCGCTGATCGCGCCGATGTTGTTGCTCGGATAGTTCGTCCCGCCGCCGGGCCCCGCGTAGTCCGCCGTCACGATCACGTCGCCCACGGCCCCACTGCCGTTACTGTTCGCATCGACAACGCTCAACTGAACGTTGTTTGGGGCCCGGATTGTGATATTCGCGTCGGCCGAGGTCACGCTCGCGCCGCTGGTCATCAGCACGTCGCCGCCGCTGTTGCCGTCCAAGGGGGAACCGCCGTTGTAGTTCGTGCCGGCACTCACCAGCACCGTGCCCGACGCGTCCACCGACACGACCACCGTGGCCACCGCCAGGTCGATCGTGTCGCCCGCGTACAAGTAGATGTTTCCGTCGCCGTCGATGGTGCCGTCGCCACCCGTGACGGTCACGTTGTCGTACAGCGTCAAGTCGTCGGTCGTGGCCGACCCTTGGGCCGCCAGGATGATGTTTCCGCCGTCGTGGTTCACCACTGGATCGCCTGCATCGACCGTCTCCGGGCTGTTGGCCCGCAGGATGATGTTGTCGTTGCGGCTGTTGTCATTCGCCGCATCGCTGATGGTCACGCCCGACAAGCCGTTGACCGTGTTGACGATCAAGGCCCCTGTGTTGCTCAGATGAATGTCGCCGGATTCGGTGACGGCCGCCACGGTGAACGAGGCTCCGTTGGCCGCGGTATCCAAGTCGTCGGCATCGCTGCCGATGCCCGTCAGGGCGCGCAGGGCCGCCGTCGCGGCGGTGACGTCCGTGTTGGTGTCCCCGGCGTCGGTGATCGCCCCGTTGTCCGTGGTGACTTGGACTTCGCCCGTCGTAGTCAGCCCGGTCAGGTCAATGTTGCCGTCGGCGTTCAAGTCGATCAGCCCGCTGCCGGCGTTGATCGTCGTCAGCGCGGTCATGTCGATCACGCCGCCGTTGGCTCCCGCACGGGTATCCGCCGTGACGGTCACCGTCCCGCCGACGCCGCTCAGGTCGCCGTCGTCTCCGAACCGGACATCTTGTTCGGCCGTGACGGCGATCGTGGCGGTCGCCCCGGTAGTCCGAATCACCCCGTCGATGATCGTGTCGGCGGCAGCCGGCGCATTGGCCCCGTCCTGGATCAGGACGGCCCCGCCGGCGTCGATCTGCAGGGTACCGATGGTCATGTCGCCGTCGACCAGGACGCTGTCGTAGGGCCAAGCCGTGACTACCCACAAGTCAGATCCGGTGAGCTGCACCTGGTCGTCCGAGACGAGTTGCCCCGCCGCCTCGATCCGCACGCCGCCGACGCTGTCGCCGTCCGAGTCCGCGGTCAGAATGATATGGGCCCCCGCCCCCCCGGTCGTCTCGAGCTTGGCCCCGACCAAAATGTCGCGTGGAGCGGTCAAGTTGATCGTGAGGGCTGACGTGATGGGTGCGTTGATATCCAGGTCGAATGCCCCGCTGGGATTGCCGTTGAGCGTGATGTTGCCGCCGCCGGCGATCAGGGCCGCGTTGATGACCACTGACCCGGAGATCGACACGCCGCCACTCGCGCCCGTCGAGGTGTCAATGGCCTGGTTGACCGTGATCGTCCCGCTGGTGGCGTTGACGGTCACGGCTCCGCCGTTGCCACTGCTGCCCGTATCGATCCCCGACGTGACCACGGCGCCGACCGTGACGGAGTTGGTATCCGTCAGGTTCACGCTGCCGCCGTCCAGGGCCGCGGCCACCGTGCCGAAGTTGTTGGTGGCCTGGGCCAGGGCAAAGGCCCCGCTGCTGCCGTACAACTGCAGGTTGGGGGCAGCAACCGTGCCCACCGTCTGGCTGACTCCGCCCCCGTTGGCCGAGGTCGCGTTGGAGGTCAGCGTCAAACGATCTTGCGTCGTCACGTTGCCGGCCAGCGAGATGCCGCCGCTGGTGGCCCCGACGGTCACGTCAATATCGCTGCCCGCCGCCGTCGTGGTCATGCTGCCGGAGGCCGTCACGCTCAGACTGCCGCTGCCGTCTTGCCCCGCTTGCACGGTAATCAAGGTCGTGGCCGAGACGGGGGCATTGACCAGGACGTCATCGTCGGAGGTCAGCGTCACCGTCGTGGGATCGATGGCCGCATCAATGCTGATGTTGTCGCTGGCCGTCATCACGACCGTCGTGCCCGCGGTGATCTTGGCATTCACATCGATCGCACCCGCTCCGGTCACGCTGACGCTGGTGGCAACAATCGAAGTTCCGGGACCGTTGAAGGTGATGTCGTTGTTCCCCGACGAACCGGTGATGGCGAGCGAACCGGCCGACAGGGCCCCGAAGGTTCCCGGCTCGCTGCCGTTGTTGTTATTGTCCACGGCAATATTTATGGAGCCGGTGGCGCCGATGTTGGCCGACGCCATGCTGACCGCGCCCTCCGAGTTGACCGTCAGGTGCGGACTGAAGGTGGCCGTGATACTGGCCAACGTCACCGACGCGTTCCCGTTGCCGTCCATGGCGTTGGTCGTCCCCGTCGCCCCGCTCAGGTTGATCGCCGTGACGTTGGTGCTGACCGACAACGCGCCGCCTGCAGCCAAGTCCACATTGGCGCCGAGGTCCACGGTTGTGGCGTTCTGAATGGTCAGCGTCGTGCCCGCCGTCACGTCTCCGTTGATGTCGACGGTGACGGCGTTCTGAATCAGGATCGAACCCGCGGTTTGAACCGACTGGTTGAGAATGACATTCCCGTCGGTGACGCCGTTCGCGTCGATGCTCAGGTCGTCGACGAAGGCGCCCGCCGTGTTGGTCAAGATGCCCAGCGTGACCGTGCCGCCATTGCCCCCGACTCCACCTTGCGCGTCGATGGTCAAATCGTGGCCGGCGACATCAGGGCGGATGCTTGTGTTACCAAGCGAGACGTTGCCCGCGTTGCCCGCATTGTTGGACTCCGTGTCAATCACCACGGCTGCGCCATCGAGCATGACTGTATTGCCGGTGATGGAAACGTCGGTTCCGTCCGTTTGCAGGCTCGCGCCCAAGTACGTCCACGTTGGGTTGGCAAACGTGATCCCGCCCAGGGCCGTGAGGTCTTGATTCACATCGATCGTTTCGGTCGTCCCGACGCTCAAGGTCAGCCCCGCGCCGGCCGAAAGGCTGAGGGGATTGGTGGTAAAGCTCAGGCTGTCCGAACCGGCGTTGCCATTGATCGCCAGCGAGATATTGTTGGCCGTGTTCTTGACCTCGATCACGTCGTTGGCGTCGTCCGCGTTGACGGTCAACGAGGCCAGGCCGCTGGCGCTGTTGGTGAAGTCGACCGTGATGGTATCGATCCCATCGCCGCCGGCCGTGCTGTCGCCGCCGTGGACGGTTACGTTCGTCTTGTTCGAGAAGTCCATCGCCTCGAACGCATCAATGGTCACCTGGACGCGGCCGGCGGTGCCGTTGACCACTTGGATCGTATTCGCTGCGTCCGTGGCGTAGATGTCCAAGTTTGCCATGACCGTATCGTTGATCGGCTCCAGGCCCGTGAAGTGGATCGTCTGAGTCACGGTGCCGTTGGTAGTGACGATCGTCCCTTCATCGACGGCTGGACCGACGGTGTACGTTTCCGTGAACCCCGCGCCGCCGCCGCCGGCCAGGGTTAGCGTGTCGGCAACGGTCTGGGGCCCGCCGTTGAACGTGATGCCGCCCGTGGGGCCGAAGACGCTGTTGGCCGGATTGTTGATGATCAACGTGTCGTTGCCCGCCAAGCCATCGAACTGGAACGACGTCACGCCCGAGAAGTTCACGACCGGCCCGCTGTCCAATTGGTAGTGACCCGAATTCCAGGTGTCGGCGGTCACAGTCAGGGTGTTGTTGTTGCCATCGCCGGTAATGGTCAAAGCGGCCCCGGTGATGTTCACCGTCTGGAAGTTGCTGTAGGTGATCGTCCCGTAGCCGCCGCCGAACGTGATCTGCGACCCGTTGTCCGTCGCCGTCTGGCCCTTGGCGTCCACGTACAGCACGTTCCCCGCTCCGCCGCCGCCGTTGACATTCCGCGTCACGCCGAGGGCCAGTGCATCCACGCTAAGGATGTCATTCAAGCTGCTGCCGAGGAAGTTTTGGATGTTGCTGACGCTTCCCGTCACGCCCGGTGCGCTACCGGAGTCCAGATCCACCGTCACTCCGCCGTAGCTTGAGTAATCCAGCGTGTTGCTGCCCGCGCCGCCGTTCAGGTTTCCGCTCAGCGAACCACCTCCGCCGAACGCAAAGTTGTCGCTGCCCGTGCCGCCGGTCAGGTTCTCGATATTGCTGAACGTTCCGCTGACGTCCGACACCGTGCCTCCGTTGGCACTGGTGATATTCCAGGAGTTGCTCCCATCCGCCTGGGCGAGGGTGTCGTTGCCGCCCTGGCCGTCGATGATCCCGCTGAGCGTCGCACCGGAATTGATCGTAAACGTGTCCACGCCCCCATGCCCGAACAACTCCTCGATGCCGCTCCAACCACTGGTCTTGCCCGTCAGCGTCCCCGCGTCTGCGCCCGTCACGACGAACGCGTTGCCGGTCGAATCACCGACAAGACGGTCCGTGCCGGCACCTCCCGTCACGGCGCCCGTCAGACTGCCCGTATTCAGGACAAGATAGAACGTGTCCGGCCCGTTGCCCCCCGTGACGTTCTCGATATTGCTGAACGTCCCGCTGAGGTCCGTCACCGTGCCTCCATTGGCACTGGTGATGTTCCAAGAGTTCGTTCCATCCGCCTGGGCCAGGGTGTCGTTGCCGCCCTGACCGTCGATGTTCCCACTGAGCGTCGCGCCGGAATTGATCGTGAACGTGTCCACGCCCGCAGCCCCGGTCAGGTTCTCGATGCCGCTCCAACCGCTGGTCTTGCCCGTCAGCGTCCCCATATCCACGCCCGTCACCACGAAGGCGTTGCCGTCGGGATCACCGACGAGCGTGTCCATGCCCGGGCCTCCCGTCACCGCGCCGGCCAGAGCACCCGCATTGGCGAAGGTGAACGTGTCCGACCCGCTGCCGCCCGTCAAGTTCTCGAAACCCTGGAAGCTCGTCAACCCGGTCACGTTCCCCGCGTTGGAGCCTGTGATATTCCAGGTGCTCGTCGCGTTCTGGCCCGTCAACGTGTCGCTGGCTGTCCCGCCCTTGACCGACTCGATGCCCGTGAAGCCGCCCGTCCCCGTCGCCGTCCCGGCACCGGTCCCCGTCAGCGTCACGCTCACCGGCGTCGTGTAGGCGCCATAGTCCAGCGTGTCGCTCTGTCCGCCGCCCGTGATCGTCCCCGTCACCCCCTGCCCGGCGCTGAACACAAATGTGTCGTCACCCGCGCCGCCGATCAGGTTGACGGTCGCCGCTACAGTTGCCTGGATGTTGAACGTGTCGTTACCTGCGTCCGTGCCGGCGAAGTTGTCACCGGACAGGTTGATCGTGGTGGGGCTGGTCGAATCCAGAGCATGCAAGGTAATGGTCTCCGCGCCGTTGCCGCTGTACACGTTCAGGGTCGTGAAGCCGCTGAACGTGACATCCTCGAACGTCGAGTTGCCGTCGACGACGTTCCAGCCGTCGTTGGACGCCCCGACGTCCTTGACATCCACCGTCGTGGTGGCGTCGACGTTGACGATGACGTCCAGCGGTCCCGACCCGCTGACGGTGGACGGCTCCAGCCCGGTGAAGTAGATCTTCATTTCCTCGTCGCCCGCGCCGCCGCCGCCGCCGGGATTCACGACAATACGTCCGCTGTTGGCGGTTCCCGACGTGTCGGCGATGTAGTCCGTGCCTCGGCCGCTGACGTTGGGCGTGTTCAGGACCTCGATGCTGTCCCCGCTGGTCTGCCCGCCGCCGTTGAAGGTGATGCTGTTGGCGGAAAGGTAATTGGCGTTGCCGTTCAAGTCCACCGACAGTTTGTCGTCCCCGTCGCCGCCGTTGTAGATCACTCCTCCAGCCGGGATCGCGTCGCCGCCCGACTGGTCCACCGTCAGCAAGTCGTTCCCCGGCGCGACGCCCGCGCCGGTCTGCATCACGAACAACCGCTGGTTCGTCACTCCGCTTTTCCACGCGAGGACGTACAGCCGATCATCCCCAACCGCCATGTCCATGGAGTTGGCGGTGTAGCCGTCGGGGAGCGTGATCGTCCCCAACAGACTCGTACCGGACCCGTTGTAGACGCTGATCGCGCCGCCCTGAACGAAGTAAAGTCGATCCAGCGCCGTGTCGACGGCGGTGTCCCCCCCCGCCCCGACGGTGGCGATAACGGCGTGGGTAGTCCCGTTGAGGACTTGCAGACTATTGGTTCCTGTGTTGATGGCGTACAAGCGATTGGTCAGCGGATTCGCCTCGCGCACGAAATAGCCGCTCAGCGTGGCGACGTACGCCGGCGGGGATTCCGTGAAGTATTGCGCCGCGCTGCCCGGATTCAAGTTCCAATAATACCGGCTGGTCGCGCCGTTGTACGTCGCCTGGGAACCCACGGCGCCGCTGCCGACGAGCGAAATGCTGGCCGTCGCTTCGTTGTAGATGTGGAATCGATCGGTGCATTGGGTGCTGATGCCGAACGTGCCGTTGCCGGCCGCCAGGCTGCCGCCGCATCCGGTGAGGCCCTCGGTGTCGTAAAGCGTGTCGTTGCTATTGTAGACGTAGAGGTTACCGTTCCACGCCCCATCGGTGGTCGCGTAGCGGCCGGTCACCGGATCGACCGCGACGCCGGCTCCATAGGCTAACGTGTTCGACGTCATCGCCCCCGGAAACGACGCGTTGACTCGGATTAACCCGCTCTGCCCCATTCCGGCCGAAATGTACACGAGATCCCCGTTGGGATTCACGTCCATCTCTCCGCCCAAGCCGCCCGCGGGGTTGTAATCGAACGTACCCAGCACGTTCAGCAGGTCCGCGTTCCCGTCGCTGTTGATCGTGATCGAACCGGACGGCGTGGCGAAGTCGGTCTGTTCGAATGTCGGCACGCCAGCCGTGCTTTCCAGCCGCAGCGTGCCGCCCCCCAGGTTCTTCAACCGTGCTTGATCACCGCCGCCCGGCAGATTGAACACCAGGTTCGTCGCCGAGCCCGAATTCGAGATCGGCTCCAGCCCCGTGTAATTGATCGTTCCGTAGTTCTGCAGAACGATCGACCCGTCGTGGGCGTTGGTGTAGTTGTAGACGACGTCGCCTTGAGTTCCGCCGACGATGTGCAGCACGTCGCCGGGCGTGCCAGTCTGACCTGCGCCATGGAACGTCAGGCCGCCGCTGGGAAGGGCATTTCCGGTGCTGAAATCGACGGACACGCTGTCGTTGCCTGCTAGGCCGTCGATGGTCAGGGTCGTCAAGCCAGATAGGGCGGCGCTGTAGACCAACGTCGTTGGAGGCGACGTCGTGCCTTGATACACCTCGACGTTGGAGCCGTTCTTCTTGACCACGAAGTAATCGCCGCCGGGCGTCCCGGTCAGAGCGGGGGCGGTCGCGCTGAGCGTCGTCAGGACCACGTCGTTGCCGTCGCCGCCCTGGTAAGTGATCTGGAACGTCGCGCTGTACGAACCGGTGGTCACGGAGAACACCGTACCTTCGGGCAGGTCTTTGAACGTGCCGCTGATCGCGCCCCCGCCCGTCTTGTCGATAATCGTGAACGAATCGCCCGGAGATGGCGAGAAGCCCAAGTCGATGGCCAGCGTGGGATAGGTATTCCCGAGCGTCACCCCGCCGCCGACGCTCAGCATGTCGTGCCCGTTCGTTACACCGGCCCCGGCGGTGCCGTCAATCTCGACGTCGAAGAAAGTCGTGACGTTCTGCCACCAGACGGAGCCGACGGCGAGGGAGCCGATGCTGGTGGCGGTGCCGGGAGACAAATGAGAATGGTCGCAAAGCGCAACCGCGCCCGCGATCGTCCCCGTGCCGCCGAGCGTCGCGCTTTGTTTGACGTAAACCGCGCCGCCGCCCGAGTTGGTCCCGTTGACCAGCAGGGTGCCTTCTTCGATGAAATTACTCCCGCTGTAGCTGTTGTTGCCGGACAGGATTTGCGTGCCGGCGCCGTACTTCTGCAGGCCGCCGCTCTCGCTGATCGCGCCGGAGAAAGTCGCCGTGTCGCCCGCGCCATCCCCGTTGCCCACACGCAGCGTGCCGCCGCCGGTGGTGATGCTGCCCGTGCCGGAAAGTCCGCCGACGACGTCGCTGTGCCCGTCCATGTCGAACGTCGCGCTGCCGCCGATCTGCAGGTCCGTGTTGTCGGGAATGACGTGGTTGGCGGTCAGCAGGAAGGTATCCGTGCTTGCTCCGGAAAGCGTCATGGACTGCGGGCTGAAGCCGGTGTCCATCGCGTAGAGTTGCACCTCGTGGAAACCATCGGCATTGACGGTCAGAGACTGGCTCGGGTTTTGGAAGGTGGTGTACTCAAAGGCACCGACATCACTGACGATTTCGTTATAGCCGCTGGCCGTGTTGTTCTGCAGGCGAGCCACGGCGCTGTCGAACCAGAAACTCGAATTTGTGCTGGTGTAGGCTCGCTGACCGGAGGGCGTCCCGATGTAGTCGTACTCGTCGTATAGAGGCCGCCAGGCGCTCCGGTGGTACATCAACATGCGGAACTCGGCCCGAAACTGCGTGACATTGTTGCCGACCAGATCGAGCACGACACCGACGTGGCCGTTGAGGCCGGCAATCGGGTTGGTATTCAGGTTTCTCAACGGCAACGGTGTGACGCCGTCGCGGGTGACCGTCACCATCAGGCGGACCGGAACATAGTAAGTGCCGCTGGTCGACGTAGTGAAGAGAGTCTGTCTCTCCCAGACGGCGACGCCGTTAGCCAGACTCGACGCGCCCAAGTTCAGGTTGCTGGCAGTGATCTGGTCTCCGCTTGCGTTGGGGTAACCATCGAGGCTGATCGCCTGGTCGAAACCCCACGGTGCTTCGACGCCGGTTGCGTGATTCGAGGTGAGTCCCCAGTAGGCTTGTGTATCGAATCCGGTGGGGTCAATCCCCGTGTATGTAAATGTTTTCCAGTTGACTCCGTACGTGCCCGACCGCCCGATGGCCGTGCCCGCCTGGAGCCCACCCGGTTCCGCGCTGGCGCTGACACTCACGCCACCCTTGAGCGTGTCGCTGGGGCCGTATGGGACGGAGGCGCCGGGGAGGTTCAGGATCTGGTTGTTGGCTGTCGCACCAACGTGAATCGGCTCCAGGCCAGCGTAGGTTAGCGTCCCGACGTCGGGTCCAAAGTCGATCTGCCCGGAATCATACCTAATCAGGTCGTGCTCGATGGTATCGAAGTCACCCCCGACGATCTCCAGGGTGTCGAAGTCATCCATGCCCCAGCCATCGAAGAACAAGCCGTTGCCAGGGATCGGATCGCCGCCGGAAAAGTCCACCACCAAAGTATCGTTGTTGCTCTGGCCGCGAACCGACAGATCGGTCAGCAACGATGCCTGCCAGCGCCGTTCGCCGCCGGCAGCGGTTGGGTCGGAAAAGACCAATTCGTCACCGTCGCGACGGATGTGGTAAGTGCCGCCCGTCGCACCGAACAGGACGTCAAAGCAGCCAGCTTCCAGTTCGAAGTCCATGAACGCGTCGCCCGTCAAGCCGCTGTTCTGATTCACGGCACGGACGCCGATCGTGTGAATGCCGGCGCCGAGTCCAAGCTCAGCGAACGTCTCCCACTCGAACGAATGGTCGAGGTTGAACGTATTCGTGTAATCGTCGAACTGGCCGTCGCCATCCAGATCCCAGTCATAGTGATCGATCCAGTCGTTCGGGTCGTTGCTTTCGGACCCGGCGATCGTGGTCATCAGCAGTTCACCCGGACCGATGTGCCCCACTCCGCCCGGCTGCAAATGGAGTTGTGCCACCGGATGTGCATTGAGCTCCACGCGGTGATCTTCCACTTCCCCGTCGGCGGCCGGACCATTGGGCGAAAGACCGCCCACGGAACTGAGGCGGAATCGAGTTTGCACCGTGCCATCCCAGTTGATCTGCGCGCCGCTCGGAACGGCAAACTCGATGGTCAGTTCGCCGTCGATCGGCAACTGCATCGCGATCTGTTCGTTGGGATCGTCGACGAACGTTCCATCGCGGCTGAAGTCGATCCAGGCGTCCAGGAAGCCGGCTCCCGACGACGTCACGACGACCTGTCCCGTCTCACCGACGACGAGCGGATTGGCGAACGTCACGCCGTCTTCGTCATCAAGCCCCGTGTTGTCATCCAACACCGAATTGCCTTCGGTCGAACCGTCTTCCTCGGCGTCGACCAAAGCGCCCAAGCTGAGGCTGCCCACCGCATGCCACGGACCGTTGTCCCAGTTGCTGGTCGCGTAGGGCCAGCCCGCGTCACCGTAGTCCCGCGGCGGCATTTCGATGGCCACCCGGTAGTCCTCCACTTCGCCGTCGTCCGCCGGTCCCCACGGATCGAGGCCGCCCGCCGTGCTGACGCGAAAACGGGCATAAGTATACGGATAACCGTTAGAGGGCACCTGGGCATCCAGGGGTACGGTGAACGTCAGATCGTGAGTTCCGGACGCCAGCTCCAGGCTGTCGAAGATCTGGTCGCCTGCGTCAAACTGACGGCCGTTGTTGAAGTCGAAATCAACCCAGGCGTCCAGCTTGCAGTCGGCGGAGACGGTGACCTGGACCGTGTACTGTTGGCCCAGCAGGAGCGGGCCGGAGAAGGTGACGCCGTCGTCCTCGTCGCCGTTGGCCTCCTCGCCCCACGGTCGGCCGTCGTCTTCGGCCGTCACGCCGGCGCCCAGGTAGGGGCCCGTGTCGGTGAGGAGGTGATTGGCCCCGTCGTTCTTGGCTAGCGTCGCATAGTGGTACCAGCCGGGGCCGTAGTCCAGGTCGCTGTCCGGCGCATCGCCCCAATCTTTCGCCGGCCCGGTCGCAGCCGGACCGTAGAAGAATGCCGCACCGGAATCGACGAGCGTCGGGCCGCCGTCGGGCGTGTTGTCCTGCAACGGCGCGCCCACGAGAATCGTCTGGCCGCTGACAGACACGGATGTGCCAAAGGCAGCTTCTGCGCCGTCCCCAAGGAGGAACTGCGGTGCCGCCTCGAACTGGATGATCTGGACGGCTCCTCCGGGGACTTCCCCAGGCGCGACCACGTTCGGGATTCCGACGGCAAGCAGCAAATCCGACATATCGGGGGCCACGCCCGCCACGGCCACCGCCGCACCGTAATTCCAGCCCGGCATCAGTTCCAGATCCGTTTCGGAGTTCGGCGAATAGAACGCGCCGAACCCGCCTCCCATGTCGGCAAAGATGTGAACGGTCCCCGTCCCGACGCCCGGTTCCCCTGGTGCTCCCACGACGACCAACATCCCGTTGGTATCCACCGCTTGGCCAAAACGATCGCCATCCTGCGGAGTGATGGTTGTGATCAGATCGCCGGTCTGACGATCCCACACCTCGACGTCCGGCTGCGTATACTTGGCACCCGCGTCCCAGACTCCGCCGGACTGCAGGAAGCGGTACATGGCTCCCCGGTCGGTGCCGGCGCCGTCTTCCAGCGGCGCCCCCACGACCACCTGGTCCGGCGAGATCGCGACGCTGGTGCCAAAGGCGTCGCCCGCTTCCGCATCGGCTGCGACGAGGCTGGTTTGCTGGGTCCACGCGCCGGCATCGCGGACGAAGACGTACGCCGCGCCCGAGTCGGCGCCGGAAGCGTCCTCGCCGGGCGCGCCTACGACGATCGTATCTCCGCTGATGTCTACGGACGAACCCAAGGCCGCTCCCGCTTCAGCGCCGCTGGCGATCAGCTTTGCCTGCTGGGTCCAAGTGCCGCCGTCGAACACGAACACGTAGGCGGCGCCGGCATCAGACGCGCCCTCGTCGTCGCCAGGCGCCCCGATCACCACGGTGTTGCCGTCGATGCCCACGGAAAGGCCGAACGCGTCGCCCGTATGCAGATTTTCGTCCAGCAGGATCGCGGGGTCTCCGCCCCAGCTGTCGTCGCTCTGATCGTCGGGCGTCCCATTATCGTTGCGCGTCTGCACGATGGCCACGCCGGTATCCGGCGGAAGGGGTGCCATCGCAGCGGGAATCGACATGTGAGGAATCGCGATCACGGCCAAATCCTCTGCCACGGCCACGGCGTGGCCCATCTGTTCGCCGCCGGCAAAGAAGCCAGGGCTGTCCGCGTACATCTGGCCTTGGAGATCGAAGCCGGCCAGTAGTCTCCGGTCCTCCAGCTGTTCCAGCACTCGTCGTCCGCGCAGATTGCTCCGCGATTTCTTCGATTGGTTCTTGTCCCGCAACGTCGGCATGGTCTTTCGGCTGGTCATGGCGAAACCTCGCTTGGTGAAGGGGAGATGGTCAAGGGTCGATGATCGGTTCCTCAAGACAGAGGCACAGACGGCACCAAACAAGGTTGTTCTGTGCAATCCTCTGTGGACTCGGTGGTCTGCGTGTTTCACGAGTCTTTGTCCGTGGCCGGTGGTCTGCTGAAGCCAGAAGCAGGAAAGGACGCTCAAGGCCGGACAGGACCGCTTGTTTGCGCGCATCGGCGCTCACGAGCCGGAGTGGCTGGAGATGAACGGGGATGCGGGTTCCTGCAAACCACCTTCGGCGAGAGCTTTCCGGTTGCTTCGCTGAAGACACAGCTCCGCCGCGGGGTCCTCCCGCGCCGAAGATCCAGACAAATGGGCCGTGGCACCGCACCGATTCCATTCCGCGCACCAAACTCGGCACGGCCCGGACAAAACGACTTTCGTGCCTCTGGGGGCCGCGAAGCCCTCGCGTGAATGGCGACCGGCGACGAACCGCTCAACCGGACACGGAGCGCCAACGATCGTCGACAAGCACCCTCCGTCCGTTCACAGATCGTTAATCCAGCTTAACAGCCTGACCAACAAAAGCAACAGGTCGTAACGGAAAAACTGACTACCAACGGTAACAACCGGCACACTACGCTGCCGAACGTGTACACGTCCGGCCGCCGGGCTGACGGGCTCGTCGGCGGTGCGCCCTCCCCTTCCGCCCCCGCGATAAGACGCCAATTGCACACGTTCACCACCAGCCGTTGTAGCCGACGTAGGGTGGGCCAGAGCGGACCACTTCCTGGCGGCTGGAATCGCCAAGCACGTCAACGCCGGGGGAAAGAGCCAGCAGCGTTGCGAGGCAGCGGCGGCCCACCGGGAGACGGTCACCACCGGCAACCCAGCCGCATCGGGACGCGGATGGCGGCGGCGTGGGATGGATGCGGCGTCCGTGGGATGGTGGCCGTGTTCCGGTGGGCCGGTTCGATCAACGTAGGGTGGGCCAGAGCGGACCACTTCCTGGCGGCTGGAATCGCCAAGCACGTCAACGCCGGGGGAAGAGCCAGCAGCGCTGCTCAAGGGGCGATTTCGGCTCGGCGATGGTGGGCGCGGCCGGCGCGGTGCGGGCGACCGTGCCGATGGTCCGCTCTGACCCACCCTACACCTACATGGGCCGACTGACGTAGGGTGGGCCAGAGCGGACCACTTCCTGGCGGCTGGAATCGCCAAGCACGTCAACGCCGGGGAACTCGCCTGAACTACCCCCACGCAGCGCCGGCCCACCGGGACACGGTCACCACCGGCAACCCAGCCGCATCGGGGCACGGATGGCGGCGGCGTGGGTTGGATGCGGCGTCCGGGGGATGGTGGCCGTGTTCCGGTGGGCCGGTTCGATCAACGTAGGGTGGGCCAGAGCGGACCACTGCCTGGCGGCTGGAATCGCCAAGCACGTCAACGCCGGGGGAAGGGCCAGCAGCGTTGCGAGGCAGCGGCGGCCCACCGGGAGACGGTCACCACCGGCAACCCAGCCGCATCGGGGCACGGATGGCGGCGGCGTGGGTTGGATGCGGCGTCCGGGGGATGGTGGCCGTGTTCCGGTGGGCCGGCGCTGCGCAATGCACCATTCCGGCTCGGCGGTGATGGTGACTTCGGGCGCGGTGCGGGCGACCGTGCCGATGGTCCGCTCTCGCCCACCCTACGCATGGGCCGGTTCGATCAACGTAGGGTGGGCCAGAGCGGACCACTTCCTGGCGGGTGGAATCGCCAAGCACGTCAACGCCGGGGGAAGAGCCAGCAGCGCTGCGAGGCAGCGGCGGCCCACCGGGAGACGGTCACCACCGGCAACCCAGCCGCATCGGGGCACGGATGGCGGCGGCGTGGGTTGGATGCGGCGTCCGGGGGATGGTGGCCGTGTTCCGGTGGGCCGGCGCTGCGCAATGCGGCATTCCGGCTCGGCGGTGGTGGTGACTTCGGGCGCGGTGCGGGCGACCGTGCCGATGGTCCGCTCTGACCCACCCTACGGGAAGGCCCCCGGCGAGGTGCCGGGGGCCACGGCCCACACACTACTCACCGGCCTCCTCAGCGGCCAAGTCCGCAAACCAGGCGTCCGCCTCTCGTTCGTACCGCTGCAGCCGGCTCCGCCGCAACACCTTCGCTTGCGTCGATTCTTCGCTCGCGCGGTCCGCCACGGCCGCCAACGGTTCCTCGTCCTGGCACGTTACCAAGGGCGACGGCTCGTCGATGCTCGCCTCCTCGTCCGAATCGCCGCCCAACTCCGCCATCACGGCGTCTGAAACAGAGGAAGGAGGAAGGGCGAAGGCGGAAGGAGGAAGAGCAATGGACGAAGACGCAGCCCGCACCGACGACGCCGACAGCACCGGGGCCATCAGGTCGTCCGGGTCGTCGCTGTGCTCGTACCCCAGCAGGTGCCCCAACTCGTGCATCACGACCGTCAGCAGATCTACGCCGTCATGGGTCATTGGTCCCTTGTCATTTGTCATTTGTGCGTCATCAAGTGACCAGTGACCAGTGACCAAGGACCACCCCATCATCGCCCCGTCGTCGTCGATGCGGATTGCGTTGGTGACTGGGTTGGCCAGTCCCAGGACCGCGCCGCCCAGGTCGGCCACGGCGTACTGGACGCTCGCCAGCGTCGCCGCTTGTGCCGGCGCCAGGCCCGTCGCCGTCCACCGCGCAGCGGCTTCGGCCACGACCGGCTGCAGGTCGCCTCGGCGGATCGTTCCGGTGCCGCCGTCCAGCGGATCGCCCGCGACGAACAACGGCATATCGTTCGGCAACCGACCCGTCGAAATGTCGATCCCCGCGATCGTAAAGGCCGTGCTGTTCGTGCCGAACAGGATCTCCAACGCGCCGTTCGTGACCGACACATTGTTCACGACCTCGATGTGCGTCGTGCCGGGAGCGATCACAGGCACGGTGTACGGATCGCTTCCTCCCACTTGCACGGTGAACGGCTGCGTCGTGTACGGCACGCGGCCGAAGTACAGCGGATTGGAATGATACAGCCGCACGCTGTACTCGCCGTCCGGCAGGTCCACTCGGAACGTGGCGTTGCGGCCCGAATTAAAGTCCGTCCGCAGGGCGCTGGCCGTGTTGTGCGTGACTTCATCGTATTCGACCGTGTCATAGTTATCCCGCCGATCCCCAGCCGCCACGCGGGTCCGCCAGCCGTAGCCCCGCGTCGCGTTGTAGATCGTCTGCGGGACGACTTGCAGGAACGATTTGTCGAACGCGGGATCGGGGTACTTCTGCACCGGGCTGGTGGTGGCTCCAAAGTCGAACCGCAAGGCAAACGCGTCTTCGTCGCCGCCCTCGGGCGCTTTGTAGGGCTGCGTCTCCACGCCGCGAGACACTCCGGCGGACTCCTCGACCGTCACGGTCCAACCTTCCGTCAGCGGTTCTCCGGCCGGAGCGTACAGCTTGGCCGGCCGCTGTACCCAAAACTCGAAATCGCCGTTCTCGTCCGCCTGGATCTGGGCGCCAAACGTCGGCAAGCTGACATCCGGCGGCATGCCCGTGACGGCCACGGGATTGACCGGCGTGTAGTTCGACGGCCAGCCTGCGGCCACGTTGGCCGAAACCGTAACGGTCAACACGGCGCAAGGCGGAGCCCCCGTGCCCGTGTACTTGTCCACCGTCGCCCCGTCGGCCGGCAAGGCGTCCCAGGGCAGCGTGCCCGCCGGGTCCTCCCGCTGCAGCGTCAGCCGGCTCACCGACTCCACCGGCCGGATGTCCATCGCCACGATCACCGTCGTCCCGTTGCTGCCGCCCCGGTCCCGCATCTTCATCAGGATCGTGCCCAGCCCGCTGCCGCCGATTTCCTGGATCTCGGCCGTCGTAAACCGGATCCAACGGTAGAAGCCCGCACTCGTGTTCGGCGTGCCGCCGCCCCAGGTCGCCGGCGTGCTGTCCGGCGCGGCCGCGCCCCAGGTGTCCACGACCTGCGTGTCGGCCGACAGCGGCTGCGTCAGGTCCGGCATCTCCTCCGGCGACTGCAGACTGCCGTCGTACACCTGGAACTGCTCCTTGTCGTGGTTCCACGACGGATCGCCCGTCAGGATCATCACCTCATAAGCCTGGCCGGCCGCCACGTCGATCCCAAACACCAGCGGATCGCCCATCGGAGTGGTGGATTGGCCGTCGTACCGCAATTTGTCCCAGTCCGGATCGCCGGCGCTGAACCGCTCGTAGTACCACGGCAGCGTGTCCACCCAGCCCAAATCGCTGCCCGTCTTCTCCTGCCACGGCGACACGCCCGTGTAGCCTGGCTCCGTGTGCTCGCCGAACCCGTTGAAATCCAGGTGGGCCGGACGAGTCAGCACGACGTCGTTGTCGTCGTCCCCGGCGTAGTAGGAGATGTTCAGGGTATAACCGTTCCAGACAAAGTAGGCGCCCTCGGCCAGTCCCTGGAACCGCGTCTCGATCCGGTCGGTGTCGTTGTTGTCGATGATCCGGAAGACCCCGCCCCAGGGAATCCCGGTGCCGTCCAGCAACTCCAGCACCGGCCCCGTGGCCGCCGCCTGATCCCCCGTCAGGTCCACCGTCCCGTTGACCCGCAACTGGTCGTACTGGCCGTCCAGCCCCGCGCCGTTCAACTGCACCTGGAACGTCGAGCCCGCCTGGAACTGGACGTCCCCGTTGACCGTCAACCGCCCCGGCAGCGAACTGTACGTGGCCGAATCTACGTCGCCCGGCGAGAGGAACCCGCCGGTTTCCAGCAGCACGTCTCGAGCGCCCGCCGCCGTCCCGATCGTCCCCGTCCCGCCCAACGTTGCGCCCGAATGCACCGTGACCGCTGCCGTATCGGCCGTCAGCGCACCATTGACCAGCAGCGTCCCGGCGTTCACGTCCGTCGTCCCCGCGTAGGTGTTGCCAGCCCCGTTCAGCCGCAGCACGCCGGTGCCGTTCTTGACCAGGTTGCCCGTGGACAGCACGTTCCCGTCGATCCGCCCGTCGCAATCCGCCAGGCTGAACGTCACCGTCCCGTCGCCCGCCGCGATGTCGCCGGCCAAGTCGATCATCCCGCGATCGCCCGCCGTGCCGCTGTTGTCCGCGTCGGCCGTGACCGTGATCGCCCCGCCGTTGGTCGTCAGCGTGCCCGTCGCCACGCCCCGCACGTCGTGATTGGCACTGATCGCGATCGACGAACCACTGCCCGTGGCCTGGACGGCCCCATCGATCAGCGCATCGGCTGATTCGGGCGACGCCGTGCCCGGCTGGATCACGATGTTCCCCACTGCGATCACCTGCGGATTCGTCCCGTCCGCATCGATCCAGGCAAAATCGCTCGCGCCGGGCGTCACCCACAGGTCCGAGCCCTTGATCGTCGCGGCGTCCGCCGAGTCCACCTGGCCCGCTGGCTTGACCCACACGCCGCCTACGCCGTCCAGATCGCTGTCCGCGGTCACGCTGATCGCCGAACCGCTGCCGGTCGTCTGGACCAGGGCATTGATGATGATGTCCCGCGGCGCCGACAGATCCAGCGGCCCGTCCGACACGATCTGCGCATTGATGATCAGGTCCGTATCCGACCCCTGCTTAGCATTCAGCGTGATCGTCCCCGCTCCCGCACTCAGCGCGTCGTTGACCACCACGCTGCCGATCAGCACCACGCCGCCGCCCGTACCGGCCGTCGTGTTCGCCGGATCGTCCACCGTGATCGTGCCCGAGGTGGCGTTGATCGTCACGAACCCGCCGTCCACCCCCACGTCGCCCGTCGCGATCCCGGCCGTCCCCAACACGTTCCCGATGCTGATGTCGTCGGCATCCGTGAGCAGCAGCGTCCCCAGCACGTCCGCCGCCAGCGTGCCCACCAGGTTTGCTTCCGGCAAGTCGAAGTCGCCCGTTCCCTGCAGCCGCAGGCTTGCGGCCGAGACGATCGATCCGGCCCCTTCCGACACGCCTGCCGCGTTCAGATCCACCGTGCCCGCCGGCGCCAGGATGTCCTGCCCGCCGCCATCGCCGATGGTCAGCGCACCGGTCGTCGAGATCGTGACCGACGCCGGGCTGCTCACGCCGGACGTATCGCCGACGGTCACAATCGCCAAGGCCCCCGTGTTGGCCAGTTCGACGTTGCCCGACGCCGCGTTCGATGCCGCCAGTTGTCCCAACGTCGTCTCCAGCGCATCGCCGCTGCCGATCCCGCCGGTAGCGACCAGCGCGGCCCGCGCCGCAGTCAGGTTCATCGCCGCCGCGTTCGCATCGGTCAACGCCCCACCCAGCGCCGTCAGGAACAGATCGCCGCTGCCCGCGTTCAGATGGTTCAGCACCAGGCCGCCGGCCGTGTCCACCAGGAACATGTCGTCGCCCGCAGTGCCCATCGTACTGGCCGCCAGCGTCGTCGCCGCGATCTCCAGCCGCGCCGCTTCGCTCACGCCAAGGTCGCCCCCGGCCGTCTTCGCGTCCAGCGTCACCGCGCCGCCCACGATGTCCGCCGCGCCCGGATCGCTGCCTTCGCTGACCAGCGACCCGCCCGAGACGCTCAGCGACACCGGACCAGCGTCGGCCGTCACCAGGCCCACGCTCAGTCCGTCCGCCGTATCGGCCACGAAGATCCCGTCGCCCGCACCGCCTGCCGTGCCGGCATCCAGCAGCGCCGCGTTGATCTCCAAGCGGTCCGTGTTGCTGCTGCCGATCGTGCTGCCCACTCCCGCCACGCTGATCGTCAAGTGATTGGCTGTCACGTTCGCCGTGCCGTCGTCCACCGCACTGTCCGTCACGCTGCCGGCCAGCGCGGTCAGCCCCGCGTCGCCGCTGGTCGCAAAGTTGGCCAGGAAGGCGATCGAAGCCGCCGTCGCGTTCAGGTCCCCGCCCCCGATGTTCGTGTCGGCCGTCTGGAACGTCAACGCATCATCGTTCCCGCCGACCATCGTCAAGTCCGCATTGAACCCGGCCGCCACGCCCTCGACTTGAATCACATCGGCGCCGCTGCCCGGCGTCACGTCGATCGTCAGGCTGCCCGTCGGGCTGTCGAAGCTGATCGTCTCGCTCAGGCTGCTGCCGATCTTGTTCGCCAACCCACCTTGACCGGGCCGGGTCAGCGTCACGATTTCCGCGTCCGCCATGAAGTTGAACGCGCGATCCACCGCCGGCATGGCGTCCAGCACGGGTTCCAAACCGGTGTAGCTGATCGTGCTCGCCCCGTCGGTCATCCCCGACACGTCCTCGATCGTGATCAGCCCGTCGTGGCCCTCTGCCGGCACGCTGGCCGGATCCAGCCGATGCGTGATCTTGTCGGCCGACTCGCCCGCGGGAGCAAACACCTGCAACGTATCGCCCAGCAGGTCGGCGTACAGCACGGGGTCCAGCGCCGTCAGCCGGTTGCCGTCATTCACCTGCGTCCCGCCGTGGAAGAACACGCCGTATTGCGGATTCAGGAACTTGGTGGCCGCCGGATCGTAGGCGATCGTCATCACGTCGTCGCCGGCCAGGCCGTTGAACGTCAGCTTCGTCAGCCCGGCAAAGCCCACCGTCGGGCCCGCTACAAACCCGGAGCCCGCGTCCGTCCAGACCACGTAACTGCCCGCGTCTTCACCGGTCGCCGTCACGATGATATGGTCGTCGAACCCCGTACCGACGACCACCACGTCGCCGCCGAACACCAGCGATTCGATCTCCGTGTACGTCACCCGCTGGTACCCGCCCGTCGCGTCGATGGTGCCGCTGTCCGATCCCGTGGGCGTCTGCGTCCCCGTCTGGCCGACCGGCGTCTGGTAGATCAGCTGATCGCCCGGCGTCACCCCCGCCGGATCGTCGCCGTCGATGAAGATCTGCATCGTCAACGACGGCGCCACGGTGAACGTGTCGCCCACCGTCCCCGTCTCGTTCAGCCCGTTGACGTGCAACTGCTCCAAGAACATGTCGTAGGTGACCGTCTCCGTCGCATTGCGCGTCAATTGCAGGGGATCGATCGCAAAGCTGTCGCTGAGCGCCGCCCCGCCGGTCACGTACAACTTGTCCGTCGTCCCGCTCGCTCCGGTGTCCAGCACCGAGATCGTGCTTTGGATGGCCGTTCCAACGGTCGCCCCCAGGTTCACCGTCACCGTGTCCCCGCTGCCGGCGCCGTCGATCGTCAGCCCGCCGGTCCCCAGCCGACTGACCGTCACGTTATCGGCGTCCACGTTGCCGTAAAGCGTCGCCCCGCTGCCGCTGGAGATCGGCCCGTTAAGCACCGCCGCCGCCCCGGTCCCGCTGTCCGCGTCGTCCCGGTCGATATTGACCGTTACCGTCGTGCCCGCCGACACCGATCCCGTGGCCGCCAAGGTAAAATCATCGCCCGCGCTGAGCGTCACACTCGCTCCGGTCGATTGCACCGCCGCATTGACCGTCAAGTCGTTAGTGTTGCCGTTGTCCGTCGTGGCGATTTGCACCGCCCCCGGCGCCGACACGCCCTCATCGACGGTTATCGCCGCTGTGGCCGTGATCGTCACGCCGCCGCTGGCCCCGGTCACTTGCACGCCGCTCAATCCCGTGGACACGCCGCCGATCACGAGCGCCCCGGTGTTGTCCACCAACACCCCGCCCGTGCCCGTCGTCGCTTCCAGGTTCCCGACCGCCGTCTCCAACGCTCCGTCGACGCCCGTCCCGATCCCCGTGGAGGCAGACAAAGCCGCCGCAGTCGCATTGACGTTCAGCGATCCGGCGTTGGCGTCCAGAATCGCCCCGGCGGTCGTCCGCAGCGTAACCGTGGCCGCCCCGACGTCGATGCTGCCCACGGGGAAGTTATCTGACATGTCCCGCAGGAAAAGATGATCGCCCGCCCCACCCGCCGTCTTGGCGTCCACTCGAGCACCGACGACGCCCGTCGGCGAGTTGATCTCCAGCGGCGTCGCCGCCGTCCCGATCGTGCTGCCCGCGCCGGTGACTTCCAGGACGATCACCGTGGCCCCGATGTCCCGCGTGTCGGCTGGCGACGTGCTGCTCAGCAAACTGCCGCCCTGGACCAGCAGATCGTACGTGGCTCCGCTGCCGGCGCCGATCGACGAATCGTTCATGGTCACGCCGCCCGCCGTATCGACCAGATACGCCTTGCTGGCCAAGCCGGACGGTGTGCCGACCTTCAGCACGGTGGCATCCACTTCCAGCCGCTCGCCGGCGCTATTGCCGAACTTCTTGCCGCTGGTGTCGATCGTCAGCGTCACGTCGCCGCCCACGATATCCGGCGTGCCAGGATCGGATGTTTCGCTGGTCAAATCGCCGTTGGCAAGCGAGACGTCCACCGCCCCGCTGCCGGCGTTCAGATTGGTGACCACCACATTGCCCGCGGCGGCCGTGGTCAGCGTGATCGGCCCATTGGCATTGGTCAGATGCAACACATTTAGGGCGTCGGCTTCATCCACGCAAACCGAGCCGCTGGTGCTGTTGGCCGCCGACAGGTCCGTCACGTTCGTGTCCAGGTCAATCCCGGTTCCCGCATCGGCCGTCAGGCTGGCCGCCGCAACGTCCGCGCCGGCGTCCGCCGTGTCCTGGCCGACCGCGCCCGTGGCAGCCAGCGAAACCGCGGTGCCGGCGCGCAGGTCGTTGACTGCGATCGACGCGACGCGATGGCCGGTCTGGCCGACGGTCGCCGTGCTAAGCGTCTGGCCGCCGCCGATCGCTCCGCCCAGCGTCACCGCACCGGTGCCGTCGGTCGTGCTGATCAAGCTCAAGCTCTGCGCGTTGGCCGCGGCCCCGTCGATCGTTCCGGCGGCCGTCGTCGTCAGGTTGGCCGGATCGACCGCCGTGGTCGCCTGTGCGCCGACAATCGTGCCGTCGAACAGCACCCAATCGGCGTTCTGCGACAGCGTCACGGCGCCGTTGAGCGTGACGGTGGTTTCGCCCGCGTTCTGGTAGTCCGCGATGAACCGGACCTGGACGTTCTCGTTCAAGTCGAAACTCGCATACCCGCTGTCGTTGTTGCCCAGCACGTAGATCCTTCCGCCGGCGTTCACGTTATCGATCGCATCCTGGATTGTGGCGTAAGCATCGACCAGGTAGGCCTCGGCCGGTCCCGTGCCGTCCGGATCTTCGCCCGGAACGACACTCGCCCAATCCTCGTTGACGAAGGCAGCATCGACGTTCCCGCCGGAGCCGTCGCCGGAACGGATCAGCACCACGTCGTTGCCGTCGTTCCCGTTGTAGAAGATGCGGAACGCCTGGCCGTTGACCGTGACCACGCTGCCCGGCGGGTACGTGGCGAAGCTGCCTGTGACGGCGTCCGTCAGGTTGTTGTCGATCAACACGACCTTGTCGCCCAGCGAGGCGGTGATCGTCGAGCCGGACGTGTCCAGCGTGGCCCCGCCGAGGCTGACCGAGCCGGTCACGACGATCTGGTCGTGCTGGCTGTCCGACGTCAGGCCGTTGATTTGCGCCTGGAGCTTGGTGCCCGAGTTCAGCGTCAGGCTGCCGGTGGCCAGATCGGCTGTGCCCGAAACGGGCGAGCCCGGCGACAGCGTGCTGGCGCTGCCGGAGGCCAGCGAGACGCTCCCCGCGATGGCACCCGTACCCCCTAGGACCGCACTGCCGCTGACCGTCACGGCGCCCGAACCGGCGTTCGTGCCGTTAACGAGCAAGCTGCCGGCGCTGACGTTGGTAGGGTTGGGGTACGTGTTTGCGCCGCTGAGGATCCAAGTCCCGCTGCCGGTCTTGTTCAGCGGCACCGTTCCCCCGCTAGGATTGCTGACCGCACCGCTGATTTCGCCATTGCCGCTGCCGGTCAGATTGAAGGTGTGCGCCCCATTGTCCGGACTGGTGGCGTTGACGTTGCCGGTGACGGTCAGCTTGTCCGCGTTGGATTGCAGAGTCAGCACGGCGCCGTTGATCGCCCGGATATCGCCGGCCCAGGAATTGTTGCCGCTCAGACTGACCAGCAACGGCGTGTTCAAGGTTTCGTTGCCGACCGCGATTCCGCCTTCCAAGTGCAGCGCGGCCCCGTTGGCCACGTTGGTTGCACCCGTCGTGTTGCCCAACGCCTGGCCGTGGGTAATCTTCAGCACCCCGCCGCTGACGGTCGTCGTGCCGCTGTAGGCGTTGGCCCCGGCAAGCGTCTGCTGGCCACTGCCGGCCTTGGTCAGCGCCACCGTCCCTGCCCCGTCGTTGATGGAACCGGAAAAGCTCGCAGCGGCCTGGTTGCTCTGCCCCACGGTCAGCGTCACCGCCCCGGCCGTGCCGCTGTCCACCGTGCCGCTGCCATTTAGGCCATCGATCCCTTCGGACTTGCCGTTCAGATTCAGCTGGCCGTCGCTGTCGATGGTTACGTCAGACGCGTTGGCGATCTGGTTGCCGCCGCTGCCGCCGAGTTCCACGACCGCACTGCCAGCCGCCCCGCTGCCGTCGCCGATCGTCAGATTGCCGGGAACGGCTACGACGCCGTTCTTGCTGAGCGCCAAGGTCCCGTCATTCACGCTGGTCAGTCCGGTGTACGTGTTCGACTGGCCACCGGCCAGCGTCTGCGTGCCGCTGCCGGTCTTGGTCAGCAGCAGCTTGTTCGTCGTGCCGTCGGTCAACTGGCCTCCGTACAGATAGGATTCGGAGGCCACGTTCGCGGTCAGCGTCGCATCCGCCGCGCCGCTGTTGGTGACCGTCGTGGCCATGTAGGTCGAGTTGCCGGTCGAGCCCAGTCCGCCCAGCGTCTGGTTCAGGCCGTTCAGGTCAAACGTGGCCGATCCGATGTTGCTGCTGTTACCCAAGTGCAGGACGCTCGTGGTCGGCAACCGGTCGTTGCCGCCGGACAGTTGCAGGGTCCCCACGATCACATTCGTCGCGCCGCCGTAGGTGTTCACTGCCGAGAGAATCGTGGTGCCCGAGTTGTTGCGGACATTCAAGGGAAACGCATTGGGGCCGTCGTCGATCACGCCGCTGACGGTCAGCGTTCCCGTATCCGCACCGATGCGGGCCGTGGCATCACCGATGATCACGTCGCCGGCCCAGGTCGCGACTGCACTGCCGCCCGCCTGCAGCGCGCCGATGCTCCCGCTGCCGGGTCCGTGGATCGTGACAGTCTCGCCCGTGACCGTGATCCCGTCGGCCAGTCGCAGCGTCGCCCCGCTGGCGACGCTCGTGGGCTCCGCCGGACCGCCCAGGGCCGTATCGGACGCCGCGACCAGCACGCCCCCGGAGATAAGCGTTGCGCCGTCGTACGAGTTCGCCCCGGACAGCGTCAAGGCGCCGCCGCCGGTCTTCGTCAAGGCCAAGGAATTCGTCGCGCCGTCGGAAAGCGTACCCGCGAAGGTGTTCGCGCCCGAAGTGAGATTCACGGTCAACGTCGAGTCGGGGGAACCGTTGTTGGTGATCGTCATGGGCATGCTCGTGCCGGCGGAAACCAAGCCTGCCACTTGCTGGTTGCGTCCGTTCAGATCGAACGTCGCCGACCCGATGTTAGCGCCGTTGCCGATCCGCAGGGTGCTGCCAACCGGCAACCGGTTGTCGGCGCCGTCGATCTTCAGCAAGCCCACGACGACGTCCGAATTGCCCCCGTAGGTGTTGGCTCCGCTCAGCACCGTGGTGCCTCCACTGTCAGCGTTGCGAACCGCCAGCGTATACGTATTCGCGCCATCGTCGATCACGCCGCTGACAGTCAGCGTCTGGCTCGCGCCGTTGGCCCCGATCCGGGTGCCATCGGCGGCCAGCAGGATGTCGCCCCCCCACGTATTGGCGCCGCTTTGGCTTTGCAATGCACCCAAATTGTTGGCGCCGTTGCCGCTGATCGTCAGCGGCTCGTCGGAAACCGTGATCCCGCCGGACAGTTCGAGACGCGCGTTGTTGGCGACGGCCGTACCCCCTGCTGCGGTCCCCAGCGCCGCCGCGTGCGTGATCCTCAGGATTCCCGTTTCGACCGAGGTCGTCCCGGTGTACGTGTTATTGCCGCTCAGCGTCAGCACGTCGCTGCCCTGCTTGGCGAGGTTGCCGCCCGCGCCCGCAATCGTCCCGGCCAGCGTGTTGTTCGTGCTGTTGTCGCCCAGCACCAGCGTGTTGCTGCCCAGGTCGACGGTCGTGCCGGCGGCACTGTCCAAGGACGCGATCGTCACTGTCGAGTCGTTCGCCCCCTGGTCCTTCCCGGTCACCTGCAGCGTCTTGCCGTCCGCCATGCTGGGCAAGTCCGTGCCGGGGTACGTCCCGTCGTTGACGATCACCGTCCCGTCCGTGGCCGCCGCGCCGATTCCCGCCGTGACGGTCGCAAACGCGTTCACGCCGAACACGGCAAACTCGTCGGCGACCGTCCCGTCGTCGGCGTCGGCGATGAACTGCCCCGGCGCGTAGCCGGCCCAACTGTCGTCGACGAACACGCCGCTCGGCGGATTGCTGGCTTCGACCAGCACCACGTCGTTCCCGTCGCCGCCGGTGTAGAACACGTGGAAGGTGTAGGTTATGGCGTTGTACGTGGCCGTGATCGTGTCGCCGTTGTTGAGCGCGTTGGCAAACGTCCCCACCACGGCGTCCGTATCGTCGTTGGCGATGATCACGTAGACCTGCCCCACCGCCGGCGCGTAGGTCAAGTTCAGCGAGAGCGTCGCGCCGCCCAGCGTCACCGTGCCGTCGGGCGGTGTGCCCGTCTCGTCGATCACCCACTGGTCGTACCCCGTCCCGGCCGTCGCGCCGGCCAAGTCCACCAGCAGGGTGTCGCCGCCGTTCAGCGTGAAATCGCCGTCGATCGTGACCTGCGCCGGACTAGCCCCGGCGGCGAGCGTCAGGTCCTTGCCGCCCGTCGCCGCGTCCGCGCCGCCGGTGTAGCCGCCCGCCTCGACGTTGACCGTATCGCCGTTGGCTGCCGCGTCGATGCCGCGCTGGATGCTGGAGTCCGTGCTGGGCAGCGGAGCCACGGTGGGCGCAGTGACGTACAAATTGCCAGCCACCCAGCTAATTAGCCCGTTCGTGGCGGCCAGGTCTGTGTCGACCCGGTGGTGCATTTTGTCTTCGATGCGGAAGTTGTCCGTCTGGTCGAACGTCGTGCCGCTGGTGGCGCTGAGGTCGATGTTCTGCGCACTCTGATTGTCGATGAAGTAGGTATCGCCCGCGAACTGGTTGCCGTTGCCGATCGTGACCGTCCCGGCACCGCTTTCGATCAGGAGGTCCGTAGCGTTGTCGTTGGTGTCATCGAAGTCCGTCGTGCTCAACGACAGCGTACCGCCGGCAACGCGGATGGCGGTCGTATTTCCGGAGAACGAACTGGACGAGACGATCGCGGTCCCGCCAAGAATGTCCACCGCGCGGACCGCCCCGGTGATTGTCTCGCTGACGTTGATCTGATTCGAGAGTCCACCGCCGGGCGCGACGAGAATGATGCCGGTGGTTGTATTGGCGTAGGCATTGCCGGAGAGCGACACAGAACTAGTGACGCCCGCGTCCCCCACGCTCACCGCTGCCGTCGTATTGCTGTCGAATGCGTTGCCCGTGATGCTGACGTTCGTGCCCTTGACGTTGATGCCGTAACGGGTGTTGGAGGTGAACACGTTCGAACCTGAAATGTCGATCTCTGACGTCGAACCCCACAGGCTGATGCCATCCCGATTGCCGGTCAGAGTATTTCCGGTCAGTTCCGCGTTCGTCCAGTTACTGCCGCCGATGCCACGCCCACTGAAGCCCGTGACCGCATTGCCACTGACCGTGACGCCGTTCACGCCCGTGAGGTAGATGCCGGACATGTCTGACTGCGGGGCCGCGCCGACGGAGATCGAGTTGTCAGAAATCGTGGCGTTGGTGATAGCCCCCGGTTGGCCCGTCACGCCTCCCTTGTTGACTGTGAAGGCATTCCGGTCGACCGTCAGCCCGTCGCCGCCCTTGTACACCAGCCCGTGCATTCCGCCGATCAGGTTGTTCTGGACGGTCACACCATTAGCCCAAGTGCGAATCGTCGATGTGTCCGCCGTCGTGTTGGTCTCATCGCCGCGTAACGAAAAACCGTCGACCATGACGCCGTCCGCCGGGGCGGTAACTTCGATCAGCACTTTGGGATTGGCATACGTTCCGGGGTCTTGAATGACCGACTCGGTCGCGCTGCGTCCCCGCGCGTCCACGCCCGCCTGCGCGCCCTGGAGCGTCAGGGGTTTGTTGACCATCAGACGTTCCGCGTACGTCCCCGCCTCCACTTCGACGGTCCTGGCCCAGCCCGCGAGACTGCCGTCGGCCAGCAGGTCGATCGCTTCCTGGATGCGGCCACCCTGGCCGGTCGTCTGCGGGCTGTCGTCGTCGACCCACAGCCCGGAGAAGTCGCCCTGGAAACCGGGGGAGCTGCCCGTACCCGGATCCTCCGTCCCGAACGCCAACCAGGGGGTGTAGTCGACGGTGGCGGCGCTGACGAGATCGGCCACAGCCGCCGCAGAGTCCGTCCCGTACCAGTTGGCGGAAGCGTCGATGAGCGGACTGGCCGCCACGCTGGAAATCGCCCTGGTGTTGCCGCTGAGGTCATTGTTGTAGATCGCGGCTTTCTCGACCGACTGGCTGTCCTTGACGAACTTGATCGCATCCGCAAAGCCGGAGATCTTGTTCTGCGTCACGGAGACCGCTGACAGTCCGTATCCGCCTCCCGTGCCGTATAACCCCGTCTCCCCGCCGGGCCCAGCGATCACGTTGTTTTCGATACCCCATTCCGCATAGGCCCCCTGCAGCGGATCGTAGCCGGTGCCGCCCCGGATCCAGAGCGTAATCCCGAAGCCGCCCGCATGCTTCGTGATCGTGTTGTTGCGCACGAGAAAATCGGAGAAGTACCCTTCTACAGCAGAACCTTTGGTGCATGTAAACGTGTTTTCCTCGATGATCGAGCGTTGGACGTCGCCCCAGCCGGGTGTACTGGTCGTGCCGACCCCGGCGATAGCGCCGCCATGCGTGTAGTAGTCGATGGACGCCATGCCGTAGTTGACAAACTCGTTGTGCTGGGCATGGAACGAGGCCACGTAAGAATAAATCCCGTACGCCGTGGTGTTTGGCGTCACCTCCTCAAAGTAGTTGTTCGTGATCTCCACTTGCGACCCACCCTGGTAGACGTGGTACAGATGAATCCCCACCTGGGCGTCAATGAAGCGGTTTCCCGTGATCGTCGGCGCCGTGCGGTTGTCCGTCACCGCGCGGACATTGATCCCGCGCCAGTTGCCGGAAAACAGATTCCCCTCCACCGTCACCCGCTCGCAGTTGTCGTCGATCCACACGCCGCGGTCCACATTCAGCAGCTTGTTGTTGGCCACGGTCACGTCGGTTAGCAACGTCGCCAAACCGACGCCGTAGTAGTCCGTGCCGGGACCGCTGTTGTTGGTGATCTCAAAGCCGTCAACGGCGACGCCGCTGGCCGTGATCATGAGGGAATGCCCGTCGCCGCCGTCCAGCACCGACTCGGGACCCGAGCGCCCGCCTGGCCCGGCAGCACTGACCCCCTGCTGGGCACCCAGCAACTCAAGCGTCTTACCCACCGTGACGTTTTCCAGATACGTCCCGGCGAGGACGTTGACCGTGCCATCGGTGACCACGGCGTTCACGCCGGCCTGGATGGTGGCGAAGGCGTTGTAGCCAAACACCTTGCCGCTGACGTCTGCATCAGGGGGAACGGCACTGGTGTCGGAGTACACGACGTCGCCGTAGCTGAGCCCACTGGGAGCGAGGTCGTCGCTGATCAGCCACGTGTCGTTCGCCCAGACCTCGTCGGGAGCGGCCAGCGTCAGCGTCACGTCGTTGCCGTCGCCACCAAGATAGCTGATCGTCAGCGGCACGTTGTCCAGTGTGACGACGGTCCCCTCCGCCAACCCGGCGAATTCCCCAATCACGGCGTTGGAACCTTGGTTGTCGATAATCGTAAAGGCGATTCCAATCGCCGGATCAAAGCCGCGCGTGACGCTCAGCGTGGCGTCAGCCAGATTGACCGTGTTCCCCGCCGTCACGACCCACTGGTCGTACTCGCTGCCGGCCGTCACGCCGTTGAGTTCCACCGGCAGCGTATCGCCGGACTGGAACGTCAGATTTCCTTCGACCGTCACCTGCGCCGGGCTGAAACCCGCCGCCAGCGTCACGTTTTTCCCATCCTCCGTGCTGACTTTTTCGCGATACGCTCCCCCCGTGACGTAAATGATCCCGCCCTCGTCAGTCGCGTCGACCGCAGCCTGGATCGAGGAGTAGTACTCCGCCGGCGTATCGTCGTTGTGCACCGGAGCGAAGAGGGTGCCGGCAGGCTGGAACCCGATCACACCGGGCTGGGCGTCAACGCCGCTGTCGTACCACCGCACGTAGGCTGCCTCGCCGACAACATCCGCCCCCTGCGACCCGACATTGAACATGTTGCCGGCATGAACTGGACCGTTGACGCTGTCCCACCAATTGTTCTCGGCGTCGACGATGCCGGCGCCGCTGGCATTCTGGAAAGCGGGGGCTGGCGTCGCGTTCGCGCCGCCGTTGACGAATTGGTTGTTGTTGACGTGAATGGTCCCGGCTTTCACTCCCGGCTCGAGCAACACCGCAGGCGACAGCGTCGCGTTCTCCACTTCGTTGTAGTGGAACATGTTTCCGGAAATCTCGACGTGCTCGTCTCCCTCGCCGTACTTCGTTCCCCGAAGTTGCACAGCGGTGCCCGTGAGCACGTCTGTGAACACGTTGTCCCGAATCAGGGCCGGCTCGCCGTCCGTGCCGTGCAGGTTCACTTTCAAGGCCAAGCCAACGTCCGAAAACGCGTTGCCCTGAAAGGACGCGCCGTAGATGTTCACGCAGTTCACAGCGGTGCTAAAGCCCTCGACTTCATTGCGGTCAAACACCAGATCGTTCATCACGAACTTGGCGGGAGTCACGCCACAGAAAAACCCAAAGTTGGAACCGGCCGAACCGGGGCCATCCAAGACGTTGTCGGTAATGGTGATTCCGTCGTAGGTCATGAAATCGAAGAGCGAAGCCGCGGAGATTGCCCGGTTGCCCCCAGCCGGCATTTCGATCAGGTTGTGGCTGAGTTCGAGATCCGAAACGCTACCGGTTCCGCTTCGCGGGAGAGAGCCGTCGTAATCTTCGCCAAAGACGATGGCCGTCCACGAGCCGGTTTGCGTCGAACGCAGGTGGGTGTAGCTGACCGTCACGCCGTCGACGGAGTCCTCGTCTCCCGGATTGTCGACGCACCGGATCTGCACGCCGTAGGCGAAGGCGCCGCCAATCGCCATTCCGTTCACGGTCACATCGTTGGCCCGGATCACGAAGGGATAGGCATTCGAACCGGTCACCGTCGCCTCCCCGGCGGGCCGCCCGCCGGCAACCGGCTCGACGCCGGCCTGCGGTCCCAGCATGGTCAGGCTCTTGGTGATATCGACGTTTTCCGGGTACGTTCCTATGTTGACCACCACCGTCCCGCCGGTGACGACCGCGTTGATGGCGGCCTGGATCGTGGTGAACGCGCTGACGCCGATCACGGCCGTTTCCATTTCGGGGGTGGCAATATTGCCGTCCACCAAGGTGCCGACAGGCAGGCCGGTCCAGGCCGTATCTTCGGCGTAGGTCGTCGTGGGCGGGGCGCTGTTTTCGACCAGCACCACGTCGTTGCCGTCGCCGCCCGTGTAGAACAGACGGAAGGTGTAGGTGGTCGAGTCGTAGTCGGCGGTGATCGTGCCGCCGTTGCTGAGCACGTTCCCGAACGTGCCGACAACCGCATCGCCGTCGTCGTTGTCGATGATCGTATAGACCGCGCCCGCGACAGGGGCGTACGTCAGGTTCAGCGTCAAGGTCGCGCCATCCAGCGTCACGCTGCCGTTGTCCGCCCCGGCCTCGTTGATCACCCACTGGTCGTACTCGCTGCCCGCCGTCGCGCCGGTCAGGTCGACCAGCAGCGCGTCGCCGCTGTTCAGGGTCAGGTCCCCGTCGATGGTGACCCGCGCGGGGCTGGACCCGGCCGCCAGCGTCACGTTCTTCCCATCCCCTGCCGTGCTAACGCTCTCCGTGTACGTCCCTGCCTCCACGTGGACCGTGTCGCCGTCGGCCGCCGCCGCAATGCCGTCCTGGATGGTCTCGTCATTCACGCCCGTGGTCGGGGCGGAGACGTAGACGTTTCCGGGCACCCAGCGGACAAGTCCGCTCGTCGCGGGCGCGTCGGCCTTGTGGTACATCTTGTCTTCGATACGGAAGTTGTTGGTCAATCCCTCGAAGTTGGCGCTCGCGTAGGACGACAGGACAACCCCTTCGCTGCTGTGGTTGTCGATGAAGTAATTGTCGCCAGCAAATTCGTTGCCGCTCAGCATCGTTAGCGTGCCGGCGGTGGCTTCCAGACGGATGTCGGTCTGGTTGTCGGCGTCCAGATCATCGAAGTTCGTGTTGGCCAATGTGACTTGGCCATCGGCGGTGACGAACAGGCCGGTCTCGTTGCCGTAGATTTTCATGCCATCGATGTCGACAGAACCGCCGCTCACGTACACGCCGCGCTTCGCGCCGGTGGCGGCGCTGTCGCTGGAGGTGGACGCCGTGATCTGCGTGTCGACGGTGCGAATCAGGGAGTAGCCTGTCGCCTCAGCCACATTGCCTGCCACCCCTGCTAGGGACACGTCCACGTTGATCAACTGGAGATTCGTGGTTTCTTTCAGATACACCCCGCGGACGACGGTGCTCGCCAAGCCGTTGATGTTGCGAATCACGACATCTCGGTAGACGTGGTTTTGGGACGTGGGCTGCGGCGGAGACTGCGGTTGTGCAGCGATGCCTGTCGCCAGCGTGGCTGAAGCATAAGAACCGACGATGCTGACATTCTCCACCAGAACGTTCTCAAACGTGTCACTCGATTGCTCGTAAAACTGCGCAATGCCGGCTACCTGCGAGGTCGCACTCAGGTTCGTTGCCGTGTAGTTCGTGAACGTGTTGTTCGAGGACACCTGGAGCATAACACCCCAAGCCTGATTTGCCACCGTCCCCGGCAGGCCGCTGATGGTGTCGATCACAGTGTCGGTGAACTGATTACCGTTGGCACCGACCAAGTAAATGCCGAAGCTGGTGTTGGACCCGGCCTGGACATTTTTGATCGTGGTATTCTGGAAGACGTTGTTCGAACTCGATCCGAGATTGACGCCCCACGAGAAACCGCCCGTGGTGGTGACGTCGGAAATCGTCAGGTCCGTGAACCGATGGCTCCCGCCGTTTCTGACCAGCAGAGCAGTCGGTGAACCAGCCGCGCGCGTGATGCTCGACAGATTAACGCCGTCGAAGGTGCCGCCTGTCGAGTCTGTCACCCACAAGCCTTTTTCCCCGCCACTGACGGCAAGGTCGTCGATGTCAGCGTTGTTCGCATTGCTCAGGTAGACGTAGTTGTCCGAGACGTTGAAGCTCTGGATCACGACGTTGTCGGATTTGATCACGTCGACCTGTCCGGCGATCGTTGGCGGCGTTGCTGGATCACCGATCAGTGAAACTTGTTTCCCGACACTGACGTTGCCGCTATACGCCCCGGCCGCCACATCGACTGTGCCGCCGGTAGCGACGGCGTTGATGCCGGCTTGGATCGTGCCGAAGGCGTTGTAGCCGAAGACGCCGGAACCGGCGGGGTCGCCGGGAGCCTTGGGGGATGTGCCGCCCGTGGCCCAGTCGTCGTCGACGTAGACGGTGCTCGGGACGCTGATCGTGACGGCGTAGTCTTCGACTTCGCCGTTGGTCGCGCTGCCGGTGGGGGCGGTCACGTCACCGTCGGCGGCGGCGATGCGGAAGCGGGCGTAGGTCGTGCCGAGCGTGGCCCCGGCGGGGACGGCGAAGTCCACGTAGTTGGTGCCGGCGGACATGACGAGGTTGGTGGCGATCTGTTCGCCGGCGTCGACCCAATCGCCGTCGGCGTTGAAATCGAGCCAGGCGTCGAGCACACCGCCCGCCGGCGCGGAGATCGTCGCGCGGGCCGTGCCGCTGGGGGCGACGGTGAAGTTGTTGGAGATGCTCACGCCGTCTTCGTCATCGGGACTGCCGTTGTTGTCGTCCCCATCCGCGTTGGTCGTGGGCTGGCCGTCCGTTTCGGCGTCACGATAGGTCCCCAGCGTCGGCCCGGTGGTTGCGTGATACGCCCCGCCGTCCGTCTGGATTGTCTGGTAGTTGCCGGCACCCGTCCCCGCACCGGTATCCGGCGCGTCGCCGAAATCATCCGTCGCGGCCGGTTCAGCGACGAACGGCGAGAACTCGGATGTGTTCCCGTCGGGGTCGGTGGCGGTCGCGGTGATGGACGTTTGACCGGGAACGGGGGTGTAGGAAAAATTGAACGAGGCGCTGCCGCTGCCGTCGGTGCTGACGTTCGTCAACTGGCCCAGGTACGTCTGACCTTCGCCGTAGCCGGAGGCATCGGCTGCCGCGCTAGCGAAAAACTGGACCGTAAACGTGGTGCTGGCGGCGCTGTTCAGCGTGCCGACGATCGTGCTGCCAGCCGCGGAGGTGAGCACGGGGTAGTTCTGGAGGTTATTCGGCCCGCTATCGCCGTCAGCCGCGTCGTTCGCAGTCACCACGGAATCTGTTTCCCCGGATGGCTGGAGGTTGATGCCCAGTCCAGCGTTGGCATAGATGGAATTCGATACGATGCTGATTCCCTTGGGCGTAGTCGCAGACTCGATGGTTCCCTGGACGAGTACGCCGTGACCCGTGTTGTCGTGGATGATGTTCCCTTGGATCGTCATGTTGCCGGCGACCAAGCAAGCCGCGATCGAAATCCCGTTGCCATCAAAGCCGGTGATCTCCAGGCCCTTGACGACGCTGCCCGCGGACATTGTGTCAAACGACAAACCGTTGCCCGACCAATCGCCGGAATGATTCAGCTTCACGCCTGAAACGCCGCTGCCATCGATCGTCAAGGCACCGCCGCCAGTTACTGTCGGCAATCCCATTTCGAGACTAATCGTGTACGGCTGGTCGAACGTAATCACGTCCGCAACGCCAATGCTGGCATTCGCCAAACCAATCGCTTCACGCAACGAACCCTCCCCGCTGTCGGCGTTGGTCGTCACCACATAGCTCGCCAGCAGTCGCCGGTCTTCCAATTGTTCCAGCAGCAGTCGGCGCTTGTTTTGCGTCTGGCGGCGTTTCTTGGTTTGGCGACTGGCGGACAGGACCTGACTGCGGCGGGAACGGAACATGACGATACCTCCCTTGGTTCGATCACCGTAGAGCACTAAAAATTCGCGATGGAGAAAGCGAGACGGCCTGGTCGCGGTGGTGCGAGGCTGCGTCAGCGGCCCGAACTTGGCAGCGAAAGCCGCGAACGACTCCCGCAAATCGGCGGGGCTGCCACCGCGCCCCGCCCCATTTCAAGCCACTCCGCAAGCAATAGGGGGCCCGGATTCTCCATCGGTGGCAATTCAATAAACAACCGTCAGTCTAGGGGGCGCTATTGCCCTGTCAACTAAGGGGACCCCAATTTTCGGAAAATTATGCTCCCGATTTCTGGTCCGCCCATACCCACTTATATGGTTGCATCTGCAGGGGGGCTTCTATGCATCGCGAAGAAGGGTGCAAGGCGAAGCGCTCATGGCCGGCTTGGACCGGCCGTGCAGTGCTCAGTGACCAGTCGCCAGTGCTCGGAGATCTGCGAGCCGCAATCGGCCGCCGGGCCACCGCCATCAGGGGCGTCAACCAAGCGCACGCCCGCGTTGCGCTATAGATTGTCCGCGAAACCAGTGCCCGGAATCGCCAAACGTAGGGTGGGTCAGAGCGGGCCACTTCCTGGCGGCCGGAATTGCCCATCAAGTCAACGCCGGGGAACGAGCCGGCACCGCTCCGAGGCAGCGGCGGCCCACCGGGAGACGGTCACCACCGGCAAGGCAGCCGCATCGTGAGACCGACGCGGCGTCCGTGGGATGGAACCGCTCCAAAAACGTAGGGTGGGTCAGAGCGGGCCACTTCCAAGCGGCCGGAATTGCCCAACAAGTCAACGCCGGGGAACGAGCCAGCACCACTCCGAGGCAGCGGCGGCCCACCGGGAGACGGTC